>JAABUR0100002326.1_pt1 | contig 29455 bp, 32 predicted proteins | sample 5560091 | NCBI WGS metagenome assembly JAABUR01 (sample SAMN10711879, study PRJNA513375) | rock metagenome | isolation source: Antarctica rocks | place: Antarctica: Victoria Land, University Valley sud
TGGCCCAGGGGGTCGAGCCGTACAACCCCTTGGGGCCCAGTCGGCCGTGGTTGACCGGGTCGTCAACCCGTCCGCGGACGCCGACCATACGACCGTCCTTGACCGCGATGTCGCAGCCGCAGCCGTTACTGCACAAGACGCAGGCCGACCCCACCCAGTGGTCCACGTCGTCGATCTGAACTCCGTCCTCGAGCCACAGGTCCTGACGAGCGGGCCACACAGATCCCTTGCTGTGAGGGGTGCGAGCCCCCCACAGGTCCGCGACCCGGTCCAGATCGGCTGAGGGCAGCTCAGAACGCGTCATGAGCGCCTCGTGCCCGTTCAGCGTCAGCACACACGCATGCCCGGATCCACCGGCTGCCTTGCTGATGGCGGAACAAGGAGCGCCTCAACCAGTTCGGCGCCGCGTGGTGCGGCCTGGCGCTGTGGGCTGGCGGGACCTCGGCTGACCGGCAGCCCACGCGCCCACTGGTCCTGAGAAATGGGAGTACACCGGACTGTTCGGACGGACCAGGCGCTGGCATGCTCGTTCTGCGCCTGAGTGGTCTGGACATGTGCTGCTCGCCGCGCCGCTGGTTGCGTCACGTCGTTCGGACGTGGGGCCGGGAAATCGGAGCGCCGGTCATGTCCCTTCTCGCCACTGCCCCGCCCGGTCGCGATTGCCCTGCGCCGGTGGCGGATCCGGCCTTGGTGTCGACCCTGGTTCTGCCGAGGCCGAGTGCGTGGCCGAGCGGGGCCCAGCCGATGGCCAACCGGACTGTCGTGCTTGCGGTGCGGGCAGCCGACCGAAGCGAAGCCATCGCCGCCTTCAGCGCCGCGGGTGCCGTGGTCAGGGCAGTAACCGACCTCGCCTCGCTTCGGCGCGACGCCGCGCTCATCGGTCCGCAGGCACTCGTGGTTGCGGACCTGCGGGCTCTCGGCGACCAGCTGCGGACCAGCCTTCCGGCGTTGGCGCGCCAGGAGGCGGTAGTGGTGCTGGCGGGCACGCTGACGAGGGCGGAACGCATGGCGTGTCTGCGTGACGGCGCCGACCACGTCTGCCACAGCGGACGGTGGCTCGAGGTCGTCACCCTGCTCGCGGCGGTGCTGCGCCGATCTTCGTCGCCGCCCGAGCCACCGCGAAGCAGGAGCGTCGGCGACATCACGATCGACCTGCAGACCCGGGTCGCCCCTGTAGCCGGGCGGCCGTTACCGCTCACGGCCCTGGAGTTCGACCTGCTCGCCTACTTCGCCGCTCACCCCCACATCGTCCTGAGCCGCAAGACGTTGCTCGCGGATGTGTGGGGTTACGAGGTCGGCGGACTGGACACGGTCACGGTGCACGTCCGTCGCCTACGGCGCAAGCTCGAACCGGACCCCTCGAGGCCCCGCTACATCCAGACGGTGTGGGGGCGCGGGTACCGACTGACCCCGTTGGGCGTGCGGCTTGACGCGGCGCGAAACGCCTGACCTCCCGAGGAGCGATAAGCCGATGAGAACTCGTCAACACGTAGTCAGGGGTATCACGAGCGGCTTGCTGGCCGGCGCCGCAGGAGCCACGGCGCTGAACATCGTGAGCTACACCAAGCAGGCCATCGACGGGACGGCGTCCAGCGCCACCCCCGACCAGGCGGCCCAAGCCGTGGCGCACGCCGTGGGCGCGGAGATTCCCGGGTCGCCGGACACCCGACAGAACCGCCTCGAGAGCAGGGCGAGGGTCAGCGGTACGGGCCTGGGACCGCGCCAGGAGTAGCTGGTGCCGTCATCGGACAAGCCGTCGCCGAACATGCCGACCACTGTGCGCGCGGGCGCGCCGCGTCGACAGTTGGTTGCACTGATCTGTGCATGCCCGGCCAGCATCGACTGGGGGCGGTTGCCGTCCGCCCGGCCTACCCACCTGCGCAACGTCTCGGGGCTGTCGATCACCGAGCTTGCCAGCGACCGTCGGGCCCGCCATCGGCTGTTCCGTCTGCCGGGCGGCCCGGCGGCACGGCGGCCAGGGGGTGAGGTGTGGCTGGGCTGCAAGCGGCGACGCTCGTCCACGCCATTGGTGGCGGTCGGGTCGCCGCCGGAAGTCCCGGCGCCACGCCGGCGAACTGTCGGCCCCTAATATTTTTTCTTACTCTCCACGCGCCCTGCCTTTCTTTATCGCTAACGTCCTTTCCTGACCTTCTCTTACCGCCTTTCCTGCCTTTCCTTACTCTTTCCCATTCCCTTCATGATCATCACGGCCAGGATCAGCAGACATGTGCATTCTTTGAATGTACGGTCACCCCGTTTCGGTGCGCGTTCTTGTGCGCCGCTGGCGGGAGGTGGGCGGGGTGTTGAGCTCGGCGAAGATCGGCACGTCGTCGTGGCGGTACTACACGCAGGCGGTGGCCTGCCGGGCTACCGAGTACTACCTCGGGGTGGGGGAGGCGCCGGGGCGCTGGCACGGCCGCGGCTTGGGGCAGCTGGGACTCGAAGCCGGCGGCCGGGTGAGTGAGCAGCAGCTCGAGGCGCTGTTCGCCCGCGGCCTGCACCCGGTGACCGGGCAACGCCTCGGGCGGGCCTGGCGGGCTGATGGGGTGACGGGCTATGACTTGACGCTCTCGGCACCGAAGAGCGTCAGCGCGCTATGGGCGTTGGGATCTGAGGATGTCGCAGCCGCAGCCCTGGCCGCGCACCAGGCGGCGGTGAAGGCGGGCCTGGCCTACCTCGACGCGCACGCGAGCCTGTCCCGCAAGGGCACGGACGGCGTCGAGCAGGTCAGCACGGGCGGAGTGTCGGCAGCCCTGTTTGACCATCGCACCAGCCGGGCTGGTGATCCGCAGCTGCACACCCACGCCCTCGTGCTGAACAAGGCGCGTTGCGTTGATGGGGTGTGGCGGACGTTGGACGGGACGGAGCTGTTCGGGCACAAGAAGACCGCCGGGATGATCTACCAGAATGCGCTGCGCAATAAAATGCGCGCCCGGCTCGGGGTCGACTTCGAACCGGTCAGTGACAACGGCCAAGCCGAAATCCTCGGGGTCCCCGCTAACCTCCTGAAACTGTGGAGTAAAAGGACCGCAGCGATCGACGCCGAAGCCGGCCCGAAGATCGCCCAGTACGAAAAGCTCCTCGGCCGAACTTTGTCGCCGGCCGAGCGGGGTCGTGGTGACCAAAACCGCGGTGCTCAAGACCCGGCCGGGCAAGACCCACCCCGAGATCAGCACCCTTGCCCAAACCTGGACCGCCGAGGCCGCCGGGATCGGCTGGACCCCCGAACAGCTCCGCACCTCGGCGGGTGTGACCGTGGCCAAGCTCGACCGGACGGCAGCGCAAAGGCGGGAGCCGGGCGCCGACCCAGCGACTTCCCGCCGCGCGGCGAAGCGGCCGGCGGGCCTTGCCCGCGGCGCCGAGCCGGCCTTGCCCGCCGCCTCCGGACCAGGCGACCCGGACGCCGAGCTCGTGTTGGCGGCGTTGCGGGCCACCGGGCAGCGCTCGGCGGTGTTCGCCCGCACCGACGTCGCCGGCCAGATAGCCGCGCACCTCCCCACCAGGGCCTGACCGCGACGCAAGCTCTCGCCCGGATTGAGGCACTGACCGACGTCGCCTTGGGTTTGGCGGAGGCGGTGCCGGTCGGCCAGCCGGTCCGGGGCGTCACACCTCGCGCATCGGATGCCCGATTCGCCACGGCCGAGGTGCTGCAGGCCGAGGCCAGAATCCTGAGCCTCGCCTCCCGCGGCCGCAACGGTGGTTACGGGCAGGCCGACCATGCGCACGTGCGGACTGCGGCCACCGCCGGCCACCTCGACACCGGGCAGATCCGGGCCCTGGTCCGCCTGGCCGAAGGCGGAGACTTCCTGTCCGTGCTGACCGCCCCCGCCGGCGCGGGCAAGACCAGCACTCTGGGCGCCACCAGCCAGGCCTGGACGCACGCGGGATATCGCGTCGTCGGGCTCGCCCCGTCCGCCCGGGCCGCCGCCGAACTCTCCGCCGCCACCGGAGCGAGGGCCGACACCCTGGCCAAATGGCTCCACAACCAGGACCGCCTTCGCCAGCTCCCCCCAGCCGAGCGGACCTGGACAGTCCTGGATGACCGGACCGTACTGGTCGTCGACGAGGCCTCGATGGCCTCCACCCTGGACCTCGACCGGTTGACGTCGTTGGCCGCGAAGGCGGCGGCGAAGGTCGTGCTGGTCGGCGACCCCGGCCAGATCGGCGTCATCAACGGACCCGGCGGGATGCTCGCCGCCCTCGCCCACGCCGGCCACGCCGTCGAGCTCGACCAGATCCACCGCTTCACCCGCCGCTGGGAACGCGACGCGTCCCTGCACCTACGGGCCGGCAATCCCGCCGTCCTGCGCACCTACCAGGCAGAAGGTCGGCTCCACCCATGCCCGGACAGCGACAGCGCCCTCGACGCCGTCTTCACCCACTGGACCCAAGCACGACAAGCCGGGCAAGACGCGCTGATGCTGGCCCGCACCCGCCTCGACGTCGACGCCCTCAACACCCGAGCCCGCGCCGCCGCCATCGCCAACGGGGACGTCACCGGGCCGGTCACCACCGCCGGCGACCGGGACTGGCAGGCCGGGGACCTGCTCCGGACCCGCCGCAACAACCGCAGCCTCGTCCTCAGCACCGGCCAGGACGGGCACGTTCGTAACGGCGACCGGTACCGGGTGCTGGGCCCAGGCCCTGCAGGTGGGCTGGTCGTGGAGGACCTTGGCGGCCGCGGCCGCCTCACCCTCCCCATCGACTATCTGGCTGAGCATTGCGAGTACGGCTGGGCGTCCACCATCGACGCCGCCCAAGGCGCCACCGTCGACATCGGGCTCGTCCTGGTCCGGCCCGGCCTGGACCGCGAAGCACCTCTACGTCGCGATGACCCGCGGCCGGCACGCCAACCACGCCTACATCGCGCCCGACCAGCCCGCCGACCCCGACCACGACCACCGGCACGGCCCGACCCGCGGGCAAGACCCCAAACACGCTCACGGGCAAGACCCCGCCACCCGCCGGCAAGAGCCCCGGACCGCTCACGGGCAAGACCCCGCCGCTCACGGGCAAGACCCTCGCCCGTCCGTCGCGCCCCACACCGAGGCCCTGGTGGTGCTGACCCAGGCGCTCGGGCAGTCCGGCGCGCAGGACGCCGCCCACACCGCCCTCGCGAACGCACGCAAGGCCGCGACCGAACACGCCCGCCAAGAGCAGGCACGAGCGGCTGCGGAAGCGGAGCGGCAACGACGGGCGCCGCGGCCGATGCCGGCCGAGCACACCCGGTCTGTCGAGCTGCTCGACCGGCTCCGGCAGCAGCGGACCGACCTGCTCCGCGCGCAGGATCAGCTACGCACGACGTTCCGGGACAGCCAGCGTGACCTGGACAGCGCCTCGCGCTGGTCCCGTGGACGCCGACGCGACCTCACCGCCAACCTCGTCGCCAGCCGGGAGCAGATCGCCGCGACCCTCCCGCAGCTGGCCCACCTCGAGCAGCAGATCGACCAGACCGGCCGGCTCGTCGACAGCCACACCCGGCAGCGCCACGCCGACGCAGCCGCCGAGCAGCAACCCTCTACCGCCGCCCTCATCGCCGCCCTGCGCCCGACCAGCGACCTCAACAGGCCTCGTAGCCGCCGCCCAGCCGGCCCGCAGGACCTGGCCCGGCTACTGCAGGCACAGCAGGCCCGCAGCCGCCGCCCCGGCACCGAGCCCTACCGGCAGCCACCCGGCCGCGACGCTGGCGGCATCAGCCGCTGACCCCCCTCGGCCCCACTTTCGGTCACGATCGCATAAAAACTGATCGAGGTGAAGACCGGACGATCCGGCAGTCAACAGCACTCCACAGTCCGCCCCGATCCAGGACAGGCCTCAACACAGCAGACCGGCCACGGCCGGTCACATCTTCGGCGTTCGACGCACCTACATCTGTGTGAGATCAACAGATCGCACCGGCCACCCCCGGCCGACAACAGCCCAGGAGAACCCCATGCTGCTCACTGTCGAACAGGCCGCCGAACGCCTCGGCACCACCGTCCGCTTCATCCGGCGACTCCCGCGCCGAACGCCGCATCGCCGTCGTCAAGCTCGGCAAGCACATCCGCAACGACAGCAACGACCTCGACGCCTACATCGCTGCCGGACGCCAGGAGCCGGGAGTTTCGGCCCGCCTCCACGCCTGACTGCCCTTCCTGCAGGTCGCTGTCCACACATCTCGGACGGACGCCCAGGAGTGTTCGACTGCACGAGCACCCTGTGGTGCGGTGTTATTCGGCTGGTACGCGGAGGCTTCGGATGGATCACAGGCTCCTCGAGCGCCCTCGTCGTGAGGGTTCGCGGTGACGTCGCAGCGGAGGTTCGGCGCGCTGCGCAAGTTGCCGTCTGGCCGCTGGCAGGCCCGCTACTGGAGTCCGGGCGGTAGCAGGATCACCGCGGACCGGACCTTCGCGACGAAGACCGAGGCGTCACTCTTCCTGGAGCAGGTGGAGGTGGACCAGCGCCGCGGCATCTGGCACGACCCAGCGGCGGCGCGCTCCACGAGCGTGCGTGACTGGACCTGGCGGTGGTTCGACCAGCACGCAGCCAGCCTGCGCACGTCCACCGTGGACTCCTACCGAGGGCTGCTCGAAACCTGCGTGCTGGACCGCACCGTGATGGGCAAGCCGGTCGGGCTGGGGGACCTCGGTCTGAGCGATCTGACGCCGATGCGGGTCGGCGAGTGGCTGGCGCAACTGCAACGGGACGGCCTGTCAGCCAGCCGAGTTCGCCAGGCCTACCGCGTCTTGTCCCTGGCCCTGGACGCGGCAGTGCGGGAACGGCTGCTGACGTCAAACCCGTGCGGCCGGCACCACCGGCTACCTCGACTGCCGGACACCGAGCCGACCATCCTTACGATCGCCGACGTCGAGAATCTCGTCGCGCACCTACGTGACGGAGCCCGCCCGCGCGGCAAGGACCGCAGCAGCGCCCAACCCGTCCCGCCCAACCCGCCGCTCGCGCTGCTGGTCGAGATGCTGGCGTACGGAGGGCTGCGGATCGGGGAAGCCCGCGCGCTGCGTCGTCGGCACGTCGACGTGCTCGGCTGCAGGCTAATAGTCGCCGAGAGCCTCACCGAAGTGGACGGGAAGTTCACGTTCGGCCCGACCAAGAACCACCAAGTGCGGGACGTTCCGTTGCCGCGGCCTGCTCCCGGAGCTCACCCGGCACCTGGACGCGCGCGTCGCGCCTACGACCGACGCGCTGGTGTTCACCGGACGCACGGGAGAGCCGCTCCACTACACCAGCGTGCGCCGCAGCTTCGACGCCGCGTGCCGACGCGTCGGCCTGGTGAGGGTGACGCCGCACTCGCTGCGGGCCTCGTGTGCCTCGTGGGTGGCTGAGTCCGACGGTGTCCTGGAGGCGGCGCGGCGCCTCGGACACAGCCGATCGAGCGTCACCACGCGGCACTACGCTCGGCCTATGACGGGTGGCGATGCGGTCGTGGCCGAACGGCTGGACGCCGCCCGTGCGGGCGCGCGGGAGACCGCGATTGACCCTGCTGAGCCGTCCGAGTGGGCACGTAGTGGGCACGAAGGCCAAATAACACCGGTGGACGAGATGGGCGAAGGCGCGGCGCACCCGCGCTGACCTGCGACGATGAAATCTCAGGGGCGGTAGCTCAGCTGGTTAGAGCAGGGGACTCATAATCTCTCGGTCGCGGGTTCGAGTCCCGCCCGCCCCACCACCTGCGAAGACACGGGTACAGAGTCCCGTACAGCGTTGACACAGCGGAGTATCCTTCGGGCATGCCTCGAGCGCAAGTAGCCGCCCTGGACGACCTCGCCGAGCTGCTGCCCGACTGGACTCGGCACCTGCGGGCCACCAACCGCGCCCCGTCGACAATCGCCAGCTATCTGCGCGTCGGCACCGCTTTCCTGTCCTACCTGCGCGAGGCCGGAATGCCGACGACAGCATCCGCGGTAAGCCGCGAGCACGTCGAGTCCTTTATCGCCGACCTGGGCGACCGGGTGTCCGCGGCGACCGTCGCGAAGCACTACCGCTCGTTGCAGCAGTTGTTTCGGTGGCTCGTCGAGGATGGCGAGATCCCGCGGTCGCCGATGGAGCGGATGCGGCCGCCGGCCGTACCCGAGCAGCCGGTCGCGGTCTTCACCGACGAGGAGCTCTCTCGCCTGCTGGCCGCCTGCCGCGGCAACACCTTCGAGAACCGGAGGGACACCGCGATCCTGCGGCTACTGATCGACACCGGGATACGGGCCGGCGAGCTCACCGGGCTGGCCGTCGCCGACGTCGACTTCGACCAGGACGTCGCGTTTGTCATGGGCAAGGGCCGGCGGGGACGGGCGGTGCCGTTCGGGCTCAAGACCGCCGACGCGCTGCGCCGCTACCTACGCGCCAGGGCCCGGCATCCAGCAAAGGAGCGGCCGGAGCTCTGGCTCACCAAGAAGGGGGCGATGACGGACAGCGGGCTGCGCCAGCTGCTCGAGCGCCGGGCTGCGGACGCTGGCGTGCCCGGCGTCCACCCGCACCGCTTCCGGCACAGCTTCGCCCATGCCTGGCTCGCTGCCGGCAACCAGGAGCAAGATCTCATGCGGCTGGCCGGCTGGCGCACCCGCGAGATGGTGGGCCGCTACGCCGCCTCCGCGGCCGATGAGCGGGCGCGCGACGCGCACCGTCGGGCTCGGCTGGGGGATCGGTTGTGATCTCGCGACCCTCTCCACCGGACGATGACGCGCTCTACGAGGCGCTGTTCCCGTCGACCCTGGTCCGACCGGATGGTCACCGGTTTTACGAGACGGTCACCCTGAACCCGACCACAGCGGACCGACGCGCGCTCGCCGAGGAAGCCCTGAAGCGCACGCAGCGGCCGAGGCGACTCCTCACGCTCGTCTGTCGATCCGAGCATGCCGCGGCACAGGTGTTCGGTAGCGCTGACGGTCCGGTCTACGTGGCCCGGTTACGTGTTCGAGTCGCCAACCGGCAGACCGTCACCCTGTCCTTGGTCGACTTGCTCGAGGAGCCGACCTCGTGGTGGGAGCAGTCCAACCGGCTTCCGCTGGCGTGTGCGCAGTGCCGTAGTTCGCGTGTCATTGAGCCCCTCAGTCTCGAGCAACTCAAAGGCGCCCTTCGCTCACCGCCGCACGGACGTCGGCTGCGCGTCGATACCGGATAAGCGAGCGCTGTGCCGGTATCCTGCTCCGCACAAGCCCGCGCACCGGATGCGTTGTCGGACCTGGGGACCCGGCCGAGACCTGTGAAGAGGTCAGGCCAGTGGCGTCCCTGCAGCGAACTCCGGCCCAGCGTGCCCTGCATGCCAGGCTCGCCTCCCATTCCAGATGGGCGAAGACTGCCGATCCGGCAGCAGCCACCGCACCCGCCCGAGCGGCTTTCCTGGACCGCTTCGAGCGTGAGGTCGACCCTGACGGCGAACTGCCGCCGGAAGAGCGCGCCCGTCGAGCGGGGCACGCGCGCAAGGCGTACTTCCTTAAGCTGGCGCTGGCTAGCTCAATGGCCCGTCGCGGTGGTGGCTCGTGAACGGCGAAGGCGGCCCCGCCAAGGGCCGCCCCGAAGCCACCGCCGCCAAGCCGTCGCTTCCCTCGGAGTATGCCACCAGCGGTTCGCCGGCCGCGCTGTTCGACACGAGGGTCACCCGCACCCCATACGGGACCCGGACCACGGTGGAGATCGCCCAAGCGCTCCGCGACGACATGCTCGAGCGGGTCGACGACGCAACCGACGATTTCTGGCGCCGTACCTGCGACGCCGGCATTCGAGAGCTCGCGCGTCGTGGCGTTGTCTTCCAGTGCGCCGACCTCCTTGACCTCGGCGTGCCGGAGCCGGAGCACCCGAGCCGCTGGGGGGCTCGACTTCACGCTGCGGCTAAGGCTGGCGTCGTCGAGCCGGTGGGCGCCGAGCCGAGCCGGCGGGTCACCGTCCGCGCTTCGCTGGTGCGGACCTGGCGCGGGGCCCCGCAGTGAGCCCCCGCAACAGTATCCCGACGCAGCTCCGCCGACGACGTCTCGCGTCCCTGCGCTGCAAGCCGCTCGACTGCGGCCACCAGGACCCCCTCGACTGCCTGGTTGACGAGTCCGACTGGCCACCGCCGGCGTCGTACTGCTGCGCGACCATGGGGTTCGCAGAAGCGGCCGCGCTGGCCCGACTGGGGCTGTCCTGCTCGACGACGTGCGCTCGACTACTGGCGAGCGCGTCGTGACTTCCTACACCGAGCAGCGCGCGCAGGAGCGCGCCACCGGCGCGCGACCTCGCGACGGCGACTTCGTCGGCGACCCCACGGCACTCGAGCGCATCCGGGTACGCGAGGCGGACCCGGACAACCTGCTGGGGTGCATCCGGTCGGGCACCGAACTGGCCGAGATCGACCCCCGGCCGCTGCGGTACGCCGTCCCGGGCGTCTTCCCCGAAGGCCTCACCCTGCTTGCCGGCGCACCGAAGCGCGGCAAGAGTTGGCTTGCGCTCGACAGCTGCCTCGCGGTGGCGCTCGGCGGCAAGGCGCTGGGCGCCGTCGCGGTGCTGCAGGGTCGGTCGTTCTACTTGGCGCTCGAGGACTCCGACCGGCGGCTGCAATCCCGGGCGCAGCACCTGCTCGGCAAGGAGCCGATACCGGCAGCGTTCGAGTACGCGACCCGGCTGCCCGATCCCGGCCGACTGATCGAGCTGCTGCGGACCTACTGCCGGGCGCACCCTGACGTCCGGCTCCTGGTGATCGACACCCTGGCCCGCATCCGGCCGCCGCAGCCCCGCCACCGCGGCGCCTATGACTGGGACTACGCCGTCGGGTCGAAGCTCAAGGAGGTTGCCGACGAGTTCCGCGTGGCGCTCGTCGTCGTCACGCATACCCGGCAGATGGCTGCGGCCGACTTCGTCGAGGCCGTGTCCGGCACGTCCGGGCTGACCGGCGCGGCCGACACGATCGTGGTCCTGGACCGGGTGCGCGGGCAGGACGACGGCCGGCTCAAGGTCACCGGCCGCGACGTGCAGGAGGCCGAATATGCGCTCCGCATGGTGGGCGGGGCCTGGATGCTGCTCGACCGGCCTCCCGTCGACCCGGCACTCGGCGACCGTTCGACGGCGATCCTCGAGCTCGCGCGGCAGCGACCGGAAGGCGTGCGCGCGGCCGACGTGGCGGCTGCGGTCGGGATCGACGACGCACAGGCGCGCGCCTACCTGTCCCGGCTGCGGGAAGCGGAGCGGCTCGACCAGCCGAGCCGCGGACTCTACGTATTACCCCCTGTTGCATCCATTGCGTCTGTTGCGTTCCTTCACTCCAACGAAACACACGCAACGGACGAAACACATAGATAGAGAGGAAACACGCTAATGACTGAGCCAATGACCCGACGCGACCGCGAGGAACTACAGAAGATCGCCCGGCTACGCGCCAAGGTCGCCAGGGACGGTGTTGCCGAGCGGGAGGCGCACCTGCGTGCCGAGGCAGAGGAGCAACTCTCGGCCGCCTACCGCTTCGACGACTCTGTCTGGACAGACATAACCAGCGCCGCGAAGGCTGCGGTCGCCGCAGCCGACGAGCAGGTCGCGGCACGTTGCCGGGAGCTCGGCGTGCCGGAGCGATTCCGTCCGGGGCTGAACATCGGCTGGTACACCCGCGGCGAGAACGCAGCGGCCAGTCGGCGAGCCGAGCTGCGCCGGCTGGCAGAGGCGCGAATCTCGGCGGCTGGCAAGCAAGCCCGGACGGCCATCGACAAGCGCACGGCCGACGTGCTCACCCAGCTCATCGCCGGCGGCCTGGAGTCCGACCAGGCGCGTGCCCACCTTGAGTCGATCCCCACCGCCGACCAGCTCATGCCGGCGGTCAACATCGCCGAGCTGGAGGCCACTACGTCGCCACCGCAGGGGGACAACCGGTACGGCCTGGAGGACAACGAGTACGTGGTGGCAGGGGATCCAGGCCCGTGCCCCCCGACCACATGACTCGCGAGAGTCCAGACGTCAAGGCTGCTCGGCTACTGGCCGAGGGCCGGCTCACCGTTGTCAGCGTGGAGCCGTGGCACGCGCTCGCCACCGCCAAGGGGGACAGCGGCCACAGCTACGACCTCGGCTACACCCGGGCCGGCTGGTGGTGTGACTGCGAGGCTCGCGGTCGCTGCGGCCACATGGCCGCGTTGCAACGGGTGGTGTCGCCCCGACGTGATCCGACCCCGCCATCGCACGCACCGCGGGCGGTGACCCGGTGACCAGCAGCACGGCGCGCGACCTGCTGAGGGAGGCTCTGACCGCGAAGCTTGCCGTGGAGATTGGCCGGCCACACCGTGCAACGACCGCAGCCGAGCATGCCGGCCGGCTGGCCCTACAACTTGTGGAAGAGCTGGCCGGAGCGCGGGCGCGTGAGGAGCGGCGCCAAGACGTCGACGCCGAGGAAGACGACCAGGCCCACCCAATACGCGCGTGGGGGAACTGATGACTAGGCGTCTACTGCCGCCCCTCGCGGCGGTCAGAGCGCTCGAGCTGCGCAGGGTCGGGATGGCCCTAGCCGACATCGCCCGGGAGCTCGGCTTTCCCACGCAGACTGTGGCAACAAGCCTGCGGGAACCGGCCGAGACAGCGCCGAGCTCGCCGTCGCAGTGGCCTCCACCGCCGACCGCCGGCGCTCCGTGGCACCTGCGGTGGTTCGGTCCAGCCGGGCGGACCTGGCAGGCCAGAGTCCGCGAGGTTCGGCTGTGGGGCCGGCAGGTCTTCATCAACGACGCCAGCCACGTGTACTGCAACGGGTGCGGCGACTTCGTACCGGCGTCGGTTCTCGGCCGATACGACAACGTGCACCCGGTCGGGCTGCCCTCCAGGGCGGTGGGCCGGCTGCTGCCGATGGGCGAGGACCAGCGCGAGCCCAGCCCCGGTGGCCTGCCGGCGGAATGGTGACCTTCCCCCGGTCGCGGCTCGCCCGCCGTGCCCCTCGAGGCGTCCCATTCCGCGCCTTCGCTTGGAGGCAGAAGGCGCGGGGAGAGAGACGGGTGACAGTGGCGGCGGTCTACCGGCGGAAGGGCTGGATTTTTCCGAGGCCGTCGCCAGCACCTCGACGCTGCGAGGACCTGGACGGCGCGACCCGCTGGTTCCCCGCCTGGTCGGTGCGGTCGATGAGGTGCGCACTACTCGGACACCGCTGGTCCTCGCAGCCGTCGGCCAACGGCGTGGTCGTCCTCCTTTGCGTTCGCTGTCTCGAGCTGGTGGCCGCACGGTTCGTCGATGTCGACGAGGTGATCGGCCAGCCTTCGCCGTCGGCGCTGCGTAGCCCGTGGCTCGGTGAGGCGGCGTCCGGTCGGCGGGCATTGGACCTGGTTGCCGAGGCTCTCGCGGCGCGGACGGGTGGGGATGTGGCCGGCTCATCGTGGCCGGCGCTACGAGCGCAAGCGATGGCGAGGCCGGGCGCGCACGTCGACGCCCTGACCAGGCTCGCGGCGCTGCTGTGCCAGCTCGCGGCACATGGCGGCGAGTTGGAGCCGGACGCCCTGTTACAGCAGGTCGGGCTGGCGGTGGAGTGTCAGCTCCTCGACGTCGGCGTGGCCGAGCGGGCGACGGACTGATCGGCCGTGACGGCCATGCAGGAGCCATGGCGCGGCCCGCTGCTGCGCCTCGGCGGCGGCCGGGTGCTGCTGGCGGGGTCCGGACTGGCCGACGTGGTTCGTGCCCTGGAGACGGCGCGCAGCGTGTCGTCGCGGGATGGGATCGCGCCGCATGCGCGGTGGGTGTGGCTACTCGAGCAGTTGCGCGCCGAGCTGGACCAGGCCACCTGGGCTGCCCGTCGGGGCAGTGCGGCAGTGCCGCGGCTGGAGGAGTCGGCATGGTCGTCACGAGACCTAATCGACACGCTGGAGGTGGCTCGGATGCTCGGTTGCAAGTCACGGAACGTGCGGGACCTGCGAGCGCGCGGCGTGCTGGAGGGTCGCCTCGTCGGCGGCCGACTGGCGTTCGAGCGGGCCGAGGTCGCCGCCGAGGTGCTACGGCGCCGTGAGGCCAGCGGCGCAGGCGACATGACGGGGAGCCCACAGTGACTGACCGCAAGCGCAAGCCGGACGAGGATGTCGTCGACTGGGCGGTTGCGACAAGCCGGATAGGCGAGAGCCGAAAGGCGTTCTGGCGCTCACAGCTGGCGGCCGGCAAGGTCTCCGCGTCGGCCATCGAGAGGCTGGCGTCGGTCGACATACCGGCGGTGCCCGCAGCGCCCCGTACTCGGCCGCTCAACCTGCGCGCTGCGACCGCACCGCCGGAGGGGGCCGGGGCGTGGAGCCCTAACCCGATCGTGGCAGCGGCCCGGTCGCGTGAGCCGCGGGCGGCGGCCGCGGCCTCGACCAAGCGGGCGGCACCGACCCTGTTCGCCGGTGGGGACCTGCCGCCGTTCACCGCCTCGGGCGTGGACCCCCAGGTGCTCCTGCAGGTGCCGTGGCTGGCGCGGCACCCGGTGGCAGCGGCCGGTACGACGGCGGAGGCATACAAGCTGCTGCAGGACTACTCGGGGCCTGACGCCGAGGTGCGGGCTGCGATGGACTGCAGCGGCCACCCCGCCAACCGTGACTATCAGCGGCAGGCGGAGAACTGGCTCGCGGACGGCATGACCGACGACGAGAACTACGCCGCCATGTTTGGCGAGAACGAAGTGCCAGACCCGCGCAGAGCAGGTCATAGCTGGTGAGCATCGTGCTGGACTTGGGCGTAAACGTCACCCGCGCCGCTATCGGTGGACCGGCGGTGTCGGGATCGAAGGTCGGCGAGGGCGGGCCTTCCTTTCCCCGCCCGGTGACCCGGCCTGCGCCCCGAACGGCAGCCTGAGATGGCCGCAGGCACCAAGGCCGGCGGCGTCTACCTCGACGTCGACCTCGAAACCCGCGGCGTAGGGGAGAAGCTCTCTCGCCAGCTGCAGGCGCCGATGGTCGCCGCCGGTGACCGGGTCTCGCGCTCCTTCGGCTCCCGGCTGACCAGCGGGCTGCAGATCGCCGGCAAAGCCGCCGCTCTCGGGCTCGGCGCAGCCGGTGGTGCCGCCGTCCTGGCCGGCAAGAGGTTCTACGGGTACTCGGCTGAGTTGGAAGCGGTACGTCGGAAGTCCGCGACGGTGTTCGGGTCGCAGCTCGGCGTCGTGGACAAGTGGGCCAAGGCCAACGCGAACGCGATGGGCCTGACCTCGAGCGAGGCGACCGGGCTCGCGGCGAACTTCCAGGACCTGCTCGTGCCGATGGGCTTCACCCGCAAGCAGGCCACCAGCATGTCGACCGACGTCATCGGTCTGTCGGGTGCCCTCTCGCAGTGGTCCGGCGGGCAGCGGTCCTCCTCCGAGGTCGCCGACATCCTGGCCAAGGCGATGCTCGGCGAGCGGGACGCCCTCAAGGGTCTCGGCATCTCCATCTCGGAGAACGACGTCACCCAGCGCCTGGCCAAGAACGGCACGGACAAGCTGACCGGCGCCGCCCTCGAGCAGGCCAAGGCGGTCGCCACCCAGCAGCTCATCTTCGAGAAGAGCACCGACGCGCAGGCGGCATACCGCCAGGGCCAGACGACCCTCGCGGGCAAGCAGGCAGTCCTCACCGCGAAGATCAAGGAGCAGCGGGACCGGATCGCCCTCGCGCTGATCCCGGCCTTCTCGGCCGCGGCCGACTGGACGGGCAAGCGACTGCCGGGCGCGATCGCCATCGGCGAGCGGGCGCTCGCCCAGATGCGCGTGGCCGCCCTTGCGCTGGCGGCTGGCTTCCGAGGTACCGGTGCGTCCTCGGTCGGGTTCGCCGGCATCATGGCCGGGCTGGGTGCTCGGGCCCGCGAACTGGCGCCGCAGCTACAAAGCGCCTTCGACCAGGTGCGGCACGCCGACTTCTCGCCGCTGCTCAATGGCGCGAAGGTCGCGGGGCCGGTGTTGGCCTTCCTGGCTGACCACATCGACTCGTTGGTCAGGGCCATGCCGTTCCTGGTGGGCGCGTTCGCCGCCTACAAGGCGGCCGAGGCGGCAGCCAACGTGGTTTCGCTGGCCCGCATCCCGATCATGGCCGCGCAGTTGGGCGTCAACCTCCGCCTGTCTGCCACCCAGGCGGCACTCACCAGGGCCATCCAGGGCTCCGCACTGGCCTACAACTCCCAGGCCGTAGCGGCCGGTCGTGCTGCGGTGGCCGGTCGTGGCGCGGCGGTCGCGGGTGGTGGGGCCGGTCGAGTGGGTGCGGCGGCACCCGCCGCTCGAGGCGGCCGTATCGGGGCCGCCGGCGCCGGGGCGCTCGGCCTGGTCGGCGGCCCCGCCGGGCTCGCGCTGGCGGGCGGGATAGCCCTGGGCACGGTCGCCTGGGCCTCCTATACCGCCGCGGGCAACAAGGCCAAGGACGCGGTCGCAGGGATCGTGGCCGCGACCAATGCCGTCGACCCCCGCTCGCTGGCCACCTCGCGCAGCGAGCTCGAGAAGATCGCCAACGCCCCGAAGCCGAGCATCTGGGCCGAGGGCGCCATCCCCAAGATCCACGCCTTCAACGAAGGGACCAAGGCGGCCCGCCTTGCCCTTGCCGACCTGGACCGCCAGGCCGCCGACAACACGGCTCGCAAGCTGGTCAACGACGCGATGCTGCAGGGTTCCGCCGCCGCTCGGTTTGAGGCCGCCGGCTTCGCGGCGCTGACCGCGGCGCAGCTCGCGTCGGGGACCCAGAGCATCGCCGCCGCGCAGGCGAACCTGACCTACAAGACCAGCCTGGACTCGACGACCGCCGCGGTGGCGCAGAACGGGCGCACGCACAACGCGAACACCGCCGCCGGCCGGGCCAACCAAGGAGCCCTGCTTGGGCTGGTCGACGCCGGCAAGGCGAACCTCGCGGCCCTGATCGCCCAGAACGCCCCGGCCGCGGCCCTCACCGCTGCCGTGGGCTCCCAGCGGACTGCGTTCATCAAGCAGGCCACGGCGATGGGCTACTCCAAGGACGAGGCAGGAAAGCTCGCCACCTCCTACGGGCTGATCCCGCCGGAGGTCAAGACCTACATCCGGACCGAGGGCGAGGCCGAGGTGGAGGCGACGTTGGCCCGGCTGTCGCCGCTGCTGCGGAACGCGCACTACACGCAGACCACCTCGATCCTGGTCAGCGAGCGGGGCCTGGCCGGCGGGGACCCCGGCCTGCTGCACGGAACGGCGCCAGCACACTTCGCCGGCGGTGGCCGCGTCGCTCCCAACAGCGTGGACCTGGTCGGGGAGCGCGGCGCTGAGCTACTAACGCAGGGCAACCGGCCGGCCTACGTCACCAAGAACTCCGACCTGGTCAAGCAGGTCGCCTCGGCGCTTGGCGAGCGCTCGAGTGGCTACGTCGACAACAGCGTCATGAACAACTACACCACCAACGGCATCTCGGTGGCCCAGCTCGAGCGCTACAAGCGGCTCCAGAGGCTCCAGCATGCCTGAGATTCAGCGGTCACCCCACGGCCTAAGGTCGATGCTGGATGAGCGACGACGAACTGCAGTCTGCGGAGGAGCTGGACAGCCATTACGGGGCGTCCGGCCCCGTGATGGCGGCCCGTCAGTGGCTGACCCTCATCCTCGCTGAGGATGACTACGAGGGTGCCTGGAAGCTCACAGACCCGGTTCTACGACTGGCGCGCGCCCAAGCCTGGATCTACAACAACCAGGATTTCCCCGACGTGGCCAGCGAGGACCGTGACGAACTCGCGGCTGCGCTGGCCCAACGGCCCTCCGCTCATCCGCTCTGGGCTGACTTCGCTCACACGGAATCGCAGCAGATGAACGAGGCGTGGGCCGCGTACAGCCTCGACCGCCTTGGCGCTGCCAGTCGACCTCGGCTACTAGACGTCGATTACGAGATCGTGATCTTTACTCCAGCCGACGAGCCGGTGCTCATCACGGAGCCGACTCTGGTGGAGGGGCTCGTCTTCGTCATGCACTTCACGGAGGATGGCTGGCTGGTGGCCGCGCCCGGGGACCGGCTCCCCGTGCCGGGGTGGCCGCCCGAGTTCTGATCTTGTCGACGCCCGCGGTGGCAGACGGTGGCAGAGTGGTGCCTATGCCTCGATGAGCTCGCAGTCGGGCTCCGCGGCCTCGGAGACCTCGACGGGCTCGGCGTTCAGGGAAACCGCTTGTATCCAGTTGGGCCACTCGTGCGGCTCCGGCCAGTCTCTCGTGATGCCACCCGCCGCATGTGCAGCGGTTCGGATCGTGCTTCCTCCCGTCACCACGGCCTCAAACGGCGTTGTGGCATCCACGGTCACCCATACCACGAACGCGCCGGACTCCACCGAACCCCCCATGTCGGCCTCGGGATCCAGCGTGTGCAGCTCCTGCATCATGTCGTCTGTGAACTTGTCGATGTCGTCTGTCTCGTCCTCAGGCTTTACGATCAAGCCGAGTCGGACTCTGTACGTGGTCATTGCGTCTCCTCCTTCCAACAGGTGGAACGCCTGAGGAACCCAAGCAACTCCCGCTTGTAGTGGGGGTTGGAGGGCGAGACGTGGACGGTCTTCTTGTGCTTGCCGGGGCAAGGACACTTGATCATGAAGTAGCCCCCCTTTGAGCGTTGAACCGTCCATCCCTGGGCATCGGCACTGTCGGTGACCTCCCGTAGCTCCTTGTTGGGATGCCTCGGGTGGTGCGACACGCTCCTCCTAGTCTCCGGGCTCCACCTGCATACGCACCCGGACTGTATATCCAGCGGAGCGTGCTGCGTACCGGCCCCTTTGGACTGTCTTGTTTGGGTGCCGAGCATCACATGGCGGCGCGCACGGCGGCGGCCCTCGACGGCAACGGTCAGGGGCGGGCCGCGCGCGTGGCTGCGACCGGGGCTCGCGCAAGTAAGTCCGACGACGAGGGGATCGGAGCATGAGCACTGTCACCCCTCCGGCCAGGACGCGCTGCCGGATAGCGCGTTCAGCCACTTACCCTGGCCGTCGATGGGTATGTTCACTTCGTGTCTACAGGAGCGCCCGACTACAGAGTGGATCTGCCCGAGACCCAGAGCGAGCTGCTGACCAACAGCCCACTGATCCTCGTTGCAGCCCAGGTCACCTACGAGGAGGTGGCTTGGGAGGTGGGCCACAGGCAGGCCCGAGACGTGCAACGCCGGCTTGGTTCAGACTGGACGCAGTTGCAGTCCACCCCCCTGATCACCAGCAACCTGACGCCGCTCGGCCCGATCAATGAACCGAACCGTCAGGCGTACCGGCTCACGACCGGGGATGGAAACGTCTCGGTTCTGCTCAATCCAAGCAGTGCAGCCATCGAGACGCGGGCTTATGGACGGTGGGCCGACTTCGCGGCGAGACTCCAGGCGCTCGTGGAGGCAGTCGCCGAGGTGTTCGACCCTGGCACGGAGCAGCGGTTCGGCCTGCGCTACGTCGACCAGATCACGCGCCCCGAGGGGCATGCCGACTGGCGGGGACTCATCCTCGATGAACTTCTCGGCGTGGCCGGTCACCCCTTGTTGGGCCCCGGGCTGCTGGGGAGCGAGCAGCGCCTCGCTCTCCAGCTCGATGTTGGCCTTCGATGTCTCCTGCGCCATGGTCCACTGGCCCTGAACGACACGCCCTGGAGCGCGTATTTGCTTGATTTCGATCTGTACCGAGAGGATCAGCAGTCCTTCAGCCCTGACGACGTGCTGGCCTTTGCCGGCCGCGCGCACGACCAGGCTAACCGCCTGTTCCGTGCCATGATCACATCCGACCTGTACGCAATCCTGAAGGGATGACAGGCGTGCAGACCCGGATAACGCACTTCTCGGTTCCAGACCCCTTGCCAGTCATTGGGACGGCGGCAGACGCAAAGCTGTTGCCGGACCCGTTGGCCATCGTGCAGCGTATCGACCGCGACCTTGCAGTGAACGCGCGCCTAGGGTGGATCCGCTTGTTCGATCAGTTGGTCCGCTGGCATACGGTCGTCCAAGATGAAGTGGACCTGCTCGCCGTGCTGAGCCAGAGGGCCATCGGCCCTACAGACGGCCTGGCTGCTACGTCGCTAGCACAGTCAGCCTTCTTGGACAGAGCACTCGTCGATGTCGGTCGCTGGCTCGGCGTTGGGCTGGGGGAGATCGCTACTTCCGCCGGAATTGGCAGGGGCACGGTCTACGCTTGGCGGCGTAGAGGAAGCGCTCCGCGTCCCGGTACCGTCCGCTCGGTTATGCGCCTCCACGGTCTAGTCTCCGCGGCGGTGAAGGCCGTCGGTATTGATACAGCCCGTGCCTGGTTCCATGCAGGGAACCCGTCGCCGTTGGCGGAGCTACTAGCCGCGAACGGGGACTCGGACCGCCTTACCGTGGTCGCTCGGCGCGTCCGCCGTGAGCTTGCGGTACCGGCGCTTCCACCGTCCGACCCTTACGCAGTCGCAACCAGGGAGGACCTAACCCCGGCAGCGCGGGCTGCACTCAAGACGTGACTGACGCCGAGCTAGGGCCACCGCTCGACTGGGGACGGAGCCGGCAGTGGCCGGACGGCATGAAGGAGTCCCTCGACCGCTTTCGGCAGGGACACTTGCTGGATGACGTACCTGCGTTCTACCTGGCCTCGGCAACCATGCCCCTCTGGGACCGATCCACGTCGGTTGTGCACGACCTAGGGTTGAATGCCGCGATCGCCGTCGAGGACCCCGTGGTGTTCAGGCGGGCGGTGCTATTGACCCAGGCGTGCGACGTAATGAAGGACTCACACCCGTGGGTGACTGCGGCGCCAGCATACGACGCGGGACTTACGCTTGACCCCAAACGACTAGGCAACATACGTGCCCGGAACGTTTGGCATCTGTATCCGCTTGACCCGCCTTGGGCGTCGGACGGGCAGGTATGGGTGGCGGACCTGAGACTCGAGGTGCCGGTGGAGAAGACTCTGCTCCTCAAGCGGGAGCCGCTCGAGGCGTTCGCCGACGACGCCGGCTACGCGCTCTTCGTGGAACATATCGCGGGGATGCGACGGCGTCCTGCGTTGGCGGAAGCTTGCTACGAGCACGTCATAACGCCCATGTTCGACTGGCTGAAGAGTCTTGGTACCGCTGAGCGCAACAGACTCATGGCACCTGTCGCTGAACTTCGCGTGCAGCCGGACCATCCCACAACACCTAAGAGTGTGACGGTCTTTGTCGTCTTGCGGGAGGAGGCCCGGGCCGAGTTTGACCGAGGCGCCTGGGAAGATGGCTTCGCCCAGATTTACGCCCGAACCCAGGGGGGCGGTGTCACTCTTCAAGGGCCCGAGGTGGACACACTCTGGGATATGAGTGCTCGCGACTACGTCACAAGCGTTCCAGTCGAGGACTCCTCTTCGTCTTGATCCACGATGCTGGCTTGGTGGCACCCCTTGGGAGCACTGCCCTGCCGTAGTCGTTCGGAACGGTCTGCCTGGATACCCGGCTCTTCGCGGTGGAGGGTGAGCGCGTCGCTGTGAGCTGAGAGGCCCGTGGCATCCCAGGAAGATTGATGTTTGGTCAGCATCCACGAGAGGCCACACGAGCATGCCTTCGTCCTCGTAACACTCGACGACCCGGGGCGACTTAGACCGAAGGACCGTTGACGGGCTCCGACGCCGCGCCGATCCTTCGGTCGTGCAGCACCGGATGGTCAGCGCGGACGGCCGCTGGACCATGGACGGCATCCTGCTCCACCGGGGCCCCGGCGCTCGGCCCTACCTACGGCTGACCGGCCCGGGTCCGGTCCGCTACTGCCGGTCGGTCTCTGAACTGCAGCGGTACGTCGACCTCGCGGACCTCGTCGCGGCCTAGCGGTAGGCCAGTGGAGAGCTGCTCGGCGGAGAACCAGCCGAGGCGTTGCTGACCGACTCCGGTACTGAACGCGACGAATCCCCGCCAGGTGTCCACGTCGCGCCGCCAGTAAGAGAGAAGTCCGGGCCAGCTGCCCACCGGCCATGGTGCGGCGGTCGTGACGGTCACCAGGGTGGGCGGGTGGACCCGGCGGCTGATCGGCATCGTGCAGGTCCTACCGCATGGCGACGACGGCTCGGCCAGCAGCCGGGCGTCAACCTGCCGAGGTGGCCGCCGTCACGTCTTGCGGAATGTCCATCCTCCATCGGCGTCGATGGCGAACAGGAGGGTGCCGGCAGGGACCTGCACCTCGCCGGAATAGGCGCCGATCTCGTTCACGAGCAGGTCGCTGGTGTCGGAGTAGGCCTTAACCGCGAAATTCGACGTGCCAGTGTGCGTGATCTTCGCGGAGTCGAGTGAACCCCAGGTGTCCCGCGGCATGAGGATCACATCGTCCCCCTTGCCGCTCAGCGTGCCGGAGCCGTTCCAGGGGCGTGCCTGCGTGATCGGCTTGAGTGTGATCGTCCAACGGGAGCCCGTCGCCTCGATCTTGAAGGCGGCCGTCTGCTGACCGTTCTCGACGTCGATGAGGCGTGTGCCGTGGTACGAGCCGATGGTGTTCACCAGGAGGTCATACTGCTGGCCGTCCGCAGCGAGGTTTGTGACCGCGAAGTTACTCGATCCCCGCCCAGTGATCAGCGCGATGGCCGGCTCTTCGCCCTTCTTGATCTTGAGCAGTTTCGAGCCAACCCCGGAGTACACGACCGGCTTGGCGACCGCGGGAGGCGGCGGCGGGGCGGGAGCCTTTGTGGTGGGAGCTTCCGTCGGCGGGGCGCTCGGCGCCTCGCTCGGGGGCTGGGTGGCAGGCTCCGTGGTGGTTACTGCCGGGGGAGAGGGATTGGCCGCCCTCTGGACCTTGCTCTTTCCGCCGCCATTGCCGACCCCGGCGGCGATCAGCACAACCACGAGCGCGAGAAGAGCAGTCAGGAACTTGTGTCGGAGGAACCAGTTCCGCTTTGGTGTCGCCGGTACCGATCCACCAGGCGTCGGGTCTGGGACGGTTGGTGAGTCCAAAAGATCAAGCATCCTCTGACAAGTCCCGACCAGCGTCTGGCTGACGGGAAGGCGGTAACCGCATGTGCCAGGCAGGCTACTTCCCGGGGGGCCAAAGCCGAGGGCGGTTCGGCATAAACCCGGACCCTTCGGGCGGTCAAGCGTGCGGACTCACGACCAGCGCTTCCTTGCGGGGCGCTGCAGGCAATCGGGCGGCTGCACCACCGGATAGCGTCGGGGCCGTGACCGTCTACTACGACCGGCTCGCCCGTGCCCGGTCCGACCTGGACGACATCGCCGACTGGCTTTCCGAGCTGTACGCCGACCGTGAGAAGGGCACGCCTCGTCACTGGGCGGAGGGCAAGCGCACCGAGGTCGAAGGGCGGTCCGGTCCACCGGGTGCGACAGCCCCAGCCCGGCTCGACGTGCTCGACACCGTTGCGGACCTTGAGGTATCGGTCCGTGAACTGGTCGACGCCATCTGTGACCGGCTCGACCGCAGCGGGCCGGCTCTGGCGCCTGGCCCGTCGGAGGCGGTGGCACGGACCCGCCTGATCTGGCTTCGCGCCCAGCTCCCCGTCGTAGGCGATCACGACGACCTGGCGGAGCACGTTGAGGACGAAGCCCGGCGACTGGTCCGGGCGGTACGGCGGGCAACGGGACAACTTCTGCCGATTCAGACGCTCCGGCTGACATGTCCGCTCTGCGACGGCGTCTCGCGCCTCGCGGCGAATCACAACACCGGCCGAATCGCCTGCCCGGACTGCGGGATGGTCTGGTCCGACAACGTCTCCGGCGTCGGCGGCTGGGACTGGTTGCGACAACTCATGATGCCAACGGTCTCTGCAAAGACGGAGTACCTGCTGACCACCGCCGAGGCCGCCGCCTACGTCGGGGTGCGGTCGGAGAACATCCGCGACTGGCAGCGCTCCGGCCACCTCGAACCGGCGGGCAAGCGTGGGCTGAGCAACACCTACCGCAGCGCTGACGTGCTAGAGGCTCGCCGGGTCACGATGGCGCCCGCGGGCCTCATCTCGCCCGGACAGCGTGTCGGGACACACGACGGCAGCCCTCCCGGATTCCCCGGAAGGGCTGCCGTCGCGGCTGAGGGCCCGCGTTAGTCGGCCGCCTCCTCGATTCGCATGACGTGCTCATCGGCGTCCATCAAGTACCGGCCGAGAAGGCCAGCGATGGCCGCGTCCATCCGAAACCCGATGTCGCCGTGGACGAGCTGCACTTCCGGCGACGTCCGTATGACCTCTAGCCCGCTGATGCTTTCGTGCGCTGTGACCGAGACCGAGACGGTCTCTTCGGTGCCGATGATGTCGCCCGGCACCTCCACCGCGCCTAGCCACTTCTCGTGGGTGAGCGCGCCGTCGTACTCGAGGTTCCGGTGCTTCTGGTCGCACCACTCCGGGCAGCCCGGGAGCGTGGCGATGACGGTTTCGGGGCGGGTAGGTTCGTCGGTGCTGTCGGTCATGGTGCTCTCCCTTACAGACGGGTATCCCGTGCTGCACGGTGACGAGCGACCAGCGTTTTCGCAGGTGAGCACAGTGCTCAGACCGAGAGTGCTCATAATCCCTCGGTCGCGGGTTCGAGTCCCGCCCGCCCCACTGGACAGCCCCACACGGTCTGCCCCACACGGTCTAGCCTGCGGGGATGCCGCTACCGGACGACCATCGACCGCCGCTGTGGCGTCAGCTCTGGGACAACGTGGCAGGACGTCTGGAGAGCGAGGCTGGAGCTGCGAGTGGCCGAGCAGCTGCTTGCTGGCCACGCGTCCGGATCGGCCGGCTCGAGCGCGCGGTTGGGCAACGCGTTCATGGTCCTGTCGTTGTCCCACCTCAGTAGCCGCTCGGCGGGGGCAGCGCCTTTCGGCGCAGCCGATATGTCCGGCCGGACGATGGAAGAAAAAAAGCCGCCCAGTGGAGAATTCAGCATTATGAGCGTTTCCGTCGGGCGCGTCGCGTTTGGGGCACTCGCCGTGATGCTGGTGACCGGCCTGTCGGCGGGGGCGCCGCTCCGCGCCACCGCGCAGCTGCCGGCAACCGGGTCCGCCGCGGTACCCCGGTTCAGCGTCAACGACGTACGCGTCGACGAGGCGGCCGGGGCGGCGACCTTCGCAGTATCGATCTCCGCGGCTGTCGACGCCACGGTGACCTATTCCACTGTCGACGGCACCGCGGGGGCCCCCGACGACTATGCGGCGCTGCCGCCCACCCCGCTGATCTTCTCCGCTCTGGGGCCGACCAGCCAGCTTGTCTCTGTGCCAGTTGCCGGCGACCCCCTCCGAGAGGCGTTCGAGACCTTCTCGCTCCAGCTGGACTTGGCGTCCGCCGGCGCGGTGATCTCAGACGACACCGGGACGGCGACGATCGTCGACGACGACGGCCTACCCGCCCAGCTCTCGGTGCGAGACGTGCCGTCGGTAGCCGAAGGCGGCAACGCGACGTTCACCCTCGCGGTGGATGGCATCGCCGACCAGCCCGCAGTCGTTAGCTATACGACGGCCAGAGGCACCGCCGCGTCGCCAGGTGACTTCAAGCCCACGACCGGCAGCGTCACGCTGAACCCGGGACCGAACCCGTCGGCGTCGGTGGTGGTGCCCGTGGTCAACGACACCGTGGCCGAGGGCAACGAGTCGTTCTCGCTCAAGGTGACCGCGGCGACCAACCTGACCGTCGTCGACGCCGTCGGCACCGCGCTCATCGCGGCGAACGACGGGGGCACCGGCTCACCCTCCACGGCGCCGCGCGTCTCCGTAAGCGATGTCCGGGTGCCCGAGGACGGTGGGCCTGCCGTTTTCACGGTGTCCCTGACATCGCCGGCCAACGCGACGGTCCGCTACGCGACTCCCGCGGCGCTGGCCACGGCGGTGGCCCCGCGTGACTTCACCTCGAAGAGTGGCCAGCTCACGTTCTCCGCCGGCGGGCCGACGACCGCCACCGTGTCGGTACCGATCACGAGCGACCTCGTCCGGGAGTTCTTCGAGGTCGTCCGGCTCAAGCTGTCATCGCCGTCTGGTGCGGTGATCGCGGACAACCTGGGTACCGCGACGATCGTCGACGCCGACGGACTGCCGCCGCAGCTCGTCGTCTCCGACGTCGAGTTTCCGGTGGCCGAGGGGGGGAGCGCGGGCTTCGTGGTCTCGCTGGCGAACTCCCCGGACGAGACGGTGACCGCCACCGTCACGACTGTGCCGGGCAGCGCGAGCACCGCTGACTACGGCAGCCCGACGCCGTCGACCATCTCGTTCCCAGCTAACACGGCAACCCCGACCGTGTCGGTCTCGGTGCCGGTCACCGAGGACGGGCTCGGCGAGCCGACGGAGACGTTCTCGCTGCGGGTGACGACCGCGACCAATGCCGACCTGGCGGACCCGGTCGGCACCGCGGTGATCGACGGCTCTGCCGCCGCGTCCGATCCCGTGATCGCGGCGGCGGGCGACATCGCCTGCGACCCGGCCGATGGCAGCTTCAACGCCGGCGGCGGGACGGCCACCGCCTGCCGCCAGGGTGCCACGTCGAACCTGTTGCTCGACGGCGGGCTGGCCGGCGTACTGAGCCTGGGGGACCACCAGTACTCCGATGGCGCGCTGGCGAAGTTCCAGGCGTCCTACGACCCGTCGTGGGGGCGCGCTCGCGCGCTCACGCACCCGGCGGTGGGTAACCACGAGTACCAGACGGCCGGCGCTGCCGGCTACTACAACTACTTCGGTGCGGCCGCCGGCGACCCGACCAAGGGCTACTACAGCTTCGACATCGGTGCCTGGCACCTGATCGCGCTGAACTCAGAGTGCACCAACGTGCCCGGTGGGTGTGGACCCGGCTCGCCGCAGGAACAGTGGCTGCGGGCCGACCTGGCGGCGAACCCGAACAGCTGCACGCTCGCCTACTGGCACCAGCCTCGGTTCAGCTCGGGCAGGCACGGCAGCCGGGCCGCGTACGACGCGTTCTGGCAGGCGTTGCACGCCGCCGGCGCCGAGATCGTCCTCAACGGCCACGACCACGACTACGAGCGGTTCGCACCCCAGACAGCCGCCGGCGTTGCCGACCCGGGGACCGGCATCCGGGAGTTCATGGTAGGCACCGGGGGGGCGGAGCACTACCCCGACGTCAACGTGGTGCCGAACAGCGAGCTGCGCAATGGCGACACGTTCGGGGTGCTGCGGCTGACCTTGCACCCGGGCAGCTACGACTGGGAGTTCATGCCGGAGGCCGGCCAGACCTTCACCGATTCGGGCAGCTCCACCTGCCACTGAGACAGGCTCGCGGCTGGTAGATTAAACGGATCCCGACGCCCGACGGCGTCGTTCCTCCGCGGGCGAGCTGCCCGCAGGCCGCTTTGTGTGACGTGCTTCGTTCGTGGGCCGGCAGTTTGCCGTGGCCGTACGCGCCGTAGCCCACGGATACGGCCGACGAGTACGACGGAGCTCCCGCCCACATGCGCCCACCCCGCCATGGCCGATCGACATCCCGGCCCCACCGCGCCACCCGCCGCACCCAGCTAGCCGGTGCGCAGTCGCCGGCTCGCCTTGACCTCGAGCAGGCGTTCGCGACGACGTCGAATGCGGCTTCTGGTGCAACGGCGACGACCTTTGCCGCGCTGGGGCTTCCCCAGCGGCTGGTGACCGCGGCCGAGCGGCGTGGCATCCGGACGCCGTTTCCGATCCAGGCGGCCACCCTCCCCGACGCCCTCGCCGGCCGCGACGTGCTCGGGCGGGCCGAGACCGGTTCGGGCAAGACGCTCGCCTTCGGACTGCCGATGCTCGCTCGACTTGCCGGCGGCGCGCGCCACGCCGGCAGCCCGCGTGGGCTCGTGCTGGTGCCCACTCGCGAGCTCGCTGAGCAGGTCAAGGAGGCGCTGGCCCCGCTTGGCCAGGCGCTGGACCTTCGGGTGAGCGCGGTGTACGGCGGCGCGTCGATGCACCGTCAGATCCAGGCGTTGCGCCGCGGGATCGACGTGGTCGTCGCCACGCCTGGCCGGCTGCTGGACCTCATCGGCCAGCGCGAGTGCTCGCTGACCGGGGTTCGGATCACCGTGCTCGACGAGGCGGACTACATGGCCGACCTCGGCTTCCTGCCCGCGGTCACCGAGCTCCTGGACGCCACCGCGCCCGGCGGGCAACGCCTGCTGTTCTCCGCCACCCTCGACAATGGCGTGGCGAAGCTGGTGCACCGTTATCTGCCGGACCCGGTGCTGCATGCGGTCGCGCCCGCGGTAGCTCCCGTCGCCGGGACCCATCACCGCGCCTTCACCGTCCGGGCCGAGGAGAAGGTGGCGGTCGTGGCCGAGATCGCTGCTGGGTCCGGGCGCACGCTGATCTTTGTCCGGACCAAGCACGGGGCCGACCGGCTGGCCAAGCAGCTGCGTCGTACCGGCGTGGAGGCCGGTGCGATCCACGGCAACCTGACCCAGAACGCCCGCCAGCGTGCCCTGGACGCGTTCGGCTCTGCCCGCGGCAGGGTGCTCGTGGCCACCGATGTGGCCGCGCGCGGCATTCACGTCGATGCCGTCGATCTCGTCGTGCACTTCGACCCGCCGGCCGACCACAAGGACTACCTGCACCGGTCCGGCCGCACCGCCCGGGCCGGTGCCGACGGGGTGGTGTTGTCACTGCTGATGGCCGAGCAGGTCGGTGCGGCCAGGAAACTGCACGAACGGGCCGGCGTGCTGGCCACCTCGGTGCCGGTCGGGCCGGGAGCTCAGGCCGTCCGCGACGTCGGCCGGTCCTTGAGCGGCACTGGCTGACCGAAGCCGCCCGGGCTGGCTACCGGACAGCCGGCGTCACAGCGTGCGATCTGGATATCGACAGCGACCCCTTCTCCAGTTCGCCGATTCCGGTCGCCTCCTTGGCGAGCCCTCCCTCCTCCGGAGCTCGGGTCCAGCTCGCTGCCCCACGTCGCTGGTACCGCTGGGGCCGATGAGGCACAATCGGGACGTCGCAGGCTGGCTGGACGAGGCCGTCGGGGAAGGCGCTTCTCGTCCAACTCAGTCGGAGGTCACCGGTGACCGCACGCGGCATCCTGCACGTCCACGCCTGCCCGCCAGCCCTGTGCCCGCACGTCGCCTGGGCCGTCGGCCGCGAGCTCGGCGTACGGGCAGAACTGTCCTGGTCGGCTCAGCCGGTCGTGCCCGGCACCCTGCGGGCCGAGCTCGGGTGGAGCGGTTCGCCGGGCACCGGCGGCCGGCTGGCGACCGCCTTGCGAGGTTGGTCGCAGCTGCGGTTCGAGGTGACCGAGGAGCCCACCTGGGGCTGTGACGGCCAGCGCTACAGCTGGACGCCGTCGCTGGGTCTGTTCCGCACACCGACCAGCGCCAACGGCGATGTCATGGTTGGTGAGGACCGGCTGCGGTCGCTGCTGGCTTCGGGCACCGAGCTGGCCGCCGGTCTGGCGCTGCTGCTGGGCAGCGCCTGGGACGCCGAGCTGGAACCGTTCCGGCGAGCCGGTGAGGGGCTGGAGCGCGGGCGTCTCACCCGGGTGGTCTGACGCTTTAGTTCGGGTGCGGTTGTGCCGATAGCACGGTTGGCCCCCTTCCGCCGCGGGGGTGCCTGAAGTCCCGGCGCTCGGCGACACCATGTCCCGAGCTGAGCGCGAGGAGTGCTCGTGACCCGCTCTACCCGCCTTGTCCCTTCCCGACCGGCGTTGGGGTTCGCCGCAGGCGTGGTGACGGCTGCAACGTTGGCGGCCACCGTTGTGCTGTCCTCGGGCGCGCACGCCGACGTCACGT
>JAABUR0100002327.1_pt1 | contig 29434 bp, 28 predicted proteins | sample 5560091 | NCBI WGS metagenome assembly JAABUR01 (sample SAMN10711879, study PRJNA513375) | rock metagenome | isolation source: Antarctica rocks | place: Antarctica: Victoria Land, University Valley sud
CGTCCGCGTCGTACAACGCCTGCTCGCCCTGACCGCAGCGATCTGGCACAACGACCACACTGGACAGCCCGTCAAGCGCTCGCTACTCGCCTACGACCACTGAGGGCTTGGAATCGATCATCTAGTCAACTCTCCCTGCCGTGTCGAGGACCGGGGCGCAGGTGCGATCACCGACGCGAAAGGGGGCGTCTCCTGCGACCTTGCGTCCACCGCGGGCATAAGCCTGTGAACGCCCGGGTGGTGGGCTTGACGCCCCGGTCCGCGAGCTCATGGGGCCGGCGAGCCCTTCGCCGCGGCCTCTGCGTTCTTCGCTGCGGCCTCCAGTGCCTTACGTGCGGGTAGCACCGGCAGGCCGGACAGCGAGGGCGGGACCAGCTCACCGTCGCGGACGAAGGTGAACAGGCCCTCGCCCATGTCGTCGCGCTGGACGTAGCGGCCGGCCAGGTGATGGTCCAGGCCCCGGTCGCCGGTGACGGCCTCCACGACCGGCTGCGGAGCGGGCGGTTGGCCGCCCAGAAAGGCGCCCGCGGTGGTGGCGGTGGTGGTAGCGGGATCGGTCATGAGGCTCCTTAGAGACAGCCGGTCAAGACGTTGAACCACTGCGGGTGCTGGAGCTGGATGTCGCCGCGCCACCAGATGAGCAGGCCGGTCTGGCCGGTGTCGGCGTAGCGCTCTACGAGCCGGACCATCATCTGCGAGCGCAGGCCGAGCCAGAGCGCATCCCACTGCCCGAGGTAGATCTCGGAGGCGGCGGTGGCGGTCCCCACGGTGAGGGTGTTCGGGACCGCCGCGGTGTAGAGCCGGTCCAGCGGCGCGACGTCGGGCGACGGGCCGAGCCACTGCCCCTGCGCGTTCTTGATCCGCGCCAGGTTGCCCTCGGTGCGCGGGCTGTGAATGAAGGCGTTGGGTTCGCCGTTGGCCTGCCGGATGGTCTGCACCGCCCGAGACAGGTCCTCCCACGCCGCCGCGGCACCATTACCCGCACCCAGCGGTGTGACCGTGACGCCGGTGGTGTTGAGGACGCCGGCGGGCTCGGGGTTGGGTGCCGTGTAGGGCGCGCCGATCCCGCGTAGCGCGGCCCGATCGACCTCCAGCGCGACGGCCTTGCTCAGCGAGTCACTGACCACGCGGTCGATTTCGTGCGCGTCTTCCAGGACTTCCCAACTGAGCTTGACGATCGTGCTGAGTGTCCGGGCCTGGAATAGAAGTTGGTCGAACGTCGGCTGCGACTCCGGGATCAACGCGGCCTCGGCCCGCCACGTCACGGTGGGATCGCTGACCTGCCGGGCGACCCGCTCAGTCGCGGACTCCATGAGCAGGGTCCGGGCGCCAGCCTGGATCACCCGCATCCTGTTGCGGGCCAGGTCCACAATCTCGTTCGCCAGCGGCACCGGGACCAGGGCGCCGCCCCCGGCGATCGTGGAGGTGGCTAGCGCACGTTTCTCCCGCTCGGCGTCGGCGTCCCACTGGCCCGTGACGAACCCGCGAAGGTAACGCCCCAAGGAAAGGCCCTGGTCCTCCGTCCCGCCGTTGAGCCCGAGCTTGCCGGCGTGCTGCGCGAAGCTGTCGGAACGGCGGAGCAGCGTGTGGCCGGAGGCGGTCCGCTCCGCCGTGCCTGAGCCGGTGTCCGGCCGGATAAGGCGGCCGGCACCGCGGCTGGCCTCGGCCGCTCGCTGGTGCTGCTCGTCTTGACCCTGCAACTCCGCGATGTTGGCGTCGAAGCGGTCAAGGTCGGCGTTGCGCGCCGTCCACATCCGCTCCTCGCCCGGCGTGAACGTCTTGTCGGCGCGCCTTTCGGCCGCGTCGAGCAGCGCTCGGGTGGCCTGCCATGTCTCCTGCCGCTCGCGGAGGAGGTCGTCGATCGTGGTCATGAGGGTGGTCCTGACGGGGGTCGGAGGCGCGCACAAGGCAGCAGCTTCAGCAAAGGGTGGGGAGTTCTGCCGCTCAGGTGGGTTTCGCCCGGCCCTGCCGCACAAAGGCGCTCAACAGCGCCCGCATCTCGGTCCCGCGTTGAAGCCGTGGCCGTCCGCGGTGCCTGCCTGGTCCCCTGGTGGCTGTCGGCCGGCCGAGGGACCTCTGCTGCGCATCGTACGCCCTGGCAGCGACAGAAACCACTTCCGGCGGAGCAGGACCGCGACCAGCCACAGCGCCACCTCCCGAAAAAAACGAACCTTGGGCCAAAACCTCCAGACCCGTACAAAAAAGAAGGAAGCAACTGAGCTGTCCCGGCCGCCTGTGGCTGTGGACTTTCGACCCGCCCCCCTAGTCACTGACGTCCGCCCGGGCCAGCAGTCGGCCGTCGCGGCGGTCGACTAGTCGGACCTCGTCACCGTTCTCCACCATCATCACGTGCTCGCGAGCCGGCATGATCGTGTGCCGGGCGAGGGCGTCTAGGGCCAGCAGGTCCATCTTCGCGGCATCGGAAAGGGTCATGAGGTGCTCCTTGCGTTCCGGTGGGTGGTCTGAATGATGGTGGTCGGTCGTGGTGCGCGGCTAGGCATCCGCTCAGGTGCCTGCCAGGTGGCGGAGGTCATGGCCGGCCGGTTGGTGCGGCGACGCGGTGGGCAGCGGCCAAGTGGCAGCACACGCCGCGGGCCGGGCAGGTGCAATGCCAGCCGCCACGGCCGAAGGTCACGACGTAGATCTGCCCGCCACCACGCACCGCCGCCCGGAAGTAGCCAACCTGCGCCAGCTCCACGACCAGGCGGCCCTCGAGCAGGTAGCGGGCGCCCTTCGCCTCAGCGCCTTCCCGCGGGCTCACTGCTCCCTCGCGTACAGATCGTCTGACCAGGACTGACCACCAGGACCAGGGCGCGAAGACGAGGAAGCACCGGGCACCGCGACCGGGTGGTCATCCCACAGATTGGTCGTACTGCTGGGCGTAGAGCCTGTCCCCTTCACTGCCGTTCCGTTCCGTTCAGAGAAACTCGATGACTCATGCGCGTTGTCATGCGCGTTGTCAGTCGATGACGCGTTGTCAGGCGATGACAGGCAGTTGCGCAGGCAGTCGGCGTGGTCTCCGCTGTCGTGCAGACGCTTGCGCCGCTGCGCCTTGGTGTCGGTGTTGCGCTTGGTCTCGACCTGCTCGCGGGAGCGCTGCCAGCCGGCGAACTTCCCCCCGATGTACCAGCGGGTGCCTCGGTCCTCCCACCATCCGGTGGCGACCAGCTCGCGTGCTGCGGCATCAGGGTCGCTGACGTACGCGAACCGTCGAAGGTCGTTCTTGTCGACAATGAGGTCGGTCAGTAACCGGTTCGAGTACGTCAGTGCGTCGATGTGCAGCCGGTAGGCGGCGTCGGACAGGTTCCGCGCCTCGTCCGGCCACTCCGCTCCGAGCTTGGTCCACGTCACGGCCGGCCCCACAGGATGATTCGGCGGCGCCGGGCCTCTGGCCGGGTGCTCTTGATCATCCCGACTTCGCGGATCTTCCCGTCCCTGGCCAGCCGCGAGAACAGACCGCCGAACGCCGCGCCGGTCGCGGAGGGCACATGCGGGTACCGCTGGTGGAGGTCGTCGCTGCTGACCAGGTGGCCGGACGCGACCAGGGCCAGCACGATTCGCTCAGCTTCGGCCCACCACCACGTGGGGGCCTCGGCGTCCCTCGGCCCAGTCGTCGGTGGCCGCGGTCCCGGTCCACGGACATGGTTCGCGTCGGGCAGGGTGTAGCTGGTGGTCCGCCCGTAGGCACCGACCGAGACGGCCGCGCCGAATAGTGCGCCGTCGTCCGGCCCGTCGTCCGGCTCTTGTCGGTCCCGCGTGAGATGGTTGCCGTGCCGCGGCGAGGGGTTGTCAGCGACGTTGAGGCGGTCCGTTGACAGCGGGTCGCCTCGTCGCTTGCCGGGCATTAGGTCGCGCCGCCGCTGAGGAGCAGCGCGAGTCTCACGCGCTGCGAGTGGGTCAGTGGCGGCGCCGCGTCGACAGTCTCGCGGATCTTCGTCTCGAGGCGGGCGGCGCGCAGGTCCCGCTTGGCCTCAAGCAGGCCAGGGTCGTCAGCAGCGCGGGAACGGGACAGAGAGGCAACACGCGCTCTGTCGGATGTCCAGGACATCGGGAGCCTTCCGGGCATAAGAAGCTGCCCGGTGCTGTCCGGTGGGTGACAGCGTCAAACGCGCTGCCTCGGTACTGCTACCGGAGTGTAGCTGCTAGCCCGGCGAGCGAGATGCACGCCACGCCGGCCTCGTGAATCCTTTCGAGGACACTGGTCAGCCGGGCCTCCTTCGCCACCACCGTCCGGTGGCAGAGCGCACACTTGAAGCGGTACCGAAAAGCCACGCGATGGTTGGGCGCAGGTATCGGAGGCCCGTAACTTTGGCTGTAGCTGCCAGCACGCAGGGCATCGGGCTTGTCATGGCTTGGGTGAAGTCTTGCCCTGTATACGCGGGCCGCCTCGGAATCCTCCGACGTCCAGTACCCAGGGTGCGGAAGGTGCGGAGGAGGTAACGGTTCAGGCATCTGCGCCACGCGTTTCGCCATCTTCGCGGAGTAGGCGCCGACTTCACGCCATACCAAGTTCGGCCAGTCCTCCTGCGGTACCCCATGATCGGGGTTCTTCCACCGCTCGAACTTTGCGACAACTACGCGCCTGGGAACCTGTTCGCCCTGCCGCAGGTGCCCACTGTCGGCGCAGAAGATGGTGATTAGTGGTAACGCAATGTCGCTCACGACGTCCTCCACGTGATGCGCACGCTGTCCGGGTCGAACACATTGCCCCGCCGGCCGGTGGGCAGCAGACAGACGTCGAGCAGCAGCGGAACGACCTCGCGGCGCTGCAGGATGGTCATGGCCTCCCACGCCCCGCGGACGTCGGCGGCCCCGGTGAGCCGATCAGCGACCGGATGACGGCGCCTTGTCGCCACGGTCGCCTCGACGTCGTCCAGCCGCGTCCTGAGCCGTCGCGTGGCCGAGGTGAGTTGTTCGTCGGTGAGAACGCCGTCCGCGTACAGCTCGGCCAGGCCCTCGAGGCGTGATCGGATCCCGCTGGCCTGCTCGGTGAGGCCGCCGAGGTCGGGGCCTCCGCCGGTGAACAGCTCGGCGCCGTCCGGGCGGGATAGCCGTTCCACGATCACAGCTGCGACGAGAGCGTCAACGGGCTCGGCGGACCGGGCGACGTGGCCCCCGCCGGTGGCCTTACAGCGGTAGACGGTGCGCTTGGTGCCGGCGGCCCGGTTTGACGCGACGCTGCCGGACCGGACCAGGCCGCTACAGCTCCCGCACGTCGCGATACCGGCGAGCAGCCAGCGGGACACGTTCACGCCGCCGGTGTGCCGGGCGGGGTCGGTCAGCAACTCCACCACGGCCCGCCAGGTCGGTTCGGGCACCAGGGCGGGCCAGCGACCCATCCCGAGGACCTCGCCGCGGTAAGCACTGAGCCCCGCGTTGCGGGGGCGCAGCAGCACCTGCCGCAGCGTGGTGAACTCCCACGGCCGGCCGGTGGTGGACAAGATCCCGCGTTCGTTGAGGTCCCGGGACAGCGCCCCGAGGGTCTGGCCCGCCAGGACGGCCTCGGACATGCGGACCAACTCGGCGGCTTCGTCCTCGCGCACGTTCACGGCGTCGGACTCGTAGCCGAACGGGCGGGCTCCACCGCGCCACCTTCCCTGCTGCGCGGCCTGTAGGTGGGCGCGCCGGGTCCGTTCGGCCTTGTGCTCGACCTCCTGCCGGGCGACGGAGCCGAGGATGCGGGCGAGCATTCGGCCGGACGGGGTGGACAGGTCCAGCTCCCCCGCCGTCACGGTCTGCGTCATGATCTTTAGCCGCTCGGCCAGCGAGACGTACTCCTCAAGCTCGGTCAGCGAGCGGTGCAGGCGGTCGGTGTGCCACACCATCACGGCGTCGGCGCGGCCCTCGCTGAGGTCGGCCAGCAGCCGGCGGTACTCAGGCCGGGGCTTGCCCGAGAACGCGCTCACGTCGTTGTCCACGTAGTCCTGCACGACGGTCCAGCCCAGGCGCTTCGCGAGGGCGTGGCAGTCCTCGCGTTGGCGCTCGACCCCGAGGCCGGCGCCGGTGCGGTCCTCGGAGATGCGCACGTACACGGCTGCTCGGCGGGTCATCTTCCCAGTATGCCTTGACGAACCCCGGGAGGCCGCTGTTGAGCGCGATGAGCAGGTCCAGGCACTCCTCCTGGCGGACCTCGCCGACCAGGATGCGGTCCGGCCGCATCCGCAGGGCCTCCTTGACCAGGCGGCGCAGCTGGATCTCCCCGGTGCCCTCCAGGTTGGGCTGGCGGGTCTGCATAGCGACGACGTCCGGCAGGCCCAGCTGCAGCTCGAAGACCTCTTCACACGTGACCACCCGCTCCCGCGCCGGGATCGCTCCCGCCAGGCAGTTCAGCAGCGTCGTCTTGCCCGCTTGGGTACCGCCAGCGACGATCACGTTCAAACCGGCTGCGATCGCGGCCTCCAGGAACCGGGCTGCCTGCGCGGTCAGGGTCCCCAGGCTGACGAGCTCGTCGAGGGTGTTGGCGCTCAGCACGAACTTGCGGATGTTCACCGACCAGTGGCGTCGCGTGATGTCGGGGATCACCACATGCAGCCGGCTCCCGTCCGGCAGCATCGCGTCCACGAACGGGGTGCTCAGGTCCACCCGTCTACCGGTGGTCTTGAGCATCTTCTCCACGAGCTCGCGCACCTGCGCCTCGCCCAGGATGGTCGTGGTGAGCTCCGAGCGCCCACGCCGGGCCACGAACACCCGGCCAGGCTCATTGATCCACAGCTCCTCGATCGTCGGATCATCGAGATGGCGCTGCAGCGGCCCGAAGCCGGCCACCGCGTCGTACACCGACCGGGCCGCCTGCCGCGAGTCCGGCAGCGGCGCCAGGGCGCTGGTCAACGCCCGCTCGTCGTAGTCGGCGACGACCTCCTCGACTAGGCGGCGCACCCCGAGCCGATCGGTAACCGGATCCAGCCCACGACGGCGCACGAGCTCGCGGACCTCGAGCTCCACCGTGTCCACCGCTGACACGCATAGCCCCCCTCACGCCAGACAGCACCGGTCTGGTGCCGCTGTCACCGCAGGGTAGGGCGTGGAAGCCACCCGACCAGGGTGATGCGCAGTCTGTGGACAACGGTCGCCCGGCACGTCCATCGTCAGGTGTTTCGCCGATCGCGGCGAACGTGCACAGCAAGCAGCTGTTCAGTGGCGAAGTGCCGCTCTGTGCAGTCATGATGGACCCTCAGCAACCCATCTTCTTCCACAGAACAGGCACTTTCGCGCTCTCCAAGCCCGTGTCGCGACCAGCCACGTGCAAACCCCGGGTCAAAGCGCAACGTGCGGTGCCGTGTCCGTGCTGCTAGGTGGCCCCATGATCGTGTGGAGGTCACGTTCTGATTCGGTGACGTCCTCGACGACGCTCAGGGCCTGCGCGTCGATCAGGATGTCCTTCAGGGTGCGCTGCCCGACTTCGTCGGCGATCGCGGACAGGTTTGGTTCGACGCGCCTCGCGAGGTCGGTGAGCAGTGCGCCAATGGTCGGTTCGCTGGTGACGAGGGCGGCGCGTGTGAGTGACGAGACGGTGAGCAGCAGGCTGGGAGTGTCGGCGGCGACGGTGTCCGGGTCGAGGGTGTCGAACTCGGTGTGCAGCGCGGCGGCGACGGGGCTGTTTTGGTGCTGGACGACCTTGACGAGCCGCGATCCGCAGCGCTGCCTGCCTCACCTCATCCATCGGTCGAGGGCGGTGCTGCGAGGCCAGCGCGGTCCAGTTGCAAAAGCCTAGGCAAGTGCGGTGTGGCGAGCAGGCGGTACAGCATGTACGCACTCCGGACGTGATGTCCGGAGGTTGGATCCACCCTCTAGCAGGGGCTGCCATGAGGTCGAAGTCGAAGGCCGCCGACAACCCCGGTCGGACGCCTTGCACTATGCCGCGTTCGGAAATTGGCCTGCCAGCAGGGTCCTGAGGAGGTGGCTCGAGCTCTTCTGGACAGAACGTCGAGTCAATCACCGGCCAGTGGCGGGACCGCTGGTTGTCGCGACGGCATGTGGGTCTGTGCGGCAGGACTCAGGTTTCGGGGACCGGCCTCTCCTCGGAGTAGTTTGCCGCGCAGCCGCAGCAGGTACCAGGCAAGACCGGCGAGTTCAAAGTAGATGGTGTACTCGCCGACTACCTTGTTCGGGGCGGGCAGCGTCATGTAGGCGATGACGATGACGCACCAGAGGAGGCCGGCCAGGGTGACTGGCACGAGCCAGCGACCCAGCGAGAAGTACTGCGCGGGGGCGTTCGGGATGGTGTTCCTGCGCACCCCGATGAGGACGGCAACAAGGGTGGTGCCGTACGTCAGGTACACCGCGACTGAGACGATGCCGAGTACACGGGTGGCGATCCCGGAGGACAGGAAGTTCACTCCGATCGCCACGACGCCGACGGCGATGGTCGAGGCGATGGGCGTGCGGGTGCGCTCGTTTACGTAGCGCCACAACCCGGAAAGGGGCAGCATGTTGTGGCGGGCGAGTGCGAAGCTGGTGCGGGTGGCGACGGTGATGTTGGCCAGTAGCGCCGAAAAGATTGAGATGAAGGCCACGATCTGCAGGACGACGGAGGCGCTCTGACCGAAGTGGTATTTGAACACTGCCACGAGCGGGTTCTCGTTCGTTGCGTTAACGGTCTTGTTGAGGTCGCCGGGAATGGCGAGGGCGAAGACGGCGTAGACGAAGAATGCGGCAACCGCGGAGATCACCACGGAGCGGATCATGGCGCTTGGTGCTGTGCGGCGCGGGTCGTGGGTTTCCTCGGCGAGGTCGGCGGAACCCTCCCAGCCGGCGAGGGTGTAGACGGGCAGCAGCAGGGCGAGCCCGACTGTGGCGATGTTGACTGGGCTGCCGGCACTCGAGCCGACGTGGGTCAGCACCGATAGCCCCTGGTGTTTGGAGAAGAAGGCCAGGCCGACCGCGAGTGCAGCGGTCAAGCCCAGGGTGCCAACCAGCTCGGCGGTCGCACCAACGTTGTTCAACCGGCTGGCGATGGTGATGCTGACGATGTTGAGGCTGACGGCGGCGATGATGGCGATACTGGCCAGCAGGATGACGTTGCCGTGGGTAGGCGAGCTCCAGAAGTCGGGGGCGAAGACGGTGGCGAAGGCCACTGCGATACCGGCAGAGCCGACGAAGGTGGCGAGGTAGGCGTTCCAGCCGGTGAACCAGCCGTAGTGGGGGTTCACCAGCCGGCTGGACCACTGGTAGGCGTAGCCGGTGACGGGAAGCCGCACGGTCAAGTGCCCGTACACCAGCGCGATGAGCAGCACGCCGATCATCACGGGTAGCCACAGCCAGATGGCGGCGCCGCCGACGGTCTGGAAGGGCTGGGCGAACAATGTGAAGATCGTGGTCGTAATCGTAATCATGGAGAACGCGAGCGCGAAGGAGGTGTAGCCGCCCATCGTGCGGCGAAGCTCCTGCTTGTAACCGAACTCCGACAACTCGTTCTGGTCGCTGTCGTCAACACTGATTGCGGTGCTTCGATGGATCATTGACTCCTCCTGGACCTGGGGTGCGGGCTGGGTGTGTGTCAGCAGCGGGACAGGTGCTCAGTCCATGTAGGCGCCCCCGTTGACGGCCAGGGCCTCCCCGGTGAGGAAACCCGCGTCGGGTCCGGCGAGGAAGGCGATGGCCCGGGCCACGTCCTCAGGTTCTTCTAGCCGGCCCAGGGGCGTGTCGTCGATCCAGGACTGCCGCACCGCTGCTGGAGTGGTGCCGCGCAGTTGCGCCTCCCAGCTCAGCTCTCGTTCTTGCATCGGTGTGTTCACGTAGCCGGGGCAGACGCTGTTGACCCGGATGTGCTGGGGGGCGAGCTCGAAGGCCATGGCCTGGGTGAGGCCGACGACGGCGAACTTCGAGGCGACGTAGTCGGCGAGGAAAGGCACCCGACCCTGCTTGCCGGCCATTGAGGCGACGTTGACGATGACCCCACGGGTCCCGCTTGCGATCATGGTCGCGGCCGCAGCTTGGCCGCAGAGAAAGGGCCCCTTGGCGTTGACCGTGAACGTACGGTCGAGTTCTTCCGGGGTCACCTCCAGAAACGGCCGCATCCGGGAGATGCCGGCGTTGGAGACCCAGACATCAAGGCCGCCCAGCTCCTGGGCGACCTCGGCGGCGACTCGCCGGCTATCGGCGGCGGCGGTCACGTCGAGCCCCTTCGCGTGTCCGGCGACGGCTGCGGCCGTGCGCCGCGCGGCCTGCTCGTCGATGTCGGTCGCGACCACGAGATAACCGCGGGCGGCCAACTCCCGGGCGGTGGCCGCCCCGATGCCAGAGCCGGCCCCGGTGATCACGGCGATCTTCTGGCGGGTCACTAGTTGCTCCTTGATGCAAGGAGGTGCGAGATGGGTGCTAGCGCGTCGCCGGCTGCCCGGTAGAGCTGGTAGGCCTCGCGGTAGCGGTCCCGCAGCGCGGGATCGGGCTCCACCGGATCGCCGGTGCGCACCAAGGCAGCAGCTGCTGCCCAGTCCTTGAGTAATCCGACGCCCACGGCCGCGACAAAGGCAGCCCCGAGGCTCGCACCGGGGTGTTCGCGCACCGGTGAGAGGGGAACGTCCAACACGTCGGCCAGGATCTGCTTCCAGACCCCGGACTTGCTGCCGCCGTTGGTGATGCGTGCGTTTCCCAGCTTCACCCCTCGCTCGGTGAAGACGTCTGCGTGGTGGCGAAAGCCGTAGGCGATGCCCTCTAGGACTGCCCGGTAGAGATCTCCTCGGCGGTGTCCTAGGTGCAGGCCGAGGAAAGCGCCTCGCAAGTCGGGGTCGTGCACGGGGGATTTTTCACCGAGAAAGTAGGGCAGGCAGATGAGTTGTGCTGGCCGGCTCGCCGCCGCTTCGGCTTCCAGCAGCTGGGTGCTCGCGGTGCCGGTGACGGTTTGCAGCCAACGGATGACGCTGCCGCTGGTGGCCATGCACCCGTTGGGCAGCCAGAGACCCGGCTGTGGGTGTGCGTCCAGGTACAGCCGGGCGTCGACGAAGGGGTGGTCGGTAACCACCAGGATGTCCCCGGCGCCCCCTAGCTTGACCAGCCAGTCACCTGGCGCGGCCAGACCTGCGGCGTAGGCGCTGAGCACGTGGTCGGCGCCGCCGACCACGATTGGTGTGCCGGCGCGTAGGCCGGTGTTGACGGCCGCGGCCGTGCTGACCGCGCCGACGAGGGTGCCACTGGCCGCGGGGGGCGGTAGAACAGCCGAGTCGAGGGCGGCGGCGGCCAGCACCGGCGCCAACAGGGCCCCGGACTCCCGCTCATACAGGCCACTCTCCAGCGCCCAGTTCCGTTCGACGTGCACCGGTGCGCCGAGCTTCACCGCCAACCAATCGTAGGAGCCGAGCACGTGGCGGGCAGCTGCCCACGTGTCAGGTTCGTGTTGGGCCAGCCAACTAAGAGTTGGCGCCACGGACTGCTGGGTCAGCGCCGAGCCGGTAAGGGCCACCAGATCTAGATCGCCCAGGTCAGCCGCGAGCGCCCCGACCTCTGCGCCGGCGCGGGCGTCGTTCTGCAGGATGGCCGCCCGCAGCGGCTCGAGGTCGCCACCTACGGCGATGACCGCCGGGACCATTCCTGTGGTGGCGACCGCGGCGATGTCGGCGGCGTCAGCCCGCCCCGTGGTCAGCACGCGGGGTACCAGGGTGCACACATTGGCCCACCACCGGGCCGGGTCGGCCTCGGCCCAGCCGGCGAAGGGCGAGGCAAGGTCCACGGGCAGCGATGCCTCGCTCACGACCCCTGGACTGCCCGGATCCACCAGCACGACCTTCGTGCTGGTGGTGCCGATATCGATTCCCAGGACAAGTGCCGCCATCAGGCTGAGCGCGCGGCGTCGATGAACCTCCGGGCCCGCTCGGGGTCGACCGGGTTCCAGGTGTAGCCGTCGAGCTTCAGGTCGCTGCCCACCACGCAGCCGTCGGCGTACTTCAGGTACCGGCCGATCGTGTCAGCTTTTGCCCCGGTGTTCAGCAGCACCGGCACGGCTGCCGGCACCGCCTCGCGGACCGCTTCGACGGTGCTGACGTCCGGCTCAACGCCCGCCATCGGGCCGGATACCAAGATCGCGTCGGCGAGGCTGGACACCGCGGTGGACCGGGCGACCTGCGCCGGCGTGCGGTGCCCGATCCCCGAGGCGAACTCCGGGGTGATGTTCATGAAGATGCCCAGGCTGTCGGCGTCGAGTCGTCGACGCTCACGCAGCAGGTGCGCCGCGTCCGGCTGCCACAGCCCCATATCAGACTCCCACGCCCCGGTGGCGACCTCACGGATGAATGCGGCTCCGGTCACCGCGGCAACCGCCAGCGCGCAGCGGGCGTCCCACAAGAAGTCCACCCCGAACGGCAAGTCAGCTGGGCGGCACTCCGTTACCACCCGGGACAGCGCCGCCGAGCCCTCAAGGCCAGCATTGAGCTGGTACGGACGGTCGTTCTCGTTACAGAACATAACGGCGTCGAACCCGACATCCACAAGGACGTCGAGGTCGCGGCGCACCTGTCCAACGATCGCCGGCATCCCCCCCTCGGCGTCATAGAGAGGGGTACCCGGCAAAGCCGGGATGTGAGCCATAGCGATCAGCGGCTTGACCACCGTGGGGAAGATCGTCTGGAACCGTGACATCTGCAACTCCTCCGATCGAGGTCCCACGGACACTAGGGCCGGCCGTGTGAATCAGCAACACAATTCACAGATGGAGTCACATCAGATGATGCTTCCGCAGCTGGAGCCGCCGCTCAGGCTCTAGCCTCTATACGCGATACGTTGGGGTCATGCGACCCGCTCAGCGGCGACAGGCCATCATGCGGCGTCTGGCCCGCCATGGTGAAGTCAGCTTCACCACGCTAGCGGCTGCCTACGCCGTGTCGGAGATGACGATCAGGCGTGACCTGGAAACGCTGGAGGACGGCGGGCAAGCCCGCCGCGTCCGAGGCGGCGCCGTATCAGTCGTGAGCCGCGCCTACGAACCACCCTTCGCGATGCGTCGCGTCACCGCTGGCGCAGCGAAAAGGGCCATCGGCCGGGCCGCCGCCGACCTGATCGACGACGGTGACACCGTCATCCTGGATGTAGGCACCACTACCCTCGAGCTCGCCCGGGCACTACACGGCCGGCGCGGGCTCACCGTTGTCACGGCCAGCCTGCAGATCGCGGTCGAACTCGGCAACGAGCTAGACATGCGCGTCCTGGTCACGGGCGGGCAAGTCCGCGTTGGCGAGCTCAGCCTGACCGGCGGCATGGCGGAGGACGCATTTGCTTCCGTCAACTGCGATATCGCCTTCATCGGCGTGGCCGGACTGAGCTCCACCGCCGGCCTCACCGACTACAACCCCGACGACGCACGGGTGAAACGAGCCGCCATCCGGGCCGCCCGGCGAACTGTCGTACTTGCCGACAGCAACAAGCTCGGCCGAGTCACCTTCAGCACAATTGCCGAGCTGTCCCAAGTCGACATGATCGTCACCGACGCGGCGGCAACCCACTCGGTAGCAGAAGAAGCCGCCGCGGCCAGTGTTCAGATCCTGCACGCCGCGAACCTCGACCACCCAGCCTCTGATCGTCGACTCATCAGGGGCGCCGCAACGAACTAGACCCCCGAGACTGTGCCAAAACTCCGACCATCGATGAGCCGCAAGGCCAGGACGGCAGCCAAACCATTGTGCGACCAACGATGGTCGTGATCTCCTAGACGGGCGTGTCACCCCGCTGACCGCGCGAACACGGCCGTGGCGCTTTTGCGGGTGGCGGCTCATGCCCGGAGTCAGCGTTACCGTCCTCGTGGTACACGAGCCTTTGTCCGGCGCGACAATGGCCTGTTCCCATAGTTTTCATCTTCCTACAAACCCCGGACAGGGCGAGGACGCAGATAATGATGGTCAGCAAAGTCCTGCGTCGGAAGGTAATGCTGTGACTCGTCCCATGACAGACCACGCGCCGCTGCTGCTGGTCGGTGGTCGGCTTGCTGACGGGACCGGCAGCCCCCTGCGCGAGGCGGACGTGCTGGTCGAGAATGGACGAATTAGAGCGGTCGAGGCTGCCGGTTCGTTGGCGTCACCCGAGTACTCGGTACGTGACATCTCCGGGCTCGTGCTCGCCCCCGGCTTTATCGACGTGCACTCGCATGCCGACAATGCTCCGCTGTTGGGCGAAAATGACACGACGAAGATTTTGCAGGGCGTTACCACGGAAGTCGTCGGCAACTGCGGATTTAGCCTAGCCCCGAGACTGCCTCAGCACGCGGCCACGCTTGCGGCGTTCACGGGGCGCATCTTTCCGCCGTTAGACTTCTCCTGGTCTTCATTTCGGGAGCTGCTCGAACTCACCGACTCGAAAGGGTACGTGACCAACTACTGCCCCTTGGTCGGCCACGGCACACTGCGGATCGCGACGATGGGGATGACCGACGCCCCCGCCAACGACGACCAAGTGGTGCGGATGCGCGAAGAACTCGAGCTCGGGATGGAGGCCGGCGCCTTCGGTCTGTCGAGCGGGCTGATCTACCCGCCCGCGATGTTCTCTGAGACCGGGGAGCTGGTCCGGCTGGCGGAGGCCCTCGGCGGAGACGGCCTGTATGCCACGCATATGCGAGGAGAGGGCGACGGGCTGCTGCAGGCGATCCGGGAGGCACTGCAGGTAGGTGGGACGGCTGGCCGTACGCACATCTCACACCTGAAATCCTCCGGTCGGCAAAACTGGGGCAGAATGCCAGCGGCCCTAGCTGACATTCGTGCTGCCCGGGCCTCCGGCCGTGCCGTTACGCATGACGTCTACCCCTACACCGCCTCCTCGACGATGCTGGCGGCCACCCTGCCGCCGGCCTTCCTGGCCAGCACGGAGGAGGAGGTACTTGCTCGCCTCACCGCCCCCTCCGGTCGAGCCGAGCTCGCGCGGGCAATCCAGACTGGGCTGCCCGGCTGGGAGAACCATGTCGCCGGATCGGGCTGGGACGGGATTTTAGTGTCGACTACGGTCAGTCACCAGGACGAGGGCCGGACGGTGGCGGAGATAGCCGCGGACAATGGCGTGGAGCCGGTTACGGCCTTGGTCGAGGTGCTCGTGCGGGAGCGGCTACAGGCCTCGATGGTGCTGTTCAGCATGCGGGAGGATGACCTCGAGCTGGCGCTCGCCGACGAGCACACAATGATCGGTAGCGACGGCCTACCGCCGGGCACCGGTGGAAAGCCACACCCGCGGCTGTACGGCACCTTCCCGCGCGTCCTCGGCCGGTATACCCGCGAGCGCGCCGTACTCGACCTCCCGGAGGCGATCCGGCGAATGACGTCACTGGCCGCCGAGGTATTTCGGATCCCGGAGCGGGGAGTCATCGCTCCTGGCCGTATCGCGGACCTCGTGACCTTTGACCCAGCCACGGTGACCGACGTCGGGGACTACCGCGACCCAGTGCATCCGCCGGTAGGCATAACGTGGGTGGCCCAAGCAGGTAAGACGGTGGTAGAGGACGGCCAGCTCGTCGGCGGCCGCTCGGGGATCCGCCTTACCGCGACCAGCTGAAGGGCCCTAGCACGGCGCGAACTTGCCGCCCCAACCGCTGGTCACAGTAGGCACGGCCGCCCTCGGCACGATCACCACTACACGGGCACCACACGTAACTCGGCATGCAGCTCAAGGCGTAGGTGGCGACGAATTCCCGGGCCGCGACGGTCGGCCAGCAGGACCGGCTCGACCGGGCCCTAGCCTGGATCCACCTGGGCACATCGTCGGGATGGGGTCCGGAACCTGGAGGTCGTCAGCTTCGCCCGCTACTACGACGTGCCAGTCGCAACTCTGCGAACCGGCAGACCCGGCGTCCAAGGGGGGCAGTGAGACCACGGCTCATCTTGCGAGGACGGTCTGGTGGCGAGCGATACCAACCTGCTCGACTCCTACTGCCTCACCGTCGGCCAGGTTCCGCGGACGGCATGAGGCAGGTCGGTCGTCTGCCGATGTCCGGGGGTGCCTAACCGACTTGTTCGATGCTACAAAACGCGCTCCCTCGGCTTGGGCTCCCAGTCAAAGACTGGCGGCCTCCGCGCAGTCGATGCTGGCGTTCAGCGAATCGAGCGAGAGGAGGCAGTCTTGGCAGCGACCGCGCCCCATGTTGACGACTCCGCAGCGCGTACACCTGCACCGCTCGTTCAGGCAGTCGGGTTGTCCAAGCGGTACGGGCGAAACGTGGTTCTGTCCAGCGTCGACGTTGAGCTTGGGGGCGGCGAGGTCGTCGCCCTGATAGGCGAAAACGGGGCCGGCAAGTCCACTCTGGCTAAGATTATTGCAGGAGCAGTCCGACCGGACGGGGGCAGCCTTCGGTTCGCGGGAGAACCGGTCACGCTCAGTTCCCCACGCGACGCGCTCCGGAAAAGGGTCGCCTTCATTCCGCAAGAGCTCGCCTATGTCCCCGATCTGACCGTGGCGGAGAACATCCTGCTCGCGCGGTGGCCGAGCCTGCGGGGACTGACCAACCAGCGCTTGATCCGGGTTGCGGCACAGCGGGAGGTCGACCAACTGGACTTGACCGTTGACGTTCGCCGACGCATGGGCTCGCTCAAACTGGCGGATCGGCAAATCGTTGAGATCATCAAGGCGCTTGTCCGGCACGCACGCGTCATCGTGTTGGACGAGCCGACGGCGTCTTTGACCCGGAACGAGAGCGGGGCCCTGTTCTCCATTCTGCGCCGGCTCGCTCAGGCGGGCACGGGTCTGCTGTACGTGTCGCACCAGATGCAGGAGGTCTACGACTTCTCCGACCGAGTCGACGTCATGCGTAACGGCGAGATCGTCGCATCCGCCGCTCCAGCGGCCACCACTCCGGACGATCTGATCGGGCACATGCTCGGGCGCAGGGGTGAGACGTTGCCGCTGTCAGGAAAGCGGCAGGAGTCCGAGCAAGTTCTGGAATTGATCGGTTGGAGGCGAGAGGGACAACCGCAGTTGCGCAACATCAGTCTATCGCTGCGTCGTGGCGAGATCCTCGGCATATTTGGGGTGCGTGGCTCCGGCGCAGAACTAGTGGCGGAAGGGTTGGCTGGTCGTCGACGGGACATTGCCGGCGAGATTCGGGTCGAGGGTCACCGACAACAGATCTTTAGCCGGCCACTAGACGCGCGGCGGGCGCGCATCGCCTACGTTCCCGCTGAGCGCAAGCGCGAAGGCCTCATACTGCCCCTGTCAGTTCAGCAAAACACCAGCCTCCTTGTCCTGCGCACATTAGCCCGAGCTGGCGTGCTACGACCCAGCGCTGAGCGACGGCTCGGGGTGCGCTTGATGTCGGAGTTCGACGTCCGAGCTCGCGGGCCTGGCCAAGTGGTTGGTGAACTGTCAGGCGGCAACCAGCAGAAGGTCCTGCTTGCCAGTCGCCTCGCTAGTCATCCCCAAGTACTGGTGCTGCAGGAACCGACGCGCGGGGTCGATGTAGGTGCCCGGTTCCAGATCCACAAACTCCTCCGTCAGGTTGCAGACGACGGGATGGCGGTGCTTATCGTCACTGCAGATGTGGAAGAGGCCGTTGCCGCCACCGACCGCCTGCTCGTGATGCACGAAGGCGAACTCGTCCAGGAATTGACCGACGTCGACAAGACCACCACCCAAGCACTGCGTTCCGCGACAGGAGGTCGGATAGAGCATGAACGGAGACCTTGACGTGCAGGAGGCAGCTCGCGCCTCCGAGGAAGAACCGGCGGACCGCGCACCGCGCGGCGATGCAGTCCGCCAGCGGATTCAGTCGGTAGGCATCGGCGCGGTCTTCGTCATCATCGTCGTCACGTTCACAGCGCTAACCGACCAGTTCTTTACTTCTTCGAACGCCATCAACATTCTGGCTGGTGCCGCTGTCATCGGGATAGTCGCGATCGGTCAGACCCTAGCTATCATCAGCGGTGGCTTTGACCTATCTGTTGGCGGCACGGTGCCGCTGGGCTCGGTTCTGTTCGCCATCTGGGTCAACGCTGGCTATGGCTTGCCGCTCTCGATTCTCCTTGTCCTCCTGGTCGGGGGTGTCGTCGGTCTTGTGAACGGGTTAGTGATTTCCAAGGTCGGGGTCAACCCGCTGATCACCACGCTGGCGACGCTCTCCATCACCGGCGGCTTGGCCTTCACGATCACGGGCGGGCAGACCAAGACGTTCAACAATCCCGGCGACGGGCTACTTGCCAATCCAAGCCTCGGCGGCATTCCAAACTACGTCGGACTGTTAATCGTGCTTAGCCTGCTCGGCCATGTCTTTCTGCGTTACACCGTTGTTGGTCGAATCATCTACTCTCTTGGCGGCAACCGCGAGGCCAGCTGGCTCGCAGGTGTCCGGGTTGACGCTATGACTACGTTTGTGTACGTCATCTGCGGCGCGCTAGCGGGCTTTGCGGGCGCGATCCTGGCCAGCCAGCTGCTTGCCGGCTCGGGCAACCTCGGCGTGACCTCGAGCCTGGTCTCGATCTCAGCGGTCATTCTAGGTGGTGCGTCCCTGTCGGGGGGCGTCGGTGGCATGCCGGGGACCCTCATCGGCGTCCTGGTGCTCGGAGCCCTGGCCAACGGCCTGACTCTGCTCCAGGTCTCCCCCTTCTACCAGCAGATCGCGACTGGCGTGGTTCTGCTGGTGGCAGTTGCGTTCGGGCGGCTGCGTACCGGCCTAAGCACGGACTGACTGACCACACCGCGGTCGCATGCATCACCACATGCAGTGACAGAGAGGACATAGAATGTTTCAGCACCGAAGCACAGCCTTCGTAGCGCCTGTACTACTCGTTGGATTGCTTGCGGGCTGCGGCTCTCGGAGCAGCGCGGGGGGAGTCAATGGTGGCACGGGCCTGTCATTGGCGTACGCGAATGCCATCGACTCCGCGCCCTTGTTCGCTGAGGTGAAGCGCGGAGTCGTCGACGCAAGTAGCACGGCTGGCATGAAACTAAAGACCTACGACAACAACCTCGATGGTGCCACGGCCTTGCAGAATGCGAACCTTATAGTGCAGGCGAAGCCAGATGTAGCGCTTGAATACAACGCGGTGGAGGGCGCTGGGAAGTCAATTGGTGCAACCTTCCAACGGTCTAAGATTTCATGCATCGCCGTCAATGTGGCCACGCCTGGATGTGCCTGGTTTAACCTCATCAACCGTGACTTAGGACGGGACACTGCCAAGTCCGTCGCCCAGTTGGCGAAGAAGAAGGGCTGGACGGGGAGAAATACGACCGTGGTCCTCGTGCAAAGCGCGACGGCCGGCGTTGAGGTGAACGACAGCGTCCGCTACTTCTACACAACGATTCAGGATCTGCTGCCAGGAGCGACCACGACGACGCCGGATAAGATTACTCCGAATACGACACAGATCGGACCGAGCGGATTGCAGGTCGACGGTAAGGGCTCCCTTGACGGGAGCTTCACCGCTGTGCGCAACGCGCTGCAGACAATTCCTGCCACTCGCAACCTCATCGTTTACTCGATCAACGACGACTCGACCATCGGGGCCTCCCGGGCTGTCACGGCGAGTGGGCGGGACAAGCAGGTGCTTATTGCCGGCCTCGGGGGCGGCGCGCAGGGCCTCCAGCAGCTGCGCACTAATCCGAATTGGATTGCCGAGGGCGATATCTTCTCCCCCTCCTGGGGTCAATACTTGACGGCGATGGCGGTTGCTGTCAAGCAAGGCGCAAAATTGCCGGACATCACCACGTCTCCGCAAATTGTGCTCACCAAGGACACCGTTTCGCAGTACTACCATTCCGATCAGACCCGTCCCTACCGACTGCCGCCGCTCCAGCCCGTGGCGAACGGCCGTGGCAACGACTACCTTGCGGCGACGAATGTGCTCCAGAAGTTCCACAACGTTGAGGGACTGAAATGAGTGTTGGCCGCGACCGGACTCCAAATACGTCGCTGACCGGCGCGCTGTGTGAGCTGGCGGCCGGCTTTGACGGTCGTCTCTCCGTCGCGGCTGTAAATATGAGGACCCAAGAGGAAGCGCTGCTCGACGCGGACCAGGTCTGGGGGACGGCGAGCACCATCAAGTTGGCCATTCTGGCGGAACTCTTCCGCCAGGTCCGCGCGGGTCAGCTCCTGCTAAGCACCCGGGTCGCGCTTCAGCGGGGGGACCAGGTTGGCGGCTCGGGGATACTCAAGGACGTGCAGCCCGATCTCCAGCTCACCTTGCAGGACCTCGCCACTCTCATGGTGGTTCTATCCGATAACACCGCGACGAACATGCTCATTAGTGTGGTTGGGGGCGTAGCGCCGGTCAATGCTTGCATGCGCGACTATGGACTGGACTCGATCACGCTACATCGACCGGTGAGCTTCGAGCACGTCGGCGACGACGTGCGCCGGCTGGGCGAGGCGAACGCCCGCGACCTGATGCGGTTCGCAGTCCTCCTCGGGAAGGAAGAACTCGTCGACGCCGCAAGCTCCCAACAGATGTTGGCAATTCTGCGACGGCAGCAGTATCTCGACCAGGTGCCTCGGTTCTTCGACTACAACCCCTTCGCGGTCGAACTCGGCGCAAAGCAGGAGCTGGTCGTGGCATGCAAGACCGGGTTCTTTCCGGGCACCCGGGCCGATGTCGGCCTGCTGTCCGACGCTGAGGGTCCGCTGGTCGCCTACTGCGTCATGTCGCAGGAAGCTACTGACCGGTCGATGGGCGTCGACAATGCCGGCTCCGTCGTGGTCGGTCTGGCCGGCCGGCTGCTCCTGCAAGCTTGGTGGTCCGGCCCAGTACCGCCCTTGCAGGACCTGCCCAACCCTGCGCAACGCCTTCTGCAAACTCAAGCTTCGCGCTCAGCCATTTGAGGAACTGGGTGTGACGGCGCGTGCGTGGCTGTTCTGAAGGTGTCTCGCTGAGTTCACGGACATCGGCTGATAGCCCGCTGCTCGATCTTGCTCCCTTTGCTGGTCGCCCGACCGAAAGTCGCTGACCAGAACGTCAGCCGATGTCAGTAGCCGTCCACGGCCAGCCCCTCTTTCGGCGTCGTGTCCGCCCGGCGGAGCGGGCTGCGAGCCGCTTCCGCCAGCCGCCCGTCTGGTGGTGCCGCGACAGCCCCTCCGCCGGCCGGCGTCGGCGTAGTGTGTTTTCGAACGTCCGTAACTGCGCGACGCGCTCAGCACTCAGACCGAGCCTTCCCAGCGTGCCCGTCACCACGAACCCCACGGCTCCGGCGGCCTCGCTCCCAGTCGAGATCGTGATTCGTCCAGCACTGCGGTCTGGGTGGCCACACGACAGCAGTGCGGTCGCCCAATCTGACAACCAATCTCTGCAGTAGCGCCGACGATCAAGCGCCTAGGGCGGCCGCGCGCAACTGGACTAGCGCCGAAACCCGTGTCATCGGGTCAGCGAGGTTGAGCCCGCTGATCTGCTCAATTCGGCGCAGGCGATAACGCACGGTGTTGACATGGACGCGGAGTAGGAGGGCGACGCTTGCTATATCCCCCCCCGCGTCCAAGTAGCAGGACAGCGTGCGGAGGTAGTTCTTGCTCTGGTCCCGGTCGTGGTCCTGGACGCGTTCCAGTGGACCGCGCAGCCCATCGCCGTCTTCGACTGCAGTGTCCACCAGCCGCACCAGTAGCCACTCCAGGTAAACGTCGTCGTAGTTGGCGGCGCCGTGCGTCTGGCCACGCCTGAGCAGCACCCGCAGCGCGCGGTCGGCCTCGCTACGCGCTACGGCAAGGTCCAGGATGCCTGCGGCCGGCCCGCTGAGGCCGATGACGACATTGTCCCGGGAGCCAATTCGCCCCAGGAACTGCTCCGCCAACAACAGCGCCCGGGCGGCGCCGGGATCTGCGGACGGCACCGGGATGACGGCGTACACGACTCCGCCAACCCGGGCGGTGACGGTCTTGGAGTGCACCACCGCGAGACTGACCCCGAGGACATCGACCAGTCGGCGCTGCGCGGCCTCGAACTCCGCGCCTTCCTTGCCGGTCGGCTCGGCCGCCAGGACGACGAGGGGCTGACGCGGCACGCCTAGGCGCTGCGCGGCCTCGGCCGCCCCAGAACCGCCATGCAGGACCAGGGCCAACTGCTCAGAGTGGAAGCGCCGGCTCAGATTGGCGTCTTCGCGCTGCCGCAGCAGATGCAGGCCGGCCAGCCGAGCGACCCCGAGAAAGGCCTCGACCCGCTCCTGCGACGGCCGCTCGGTCACAGCGGCCCAGATCGTGCCTAGCAGCTCAGGTCCCGATCGCACCGCGACAGCCAAGCGCGGCAACATGCCGCTCTCATAGCTCTCGACGTACACCGGGTTAGCTGAACGGGCAAGTTGGTCAAAGACGTCGAGGTCGGCGAGCATGCGCACGTACCGATCGGGCACCTGTTGTCCCAAGATCGTGGCAACCCGGCTGGCGTCGGCCTCCTCCTGCCGTCGCGAGAATGCGAGCACGCGCGAAGAGCGGTCTTCGATGGTGACCGGCGCGTCGATGAGGTCGGCAATGGCGTTGGCCAACGAAAATAGGTCACCTGCCGGCACGCCCGCGACCTTCCCGACGCGCAGCATTGGTGTGTCATCGACGGCCGATCGCAGCAGCACGACGACCTGGAACCAGGACGCAGCGGGAGTCAGCACCAGCAACGCGACCCCGGTGCGCGTCAATGTGGCCAGCATGGGGGGCGTCAGCTGCACCGGGGACTTGACGACAAGCCCGCATGCCCCGGCGGCGCCCAAGAGGTCGAGGAGGTCGAGCACGGGCGCTTCGCCGGCCACCCCTACCCCGAGCAGCAGGACCCCGGTGCTGGCGCCGGTGGTCTCCGCCGGGTCGTGTATGACGACCTCGTCGATCGCGACGTCCAGACCGCGCGGCGTCTGGACCTGTTCTAGGACGACCGGCCCTAGAGCATCGATGACATCACCGAGCATCGGTCGTGCCGTAAAGCTGGTCATCAACGTCCGCTCACTGGGCGAAGTGGCAATCCTAGGCGCCGCTGTCCCTCGCCGGTCGCACTCCGGCTAGCTCAGCTGATCAGCTGATCAGCTGTTGGGAGGTCGTCAGGGCGGCTACCCGCTCGACCTCGACCTCGACCCCGATCCCCGGCCCGGTCGGAACGGATAAACGCCCCTCGACGGGCACGAACGGGGCGGTGATGTCCTCCCGGTAGTAACGCGCGGACCCGGAGATGTCCCCAGGAAGGGTGAACCCGGGCAGGGACGCCAGTGCCAGGTTCGCGGCGCGCCCGACGCCGGTCTCCAGCATGCCGCCGCACCACACGGGCACGTCCAGAGCACTAGCGACATCGTGCACTCGTCGGGCCTCCAAATAGCCGCCGACTCGACCGGCCTTGATGTTCGCGATCTCACACGCTCCTGCGCGGATGGCGGCCGCCGTCGTCTTGGCCGAAGTCAGGGACTCGTCCAGACATATTGGCGTGCGCATGCGGCGGGCGAGCTCGGCATGCAGTTCCAGGTCGTCGTGGTCGAAAGGCTGCTCGACGAGCAGCAGGTCGTACTCGTCGAGCCGGGTCAGCAGCTCCAGCGCGTCTGCTCGGTAGGCGGTGTTGGCGTCGACCTGCAGCAACAGGTCAGGGCCGAAGGCGTTCCGCACTGCCGCGACCGGGAGCAGGTCGAAGCCGGGTTGAATCTTGACCTTGACACGCCGGTAGCCCTCGTCCAGATGGGTGCGGACCACCTCGACGAGCTCCGGCACCGTGGCGGTGATGCCTACGGACACTCCGACCTCGACGGTCGACCGGACGCCGCCGAGGAACTCCGCGAGGTTCATCCCGGCGGTGCGTAGTTGAGCGTCCAGGACGCCCATTTCGACGGCGGCCTTGGCCATCCGCTGGCCGATGAAGGCGCTGGTCAGCGGCGCGACGTCCGCTGCGGTGAGATCATTGGCGGCGAGTACGGCAGGAGCTAGGTAGCGGGCTATGACCCGCTCGGCTCCGTCGACGTACTCCTCGCTGTAGACCGGGTCAGCCAGTGCGACGCACTCGCCGTAGCCGGTCACACCGTCGGTGGTCCTGATCAGGACGAGCAGGACGTCACGGACCGTCTGCACCCCGAAGGAGGTTCGGAACGGGGTCACCAGCGGCATCTTCAACCGACGGAGCTCCACACTGTCGATCTTCATGGCCTTGCCTCTCCGGGCGCCTTGGCGCCCTGGTCGCAATGGGCGCTCGAGGAAATCAGCTCGGTCAGCAGCGCGGCCCGGGTCGGCAGATCGGCGAGCACGATGTGCTCACCCTCGGCGTGTGCGCCGCCCCCGACGGCGCCTAGGCCGTCCAGGGTGGGGATCCCGAGAGCAGCGGTGAAGTTCCCGTCCGAAGCCCCTCCGACAGCAACGCCCTCCAGCCCGACGATGCCGCAGGACGCGGCGAGTGCGCGCGCGGTGCTGAACAGCGCCTCCGCGGCCCTAGCCTCCAGCGGGGGACGGTTCACGCCGCCGGCAACGGTCAGGCTTGCTCCGTTGGGGACGGACAGCGAGCGCAGTGCCAGGTCGACCCGCTCCTGCTCCGAGGTGGTGGTGGCGCGAACGTCGAGCGTGACCACGGCTGAGGCCGGCACTGTGTTCTGCGTGGTGCCCGCTGTGGCGAGGGTCGGGGTGACGGTGGTGCCAGCCTCGGGGTCGGCGACGGCGGGCAGGCGCAGCACGAGCTCGGCTGCGATGGCGAGGGCGTTGATCCCTCGTTCCGGTTCGAGCCCTGCATGGGCGGCCCGTCCCGTGACCTCGAGCCGGTAGATGCCGACGCCCTTGCGCGCCACCTTCAACCGGCCATCCGCGGAGGCCTCGAGGACCAGCACGGCCGAGGAGCTGGCCGCTTCCCGCTCCAGATGTGGGCGCCCGTTGGGGGAGCCGATCTCCTCGTCGGAGGTGACAAGCAGCACGACGCCCGGCGAGGCGCGTCCGCTGCCGGCGGACTCAGCCATCGCGAACAGCGCCTGCACCAGGCCGGCCTTCATGTCGAAGACGCCTGGGCCGCTGGCGCGGCCGTCCTGGACTGCGAACGGCCAGCGTGCCGTCGTGCCCGAGGGCCAGACCGTGTCCAGGTGCCCAAGCAGCAGGATGGGCGGACCGGTGGCACCTGCCTGGGCGGGTAGCTCCCAGCGAAGCACCGGCGGCCCGTTGCCGAGCCACTGCGGGTCGCACCCGAGCAGGGCGCCGCCGCGAGCCGCGAGCAGCTGCGCGGTGGCGATCAATGCCGCTTGGCCGCTCGACGGTGACTCACTCATCACCAGCTCCTCGAGCAGCCGCACCATCTCGGGCAGGCGAGCACGCAACCGGTCAACAGCAGCCTCAGCCAAGGTGCGCCCCCTGTGTGAGCAGATACCCGTAACCGTCGACATCACCTATGCGCAGGCCGGTGCCGTAGGCCTGTTCCAGGACCTGTCGGACGGCGAGCCGCCAGGCCCTCGCGCGCTGCGGCTCGCGCTGGCGCAGCTGCCCGAACTCCGCCGGGACAGCGACGTGCGAACCCGGCCGCGGGGGCACGCTGGTCCGGTGCGGCCAACCATTGACATCGGAAAGGACCGCGGCGGGTGCCCCGCGCCCGACCTCCGGAGCGCCCTCGAACGCGACTGGGATCGGCTCGGCCAGTCGCCACACCGCCTCCAACCGATCGGACAGGTCGTCGCTGTTGAGCGCGTCCTCCATCTGGCCGTAGAAGTCGGGAAGGAACTGGTGCGCGTGCGCCCCGAGGCGGCGAAGGTTGAAGGCCGTGTTGCGCCGCATAAGCGGGTCGAAGGTCCAGCGGACCTCCTGGACGCCGTGCGACAGGCATACGGCGCGCTGGTTGAGCTTCAGCGCGTAACCCACTCCGCGGCTGCGGCATGCGGGCATCACTCCTGTCTGGTGGGAATGCAGATGCAGACCACCGCTCCAGCCGAGGAAACCGACCAGGAAACCGATCGGACCGCTGGACTTGTCGCCCAGCTCGTAGGCACCTAGCACCACGCCGCCAGCGAACGTCAGGGCGCGCAGCTCATTGACCGCATAGGTGCCGTTCGGCCCCCACACGGCGTCGCCCACCGCGATGAGCTCCCGCAGCTCGGCGACGGTGCCGGCGGCCCGCACCCGCACGCCGGCCGTCCGCGTCGCGCGCTCGGCGTCTGCGAGGGCCCGCTCCGCGAGCTCCCCCGCCACCGAGCCGACCTTGCCGCCCACCGCTGTGGAACTCATCGCCGCCTCCGGAACCGCATCAACCGCGGGCCACCGGCCAAGCCAGCCGGTCCGACCGGGCTTGGGCCTACGCCCTGATAATCAGCTGTAGAAGTCGACATTGCCTACCTGCATCGCCAGCAGCAGCTGCGCGGTGATGACCTGCATCGCCTGGCTCATGTCGGACGTCCGGAACTCCGAGGTGCGAGGCGACGTCCTGGTAACCGTTGGGATATACGCGCAGGTCTGGGCGATGCTGGTCGAGTTCCACTCGAATGTGAAGCTGTGCTCGCCCGTGACACTGTGTGGCCGCCGGTCAGCCACCACCCGCAGGGACTGCGCCACTCCCTCGCGGATGCCCTCATACGTCACCGCCGGATGCAGGCAGGACGCGGTCAGCATGTCGATGCCGTCCTTGACTGCGTAGGTCGGCAAGTCGTCGCCGAGTACTGCGCGGGCCTCCCGGCAGACAGTGTCGTCACCGCTCACGAAGGCGATTGGGACCCCGAACTGCCCGGCGACCAGAGCGTTGAGCCGGGTCTCGCCGACGGGCTCACCGTCGAACAGCAGGTTCTGCACCTCCTTGCCGAGCAGGGTGTGGTTCAGCACGCCGCCCTCGGTCCCGGAGCACGAGTGGTAGCCCACGCAGACCAGTGCGTCCACGTCCTTGTCGGCCCCCTGCACCATGCACAGCGCCTTGTTGAATCCCTTGATGACCCGGGCCCGCGGGTCGAGGTCCTCGAGCAGGAGGTTGCGCATCGTCATGTGCGAGTCATTCACGACGACCTCGGTGGCGCCCGCGTCGAAGGCGCCCCTGATCGCGGCGTCCGCGTCCCGCGTCATGAACCGGCGGTACATCGCGTAGTCCGCCCCGTGCGGCATGGTGTCGTCCGGATGCGTCACTCCGGTAACGCCCTCCATGTCGACCGAGATGAGGACCTTCACAACTCATTCTCCTTGTTCAGTAGCGGAACGCCGGGCCTAGACAACCTTGGGTCCGTCCAGACGCAGGCCGTCGTCCTTCGCCAGCCGAGCCAGACGGCCACTGCGCGGACGCAGGTACAGGGCGTAGTACAGGATGCCCGCGGCGTAGAGCCCCACGACGATCAGCAGGTCCTGGTGAGTCTGCTGACTGAGCGCAACGATGGAGCCGGCGACGGCCACGGCAGGCCAGATCGGCCACACCGGCATCCGGAAGGGCCGCTCGGACGTGCGGTCCCTCAGCCTGCTGGAGATAGCGGCGACGCCGACGAAGACGTACAGCAGCAGGGCCAGTACGGACACGAAGGTCACGACGGCAACCAGGTTCGACGCGAAGCACAGCACGACGGCGAAGAACCCGACCACGAGCGTGGCGACCCACGGTGCCTGGGTCGTAGGTAGAACCGTCTCCAGCGCGCGACTCACGGTGGATGGCCAGATCCCATCGCGCCCGCTGGCCCAGAGCACGCGGGCGAACTGCAAGGTGATGGCGAGGCAGGCGTTGAGGAAGGCGATGATAGCGCCGATCGCCACTGCCGTTCCGGCCCCGTGACCGAAGCGCTGCTCGACCACGTAGGTCAGTGGAGTGTCCGAAGCCAAGAAATCATGCAGGCTCGGTGCACCGACGGCCGCGCTGAGGAAGGCCGAAAGCTCAAGCACGATCGCGAGTAAGCAGGAGATGAGCACCGCCTTCCCGACGGTCCTCGTCGAGCCCTTGGTCTCCTCCGCAAAGGCGATGGCGGCGTCGTAGCCGTTGACCGACTGCATGGCAATGGCTACCGCGGCCACCACGGCGCCCACGCCGAAGGACACCCAGCTTGCCGCCCGCCAACCCCACCGGGTGAACGAACACTGACAGGGGTTGGGTCGGGTGGCTGAAGCCGGCGGCCGCGACGACCACGATCACCAGCATCTTCAGGGCCAGGAAGACACCGGTCATCAGGGCGTTGGTGTCGATGCGCAGCATCGCCAGCCCCGTCACGAGCACCATCGCGACCGCCGCCGAGATGCTGACCGGGAAGGCTGCGTTCAGCGAGTGCAGATAAGTGCCGATACCGAGCGCGATACTTGCCGGTAGGAAGATCGCCTGCACCGCGTAGGAGAGCAATGTCAGAAATGCCGCCGGCGTGCCCAGCACACGAGAAACGATCGAGTAGAGCCCACCGGCCAACGGGTACATCGAACCCAGCTCAGCCATGCACATGGCCACTGTGACCGCAAGCACGCAGCCCGCAAGATAGGCGAGCACGGAGCCGGTGCCGGCCACCGCCACCACTGCGATACCCACCACGAGCAGCGAGCCGGCTGGGGTGATGTCGGACATGGTGATTGCCACCGACCCAGCCAGGCTCAGCCGGCGGTTAAGTCGCTGCTCGTAGCCCAGCTCCTTCAGGCGAGTGTGGCCGCCCTCGGCATCCATCGCGACCGCCTCCGTCGTCGACCGACTCATATGCGACTCCCCAAGCTCCCGCCTCGCGCCCGTCGAGTGCGAGGCTCCCGCCGAGGCTAGGGCCGTAGTCCGGCCGCCGTCCTATCCTCCGGCCCAACGTTTTGCACTCAGGCATGGACTCGCCGACAATCGCCTGCCACAAGCCGACCTGCCGTAAGCCTGCTGACGGATACCTCCGTCTCGGCGCTGTCCGGTGGCCGGGCACCGGCCGGGACAGGGCCGCCGGAAGCCGCCGAGCAAACGGCGCCGGTGCCCGTCAGACAGTGAGGAGGCCGACATCAATCGACGGCCCAGCCGCCCCACCGAACATGGGGAATGCGGCCGGGCAGCCAGTCCGAGACGACTCGGTCGAGTTGGGCGGCATCCACGCTCTGCAGGCCACCGAGCCAGCAAGCACCAAGCGTCGGGATCTTGCTGTGGACGAGCCGCAACGAATGCATCGTGCGCTACGCCCTCGCCGCCGCACCCGCACCCCTAGCCGTCGCCGGCACACCTACGACTCCCTGCCCGACGCCGAGCAAGCCGGGCTGCCCACCGCCAGCGAGCGCACCGCCGCCCTCACCGGCCCCGTCGAAGTCGACGGCCGTCGCGTCACCCGCAGCAGTACCTCAATGACCAGCAGCCCTATCGCGCGCGCGGCGCGGGACTACCCGGGGCCTCGCGGATGACGCTGGCACTGCCCGGTGCACCCTCCCGGTCCACGGGGCCATGATAGATGTCCTGCGACATTAGTCAGACGCACTCCTCGTTCTCCTGGCAGGGCTGCGTTGTGAGCTGCTGCGGATGTGGGGTGGGGTTGGGGTTAGCCCTTGGGTTAGCCCCGGTGTTTCAGTAGAGGCCTGATCTGACTATCGTGATCATGGCAATCTGCGATCCGGAGTCCAGAACTCCTGACATGGGCATCGGCTTGATGCGCCAATAGTGCTGCAGGGCAGTTCTTTTCGGTGTGTCGGTGCGAGCGTGACGCCCGCGGCGTGAGATCATCCGTGTATGGTTGCGGT
>JAABUR0100002328.1_pt1 | contig 29423 bp, 23 predicted proteins | sample 5560091 | NCBI WGS metagenome assembly JAABUR01 (sample SAMN10711879, study PRJNA513375) | rock metagenome | isolation source: Antarctica rocks | place: Antarctica: Victoria Land, University Valley sud
AGGACGACCGACGCGCCCCCGTGCAGCAGGCCGTACGGCTGAGTGTTGCCCTCGACCGGCATCCTGGCGACGAGGCGCTCCGGGCTGATCTCGAGGTACTCGATCCCCATGCGCTCGGCCAGCGTGCCGGCGCTGGCCTCGGTCATCTCGCGGAGCAGGTCACGCTCCTGGCGCGGCCGGTCGGGCTGGTGGCCCAAAGATTCCTCCCCGTGCATGCCGGCGGCCGCCGGTCCGGTCGCCGCCCGGTCGCCGGCCCGGTCGCCGGCCCGGTCGCCGTCGGCGCTGGGGCCTAGGCTGCCATACGTGAGCCGCCTCCTCCTGCTCGACGGTCACTCGCTGGCCTACCGGGCGTTCTTCGCCCTCCCGGCGGAGAACTTCTCGACGAGGACGGGCCAGCACACCAATGCCGTCTACGGCTTCACCTCGATGCTCATCAACGTCCTGCGGGACGAGGACCCGACCCACGTCGCCGTCGCGTTCGACGTGTCCCGGCAGACCTTCCGGATGGCGGAGTACGCCGACTACAAGGCGGGGCGGTCCGCGACGCCCCCGGAGCTCAGCGGCCAGATCCCGCTGCTGCGCGAGGTCCTCGACGCGCTGCGGATCCGCCACGTCGAGAGCGTCGGCTACGAGGCGGACGACGTGATCGCCACCCTGGCCACGCGGGCCGTCGCGGAGGGCATGGACGTCCTCATCTGCTCGGGCGACCGTGACGCACTGCAGCTGGTCTCGGACCACGTCACCCTCCTCTACCCGCGCAAGGGGGTCTCGGACCTGGCCCGGATGACCCCTGAGGCGGTGCAGGACAGGTACGGCCTGCCCCCCGAGCGCTACAGCGACCTCGCCGCACTCGTGGGGGAGTCCTCCGACAACCTTCCCGGGGTCCCGGGAGTCGGACCGAAGACCGCCGCCAAGTGGATCAACCAGTACTCCGACCTGGCCGGCGTCGTCGCCCACGTCGACCAGATCGGGGGCAAGGCCGGCGACTCCCTGCGGGCGCACCTCGCCGGCGTGCTGCGCAACCGGCGCCTCAACCAGCTCGTCCGCGACCTCGATCTCGGGGTCGACATCCACGAGCTGGAACGGCAGACCTGGGACCGCGAGAAGGTCCACACGGTGTTCGACGGCCTCGAGTTCCGGGTGCTGCGCGAGCGGCTCTTCGCGACGCTCGAACCGGTCACGCTCGAGGCCGAGTCGGGATTCGACGTGGCCGGGGCGACGCTCGACAGCGCCGGCGTGCCGGAGTGGCTCGCCGAGCACGCGGGGCCGGGGGACCGCGTCGGCGTCCACGTCCTCGGCTCGTGGGCGCGCGGCACCGGGGACGTGCGGGCCCTCGCCGTCGCCTCGGCCGGTGGCTCGGCGGCATACATCGACGTGCCCGGGCTGGACGAGGAGGCTGAGCAGTCGGTGGCGGCCTGGCTCGCCGACTCGGGCCGCCCCAAGGCCATGCACGACGCCAAGGGACCGGGACAGGCGCTGGCCGCGCGGGGATGGACGCTCGCGGGGCTGACCAGCGACACGGCCCTGGCCGCCTACCTCGTCAAACCGGACCAGCGTGCCTACGACCTCGGTGACCTCGCGCTGCGGATGCTGCGCCGCGAGCTGCGGAGCGACACCGCCCCGGGAGGGCAGGCGATGCTCGACTTCGAGGACGGCGACGGCGCCGCCGCGCAGGTCGCTATGGTCACGGCCCGCGCGGTGCTCGAGCTGGCCGACGCCTACGACGACGAGCTGGAGCGCACCGGAGGCACCGAGCTGCTCCGCGCGGTCGAGCTGCCCCTTGTCGACGTGCTGGCCGGCATGGAGCGGGCGGGCATCGCGGTCGACCTCCCGCGGCTGACCGCCCTGGAGGCCGACTTCGCCGCCACGGTGCACGGGGCGCAGCAGGACGCCTGGGACGCCATCGGTGGCGAGCAGATCAACCTCGGCTCGCCGAAGCAGCTGCAGACGGTGCTGTTCGACACCTTGGGCATGCCGAAGACCAAGCGCACCAAGACCGGCTGGACCACGGACGCCGACGCGCTGGGGGAGCTCTACGCGATCCGGGAGCACCCCTTCCTCGAGGCGCTGCTGCGCCACCGGGACGCCTCGCGGCTGCGCTCGACGGTGGAGGGGCTGATCAAGTCGGTCGCCGACGACGGCCGCATCCACACGACCTACATCCAGACGATCGCGGCGACCGGCCGGCTCAGCTCGACCGACCCCAACCTCCAGAACGTCCCGATCCGCACCGAGGAGGGGCGCCGCATCCGGGAGATGTTCGTCGTCGGGGACGGCTACGAGTCCCTCATGTCGGCTGACTACAGCCAGATCGAGATGCGGGTGATGGCGCACCTGTCGGGCGACGACGGGCTCATCGAGGCGTTCCGGACGGGGGAGGACCTGCACCGCTACGTCGGCGCCAAGGTCTTCCGCGTCCCGGTGGGAGAGGTGACCCCCGCGATGCGCTCCAAGGTCAAGGCGATGTCCTACGGCCTGGCCTACGGCCTCTCGGCCTTCGGCCTGTCCAGGCAGCTGGGCATCGGGACCGGCGAGGCCAAGGAGCTGATGGACGAGTACTTCCTGCGGTTCGGGGAGGTGCGCGACTACCTGCACGACCTCGTCGGCGAGGCGCGGCGCACCGGGTACACCGCGACGATGCTCGGCCGCCGTCGCTACCTCCCGGACCTCACGTCCGACAACCGGCAATGCCGAGAGATGGCGGAGCGGATGGCCCTGAACGCACCCATCCAGGGGTCGGCCGCCGACATCGTCAAGGTCGCCATGCTCCGCGTCGAGCGAGCGCTCGGCGAGGCCGGGGCGAAGTCGCGGATGCTCCTTCAGGTGCATGACGAGCTGGTCCTCGAGATCGCCGCGGGGGAGCGCGACGACCTCGAGGAGCTGGTCCGCCGCGAGATGGGCCAGGCGGTCGTCATGGACGTGCCCCTCGACGTCAGCATCGGCCTCGGCCGCTCCTGGCACGACGCGGCGCACTGAGACCCAGCCCGGGTATGCCGGGCAGCCAGCCGGGTGCCCACCGGGCAACCCGGGCGGAGGATGCCGGCCGCACCCGGCGCATCTCGCGCGCCGCCGTGCGGGCCCTCACCCCACGTCGGTCTCGTCGAGGTCGGCGATGAGCGCCTCGAGCAGCGTGGCCAGCGTGGCCCGCTGCCTGGCTGAGAGCGGCGCCAGCACGTCGGACTCGACCATGTCCGACTCCTGGATGGCCGCCTTGAAGGTGAGCCATCCCTCGTCGGTGAGGGTGACGAGCACCCGGGTCCGGTTGCCCGGGTCGGCGCGGCGCTCGATGAGCCCGCGAGCGGCCATCCGGTCGAGCCGGTGCGTCATCGACGAGGCAGCCACGCTGCTGGCCTCCGCCAGCTGGCTCGGAGTCATCGCGGCGTCGGCGTCACAGCGGGCCAGGAGGGAGAGCACCGCCCACTCGCCGGCGGACAGGTCGAGGTCCGCGAGCTGTCGGGCGTACCACTGGTTGAGCCGCCGGGACAGTCCGTGCACGGCCGTGATCACCCGCTGGACCGACTCGTTCCCGCCCGCCGCCACGTAGGCGGCCACGTCGCTGCGGTACTGCTCGTGGGCGCTCGGCGCCCCCCCGGACCCGGGCCCCGACCTGCCCGTCCCCCGGCTCGACCGCTCGCCCGTCGTCATGCAGCCCATGGTGTCATGCTAAGATTTCGATATCGAAATATTCGAAGTCTAAATCTATGACCAGCAAGTAATAACCGAGATCGGACATGTGATGAACCGGGTACGGCTGCTGGTACTCGCCTCGGCCGTGGCCATGGTCGGGTGGGGGACGATCCTGCCCTACCAGTACGCCTACGCGGCGAACAGCCGCGGCTGGGGCGCCGTCGTCGCGGCCGGCGCCTCGAGCCTGTTCTCGCTCGGAGCGCTTGGCGCGGCCCCGCTCGGCGGCCGGCTGGCCGACCGCCTCGACCCCGCCGGGTCGCCGTGGTGGCAAAGCTCGTCGCCGCTGCCGCCACCGCACTGCTCGTCGTCGCGGACACGCCTGCCCTCTTCCTGACCGGGATGCTGGTCTTCGGCGCGGGCCTGACCGCCGCCGCGCCGGCTCAGTCCGTCCTCGTGCTGCGGTGGGTCGGGTCCGCGGACCGCAGGCGGGTCTTCGCCCTGCAGTTCACCGGCTCGTCCGTCGGCATGGCGCTCGGCGCGTTCGGTGCCGGCTACCTCGTCCACCTCGACCGACCCAGTGGCATGTGGCCGGCCTTCGCCGCGGCCGCGGCCGGCTTCGCGCTGTCGGCCCTGCTCGTCGCTGCGGCCGGGCGCGGGGCGCCCGCGGAGACCCGGGCCGCACCACCGGAGGGCGTCCGCGTCGCGGGCGGCGCAGCCGTCCGGCTCATCCTCGGCACGCCGGCACTGCGCTGGACCGCGCTGGTCACCGTCACCCTCGCCCTGGGGTTCTACGCCCAGTTCGAGAGCGGCCTGCCCGCCTACGCCCTCACCGTCCTGGCCCTGTCCGAGCGCACCGTCGGCACCGCGGCGGCGGTGAACTGCCTCGTCATCATCGCCCTCCAGATGGCGGTGGTGCGGTGGACGGCCGAACGCTCGGCGCCGTCCCTGCTCGTCGTCGTCGGCGCCATCTGGGTCGTGTCCTGGGGCGTCCTCGCGGCCACCCCCCAGCTGCCGGGGATCGCGGGGGCGATGTTCGTCACCGCGTTCGGCATCTTCGCGCTCGGCGAGACGATGTACGCGCCCGTCCTCAACCCGCTGACGGCTGCCCTCGCGCCCACCGGGATGGTCGGCACCACGCTCGGGGTGTTCGCCGCCCTGCAGACTGGCGTGTCGGCGGCCGGGCCGCTCCTCGCCGGGCTCGCCCTGGGCGGGGGCCACGACCGGGTGTTCGTCGGGGGCCACGCGGCCGTCAGCCTCGTCGCGGTGCTCGCGGCGCTGCGTCTGCGCCGGCTGCTGCGTGGCCAGCACCCGCTGGGGGCCGCCCCGGCGGTCGCCGCGGGCGGCTCCCAGGGGGCCCCGGCGACGTCGGCGGTCGGGGGCGGGGCGGGCGCCGGGCAGCTCAGTCCGGCTTCTCGGCCACGAAGATCGCCGTCCCGGGTATGAGCCGCCCGCGCCGCGGCGACCAGCCCCCCAGGTCTCGGTGCTCGACTCCGGCCACTCCGGCTCGACGACGTCGAGCACCCGCAGGCCGGCCGCAGCCAGCTCCCGGACCCGGTCACCGAGCGTGCGGTGGTGCTCCACGAAGGTCGCCCGGCCCGCCTCGTCGTGCTCGACGTAGGGCGTCCGGTCGAAGTACGAGCTCCGCACGGTCAGGCCCGCCTTGCCAGGGTCGTCCGGGAACGCCCACCGGAGCGGGTGCGTCGTCGAGAAGACGAACCGGCCCCCCGGCCGGAGCACCCGGGCGGCCTCGTGCATGACCGTGGCGGAGTCGGCGACGAACGGCACCACACCGTATGCCGTGAAGACCACCTCGAAGACCGCGTCACCGAACGGCAGCGACAGGCCGTCGCACTGAACGAGCGGCACCCGTCGGTGCCGGGCCTTGGCGTTGAGGGCGGCGCCCTGGCGGAGCATCGCCGCGGACAGGTCGGTCGCGACCACGCGGGCGTTCTGGCCAGCGAGGTACCGGGAGCACTGCGCGGCACCGGCGCCGATCTCGAGGACCCGGGCGCCGCTGACGTCGCCGAGCAGGCCCGCCTCGGCCTCGCGCAGTCCCTCCGGACCCCACACGAAGTCCGAGTCGCCGAGGAAGCCGCCGTGCTGCGCGTAGTAGGCGCCTGCCTCCCCGTCCCACCAGGACCGGTTCGCGGCGGTGGTCTCCGACTGGTCGGCTGGGCGCCGGTCGGCGCCCCCGGCGGGGGTGCTCACGGCATACATTCTCGTGCCTGTCGCGCGTTTTGACCCCCCGCGCCCGGCACGCGTACCATCAGCAAGGCGCACCGCTGTGCGCACACCAGCCCCTGCCCTCCACCGTCCACCATCGGAGCCCCTCCTACATGACTGCCAGCACGGTCGAGAAGACCGCCCCTCAGGTCGCCATCAACGACATCGGCTCTGAGGAGGACCTCCTCGCCGCGATCGACGCGACGATCAAGGACTTCAACGACGGTGACATCGTCGAGGGTGTCATCGTCAAGGTCGACCGGGACGAGGTCCTGCTCGACATCGGCTACAAGACCGAGGGGGTCATCCCCTCACGCGAGCTGTCCATCAAGCACGACGTCGACCCGTCCGAGGTCGTCAAGGTCGGTGACGCGGTCGAGGCCCTGGTCCTCCAGAAGGAGGACAAGGAGGGCCGGCTGATCCTGTCCAAGAAGCGCGCCCAGTACGAGCGCGCCTGGGGCACGATCGAGAAGGTCAAGGAGGAGGACGGGGTCGTCATCGGCACCGTCATCGAGGTCGTCAAGGGCGGGCTCATCCTCGACATCGGCCTGCGCGGCTTCCTGCCCGCCTCCCTCGTCGAGATGCGGCGCGTCCGCGACCTGCAGCCGTACGTCGGCAAGCAGATCGAGGCGAAGATCATCGAGCTGGACAAGAACCGCAACAACGTCGTCCTCTCGCGCCGGGCGTGGCTGGAGCAGACCCAGTCCGAGGTGCGCACGACGTTCCTCAAGGAGCTGCAGAAGGGCCAGGTCCGCACCGGCCTCGTCAGCAGCATCGTCAACTTCGGGGCGTTCGTCGACCTCGGTGGCGTCGACGGCCTCGTCCACGTGTCCGAGCTGTCCTGGAAGCACATCGACCACCCCTCCGAGGTCGTCGAGGTGGGCACCGAGGTGACCGTCGAGGTCCTCGACGTCGACATGGACCGCGAGCGGGTCTCGCTCTCGCTCAAGGCGACGCAGGAGGACCCGTGGCAGCACTTCGCCCGGACCCACGCGATCGGCCAGGTCGTGCCGGGCAAGGTGACCAAGCTCGTACCGTTCGGCGCCTTCGTCCGCGTCGACGACGGCATCGAGGGCCTGGTGCACATCTCCGAGCTGGCGGAGCGCCACGTGGAGCTGCCGGAGCAGGTCGCCGGGGTCGGCGACGACATCTTCGTCAAGGTCATCGACATCGACCTCGAGCGTCGCCGGATCTCGCTGTCGCTCAAGCAGGCCAACGAGGGCGCCGGGGTCGCCGAGTTCGACCCGACGCTCTACGGGATGGCCGCCGAGTACGACGAGTCCGGCAACTACAAGTACCCCGAGGGCTTCGACCCGGAGACCAACGAGTGGCTGCCCGGCTACGAGCCGCAGCGGGAGCAGTGGGAGAAGCAGTACGCCGAGGCCAACACCCGGTGGGAGGCCCACAAGGCGCAGGTCGAGTCCGCGTCCAGGGCCGACGCCGACGCTGCGTCGGGCGCGAGCACGGCGACCTCCTACTCGTCGGCGACAGGGGACACCTCATCCTCCGACGACGACGCTGCCGCCCCGTCCACCGGCGGTGCGCCGGTGCCGCCACCGGCGCCGGTGGCCGAGGGCACGCTGGCGTCCGACGAGGCGCTGGCCGCCCTGCGGGAGAAGCTCACCGGCAACTGAGCCCGGGTATGCCGTGAGCCCGGCTCACGAGGGGAAGGCCCGGACCCGGCGGTTCGGGCCTTCCGCGTCGGACGCATGGACGCTGTGGCCCAGCCCCGACCTGGCCCTTCGAACCGGCCACGGATACGGCATACCTCACCGGCTGCCGACCGGGCGGTCCGGACTCAGGTCACGGGCGGCAGGTCGACCTGGGCGACCACCAGTGACAGGTCGGCCGGCATGGCGGGCGTCGACCACACGGACCCCTGCTCACGGCCGCAGAGCTGGGCCCCCGTGCTCAGGCGTGGACAGACCAGGTTGCGGACCCCGGGGCCGATCACCTGGACGACGACCGGGAGCTGCCCCCGCCCCTTGGCGGCGATGGGTGAGATGGCCAGCAGGACCCGCCCGACCGGTGATGGGCTAACCCGGGCGATCGCCCCTTCCAGGCGGTAGCGCAACGAGATCGCGGTTGCCGGGTAGGCGAGGGCGACCCGGCCCGACGTGGTCGGTTCGCCGACCGGGAGGATGACCGGAGCGCCGTCTGCCGTCATCCGCAGGCCCGCCACGGCCGGTTGTGCGCCCACCAGACCAGGGATGCCGGCGACCACAGGCGCAGTGATGTCCAGGACGGCGACCGGCGACCGCAGCCGCAGCTGCTCGAGGACCTCGATCGCACCGTTCGCGCCCGGCTGGGCGAGAACGTGGATGCCGACCTCGGTGAGGCCCGGCCCTGTCGAGGCTGCGAGGCCCGCCCCCAGCGGCGGGGGAGTGGAGGTCACCGGCGAGGTGGTACGGACTCCCGACGGAGTCGTCCCCGTCGACGGGGTTGGAGTCGCGCCGGTGGCTGTGGCGGCCGAGGCAGGCCTCGTCGAGGTAGCCGTGTCCGAGGGCCGGACCGCGACCGTCGGCGAGTCGGTCGTCGAGCGAAGGATGATGAGCGCGATCTCGGCGAGGACGATCACGGCGAGTACGACAAGGAGTCCCTTGCGCCGGTTCCACCGCATCTGCCCACGCCCTCCCTGACGTTGACTCGGCCGGGGTGTCCGGAACCAACCGCTTTGTCCGAGAAGGGAATCGCGACCGGGGGCACCCTGCCCCCACGCCACCATAGACGCCCCGGTGGTTTCCATCCCGGATATGCGGAAAGCGCCTCCGTGGTCTGCTCTCCGGGACGAGACTGGCTGCACGCCCGACGTGCAGCGTGGCGCCGAACCGCACCTCAGGAGCAACGATGACCTCTGTGACCCGGCCCCGAGTCCTCCTCGTCGCCATCTGCGCGGCTGTCGTGGTGCCCGTGACGCCGCTCACCGCGGGGGCGGTCGGCGACACCGCGACGGTCTACATCGTCCAGGGGGTCGCGGACTCCCGGATGGCGGTCACGGTCGACGGCACCCTCGTCGCGGGCGACGCGGCGGCGAAGGCGGTCATCGGTCCGTTGACCCTCTCGGCAGGTCAGCACACGGTCAGCGCGAAGGACCCGAGCGGCAGTGCGGCCGTCTCCGCGACCGTGACGCTGACCGCCGGGACCAGCGTCGACACCGTGCTGCACCGCCAGGTCGACCCCTCCAAGCCGCCGGCCATCACGGTCTTCCCCAACGACCTGAGCCCCGTGGTCGCGGGCAACGGCCGTCTCGTGGTCGCTCACACTGCCGCCGTCGGACCAGCGGACGTGCGGGTCAACCAGAAGGTCCTCTTCGCCAACATCGCGAGCGGTGAGGCGTTGACACTCACGGTGCCGGCCGGGACCTACCCCGTGGACATCGTCCCCAACGCGACAACCGGTCCGGTGGTCCTCGGACCGGTGGACCTCCCGGTGGGAGGCAACGCGTTGACCCGGGTCTTCGCCATCGGGGTTGCAGCCACCTCCTCGATGGACGTCATCGTGCAGGTGCTACCCCTCGCGACCCGAGGCGCCGGGATGACCCCGAGCGGTGTTCCCGCCGGCGACGGCGGCCAGGCCGTGGCGCTGATGGCCGGCTCCGACGGTTCGGACCGACAGGGGCTGATCGGTCTGGTGGGCGTGCTGGGGGCCGCGGTCGTGGCGCTCGCCGCCTGGCTGCGACGCCGCCCCGCCAAGGCCTGAGGGTGCGGTTGCGGGGCAGCCGGGATGCCCTCGGCCGCCCCGCTCGGGGACGTCGGGGCCCGGTCTGGCGTGACGTCCTCGTGGCCGCAGTCGCCACGGCGGTCGCCGCCCTGTTGACCTCGTGTGCCGCTGCGCCCGGGCGCGAGGCTCCGCCGCCGCAGGCGCCGCAGGCAACGCCGCCGCCGCCGGCGTCACAGGCCGCCCAGGCTCCGTCCGCAGCGGGCTCCGCGTCTCCACCGGCGGCGGCGGAGGAGCCGAGCCCCGCTCGCACGGCGCGCGTGGGGAGCACCCAGCGACGCACCTTCGCGCCGACGCAGATCACCCTGAATGCCCATGGTGACGTCGCGCGCACGTCGGTCACCGTCGTCGACACCACGGCAACCGGCGAGCTGGGCCTGCCCCAGGACCCCGGGGTCGTGGGTTGGTGGCAGAGCGGGGCGCTGGCCGGAGAGGCCTTCGGCAGCGTCGTGCTCGCAGGGCACATCGACTCCCGGACGCAGGGCCTGGGTTTCTTCGTCAGGCTGCTCGGCGTCGGGGTCGGTGACACCGTGGAGCTGAGCAACGGCGTGCTCCGGGCCGGCTACCGGGTCACCGCCACCCGAAACGTTGACAGGGCGGTGCTCGTCACGGGCACCGACACGTTCTCGCAACGGGTACCCGGCCGGCTCGTACTCATCACCTGCGCGGGGCCCTTCAACCAGACCACCCGGCACTACCAGGACAACCTCGTCGTGACCGCCGAACCCACCGGGCCGGCGACGCCGCTCGGCTGAGGACCCGGTCACCGAGAGGCCCTCGCCTCCGACGGGGCGCTCGCCGCACGGCGTGAGCGGCTCGCCGGCAGCTGCCCCAGGACTGCCGCGAAGGCCCGGTCCCCCCAACGGGACCGGGCCTTCGGGCATGCGGCCATGGCACGCGCTCGCACCCTCACCCTTGGGCGGTCCGCTTGCCGGCCTCGGCCAGGGCCGACGGGAGCACCCACTCGGGCAGCCCCACCAGGCCAGCGACCTGACGCATCTCCTCGAGGTACTGCTCCCCGAGCGAGCGCTCGGCAAACGGGCGCGACGGCGCCGCCGCCTTGACCCGGTGCAGCGTGACGGCGACCGAGCCGAGGGTCTCGCGCGTGAGCTGGTCCGCGGGGACCCGGACGGTGAACTCCTCGACCGCGACGTCGGTGAGGTGGTGGCGATGCTGCTCGGCGGTACCCCGCGGGTCGGAGAAGGACCGGTGACCGCCGAGGCCAGGCACGGTGCCGGCGTGCAGCAACCGGTCTCCGGCCCGGACCTCTTAGGCGTAGGCGCCCCCGAACGCGCTCGTCTGGACGAGCGGGCCGTCGACGAGGTGGCCGTCGACGATGGACATGGCGCCGTCGCGCAGGTGGACGCGAAGGCGGACCTAGCCACTGGACGCGCCGGCCTCGCCGACGTCCCGCCCACCGGTGTCGGCCGTGCCCGCCTGCTCCCGACGGGCGTGCTCTGGACCCGGGTGCTGCGGTCCCGCGGTGGCCTGCGGCGGCTGCTGGTCGGCATACGCGGTCGTCCGGGTCCTTGCCGCCCGGCCGGTGCCCGTCGCCGCCCGGCCCTTCCCAACGGGCTTCAGCTGCCCCCCCGCCGGCCGGGCCCTTGTCCGTCTTGGCCGGGCCGGTGCCCGAGGTGACGGTCGGGGGGCCCCCTGGTCCGGCTTGGTCGGTGCCGTGTTCTCGCTCATGGTGCGCTTCCCTTCACCAGTTCCGGCCGAAGAGGTCGTCCTTGCCGTCGCCCGTGAAGTCCGCGACGAGGAACCGGTCATGTGCCCGCAGCCCTCCCCAACCGGGGATGTCGCCGTCATATCGGACGACCAGCCGCAAGCCGCCGGCACCGTCGTCGACGAGCAGGCCGAGGTAGGGCATCACCCAGTCCGTCCCGTTGAACACGACGACCTCGTCCTTCCCGTCGCCGTTGAAGTCGCCGACGTAGAACTGGTCGTTCGGCTTGAACTGCCACGAACCCGGCACCCAATCGACGGGGCTGAAGACGTGGTCGAGCTGCGAGCCGTTGGAGCGGAAGATCTGGATCGAGTTGCCGCTGTGGACGAGCACGTCGCCGCGCCCGCTGCCCGAGAACCGACCCGCATGGCAGTTGAGGCAGTGGTGGCCCGTGTCCGCGTCGTACTGGCCCTGAAGGACGTGTAGCAGACCGGGCAGTACGCCGGGGTGTTGCTGTTCATCCGGCAGCTCTCCACCGGGCGGTAGACCCCCGTGTTGTTCGTCCCCCCGCCATCGAAGAGACCACGTCGGTGTTGCTGTTCCACGTGGCCGGCCGGGTGCCCTGGTTGTAGTTCGCGGCCGAGCCGACGCCGGTGGACACCGGGGTCGTCGGGTCGACGAACTGCCGCCACTTGAGCGTCGCCCGGTTCGTGTTGGTGGTGAGGTTCACCACGCCGGGGTCACCCGCCGTCCACGCCCCGTCGACGGAGTACTCGTCGGCGAGTCCACCGATGCCGTGGCCGAACTCGTGGGCGATGGTGGCCCAGTCGACCCCCCATCGGCACGTGCGCCCCGCCGCCCCCTCCGCACCCGCCGAAGCCGGGGTTGTTGAGGACGATGAGCACGAACTGGTAGTCCGGGACTCACTTGTCGAGCGACTTCTTGATCCGCGCCTCGGTGTTCGTCCCGTACTCGAGCCAGCAGTGGGCCCAAAACCCGCTGAAGATCATGCCGAGCGCGGTGTTGCGGACCGTCTCGGAGCTGATCGTGTCGTCCGACGCCTCCGCGGGAGTCCCGTGCTCGTCGTAGGTCCGGGTGCTCACCCCCGAGTCCGTCGACTCGAGGTTCACCCGGTAGATGGTCCACGCCGAGGCGTCCTCGAAGAAGTAGTCGTGGGCGAACACGCCCGCCATCACGGTCGTGTCCACCCACGTGTTGTATGCCGCCTGGTCGGCGGCGGTGAACCCGTCGCCCAGGATCGCGAGGTTGCGTTTCGCCCCTGGCGGTCCCGCTGCCCGCAGCACGGTGACACTGTCGGCCATGTCGGCTCCCTTTCCTGTCGGGTCCAGAGCCCGGCGGACGCACGGAGCCACCCGTCGTCGCTGTCGGGCCGTACGGCTTCAAGGAGCGGCCGATGCCGGGACTGATACGGCCGCTCGGCGCAGGGTCGGGGTCACCGTCGGGGTCACGGTCGGGAAAGCCCGGGTGGCAAGCACGGGCGGTAGGTTTGCCCCGTGCTGCGGATCGGGCTCACCGGGGGGATCGGCTCGGGGAAGTCGACCGTCGCCGGACGGCTGGGGGCGCTCGGGGCGCTCGTCGTCGACGCCGACGAGGTGGCCCGTGAGGTCGTCGAGCCGGGCACGCCGGTCCTCGCCGCGGTGGCAGACGCGTTCGGGCGGGGCGTGCTGCGCACCGACGGCAGCCTCGACCGCGGCGCCCTCGCGGGGATCGTCTTCACGGACCCGGCGGCACTGGCCCGGCTCGAGGCCCTCACTGGCCCCGCGATCAACGACCGCGTTGCGAGGCGCGTCTCGGCGGCCCCCCGCGAGGCGGTCGTCGTCGAGGACATGCCGCTGCTCGTCGAGCGGAGGCTGTGGCCCGCGCAGCACCTCACCGTCGTCGTCGGCGCGAGCGAGGCGACGCGCCTCGAGCGGCTCGTGGGACAGCGCGGAATGCCGCTTGCAGACGCCCGCGCCCGGATGGCAGCCCAGGCGACCGACGCCGAACGGCGCGCGGCGGCAGACGTCTGGGTCGACAACGACGGCGACCGCGCGAGCACCGAGGCACAGGTGCTGCGAACCTGGGAGGAGCGCCTCGTCCCGTACAACCACAACCTTCTCACTCGCACACGCAGCGAACGCCCCGAGCACCTCACCCTGGTCGATCCCGACCCCGCGTGGCCGGCGGAGGCAGCCCGGCTCGTCTCGAGGATCGAGGTCGCGCTGGGGGAGCGGGCCGTGTCCGTCGACCACATCGGCTCGACGAGCGTCCCGGGACTGCTCGCCAAGGACGTCATCGACCTGCAGGTCGGCGTGCGCCACCTCGGCGACGCGGACGACCCCGGCTTCGTCGACGCGATGGAGCAGCGTGGGTTCATCCGCGTGCCCGGCAATACGCTCGACCAGGCCCATCCGGCTGGCTCGGCCCCGGACAGCTGGCGGAAGCGGTTCCACGGTTCGGCCGACCCGGGACGCATCGCGCACGTCCACGTCCGTGAGATCGGCTCCGCCGGTTGGGAGTTCGCCCTCCTTTTCGGGGACTGGCTGCGCTCTGACCATGGCGAACGGGACGCCTATGCCGCCGAGAAGCGCCGGCTGCTCACCGTCGTGGAGTCCACCAGCGCGTACGCCGCGGCCAAGGAGCCCTGGTTCGCCACGGCATACCCGCGGGCCAGGGGGTGGGCGCACCGCACCGGGTGGCGCGGGGCTCCTGGCGGGGCCGAGTGACCACCGGACCGTCCGGCGCAGTGGTTCGGGCGGCGAAGGGCCGGGCCGACCCGGACGGGATGGGGCCCTGTCGGTGGCGTGGCCTACCGTTGGGGCATGCGTCCGACGACTGACCTCAAGCGCACCGTCGCCCCGTTCGAGGTGGTGTCGGACTTCCGACCCAGCGGCGACCAGCCCCAGGCGATCGCGGAGCTGACCCAGCGAGTCAGGGCGGGGGAGCGGGACGTCGTGCTCCTCGGCGCCACCGGCACGGGCAAGTCGGCGACGACGGCGTGGCTCATCGAGCAGGTCCAGCGACCGACCCTCGTCATGGCGCCGAACAAGACCCTCGCGGCGCAGCTCGCCAACGAGTTCCGGGAGCTGCTGCCCAACAACGCGGTCGAGTACTTCGTCTCCTACTACGACTACTACCAGCCCGAGGCCTACATCCCCCAGACGGACACCTACATCGAGAAGGACTCCTCCGTCAACGAGGAGGTGGAGCGGCTGCGGCACTCGGCCACCAACTCGCTGCTCACCCGGCGCGACGTCATCGTCGTGGCCTCGGTGTCCTGCATCTACGGGCTCGGCACGCCCCAGGAGTACGTCGACCGGATGGTCCGGCTCAAGCTCGGGGACCAGGTCGACCGTGACGACCTGCTCCGGCGGTTCGTCCAGATGCAGTACACCCGCAACGACATCGCGTTCTCGCGCGGGACGTTCCGGGTGCGCGGCGACACCGTGGAGATCATCCCCGTCTACGAGCAGCTGGCGCTGCGGATCGAGCTCTTCGGGGACGAGATCGAGCGGATCTACACCCTGCACCCGGTGACCGGTGAGGTCGTCCACGAGGAGCAGGAGATGTACGTCTTCCCGGCCACCCACTACGTCGCCGGACCGGAGCGGATGGACCGGGCGCTACGGGGGATCGAGCTCGAGCTCGAGGACCAGCTCGCGACCTTCGAGAGGCAGGGCAAGCTTCTCGAGGCCCAGCGGCTGCGGATGCGCACGACCTACGACATCGAGATGATGCGCCAGGTCGGGTTCTGCAGCGGCATCGAGAACTACTCGCGGCACATCGACGGACGGTCGAGCGGGTCCGCGCCCAACTGCCTCCTCGACTACTTTCCCGAGGACTTCCTGCTCGTCATCGACGAGTCGCACCAGACCGTGCCGCAGATCGGGGCGATGTACGAAGGGGACATGTCGCGCAAACGGATGCTCGTCGACCACGGGTTCCGCCTGCCGAGCGCGATGGACAACCGCCCGCTGCGGTGGGAGGAGTTCCTCGAACGGATCGGGCAGACGATCTACCTCTCCGCGACCCCCGGTCCGTACGAGCTCGCCAGGAGCGCGACACCCGTCGAGCAGATCATCCGGCCGACCGGTCTCGTCGACCCGCAGGTCGTCCTCAAGCCCACGAAGGGGCAGATCGACGACCTGCTCCACGAGATCCACACCCGCGCCGCGGCCAACGAGCGGGTGCTGGTGACCACCCTGACCAAGAAGATGGCCGAGGACCTGACGGACTACCTCCTCGACAAGGGGGTGCGCGTCCGGTACCTGCACTCCGACATCGACACGCTGCGCCGGGTGGAGCTGCTGCGAGAGCTGCGGCTCGGTGAGTTCGACGTGCTCGTCGGCATCAACCTCCTGCGGGAGGGGCTGGACCTGCCAGAGGTGTCCCTGGTGAGCATCCTCGACGCCGACAAGGAGGGCTTCCTGCGCTCGGCGCGCAGCCTCATCCAGACGATCGGCCGCGCCGCGCGCAACGTCTCCGGCGAGGTGCACATGTACGCCGACAAGCTGACGCCCTCGATGCGCGACGCCATCGACGAGACCAGTCGCCGCCGTGAGAAGCAGGTCGCCTACAACCTGCGGATGGGGGTCGACCCGCAGCCGTTGCGCAAGAGGATCGCGGACATCACCGACATCCTCGGCAGGGAGGACGCCGACACCGAGGCACTCATCGGCAGCGGGCGGTCACAGTCGCGCGGCAAGGGCGGCCGGGGCGGGCGTGGGGCAGCGACGGCCGACGCGGGTGTCGCCTCCGGCGGGCGGCTGACCGATCTCCCGGCCGGCGACCTGGCCAACCTCATCCAGGAGCTGACCGCGCAGATGCACCATGCGGCCGCCGAGCTGCACTTCGAGCTGGCCGCGCGCCTGCGCGACGAGCTCGGGGACCTGAAGAAGGAGCTGCGCCAGATGAGCCAGGCCATGTCCTGACCGGGCGGCCCTCCTGCGTCCCGCACGTGCTCATGACCGCCAAAGTCGTTGCGGGGAAAGCAGATTGGGGATGTTCGGGCTTGCGATCCGGGTCGAACAGGTGTACGATCGGGGGATGACGGCACCGACGGCCACCGAGCAGCTCGAGACCGAGCTGGCGCAGGTCTGCGGGGTGCTCAACCAGGCCCATGCCCGCCTTGTCTCGCTCGTGGCCGCGGCGCTCGAGGACGAGTCGTGGGCCTCCGACGGGATCCGCTCGCCGGAGCACTTCCTCGTGCTGCGTGCCGGGCTGTCCCGATCCCGCGCCGCCCAGGTCGTCGCCGTGGCTCGCCGCCGGGCCGTCCTGCCGAGCGCGGTGCAGGCGTTCGAGGACGGCCAGCTCTCCGTCGACCAGATGGTCGTCGTGGGCAGGCACACGCCGGCGAGCCTGGAGGCGTCGGTCACCGAGCTCGCGGTCAACGCCAGCGTGACCCAGCTCCAGCGGGCGCTGGGTCGGCATGCGTTCGACCCCGCCGACCTGCGTGACCCGGCCGAGTCGGGCACGCTCACCGGCTCGCGGGCACGGGACCCGCTGACGCTGGAGGAGCGGGCTGCCGAGCCGCCCGAGCTGAGCATGAGCTACCTCGACGGCAGGTTCCTCATGCGCTTCAGCGCGCCGGCCGACCTCGGCGCGCTGGTGGAGGCGGCGGTCCTCGAGGCCACCGACCAGCTGTTCAACGACGGCGTTGCCGGCGTGTCATCCGGTCAGGGACTCGTGCAGGTCGCCACGCGCTCCCTCGGTGCGCTCCGTTCGGCCAGCCGCCGCGACGCGTTCCGGGTGTATGTGCACCTCGACACCGACGGGGCCTGGCTGACTGGCCATGAGCGCCTCCCGCAGCACGTCACCGACAAGCTCTGCTGCGACGGGGTCCTCCAGCCGGTGTGGGTCACGCAGGGCTCCCCGGTCAACGTGGGCCGGGCGCAGCGGATCGTCCCCCGGCGCACCCGGCGGCTGGCCGAGGACCGCGACCGGGGTTGCCGGTTCCCTGGCTGTGGCGCGACGGCGCACGTGGAGGTCCATCACCTCGTGCCGTGGTCCCACGGGGGCCGGACCGACCTCGAGGGGCTGGTCTGCCTATGTCCCTACCACCACGACCGGCACCATGCGGGGGACTTCGCCATTGAGGGCGCGCCCAGCCGACCGGACGGGTTGCGCTTCCGCAACCGTTTCGGCGCGCTCATCCGGCCCGGACCCACCTTCGCGCGGCCGGCTGCCGCGCCGTCCGGCGCGACCTACCACGGACCCACGGGAGAGCGCCTCCACAGCAGGTGGGTGTCCTTCCACCCGCCCCCGGTTCCGAGGAGTGCCAGTTGAACCTCCAGGACTTGCTCGAGCACTGTCTCGCCGAGCCCGGAGCCTGGCAGGACGAGCCGTGGGAGGGCGACGAGGTCGAGACGGCCCGCCTGACGGGAACACCGGCGCCTGCGCGGGCGTTGGAACCGGGGTAGCGCGACCCGGCATACCCACTGCTGTGGAGGGTCGCAGCCACCACCGCGGACGGTGTGAAAGACTGTTGTCCGCACGGAGGGGAGTATCCCCGAAGCGGCTACCTCGTCATCACGGACGCACGCACGACGCGTCCCGGGGAGCCGGTCCGCCACGAAAGGGCGGGAGAGACCTCCGGTTACTGCCCATGTGCACGGTGACCGGAAGGCAAGCCAATGGACGTCCCAGCAGCAGTCTGGTGGACGACGATCGGGGTCCTCACGGCGTTCCTCCTCGTCGACATCATCGTCATCGGCCGTCGCCCGCACGTGCCCTCGCTGCGGGAGTGCGTCACCTACCTGGCGTTCTACATCGGTCTCGCCGTCCTCTTCGGGCTGGGGGTGTGGCGGTTCGCCGGCGGCCAGTACGCCGGGGAGTACTTCGCCGGTTGGCTCACGGAGTACTCCCTGTCCGTCGACAACCTCTTCGTCTTCCTGCTCATCATGGCCAAGTTCCGGGTGCCCGAGCGCCTGCAGCAGTCGGCGCTGCTCATCGGCATCGTCATCGCCATCGTCCTGCGCGGGGTGTTCATCGCCCTCGGCGCCGCCGTGATCAACGAGTACGCCTGGGTGTTCTACCTGTTCGGGGCCTTCCTCATCTACACGGCGGTCAAGCTGGCCAGGGAGGGGCAGGGCGAGGACGACGAGTTCGAGGAGAACGGGTTCCTCAGATGGGTCGAACGCACGTTCCCCGCCACCCGCGACTTCCGGGGGGCCCACCTCACCTCGGTGGTCGGCGGCCGGCGGGTGATCACCCCGATGTTCGTCGTCATCCTCGCCCTCGGGACGACCGATCTGCTCTTCGCCCTGGACTCGATCCCCGCGATCTACGGGCTGACCAAGGAGCCCTACCTCGTGCTCAGCGCGAACATCTTCGCGCTCATGGGACTGCGCCAGCTCTACTTCCTCATCGGCGGCCTGCTGAAGAAGCTCGTCTACCTCAGCATCGGCTTGTCGGTGCTGCTCGCCTTCATCGGCGTCAAGCTCATCATGCACGCGCTGCACGAGAACACGCTGCCGTTCGTCAACGGCGGCCGCGGGCTGGACGTGCCGGAGATCCCCATCGCCATCTCGCTGGGTGCCATCATCGCCATCCTCACGGTCACCACCGTCGCCAGCCTGCTCAAGTCCTCCAACGACAGACGGCTGGCGCGCAAGGAGGAGATGATGGTGGCGGCCGGCGAGGAGGACGACCCGTTGATCTGACGGCCAGCAGCAGGCCCGCGGCCCGCGTCAGGTGCGACGCGAGCTGGGGTGAGAGGTCCGGTCCCGGTCAGGTCCCGACGGCCTCGGCTGGGTCGCTCGTGCGCAGGCCGTCACGGCTGGAGCCGAGGACGAGCGCGCTGGCGCTGACGACGAGCGCCATGCCCAGCAGCTGCGTGGTCGCGAGGCGCTGCCCCAGCACGAGCAGCCCGGCCAGCGCCGCCACCGCGGGCTCGAGACTGAGCAGGATGCCGAACACACGGGCGCTGAGGCGGCGCAGCGCGAGCAGCTCCAGCGAGTAGGGGAGCACCGAGGAGAGGACCGCGATCCCGAGACCCTTGACGAGCACGTCGCCGCCCCAGGACCCCAGCGAGCCGATCCCGAACGGCGTGACGATGGCCATCGCGACGACCATCGCCAGCGCCAGCCCGTCCAGCTGGGGGAAGGCGGCGCCGGTCCGTCCGCTGAGGACGATGTATGCCGCCCAGCAGGCTCCCGCCGCAGCGGCGAGGCCCAGCCCGACGAGGTCCAGCTGAGCCCACGGCGTCGTGAGAGCCTGCGAGATGAACAGGACGCCGACGGCGGCGGCGATGACGGCGAGCGCGTCCCGGAGCCGGCGGGACAGGGCGGTGGCGAGGGTGAGCGGGCCGATGAACTCGATCGTCACGGCGACACCGATCGGCAGCCGCCCGAGCGAGGCGTAGAAGGACCAGTTCATACAGGCCAGGGCCGTCCCGAAGAGCAGCACGGTGGTCCACGCGGAACGGGAGTGCCCCCGCAGCCGGGGGCGGGCCACCGCGAGGAGGATGACGCCCCCGAAGAGAAGGCGCAGCGTGACCGAGCCGGCGGCCCCGATCCGCGGGACGAGCGTCGCCGCGAGCGCGCCCCCGAACTGGACCGAGACCACCGCGGCGAGGACCAGCACGGTGGCCGGGACACGCGCTCGCCCTGCCCCGGACGAGCGGCCAGGGAGCTCAGCGGTATCGGCGCCGGGCACCGCACCTGAGGGCGGGGTCGGCAGCCGTGCCGCCGGACGGGTCATCGGCCCCGCCCCCAGGACAGCCGGCCGGCACCGATCAGGGTCGCCTGCCGGGTGTCGTCGAGCGGCTCCTCGATGATCCCCGATGCCGCCTCCTGCGCGTGGATCATCCGGCCGGGGGCGGTGACGATGCCGACGTGGTGGACCACCCCGCCGGGCCCGGCGAAGAAGTACAGGTCGCCCGGCTCGGCCTGCGCCACGTCCAGCCGCCGGCACGCGGCGAGCTGCTGGTCGGCGTCGCGAGGGACGACCGCCCCGAGCTCACGCCAGACGAGATGCACCAGGCCGGAGCAGTCCAGCCCGAGCGGGGACATGCCTCCCCAGAGGTAGGGCAGCCCGAGGTGGCGTCGGGCGAGGGAAAGGACCGGGCGCTCGGCCTCGTCCGGGGTGAGCGCCCAGGACTCGTCCGGGGGGCCGTCCCGGTGACCCGGCATGTCGTCCGGGATGAGGTGCGCGCGCCGCAGCCAGCCGCGGTAGCCGCGCTCGTCCGACGCGCTCGGCTGCCAGGGGCAGACCGCCTCGACCCACCCCGCGTCGGAACCCGCGTCGGAACCCGCGTCGGAACCCGCGTCGGAACCCGCGTCGGAACCCGCGTCGGCGGCCGCCAGGGCGCCGGAGACGACGAGGACGGGCTCTCCGGCCAGCAGCTGGGTGTGGACCCGTCCGTGCAGCCCCAGCCGGCCGTCACCGTCCTGGCCGTCCCGGGCGCGCGCGTGCATGGCCCGCAGCCAGCCGGGCAGGTCCGGCGTGTCGGCGAGGGCGGCGGCGTCCACCGGGCGCGGCCTGTCGGGCGAGACCCACAGCGTGGTGACGTCGACGTTGACCCGCATCGTGCGCACGGGTGCCATCCTCACACGACCGCCCGGCAGGCGCGGCCCCGGACCCCGACCCGGACCGTCCGGCTCAGACCCGGGTGAGCCGGACCGCGACCTGCTCGTGGTCGAACGTGAATCCGGCGTACTCGAACTCGATCCCGTGGGCCTGGACGTACTCCGCCCAGGCCTTGAACTCGTGCTCCTGCCAGCCCGCGAAGTTGAAGTACTCGTCGAACTGGATGACGCTGCCCGCCTGCAGCCGCGGGCCCACCAGGTCGAGAACCGTCACGGCGGAGCTGTAGAGGTCACCGTCGACGTGGAGGAAGTCCACGGGTCCCGGGTGGGCGTCGAGAAACCCGGGGAGCGTGTCCGCGAAGAGTCCCTCGACGAGCTCGGCGCCGGGCACGTCCGGCGGGCCGTCCACCCCGAACCGCCCGGCCAGGAAGCCGAGCCGCCAGCTGTCGGGCAGCCCGGTGAACGTGTCGAAGCCGTACACCTCGTGCCCCCCGCGGGCCTGCGCGATGATTCGCAGCGTCCCCCCCGTTGCCACCCCGAACTCCAACGCCAGGCCGCCGGTCGGGGCGAGGGAGAGGGCGTGGCGCAGGGTCTCGTGCGGGTCCGGGAAGCCGGGTGCGCGGGAGAGGTGGGCCGAGGCGAACCGTGCCGACTCCATGACGGCGATCCGCTCGTTCGCGGCGTAGACGTCGCGCCGGTCCCGGATCTCGATCCCGGTCAGGTGGTCGATGACCCGCTGGGTCTCGGCGCGCTGGAGGGACAGCACCTCCTCGCGCAGCTGCCGGATCTCGTCCCGCAGCTGCTCGGTATGCCGTGCCAGCAGCTTCTCGACGACACCGCGGACGGAGCTGACGGCGCTGGCCCTCAGGCTGGCGGGGTTGGGCATACTGCGACCCTATGGGAGCAGCGGTGGACATCGGCGGATTCGGCGAGCGCTGCGCCGCCCTGATCCGGGCGGCGCCCGGGAGCCTGTCCGTCGCCCTGCTCACCTCGACGGGGGCACGCTGGGGGCACGAGAGCCAGCGGGTCGTCCCGGCGGCCAGCACCATCAAGATCCCTGTCCTGCTCGCTGCCCTGGCCGGCTGTGCCGAGGGGCGCCTCACCCTCGACGACGTGGTCCCGCTGCCGGTGGCACGGGTGGGTGGCGGTGGGGCGCTGTCGCTACTGCCGTCCGTCACCTCGCTGCCGCTGCGCGAGCTGCTCGCGCTGATGGTCGCCGTCAGCGACAACGACGCGACGAACGCGGTCCTCGACCGGGTGGGCCCGGCTTCGGTGGCCGGCCTGCTCGCGAGGGTGCCCACCCGGCATACCGTGCTGGAGCGCCGGATGATGGACTTCGCCGCGGCCGGGCGCGGCCGGCAGAACGAGACGAGCGCCGCCGACATGGTGGCGACCCTCTCCGCCCTCCGGCGGGGCCTGCTGCTGCCCCCCGAGCTCACCGCAGAGGCCCTGGCCGTCCTGCGCGGTCAGCAGTTCCGCGAGGGGATACCGGCCTACCTGCCGGAGACGGTGACCGTGGCGTCGAAGACGGGTGAGCTCTTCGGGGTGCGACACGACGTCGCGCTGCTCGAGCGCGGCGGCTCCTGGCTGGCCGTGGCCGTCCTCGCCACCGGTCTCGCGCGGGGTGACGTCGACCGGGGGACCGCGGTGCTTCCGACGTTCGCAGCCATCGGCGAGCTCGCCGCCGGGATGCTCTGAGCGGGCTGCCGCCGCCGAGGGGTCGGGCACGGACCTACCAGCCGCGCTCGCGCCACTCACCGAGCCGGGGCCGCTCAGCGCCGAGCGTGGTGTCCGCACCGTGCCCGGGGTACACCCACGTCTCGTCGGGCAGCACATCGAACACCCGGTGCTCGAGGTCGTCCATCAGCGTCGTGAAGTCCTGGGGCGAGGTCGTGCGCCCGGGTCCGCCCGGGAAGAGCGAGTCGCCGCTGAAGAGGTGGGGCTGGGCACCGGCGGCGTCGTAGACCAGGGCGACCGAGCCCGGCGTGTGGCCCCGCAGGTGGATGACGCCGAGGGTGATGTCGCCGAAGCGGACCTCGTCGCCCTGGACCAGGCGGCGGTCGACGGGCACCGGGAGGGCGTCCGCGTCGTCGCGGCCGGCAGCAGTCGCGGCGCCGGACGTCTCGACGACGGCGGCGAGGGCGCGAACGTGGTCCCAGTGCTGGTGGGTCGTCACGACCTGCTCGAGGCCGCCGGTGCCCTCCTGGACGAGCGCCCGGACCCGACCGGCGTCGTCAGCCGCGTCGACCAGCAGCTGGGCACCGGTCCGCCGGCAGGTCAAAAGGTAGACGTTGTTGTCCATCGCCGAGACGCTGCACTTGCGGATCGTCAGGGCGTCGAGCTCGCGCACGTCGGACGGGCCGCCGGTGACCACCACGCCGTCGTACACCGTGCTCACCCGCCGAAGGGCAGCGCGGGCAGCTGCCGGTCGCAGGCCACGCCGTCGGTCAGCCCCCTGGCCAGCCAGGCGAGCACCGCGGCGCGAGGACCGGTGACGTATGCCGTGCCGTCGCCGATGGCGTAGGCGTCCCCCTCGTCGGTGCGGATCTTCAGCGCCGGGGCACGGGGGTCGCGCTGCAGGCGCTTGACCGCGTTGTCCAGGAACGCCGCGGTGAGCTCGTCCGGCACGTCGGCGAAGCCGTAGCCGACGTCGAGGTCGACGTGGTGGAAGACGACCTCACGCAGCCGCATGAACGGGAAGGTGGACGCCCGGATCCGGGCCCCGTCGCGGGCCTCGACGGGCACGTCGTCGTGCTCGGGCCGAAGCCGGGCGGCGATGGCGGCGAACCGCTTCGCGGTGTCCTCGAGGTCGGCGACCTGCTCCTCGAGCGGCCGTCCGGCACCCTCCGCGATCTCGGCGTCCCGGGCCTCCGGACTGGCGTACATGGGAGTCACTACCCCGGTCGTCGCCCAGGTGGCGAGGTTGACCATCGCGTCCCCGTTGCGCGCGACGTGGGTGAGCACGTGGCCGCGGGACCAGCCGGCGCAGAGGCTCGGCTCACGGAGGCTCTCCGGCGCGAGGGCTCGCGCCGACTCGAGCAGCCGGTCGGTCTCGGACGCCACGGCAGGCAGGTAGTCCGTCATGGGACTGCACGCTACCGCCGCTCAGGCCCGGACGGTGGTCGCCCCCGCCAGGGAGTGGGCGGCCCCGATGAGGGCGAGGTGCGAGAACGCCTGGGGGAAGTTGCCGAGCATCCGCCGGTGCTGCGGGTCGTACTCCTCCGACAGCAGCCCGACGTCGTTGCGCAGCGCCACCAGCCGGTCCATCAGCTCCCGGGCCTTGCCCTCCTGTCCGCCCGCGGCATACGCCTGGACGAGCCAGAAGGAGCAGGCGAGGAACGGGTGGTCCTCGCCGGACAGGCCGTCGACCCCGGAGCGGGTGCGGTAGCGCAGCACCAGCCCGTCCTGCAGCAGGTCCTGCTCGACCGCCGCGACCGTGCCGACCACCCGCGGGTCGTCGGGAGGAAGGAACCCCGTGAACGGGATCAGCAGCAGCGACGCGTCCACCTCGTTTGTGTCGTAGTGCTGGGTGAAGCAGTTCCGGCCGGCGTCGAACCCGCGCTCGAGCACCTCGGCGCGGACCGCCTCGCGGACCTCGCGCCAGCGCTCGACCGGTCCTCGCTGCCCGTGCGTCTCGACACCCGCGATGGCCCTGTCGAACGCCGCCCAGACCATCACCCGCGAGTGGGTGAAGTGCCGCCGCTGCCCGCGGACCTCCCACAGGCCGTTGTCCGGCTCGGTCCACCGCTCGGCGAGGTCGTTGACGAGGGCGCGCTGCACCTCCCAGGACTGGTCGCTCTCGGCCAGGCCCAGCCGCCGGCCGTGCTCGAGCGCGACCATGACCTCGCCGAGCACGTCGGTCTGCTTCTGGTCCACCGCGCCGTTGCCGACCCGGACCGGACGGGAGCCGGCGTACCCGGGGAGGTGGGTGAGCTCCCGCTCGGGCAGCTCTCGGCCACCGTCGACGGCATACATGATCTGCAGGTCCTCGGGGTCCCCGGCGACGGCACGGATCAGCCAGTCGCGCCACAGCCTGGTCTCCTCGACGAAGCCCGACCCGAGCAGCGCCTCAAGCGTCAGCGAGGCGTCGCGGAGCCAGCAGTAGCGGTAGTCCCAGTTGCGCCCCCCGCCGGGGTCCTCCGGCAGGCTCGTCGTCGCAGCAGCGACGATCCCGCCGGTGCCCAGGTGGGTGAGCAGGCGCAGGACGAGCAGCGAGCGGACGACCTCGGCGCGGTAGGGACCGTCGTAGGGGCAGCGTGCGGCCCAGGCGGTCCACATCTCGTGGGTGGTCCGCAGCACATGCTCGTGCTCGAGGGGAGGGGGGACCGGCGTGCACGACGGGAACCACGTCATCGAGAAGGTCAGGTGCTCGCCCGCGGCGACGTCGAACTCGTCGACGTGCCTGCCGTCGAAGGCCGTGGGCAGCCTGGTGCCGCGCAGGACGAGCATGTCCGGACCGGCGACCGCGCTGATGTAGGGGTCATCCGGGTCGGTGCCGCGGCTCACCCACGGCCGGACCTTGCCGTACCCCAGGCGGACGACCCACTCGTGCCGCATTCGGACGGTCCCATGGACCCCCTCGACGGCACGGACGACGTCGGCCCGACCGTCCCCGACGGGCATGACGTCGGTGACCCGCACGACGCCGTCGGCCGTCTCGTGGAGCGTCTCGAGGATGAAGGTGTCCCCGACGTAGCGCCTCGTCGTGCGTGCCTCGGCCGCCGGGCCGAGGAGCCACCTCCCGTGCTCCGGACCGCCGAGCAGGGCCGTGAAGCAGGACGGCGAGTCGAACCGGGGCAGGCACAGCCAGTCGACCGACCCGGCCCTGCTGACCAGCGCGGCGGTCTCCCGGTCGCCGAGGACCGCGTAGTCCTCGATGGGGGTCGAGTAGTGGTCGGGCATGGCTCGAGTATGCCGTCAGCCCGCACCGACCCAGCCCGCACCTGGGCTTTCGACGGGTGTCGCCGCGGGCGCATAGTCTTGCTGCCGTGCCTGCCGTGCCTGCCGTGCCTGCTGCCGTCCCCCGGAGCCTTTCCCCGGTCCCCTCCGGCCACTCCCAGGACCTCCTCGTCGTCCGGGGCGCGCGCGAGCACAACCTCAAGGACATCTCGGTGGAGCTGCCGCGGGACAGCCTCATCGTCTTCACCGGCCTCTCCGGCTCCGGCAAGTCCTCGCTCGCCTTCGACACGATCTTCGCGGAGGGCCAGCGGCGGTACGTCGAGTCGCTGTCCGCTTATGCCCGGCAGTTCCTCGGGCAGATGGACAAGCCCGACGTCGACTTCATCGAGGGGCTGTCCCCCGCCGTGTCCATCGACCAGAAGTCGACGAACCGCAACCCCCGCTCCACGGTGGGCACGATCACCGAGGTCTACGACTACCTGAGGCTGCTGTTCGCCCGGGCGGGACGGCCGCACTGCCCGGTCTGTGGTGAGCCGGTCGCCCGGCAGTCCCCGCAGCAGATCGTCGACCGGCTGCTCGAGCTGCCGGACCGCACCCGCTTCCAGGTCCTGTCCCCGGTGGTGCGGGCCCGCAAGGGGGAGTACGTCGACCTCTTCGCCGAGCTGCAGGGCAAGGGGTTCGCCCGGGCCCGGGTCGACGGGGAGGTGGTCTCGCTCGCCGACGCGCCGAGACTCGAGAAGCAGGTCAAGCACAGCATCGAGGTGGTCGTCGACCGGCTCGTCGCCAAGGGGGGCGACGCAGGCGCCAAGCGCCGGCTCACCGACTCGGTCGAGACGGCGCTCGGCCTCGCCGGCGGGGTGCTCATCGTCGACTTCGTCGACCTCGACGAGCACGACCCGGGCCGCCAGCGTCGGTTCTCGGAGCGGATGGCCTGTCCGAACGACCACCCGCTCGGGATGGACGAGATCGAGCCCCGGTCCTTCTCGTTCAACTCGCCGTTCGGCGCCTGCCCGAAGTGCGCCGGCCTCGGCACCGAGCTCGAGGTCGACCCGGACCTGCTCGTGCCCGACGAGGACCTGTCCATCCACGCCGGGGCCATCGCGCCGTGGGCCCAGGGGTCGGGTTCGGCCGAGTACTTCCAGCGTGTCATCCAGGCCCTCGCCGACGACCTGAAGTTCTCGCTCGACGTTCCGTGGAAGGCGCTGCCGGAGCGGGCCCGGGAGGCGCTTCTCCACGGGGAGGACTACAAGGTCCACGTGCGGTACCGCAACCGCTACGGGCGGGACCGGTCCTACACGACGGGCTTCGAGGGCGTCGTCCCGTTCGTCCGGCGTCGCCACGCCGAGACCGACTCGGACTGGAGCCGGGAGCGCTACGAGGGGTACATGCGCGAGGTCCCGTGCCCACAGTGCGGTGGCGCCCGGCTCAAGCCGGCGAGCCTCGCGGTGCTCGTGGGCGGGCGGAACATCTCGCAGATCTGTGCACTCGCGATCAACGAGTGCGCGGAGTTCCTCCGTGACGTGGACTTCAGCGTGCGCGAGCGGCAGATCGCCGAGCGGGTCATCAAGGAGATCGAGGCCCGGCTCGGGTTCCTCCTCGACGTCGGGCTCGACTACCTGTCGCTGGACCGGCCGGCGGGCACCCTCTCCGGGGGCGAGGCCCAGCGGATCCGCCTCGCCACCCAGATCGGCTCCGGCCTGGTGGGCGTCCTCTACGTCCTCGACGAGCCGAGCATCGGACTGCACCAGCGGGACAACCGCCGGCTTATCGAGACCCTCACCCGGCTGCGCGACCTCGGTAACACCCTCATCGTCGTCGAGCACGACGAGGACACGATCTCGACGGCCGACTGGGTCGTCGACATCGGTCCGGGGGCGGGGGAGCACGGGGGGCAGGTGGTCCACTCCGGCCTGGTCAGGGACCTGCTGACGCACCCCGACTCGGTCACCGGCATGTACCTCTCCGGACGCAGGCAGATCCCCACCCCCGCCGTGCGCCGGCCCCAGGACGGCGAGCGCCAGGTTGCCGTCGTCGGGGCCCGCGAGAACAACCTGCACGACGTCGACGTCTCGCTGCCGCTCGGCAACCTCGTCGCCGTCACGGGCGTCTCGGGGTCCGGCAAGTCGACCCTGGTCAACGACATCCTCTACAACGTCCTCGCCAACAAGCTCAACGGCGCCCGGCACGTCCCCGGCAGGCACAAGACGGTGACCGGTCTGGAGAACCTCGACAAGGTGGTCCACGTCGACCAGAGCCCGATCGGGCGCACGCCACGCTCGAACCCCGCCACCTACACCGGGGTGTTCGACAGCATGCGCAAGCTCTTCGCGGAGACCACCGAGGCCAAGATCCGGGGCTACCTGCCGGGCCGGTTCTCGTTCAACGTCAAGGGTGGCCGGTGCGACAACTGCTCCGGCGACGGCACCATCAAGATCGAGATGAACTTCCTGCCGGACGTCTACGTCCCCTGCGAGGTGTGCCACGGAGCGCGGTACAACCGCGAGACGCTCGAGGTGCACTTCAAGGGCAGGACCATCTCGGACGTCCTCGACATGCCGATCGAGGAGGCCGCAGAGTTCTTCGCCGCCGTCCCGGCGATCGCCCGGCACCTGCGGACCCTCAACGACGTCGGTCTGGGCTACGTCCGGCTCGGGCAACCGGCGCCGACGCTGTCCGGCGGGGAGGCCCAGCGGGTCAAGCTCGCGAGCGAGCTGCAGAAGCGGTCCACGGGACGCACAATCTACGTCCTCGACGAGCCGACGACCGGGCTGCACTTCGAGGACATCCGCAAGCTCCTCGAGGTGCTGCAGGGCCTCGTCGACAAGGGCAACACCGTCATCGTCATCGAGCACAACCTCGACGTCATCAAGAACGCGGACTGGGTCGTCGACCTCGGGCCCGAGGGCGGCCACCGCGGCGGCCGGGTCATCGCCGAGGGGACGCCGGAGGACGTCGCCACCGTGGCGGCAAGCCACACCGGGCGATTCCTCGCGCGGGTGCTCGCCAGGTCGGCCGGCCCGGACGGTGCCACCACCAAGGCCGCGGTCAGCAGGGCCGCCACCAGCAGGGCCGCCACCAGCAAGCCTGCCGACGGCAAGGCCGCGGTCAGCAGGGCCGCCACCAGCAAGGCCGCGGTCAGCAAGCCTGCCGGCGGCAAGCGTGCCGACGGCAAGCGTGCCGAGAGCAAGCCCGTCAGGAGGGCTGCGCGCGCCTGAGCGGGTCACCGCCGCAGTGGCCGGGCCGGCATACCGGGACCCCGGGCCGGCTCAGTCCTCGCCGAGGTAGGCCTTGCGCACGTCGTCGCTGCGCAGCAGCTCCGGTCCCGTCCCGGACAGGACGATCTTGCCGACCTCGAGGACGTAGCCCTTGTCGGCCAGCCTGAGGGCGGCCTTCGCGTTCTGCTCGACGAGCAGGACGGTCGTGCCCTGCTCCTGCAGGGTCCGGACGGTCGACATGATGCGCTGCATCATCAGCGGGGACAGTCCCATCGAGGGCTCGTCGAGCATGAGCAGCTTCGGACGGCTCATCATCGCCCGGCCCATGGCGAGCATCTGCTGCTCGCCGCCGGAGAAGGTGCCGGCGTGCTGCTTCGCCCGCTCGCCGAGGATGGGGAACAGCTCGTAGGCGGCCTGCAGGTCGGCCTTGACCCCCTTGTCCCTGCGCGCGAAGGCGCCGAGGACGAGGTTCTCCTCGACCGTGAGCCGCGGGAAGATCCGACGGCCCTCCGGGGAGTGCGCGAGGCCCAGGACGACGATCTCGTGCGC
>JAABUR0100002332.1_pt1 | contig 29400 bp, 51 predicted proteins | sample 5560091 | NCBI WGS metagenome assembly JAABUR01 (sample SAMN10711879, study PRJNA513375) | rock metagenome | isolation source: Antarctica rocks | place: Antarctica: Victoria Land, University Valley sud
GCACTTGTTGGACCGCAAAGCATGCGCGCCTGACGGCCGATGCGCGCCGGCTGTGCGGTGCCGTGCTGTCGGGCAGCGCGGGCACTCGCGCAGCGCTCAGCACATGCGCAGCGCATGGCCGGGCGCGCACCGCCGCTGGACCTCGGCCATGTGTGAACCCTGACCCTGCTGCAGGTGGCCGAGGGCGCGGCCGAGCGCGCGGCGCTCGCGCAGCGCGCCGCGGAGGCGCAGCGCCAGGCCGAGGCCGCGCGTGGCGCGGCGGCGGCCGCTGCCGCGGCGGCCGACGCAGCCTCGGGCCGCGCCGACTTTGCGGGCGCCGAGCGCGACGCGCTGCGCTCGGAGCTCGGCGAGCTGCGCGTGCAGGTGCGGGGCTGCGCTGGGCCGCAGCCTGCCTCGTGCTGCATGACTTTCACATGTGCGCATCTGGGCCAGAAACAGCCTTGAATGTTCGTGCTGACAAAATACAACGTCTTGGACGTCCGCTTGCCTGCACGCGCTGTTTGCAATGGGACAGTGCGGCCACCTTGCAACACTGAGGGGCAAAGCTGTAGCCTGTGCGCCGGAGCCGCTAAGGCGACTGCGCGGCAGCCTTGCATGCGAGGTGGCACTGGCTAGCTGACGGCCGCTCTGCAGATCCACCATCCCATAGTCTAGCTTACGGCGAATGCCATCTGGGCGCTGCCAGGTCGGCAAGCTGGAGCAGGAGCGCGGCGCGGCGGCCAGGGCCGCCGTGCTCGCAGAGCGGCGGCTGCGCGAGGCGCGCGAGCTGGCGGCCGCCGGCCGGCGGCTGCCGTCGCCGCTGCGGCGCGCCCAGGTGCCGCGGCCCGCCTTCGACCCCGTAACCTCGCTCTGAAGGAGAAGGATTTGCAATTGATGCGACCATTACTCAGCATCAATATTGCTGCATGCCTAGCACGCATGCTTGCCTGTACCTCCACGCACACAATACTTGTCTGCTCTGATGATGCCCAAGTTGTGTCATGATGGCTGCGCATACCTATGTCAATCAGCATGACTTTGTCCACGTCACACTGAGGTGCACTGCATGCGGCGCAGGGGGCCGCGCCGGCCGGGCCGGACCCTGGCGAGAGGCTGGTCGCCGCGGAGGCCGAGGTGGGCCGCCTGCGCGCCGAGGCCGCGCGCTCCGAGGCCGCCTGCGCGGCGGCCGCGCAAGAGCTGACCGAGCTGCGGTGCGCGCCGCTGCTGTCGTTCTGCGCGCCGGTGGTGCTCTCACGTTTCACACCGGCTACGGCCTGGACTCAGCGCTGGCTGCCCGGACGTTATGTAGCCCAGCGGTCATTGCGCCCCGCTTCTCACTTCGCGTGCCTGTGTCGACGCCACGCTGCGCAATGAAGGGCGCCCAAGCTGGGATCCGTGCCCAGGTTTATGCTGGAGGTCTCGGTCTGTGCTCAACTGCTACACCAGTGTGTGTGCGGCCCTGCATTGCACAGCATAGCAAGCCGTCCCCGCTGTCATGCGCAGCGATAGGCTGCAACATGCAGTGTTCGTTGCGAAGGCACCTCAGCACGCCTCTGCCTCACGCCGACCTCTGGGGGCCGCCGGCAGGCGGCCACTGGGCGAGGCCGACGCGGAGCGCGCGCGCCTGGCCGCCGGGCTCGACGAAGCGGCCGCAAATGCGGCGCGCCTGGCGGCGTCCGTGCGCGCGCTGGAGGCCGAGCGGGGCTGCGCGAGCGCGCCCGGCCCCGACCCCGGCCCTGACGCGACGGCGGCCGCCGTGGCGCAGCTGCGCGAGGAGCTGGCCGCGCTGCGGTGCGCCGCTGCTCCCTGGCTCACCGCCGCCCATGCGGCGCCGCCATGGAGGAGCAGAGCAGGGCGCGACTGGGCCTGTGCCAGCAAGCGGTCTCCCATGTGCGCAGGGCAATCCCACGCAAACTTGCTTATGACGGTGCGCGGGGGGGATGCAATACGATAGCCCTGTCCACAGCCGCTGGCTGTGCAGGCATGCAAGGGCGTGCTGGTTAGCGGACGTCGCGGTGTGGCATGCGTGCCAGGCCAGCGGGCGGACGGGCGCGCTGGCCAGTACGCGCAAGACGGGCCGCCGGGCGTTCTCACCAATCGTCCTTGCTGCTCTGTGCCAGTTCAGGGTTAGAGTGTTACACAAGGGTATACCAGGCACACATCGGGCCGCTGCGCGCCGCGCAGGCGGGCGGGCGAGCGCGAGCGGGCGGCCGCGGCGGCCGCGCTGGCCGACGCGCGCCGCGAGGCGGCCGAGCGCGCGCGCGAGGTGGAGGCGCTGGCGGCGCTGTCGCTGCGCGGCGACGCAACCGTGCAGGAGTGCATGGCGCAGCTGCGGGTGCGCGCGCTGCCCCCTTATCCTGGGCTTGCGCGCCGGCGGAGCGCTGCGAGGAGCTGGAAGCCTCTGCACGCGCATGCAGATAAGCGTGCTCCGCACGGTCTGGGCTCTAGGCACGGCGTTCCCGTGTGGGGGCAGCCTGACACGACCATGCACCAAGCAGCCGTCCGAGCGGTCAGCCCATGACGCCAGCCGCCGCCGCTGAGACTGCAAAGCTCTGGGGCTGCGGCAGGCGCAGACGCAGGCCGCCGAGCAGGCGGCAGCTGCGGACGCGCGCGCTGCGCTGGCCGCCCGCGCCGCCGAGCTGCAGGCCGCTCGCGGCGAACTGAGCGCCGCGCAGCAGGCGCGCGCACTGCCCGCGCCCGCAGCCCGCTCCTGCTCCCGCTGGCCGGCATCTGGTGCAACGCAACTATGCGCCGCGGCGCAGCTGCTGCCCCGCGGTTCCACCGCCCTCTGTTTCCTTTGCCGCTCTCTGCTCTCAGCACCCCCCTGGCAGCTGCGCTGCTGGGTTGATTTCAAGGTTGTTGAAGTGCGCATCAGTCCCAACGCATGCAGACAAGCACGCCCGTCAGGGCTGCGCGGGCATCTGCTGAGGGCGCGCGGTGTCGCAGGCAGCTGCGGAGCTCGCCGCCGCGCGCGAGGCGGCGGCGGCGCTGGAGCAGCGCCTGGCCGCTGCTCAGGCCGTGGGCACGGCTGCGCGGCGGTGCGCTGCGCTCTGCACCATGCGGCGGGCCTGCTTGCATCATTGGTTTTTTTTTTCAGCGCTTCACGGCACAGCACTTGCATGCAGCCCTGCCCAGCCGGCCCACATCGCTGCGGGGCCTGCCAGCACTCTTGTTCAGGCGGTGAATTAGACGCGTGCTTTCTTGCGCATGTGTGGGATGAAGAGCCGGTACCACCTGCAAGCACTGCGGTCGCCCCTGCTTGTTTCGTGCAGCAACTGCAGCTGCTACAAAAGGAAACCTGCATGGACCTGCACCTGACGGCCGGGGGCGCCAGGGAGGCATCGGCGGTCGAGGCGCGGTTAGCGCAAGCAGAGCTGCGCTGCGCGGAGGCCGCGTCGGAGCTGCAGCGCCTGCTGGCGCACACGGACGCCCTGCAGCGCGCGCAGCAGGCGCGTGAAGGGCGCTCGGCCCGACGAATCGAACAACCTCATTCAGCTCTGTTTCATGAGGTCATGTGTCCATGTTGTTGGGGAGTCACTCAGCTTCTGACAGCATGCATCCTGCAGCACCACCTGGACCGTGCCGCATCCTCGCTTTCACTCATGGGGGCTGCCCCGTACCTCGTGTTGGTGGCGCACCAGCGAGGCAAGCATGATCAGGAGCATGCACAGGTGCCTGTGCATGCTCAGGAGCATGCACAGATTCGCCAGCTCGCCCAGCGGCCGCACGGGCGCCGGGCGTCAGGCGGCCGCCGCCGCGCGCAGGCGCTGCAGGCGGACAACGCGGGCCTGCGCGGCGAGCTGGGCGCGGTCGCGGAGGACCTGGGCGCGCTCGTGCGCGAGAACCAGGCGGTGCTGGGCCAGCTGGGCGCCGCCGGCGCGGCGCGCGACGCGGCGCGCGACGAGGTGCGGGGCAAGACCCTTGGCTGTGTGGCCCCACAGGCAACGTCCAGCTTGCGCGGGCTCACTGCTGCGCGAGGGCTGCGCTCTGCCGCACGGGCCAGGCGGCCTGCGGGCGCAAGGGGGCGCCGAGGTGCAGGCGGGGTAGCGGGCGCGGCTGCCTGCTGTGCCGCGCCTTGGGTGTGGTGATGCAGGGGCCGGGCAGCCCGCGGCCGCGGGGATGGTGTGCCGCTAGGACGGCGCCACTCCGGCTATGCCGGATGCCTTGGGTGGGGGAGGCACATGGAGTACGCCCATGCAGTGATATATCATCCAGCAAGCGTTCCCCGCTCTGTGCAGGCGCGGGCCACGGCGGAGCGCGCGGCTGCCGCTGAGGAGCGGGCGGCCGCGCATGAGGCCGATGCTGCAGAGCTCAGAAGGGCCTGCGAGGTGAAGCATAATGTGCCTCGGCCCCGCACCACTCATGGCATATAGGTGCTGGGATGTCAACATGTGCCACTGCCTGCAGCAGCCTGCCCAACGTTAAGAAAGTTATGGTATGATGATGTGGTTTCAGCTGTATTTGTGGCTTAATGTCTCGAGGCTGATAGTGCGCTTCAATAGACCTTTGGGATGCAAACACTCGCTGCCAGCCGGCAAACCCGGCAGGGGCGCCAGCCGCGCCGCCGCGCAGTTCGTTCCGGGCGAGCAGCGGGTCAAGAGGAAGCCAGTCAGTCCTCACCACTTTCGGCTAAGTTATGTGCTGTTTCGGGTTGCTGATTCGGGGGCGGTGCCAGGCATGCAAATACCATGTAGACTGCTGAGCCCAGCCGCCTGCAGGCCCTGAGCGCGGACCAGCGCCGGCTCAGCGCCGACCTGGCCGCGGCGCAGGCCGCCGCCGCCGTGCGCGGCGACGAGGCGGCGGCCGCCGCGCAGCGCGCCGCCGCGGCGGAGGCGGCCGCGTCCGACGTGCGCGGCCAGCTGGAGCAGGCGCAGCTGCAGCTGCAGGTGGCCCCTCTGCCCGGCGCACCGCCCACGGCGCGCGAGCGCGGCTGCCGGGCCTGCCTGCAAGCTCCAGGCCTGCCTGCCGGCTCCAGGCCTGCCTGCAAGCTCCAGTAAATGCAATGTTGAGGAGTCCTGCTTGCGAAGGCGCGGGAGCAGGCGGACTCCCGCTTGTGCTGCGCCGGCTGCGCCTCCCTGATGCGCGGCCCGTGCACGCGGTCCGCCACGGCCGGCTCGCTGGCCACGCACAAGCAGAGGCTCGTCGCCGCGTCAGCGGGAGCCACAGGGTTAGGCTTATGCGCTGCGGGCGCGCGCGCGCAGGCCTTCGAGCGCCAGGTGGACCTGCTCAGCCGTGAGCTCAGCGCCAACATGGGCGCGGCCGAGGGCCTGGGCCGCGACCGCCTGGCGCTGCAGGAGCACCTGCGCGCCGCGGAGCAGGCGCGCCCCAGGGCCTGCCCACGCCCGCCCATGCAGGCAGGCGCAGCAGCCAGTCAGCGCCTGGGGAGCCTCCGGTCACACGACCACGCAAATGTTCAAAGCGCGCCGAGCTATTGAGCTGGAGCCCTGCCGCAGGCAGGCTCTCAAGATATGGTTGAAACGCTTGGCCCGGATGGGCTGGCAGGTGGGCGCGCGGCTCCTGGCTCCAACGCCCAGCCTTGAGGGTTGGAGGGCGCGCGCCCAGGTGCGCCACGCCGCGGAGCGCCAGCGCGAGGGTCTGCAGCGGCGCCTGGCGTCCGCTGAGGCTGCGCTGCGCGCGGCGCAGAGCGGCCTCGCCGAGGCGCAGCACGAGCGCCATGCGCGCGCCCGGCCCAGCCCCTGCCCTGCGCTCACGCTCGCTGCCTTCATGCCGGCACGGCAGTCCTGCAGCTCTCGGCGGCCTGGATCGTCATGTCTGCAACACTGACCTACCTGGCAGGCCGCGGGGTACTGATCCCCGCAGGGCTTCTCACAAACCGTGGCTGCCTGCGCCAGGCGCTGCAGCAGCGGCTGGCGCAGGAGGCCGCGCGCACGGCGGAGCTCGAGCGGCTGCTCGCCGAGCTGCGCGCCGCGCACTTTCGCAGCCTCACGGCCGCGCGGGCTGCCGCGCATGGCGGCGGCGCCGCCGCCGCCGCCGCCGGCGATGCCGCGGAGCCGGCGGAGCACGAGGCGGCCCTCCTACGCCAGCAGGCGCGCCCGCATGCATGGCGCCTGAGACGCCCGGCAGCCAGCACAGGCTCCATCGTATGCATAGGTGACACCCGTGGTGTGATGCGGGTGCGCGTCGCCTTGCTGCAGTTGGCCTGGGACAGGGTGTGAGTGCGCCCAAGCAGCGGCGAATGCAGGCCGGGCCGGGCATGCGCATCCGGTGCGGAGAGGAAAGTGCTGAATTTGTGTTGGTGTGGCGCCTGCAGTCGCCATGCACAGGTCCTCCTGCCCAGGGGCGACGTGGCGCAAAGTAGGACTGCATGCTCAGGCAGCGCCCGCGCGCGCGGAGCGCGGCTGCGCGCCCAGGTGGCGCAAAGGCTTCTAGTGCGCGCGCCCTCCGGCGCGCTCAGGCGTGTCAGGGTCGGAAAGGGTCTGCGCGCCCAGGTGGCGGAGCTGGGCGCGCTGCGGGCCGCGCTGGAGGCCGCGCTGGCGGCCGCGCGCGCAGAGGCGGACGCGCTTGCCGCCGCGCTGGGGTGCGGAGGCCTACCCTGCCATAGGGTGTATAGCATACCCATTAGGCTTCCCATATGGCCTACCCTACACCTGTAGCCTGCGCATCGCACACCTCGTGCACGCAGGGGGAGCCTTGCGTGGCACGCGCGCGCATGGACCTCAACGAGATCCCTTCACTCCCTCGCTGCCAGCCTCTCTAGCTGCATCGCGCGTGCTCTGCCTGCAGCGCTGTCCGTTTCTCGGCCAGCCGCGCGCAACGATCTGCAGCTCGCATGTTGCTTGGGGAGCGCCTGCACCTGCCAAGACGCCACCACAACACACAGCGCGAGCCTTGCTCATCACATGGCCATCCTCGGCAGGGGCACAGGTATGCTGGCTAACCAGTAAGGCCGGGGATGACAACGTTGCGGTGCAGGGCCGCCGAGGGCCGCAGCCGCCAGGCTGCCGCCGCGCACGCGGACCCTGGCAGCCCCGGCGCGCCGGGCGCGGAGCTAGCGCAGGCCCGCGTGGATCTCGCCGAAGTGCGCGAGGTGCTGCCCAGCCCATGCTTTCTCAGGCGCCTGGGCCGCGAGCGCGCAATGTGGAGGTGGCTGCTGCAGGTGTTCCTCCAAGGCAGAGCCTTGCACGGCCCGCCTGCGACGCCGCAAGCATGCAGGCGAACATGCGGCGCCTCCCTTCCCCGGGGTCCCCAAGGCAGATACCCCCGGCCCAAGCGAAATAGGTCCGTACTGTCTGCAGGGCATGCAGGCCCAACAGCAGTCGCCAGAGCTGTGGTGTTGGTGTGGGGTTGGACGCCAGCCCTACCGGACGCCCCTCAGAAACCCCTTCCTCACCCTCACATACACGCGCTGCACCAGGAGAATGAGCGCCTGATGGACCTGCTCACGCGCCTGGACCATGAGCGCGGCGCGCTGGAGCGCGAGCACGCCGCACTGCTGGCGGCGTGCGCCGGCGGCCCAGAGGCTGGCGCGGAGGCCGCGCCCGGCGCGGGCGCGGGCGCGGAGCGGCTGGCGCGCGAGCTCGAGCGCGAGCGGCAGCAGCGGCAGCGCGCGGAGCGCGACTTTGAGGCGCGCGCAGCGCCTCAAGCGTGAGTGAAGTATGGTAGGTGTAGGGCGGGATAGCTGTCATACGCGGCAGCGTGCCGCGTGCAGCGTCTGTCATACCTCACGAAGTGGCATGTGTGTCTCATCAGGTCTCCAGCCTGAAGGCAGCTAGGGTAATGATCACGGCAAGCAGGCTGCAGATGCAGCGCAGCCTTGGGGCTGGAGCACTGCGCAGCCCGCCTCGCACCTGGTGCCACCACACATGCAGCGCTGCAGCGCAAACAAGCCCAGGCTGCAGACCGGTGCGCGCGGGCCGCCCGGCAGGCGCTCGTGGACAGCCTGGGCACCGAGCGCGCGCCGGCGGCCGCGCCGGTCGGCAGTTGAGACGCCCGAGCGCGAGAACGCCGCGCTGCGCGGCGGCCCTAGCTTGGTTTATAGCCTTGTAGGGCTCAGGGACCCTACCCGCTCATGGCCTGTTACAGCCCTGTTGCGGGCCTGGCGCTACGCTGCGCAACCGGCGGCGACCCCGCCAATGCGGGCGTCCTGAGCCCCGCCCTCGCCCGGCGTCCTGTCGGGCGTGACCAGGCACGCATGGTGCAGCCTGGCTGTGCGTGGGCATCCAGCTTGTTGAGTTATGACGCCGCCGGCCTCTGCACACCCAAAATGCCGTCCTTGATGTGAACGTTGGTCACCCTGCAAGCTGTAACTGCATGTCTTGCTGCTGAACCAGTCAAACACGCTTCCATACATTCTGCTGGTGGCCGGAGACTTGTCGCATTGGCACTGACATGCATTATTGTTTACACTGAACGCATGCGAGCATGTCATGTTCACAATGTGCTGCGGGCGGTCGCTGTCCATGTTCTGTGCCCAACCTGGGTGGCCGTCAACTCTGACTGTAATCAACTATGCTACCGAGCCGCTAGACAAGTGTGCAGCAACACGCGCGTGCACCACTCAGTGGAACTGACACACTGACTTAGGCCTCATGGTCCTCCATGTACAATGCACATGATGCTCAACAGACACCACTTCGCACGAACTGAGTCGGCACATGCGCTCACCATTACAAAGGCAAATCACCAACACCTATTCGATTCGGCCATAAGTCATGCCGAGCCATGCGGGACACCAGCGCCATGCGAGGCGCGCAACTCGCGCTGCACTCGCCGCTCCGCAACACGCAGACCTCTGCCCTCCCTTCATATGTGGCAGCTCATAGGAGTACACGGATGGCCCCCCCGCCCCCGGGCATCCCCTACAGCCGCGCGGGCGGCGGCTGGTCGCGCAGCAGGCGGCGCATCACCTTGTTGGACGCCGTGCGCGGCAGCAAGTCGCGCACCACCACCTGGCGCCCCACGCGCTCTCAGCGCTGCTGCCGCGCTGCGTGAGGCGCGCTGGCCCCCTAGCCGCAGCGCATCCGAGCTGCAGCGAGCGGTCATCAATGTGTCTGGAGCACAGCCATGACGTCGCATGCGGTAGGGCCATGGGCCAGCGTGGGCCAGGCGCACAGGTGGAAGCAGCGACGGGCGCAGTGGCTGTGCCCAAGTCGGGGGGAGACCCTCACCTGGTCCACCTTGAAGAGCGGGTTCAGGCGCTGGCGCACGGCGGCCTGGCAGGCGCGCAGCAGCTCCGCGGGGGCCGCCCCGCCCGCGGCGGCCGCCGGCCTGAGCACGACGTGGAGCACCAGGCGCTCGGGGCCGCCGCCGGGCCGCGCCACGCCCACGGCGGCGGCCTCCGCCACGTCCGGCACGCCCGCCATCACCGCGGCCTCCAGCTCCACCGAGCTCACCTGCGGTTGAATTAGGGTTTAAATTTACCTTAATCCTGGCGCCCCTCGGGGTCTGCCCGGCCCGCCCTTCGCTGCCGCGCTCCAGGTCCGCCGAGCTGACCTGAGGCTGTCCTAGTGTGCCTTCACTCCCAGAAAGCCCTGGGGACCGCACGCGCCAACCCCACCAAGCTCGCCTGCTTTTGTCGAGGACCATGTTCACACTGCCCTGATATGGGAGGCGGTCACAGACGCGCAAGGCGACAGAGCGAACCTCGCATGGGATGCCCTCAGCCGGACGAGCCCGTCAATTTCACACACGTTTCGGCAACAGCGCGCGCACGGTCAGGCACAGTCAACAGGGGTTGAAGCGAGGTGGGCCAGCAAGCGCGCCTTGATGCCGCCCAGGTTCATGGTGTCGTCGCAGCGCCCCAGCGCGCGGTAGTAACCGCCCGGCAGCCGCTCCACCTCGTCGCCGTGCCGGCGCAGCAGCCCGCCCGTTGCCTCATCCCGCGGCATGCCCTGGGGCGCGCGAGCAGCCTGGCATGCAAGGTAGGGCTCTTGCCGCACCGGCAGCGTCTATGCTTCGGGACTGCAGCTCATCCCTGGCTGCCTGCCTCTGCATGGCATGACAGCACTATGTCAGGACAGCACTATGTCACTGAATGTCACTGGCACGAGAGGAAGAAGTATCAGTGACAACAGGTGCAGGCAAGAACAGCCAGTAGAAGAGACATGGCCGGCTGCAGCAGTCATAAGGTTGGCAAAGAGAATTAACACTATCTGGAGAGGCAGGCCCCACCTCAAAGTATACCGCGAAGTGGTCGCGGTTGAGCAGGCGCTGGCTGGCGCCCAGCAGCGGCGGCGCCAGCGCCACCTCGCCCGCGGCCGGGCGCGCGCCCGGCGCGTGCGCGCTCTGCCGGCCGTCGGGCCCGAGCAGCACCATGCGCGTGCCTGCGCCGCGCGCACCCGGGTCGTCCTTCCCTGTGCGTACCCGGGCCACGCAGCAGAGCAAATTGGTATGTGAGCGGGCTCTTGATCATGACCGTTGCACGAACAGGGCCGAGACCCTATTCGTCTCAGTATAGAGCGGCGTATTATGGAGAGCACGGCATGCAGCTGCTCTACACGTGCTGCACCGACACGCGTCGTGTCACATCGATGCCGGCTGCAGGCAGTGGAAACGGAGCAGCAGCCAACTGACATGCAGCGCCTGCTGGAGCACATCATTTTTTATGTTAGTGCCAGGCAGAGATACAAGCCAAGTGACTTTCTGAGCGCGCGCGCCGAAGGCCGGCTGGCTGAACGTGGAGGGGCACTGCGGCTGCAGCAGCGTGGACGACAGGTAGCCGCCCGCGAGCTCGGTGCCGCCGCACAGCTCCACGACGGGCCGGTACCCCGCGCGCGCCATGAGCCACAGCGTGTCATCCGGCACCGACGCCTCGCCCGTGTTCGCGTAGCAGCGCAGCGCCGACCAGTCCAGGCCCTGCCGCCAGCTGGCACTTCATGAAGCAGGGCGGCATTGGTTGCACTTTAATGCCAATTGCCTAGCTGACCCCTGACGAGATCCCCCCCCTCCGCCGCCGCGGGAATCAGATGCTACGAATGCGGCGCGGCGTCTTGTGTGCGGCAGCGCTGCGCCAGCCGCTTCTGGCTGCTAAACTGACATGCCGCAGCACCGTGTCAATGAGCGCTTGGTGGACGCATCGGGCTGCGGCGTGCAGGCAGCCGGGCTGTCCCCTGTGTGCGGTGCAGCGAGCTCCCTGGTCAGGGTGCCCGCCATCACTACCCCGTGTCTACAGCGCCAGAGCAACAGTGCACCTGCTCCCATGCGCTGCAACGCTGCTCGCGGCCTGCCTGCCCAGCAACGCGGGCAGCCCTGCACACAGCGCCAGCAAAGGCATGCCATGGCAGGCGGCAACGCTGCTTGCGGCCTGCCTGCCCAGCAACGCGGGCAGCCCTGCACACAGCGCCAGCAAGGATAGGGCAGGGTTAGGGCATGCCATAGCAGGCAATTGCATGCACAATGTACCTGCATGCAGCCGCTGGCGCGCCACGTGCGCACGAGCGCGGGCACGACGCCCAGCTGCGTGACGCGCGCGGCCGTCACAAACTCCCCGAACGCGCGCCCCAGGGGCGACCCCTGCAGGCAGCACCGCACGCAATGTCACGCTTGCGTGTGCAACTTGCAGCCCAGCGCTCGAGGCACACTCATGAACTTCCCCATACGGTGGTGCCTGGGCGCACCTCAAACACAGCAAGCGCCGCGCCGGTCATGAGCGCGCCATAGATGACAAACGGTCCCATCATCCACCTGCACACAGAGGTCGCACATCAGACCGCCCTGCTGACAACTGCTTCCGGTGTCCACCAGAACATGTGCCAGCAACAAACCAGAGACAGTCAGTGTGCACTGGAGATGAGTCACGGCATCTCCAGCTGATGGCGCGGGAGGGCATGCGCATGACGCTGGTCGGCCGAGAGCAGGCGGCGCAAAGAGCCGGCTGTGGTGTTGCTGCGGGCGGTGCCAGACCCTATAGGGCTGGCGCACCCCAGGCTGGTCGGCCAGGCCAGGACGTCGCGCGAGTGCAGGTCCAGGTGCGCCCACGAGTCGGCCGCGCAGCGAAGCGGCGTCACGTGCGTCCACGGGATCGCCTTCGGCTCGCCTGCCCGCCCGTTGACGCAGCGCGGCCGTCAGATAGCAGCCTGCTGGCCGGCGTTGGCGTGGTCTAACTTACGGGCATGTAGACTGCAGCTGCAGGTGCACATATCCTATAATACCTATATTTGAGTCACTGCGCCTGGCGCTCCTGCAGCTGCGTCGATGAACGTGCAGCAGACGCCTTGCACAGCAACTTGAAAGTTGCTGTAAATTACTGTAAAATGACAAGGTTACTGTAAGTTACTGTAAATTACTGTGAAATGCTAGTAAATGACAAGCTTACTGTAAACTCAGTGTAATTTACAGCACAACTCACAATACTGTAAACTGGGCACGATGATGCACTGCGCCACGCCTGTCGTGCCGGAGCTGAAGAGTACGTTTGTGATTTCATCCGGGTCGGCAACGTGCGGCTCGAAGCCGGGCGCATTGCTCTCGCCCGACGCCAGGAAGTCCGCCCATGTCACATCACCAGGCCGCAGCGCCACCTGCCGCGCACACGCCAGGGAGGGTTAGGGTGAGCACGTGGACCTCGACCTAATCGCGCCGTTGAGCGGTGTCTGATGCTCGCATGCATGCCCCCCATGTCACGCATGCTGAAGGACATGCGTCACTGCCAAACCCCTGAATTTCATTTAGCAACAAGTACGGCAGGGCAGCAGCAGCCAACTCCAAAACCAGGAAGGAACGGGACCCTGTTCCGCAGGCCTGCACTACCAGCAGGTGGATCAGCACGTCGGGCATGCTCCCCATCGCCGTTGGCAGCGGACATGCCCCCGCCCTGCCGCCTTGCCAGCACATCAGAACGTCAGAGGCGGGGCAGAGGGCGCCCGCGCCTGAATACCCCGCTCAGGCTGCGCCGGCAGCACGATGACGGGCGGCGCGTCGGCGCCTGCCACGCGCGCGTAAAGCGCATGCTGGCGGCCGCCGCGCAGCACCACGTCCTGCGCGGGCCGCGGCGTGCGCGCGCGGTGTGGGAACTCCATGCAAGCAGGGCAGCACGATATGATGCGCACGGCAGTTTGCAGTGCTGTGATAAGCGCAGGCGCGCTCTTTCAGATGCTCATGTGCTGCATGTGAAGTGCACGCATGAGTGATGCCACCGCCAAGCTCCAGACAATCAAAGAGTGACCGTGCGCGCAGGACCCCCACTGCCACCACCCCCGAACCATGAAGCCTGCACCCAACCCTAAAAACCCAGCAGCATGGCCGCAGCGCGAGCCACCTGCCAGACTCTGACTCCCTACTGCCTAACCTGACTTGGCAGCACCGACTCCACTGACCTGCGTGATGATGGCCGCGGCGCCGCCGATGCGCAGCCGCGCGGCCACCTCGGCCGCGGAGAAGGAGTCCGCGATGCCGACCGCCGCGCAGCCCGCCAGCAGCACGCCCAGGTGCGCGACCACCGCCTCGGCCGTCATCGGCAGGTTCATGCCGATGCGTGCGCCTGCGGGCCGTCATGCGCAGACTGACTCTGATGCGCACGCATGCCGGCCATCGCCGGCAGACTGACGCCAGTGCGCGCGCCTGCATTCAGGGCGCTGCATCGTGCACCTCACAGCATGCACCATGTGTGTGCAGCAGGTGGCGGCCTGGAGGCCAGCAAGGCGCAGCGGCGACCGCATTCGCTGTTTGTCAGCATGTGGCGCTGCAGCCACGAAGTTGCCTGCCGACCGGCGGCCCGCCGGTGCGACGCCCAAGAGCCGTTACCTCTGGTGGAAGGCGCTGCAGCGCAGCGCAAGCCGCAGTCCTAAAAGCAGGTCTGCGGACCATGTCGACAGGGTATGGAGTACGCGCCACACATGTCCATGTCGCCTTGATCCTGGCAGCCCTCCAGACCGACAGGGTCACGTACCACAGGGTTTGCGCACCCGGGGCATGCCCAGCCGCGCGCAGCGCCGCCGCCACGCCGAGCGCCCGCCGCCGCAGCGCGCGCCGCGTCAGGCTGCGCACCGCCGCCGGCGCGGCCTCGGACGCCCACAGCAGCGCCTGCAGTGTGCTTGTGCGCTTGAGAGCTTTGAACTGGTACTCGTCCACTTCAGACCTGTACTCATGGGTAAAGGCTTGCGGTGTGCTTGCCAAGTGCTTGTCTTCAGTGTGGCCATGTCCTGGCGCCGCATGCAGCTGCTGCAGTCAGCCAGCAGTCACTTGCTTGCGGCTTGTGCCAGTTTAAAGCATCAGCGTCGTCGGAGCCGCTGCCCCAAATGCGCTGCTGCGGGTCAGCGGGGCGCGCGCCGGCGCGTCGGGGTCGCGGCCGCCGAGCGCAACGTCGGCCGCATTCAGCCGCGCGCCGGGCAGCCAGGCGGAGTCGTCCGGGTTGCCGGCCTGCCGGAGGACCCTGCGCGAGTGCGCATAGCAGTCAGGTTTATCTGCCTGCCAGAAGACCCTACTTGCGCGCGCACATGGCAGCCCGGGTTGCCCGCCTGCCGGAGGACCCTGCGCGCGCGCATGGCAGCAAGCGTTGGCGGCAAGCGCCTCCCTTGCAGTCTGCTCAGGACTTGCGCTCCCGATCAGGGCAGAGCAGCATCGCTGGCACTCGGTGGCTTGATTGCTCTGCTCTGTCTCAGCGGCCAGCAGAATCATCCATGCTGCCCGCTGCACGTGGTCAATGAGCGGCGCGTACGTGGGCACGACCATGCCCCGCTTGCGGGAGGAGCCCCAGCGCTGCATGGGTGCCAGCTTGCAGAAGCTCTCGCACTGCAGGAAAAAAAGAAGAAAAAGGTGGCGCTCCTGGACAGCCGGTGAGCATGTTGTGTAAGCATGCCTGCACGGCGCCGCGCCTCAAGGACGCCCTGACATTGAGGGGTCCTCACAGGCGGGCTCGCCGGACTCCTGCCATGCCACAGTGCTGAATGCACAGGCGCGCTGGCAGCGCAGCGCAGCGCGCCTCGAGGCCCGGAAAGCGCAGACGTCCTGGTCGCAGGCCCGGCCCACCCCAGGGCGGACCCCTTGCATGCGCGCACCGCGCGGGCTGCCGCTTGCAGCGCACTCGCAGGCGGCGCAGCACGGCGCCCCAGAACGCCTCCGGGTCCTCGCAGCCTATATCTACCCTAGGGCAGGACCCTGCATGCGCGCACACCGTGCAGGCTGCCGCGCGAAGCGCACTCGCAGGCGGCGCAGCACGGCGCCCCAGAACGCCTCCGGGTCTTCGCAGGACGCCGCGTGGAGCAGCGGCAGGTCGCGCGCCGCGTCGCCGGTGCCCCCGCTCGCCCAGGCCTCAGGGCCCTGGCGGGGCAGGCTCCAAGTCGGCGCGACGCAGCGCACCGCAGGGCTGCTGGCACCGGCAGGGCGTGCTCAGGGCCTGGGACTGAAAGAGGGTGACAGCAGCAGCGCAGACGAAAGCAGGGCTACACATCCGGATCCAGGTGCTTGGTCATCAGGGCATGGGCATATCATGCACTTCCTCAGCAGCCCGATGAACAGTAGGTACTGGCGTAGGATAGACTCGTACGAAGTGCTGCGCCAGTGCAGCGGAAGCACGCCTTTGGTGGCCGCACCTGGAAGTCTGCCATGAACGCTGCCAGGTTGGTGTCGGCGATGCTGTCGGGCGTGGGCAGCCACGCTGGCGGCGGCCCCTGCTCACAGCACCGTTCAGCTCCGCCTGCTTGCCGAGGGAGCTAGAAGATGCGCAGCTCCACCAGCCCCCTCACCTGCTTGGCTGGTTGCCACGCCTGGTATGCTGCCTGGTAGAGCAGACGGTGCAGCGGGAAGGGATCATCTGGCTGCAGCACCTCTTTGGACAAGCGGTGCCAGACCTGTACGCGTGAATATATCAGCCTCTTGACAGAGTGCCTGTCTGTGGTGTGCAAGAAGTGCATAGTTAGCAATCTATAAACCAAGCAAGCTGATGCACCATAGTCTGCAACTGTGTTGCACCTGGCAAGCATCATTTTCAGTAATTGAGCTCAGAATAATGCCAATCTCGTGCAGGACTCTGGCTGCGTGCTCAGCAGTGATGCCCGTCTCCTGCAGCGCAGGCAACTGCAGGTTGTGTAAATAGATATCGGCCATTGCGCACAGTCACGCGGCAGACATGCACGGCTCCCAATAAGATATTGATTTGTACTCCGTATATGCTGGCGCTACTACTCCAGCTGCAAGTGTTGAACAGCTTGTGGAAGGCAGGCCAGTTGCACCTGCAAATGGAGCAGAGTCAGGCAATGTAGGGTAGGGGTCAGGCGTTCCTCTAGTTGCCAGCAGCGCCTTTGCTGCCCAGGAGAAAGATGACAGGTGCTTGATCTTGCTCTTTGCCAGCTCGCTTCTGATGTGCATATAGATTCAGTGGTTTGAGCACGGAGTGGGCGCAAGCATGTCGGTGCGCCCGCCCTTGGCTATCAGTGTGCATGTATACTGCTGCTCATATAATGCAATACCAACGGTTGTCCTAGCTCCACCAACCGCATCTCTCCGTCACATGCGATGCAGTGGCTGGCGGCTGTGCCTTGCAATGGAAGCCTGTGCTGTCACAAAGTATGCGAGGGCAGGGCGGAGGGCAGTTCATAGATCACGCGGCGTACAGCCTGATCGTAACTGTGTGCGTTGCCTGACACTAGCATGCACCTCCCATAGGTCCTGCAGCAGGGAGCAACTGAGGAGAAGGGAGAGAATGCACGTCTGGTGCGCTCTGATGGAGTTCTGCTGCTGGAAGCGTGTGTGCACGACTTGGGAGTTTGCTTTGTGCTTGTAAGTGCATTGCCATTGTCTTGGATTTCCATGCTTGGTGGTTGTCAACGTCGCATGACCCAGTAGTGCAACAATTTTGCACTGCACGTCACTGAGAGGGACCGATGCAGGCCGCCTTTGTCGGCGCCATGGCCATTGCAGACATGGTGAAGACCACGCTCGGGCCCAAGGGCATGGTGCGCACTGTTGCGATGCAGCCACCTCTCACCTCACCGTCTTGAGCACCCCTGCCGTTCACACAGGAGCGCTCCTCGCAGGACAAAATCCTGCAGAGCATGGGCCGCGGGCATGAGGTGGTCGTCACCAACGACGGCGCGACCATCCTCAAGTCGCTCTACGTAGACAATCCGGCTGCAAAGGTGCTCGTAGGTGCGGCCCCCTTGACGCACCAGGCCGCAACAGGCTGCTGTGCCCTGCTCTGCGCCCAGCGCACGCGGGAAGCCCTGTGCTTAGAAGGCAACATGAACCCCGGGCTTCGCAATAGAACAGGCCCTGACCATATGCGCTCCTGAGCAAGGCGTGAAGGTACGGACAGCTGCAGGCTAGTTGCTTGAAAGCGCAGTGCTTCCAGCTGTTGCGCTGGCACGCGCTGCTGCAGAAGGCGGGAGGTGATCCACACCACCAATCTGTGGCTTGACAGTAAGCCTGCGGAGGCCGCACGCTTGTGAGGCGACAAGACATCCCGCGAACAAATGCATGGCAGTGGCCGCGCGGCGCTGCACACGCGCTGCAGAGGCCGGGGTGGGGTGGTACCACGTCAGGGGCCCTGCTGCCGGGACGTGACGCGGCGCAGCGGGGCGGCGCGCAGACATTAGCAAGGTGCAGGACGCGGAGGTGGGCGACGGCACGACCTCGGTCGTTGTGCTGGCGGGGGAGCTGCTGCGCGAGGCAGAGAAGCTGGTGCTGCAGAAGATCCACCCCATGACCATCATCTCGGGTGCGCGCCGGCTCGGGCCTGTGCTGCAGCGCTGCCTGCACCGCCTGCAATTGAGAGCGCCGGCCTGCTGTGGCCTGAAGGCGTCTTGGCGCAGCCCCTGCGTAGATCCGAGCGACCGTGTGCTGTTGAAAGCATGTCCAGCCCTGTCTGAAATGCAGTGCAGCCCTATCCAGATGCAGAGGGTCGTGATGGATGGCGAGGAGACGCGCTGCTCGAGAGCCGTCGAGCCTGGTCTGGCATTGTCACGCCGCCTAGGGCAGGCATCAGAGCATACTCTGACATGGTGGCGCTTGGCCTGCTTTCTGGTGTGTAGAATTTGTGACGTGGCCGCCGCAAGCGAAACCTTTCTTGGTATGGCCGGCAGGGTATAGGGAAGCATGCGAGCAGGCGGGCAAGCGGCTGGAGGCTGTGTCGCTGAACAACTCGGGCGACCCAGCCCGCTTCCGCCAGGCGCGCTGCCGCTCCGCCGCTGCCCTGGCGGCTGGCTGACCTGGATCCCGGTCCGGCGCCGCCGCGCGCTGCTCAGCACATGCTGAGCTTGCAGTCAGAACAGTAGAGCTAATTGGCTGCCAACACACACACCTTATGTGTGCAAACAAGGACAGACGTAGTGGTGGGCTGAAGGCAAGCTCTCCCAAAAAACATTAAAATAAGTTACATTGATATCCATGGACGCGGCAGGACCTGCTGAACATCGCGCGCACGACGCTGAGCAGCAAGATCCTGACGCACGACAAGGACCACTTTGCCGCGCTGGCCGTGGACGCGGTGCTGCGCCTGCGCGGCAGCGGCGACCTGGAGGCCATCAACATTCTGAAGAAGCCGGGCGGCACGCTGCGGGCGCGGCCCCTGGGGCCGCCCGCCAGCTTGATGGCAGGCAGCCATCAAGCTGCGCTCGTTATTGGCATCGGCAGGGCTGTGGCACATCGATGCCGTTGCACGTCAAGGCCAGCAGTGGGTGAATGCAGCCTGTACGGTAGCAGTGGATGCAGTGCTGCCTGTATGGCAGAATCATGTGAAGGGCAGTCAGGTCCTCGAAGTGGCCTGGCGACGACCGGATAGGGACGCCGGGCCGCGTGCCGCGCGCGCAGGAGTCATTTCTGGACGAGGGCTTCATCCTGGACAAGCGCATCGGCGTAGGGCAGCCCAAGCGCGTGGAGGACGCGAAGATCCTGGTCGCCAACACGCCGATGGACACCGACAAGGTCAAGATCTACGGCGCGCGCGTGCGCGTGGACTCCATGCAGAAGGCGCGCTCAAGGACCTGCTGCAGTAATGGTAGGGTCTTTTGAGAATCAGGGTTAGGTTAGCATGCGCGTGGACCTCATGCAGAAGGCGCGCCGGGCAGGTCGGGCTGTGGTCGTGAGACGGGCTGCATGCAGGCGGACCGCAGGACCTCACGCCTGCGCTGCGGGTGCGCATGCAGCATGCTGGGAGCCCGACGCGTGTCTCTGAGCTGCCAGGGTACCCGGGCGCCGCACCATAGTGCGCCTCCCGCAAGAAGCGCACAGAGAGGCGGCCGAGAAGGACAGGCGCGTCTGGGTATCCATAATCCGTGCAGAACCCGTACACAGCCCGTACACCTTATCCCTATCCTGCGGGGTGCGCCCGCCAGGTGGCGGACATTGAGAAGGCGGAGAAGGACAAGATGGCGGACAAGGTCAAGGCCATCTGCGGCCACGGCATCAACTGCTTCGTCAACCGGCAGCTTGTGTACAATTACCCGGAGGAGCTCTTTGCTGACGCCGGTATCATGGCCATCGAGCACGCCGACTTTGACGGCATTGAGCGCCTTGCGCTGGTCACAGGCGCGCTCTCGACCAGGGCGCTGCATGTGTGCTTGCATGTGTGCATGCATGCCAGGAGTCGCTCAGGTCCAGAGGGGATCCTGCATGTTGACATGTGTGTCTGCTGCATGAGTCTGCTTCAGCTCAAAGGTGCTGATGGCAGTAGGGGAGCGCTCCTGTCTATCTTAAGCACAGGTGATCGCACGTCATGCAAGCAACATACAAAGAGGATGCAGCTCCTGATACTGATGTATTTTGTTACTAAGGAGAAAGTCGTGCCCATATGTCTGCCAGTGGCAGTGCAATGAGTCCCCCCCGTGCGCAGGCGGCGAGATCGCGTCCACATTCGACACGCCGGAGGCGGTCAAGCTGGGCCGCTGCAAGGTGATCGAGGAGATCATGATCGGCGAGGACAAGCTGGTGCACTTCTCGGGCGTCGCGCTCGGCGAGGCGTGCACCATTGTGCTGCGCGGCGCCAGTGCGCCCCCGCCAGCGCGCATGCAGGCTGCGGCGGTCGCCCGCCTGCCGCGCCTCGCCTTGCCCGTGGTCACAGCCAGTGTGGTATGTGCATGCGCCCGCATGTCCCATGGGTTCGAAATGACAGTGAGAGGTAAGTGTGGAGAGGCAAGAGGAGAGAGACAGGCCCGCGCTCTGTCTTGGTGCTCTACATGGCCACACACGCGCCTCACAACGGATGGCAAACGGCTTGAAACCCTGCCTGGCTCCCGGGGAAGGCACGCACGTGCTGGATGAGGCGGAGCGCTCGCTGCACGACGCGCTGTGCGTGCTGGCGGCGACCGTGAAGGACGCGCGCGTCGTGCTCGGCGGCGGGTTTCCCGAGATGGCGATGGCGCGCGTGGTGCGCGCCCTGGGGCGCACGTCCTTTGTATACAGACACTTCCCTCGATGTCTTCGACCACTGCATCATGTTGTGGAGCCGCGACCGGCGACATGATGCGCGCGCCAGGCTCAGGCGAGGAGGTCTGGAACGTCCCAGAAAGCGGGGTGCTGCGTGCAGCTGGGCTCACGCGTATGACAGCACGCGGCTGAGCGCACGCACAGAGGTGTGCACATCCTCATGCGGTGTCGGGCGCCCAGGTGGGCGAGGCCGCAGCGACCACGCCCGGCAAGCGCAGCCTGGCGATGGAGGCGTTCGCAACCGCGCTGCGCGCCATCCCCACGACCATCTGCGACAACGCCGGTGCGCGTGCTGCGCACGGCCGTGTGGTCCGTCACCATGTGCGTGTGGTCAATCATTGTTTTGCATCTTGTCGGGTCGCTGTTACGTCCGTATCCTTGCGTGCACGCGGGCAGCTCCGGCACTGCACATGGCCTGCAGGGCACAAGGTAAAACCGCACTGCAAGCAAAGGCTACGCTCACAGAAGTGCGCAGCATGTGTGGTCGATGGAATACCTCTTGGCAGGTTCTGCCTGCACAGCAGACAGCGAACAGCAGTGCAGGCTGACAACATGCCGACACACGCCAGGCCTGGACTCCGCGGAGCTGATCTCGCAGCTGCGCGCGGCGCACGCGGCCGACAGCGCGACCGCGTCGGGCGTGGATGTCATCACCGGCGGCGTTGGCGACATGGGCAAGCTGGGCATCTTCGAGTCCTTCCGGGTGCGCGCGCGCCCGGCAGTTGCCGCTGCGCGCACGCCGGCGGCGCCTGGCCCAGCCTGTGCTCCCGTGCTTGCGCACACCTTGCAGGACGCCTGCCCTGGCCCTGCCATGCAGAAGCAAGCGCGCCATGTGAGCGTCGCCTGTGCGTGATGCACCGGGCTTCACTGTGCTTGCTCGCCATGCAAAGCGACAAGGCTGCTTGTGCGTGCATAGAACTTTACTGCTGCTTGCTCGCTATGCAAAGCGAGAAGGCTTGCCAGCATTATCTGGGCTAGCATGCTGCCGCGCTCTCACGTTGCAAGCTTGCACCTGCGCTTGCCCCCGACGCAGGTGAAGCAGCAGGTGCTGCTCTCTGCAACAGAGGCCGCGGAGATGATCCTGCGCGTGGACGAGATCGTAAAGTGTGCGCCGCGGCAACGCCAGGAGTAGCCTTCGGGCTGGGAGAGGCGAGTCTGCTGCAAATGTTCACTTACGGCTTGTGTGCTTGTATGGTCCGGGTGGCAAGCAATTCAGTTGCCCGCAGCACATGCAAACGCATGCACAGAAGCAGGCTGCTTGGGAGTGTGACAATGTGCATGCATATGCAAGTCATGCATAAGAGTTTTGTAATGGACTCAGAGCGCCGCGGCGTTGACAGCATCATAATACTTCATTGATAACTGGTGTCCTTGCCTACATAAATAAGGCGGCTCTCGCCACCGCCTCACGACCCAAGTTCAGTGTCACATGGTGCTTCACAGACGGAGCATGCTCACCACATGGTCAGACAGCTTGTCAGGCACTGCGTCACAGCCTAGGACTCATATATCCACTTGAGAAAGGGCTTGTTGTCGGCCAGGCCCTCGGGGAACCAGAGGTCGATCTCGCGCTTGGCGCTCTCCACCGCGTCAGAGCCTGTTCAAGAGGCGCATCTGGTATAAAGATAGCTTGTTCTGGATGACACAACTCTCGCCGCGACCTCTACAACCATGCTTGAGTAGAGAGTGCAATATAGATTATGAGGCAGGGAGTTGTATGCAAGCACGCACCTCAAATCAAAGTGTGCCTCCCTCGAGCAGTGTACGCCGCAACAGGAGAGCAGGCATGCCCGGGGGGCAGCGCACCGTGAATCAGGTTGCGGCCGACGTCGATGCAGAAGTCGCCGCGCACAGTGCCCGGCTCTGACTGCAAGGGGTTGGTCGCGCCGACAATCTTGCGGCCGGTGACCACCGACTGCTTGCCCTCCCATACCATGGCTACCACAGGGCCGCTGCGCACACAGCGCGCTGTCAGTAACGAAAGAGGGGAAGCAGGAACAGCTAATGCCGCCTGCACTCCTTGGAGCTCGCGCCTGATGATGTACTCCACCAGCCCCGGGTAGAAGGGCTTGCTCTTCAGGTCCACGTAGTGCTCCTCAGCCAGCTCGCGGTGCACGTTCTTCAGCTTCAGCGCCCGCAGGTAGTAGCCCTGTGCCGCAGCCAGTCTACTATTACCAACATAGGAGTGACCAGGCAAATAGTGGGCCTGCAGCCGTGCTTCTTGCGCCACGCTATTGCCCCTCGACCTGAAAGCCAGCAACAGGCAAGCACGGCAGCGCCGCTGATGGACGGCGCCGAGCAGAAAGATGTGCCTCTTGGACCAGAAGGGGTCCCACCTTCTGCTCAAAGCGCTTGATGACCTCCCCGACGAGGCCGCGCGCGACCCCATCGGGCTTGATCATGATGAAGGTCTGCTCGAGGGACATCTTGGCGACTTGTGCGTCTAAGCAGGTACCAGGCTCGCTTGCTGCTAGTACCACACACCCCCAAAGCGCAATGAGGAGAGGGATCATAAAGTCTCGCCTGGGGCACGCCGACAATGGCAGGGTACCCCTGGATCAACCTCGGGTAGCCAACTCACTTGAGCGGAACTCTGGAGAGCGCATGACAGGCCAGAGGAGTTTGTCAGAGCCTGCGCAAGCTTCCGCTACGTGAAGAGGGCTCAACCACGCTTCCGTCATTACCCTGTTTTTGGGGCTGCAGCTCTTGTCGGTGGCAGTGTGCATTGCTCGTGGCGCCTATTGGGACGCTGTTCAAGCGCTCAAGCCAGTGCTCAAGCAGGCCCTTGCAATACTGACCTGGCCCGGCACCGCAGCTGCCAGCGGCCTGCCTGAGCAGCCCATGGCATGGTGCGCTTCTGCTACCGCACTGAGGCACACCAGGCGTGGCGCAGCAGATACTCAGATGCTGTGGCTCCTGGCTGTGCAGGCAGTCACGCTGCACACAAACTTGGGCGACCTGAAGCTGGAGGTCTACTGCGAGGAGGTGCCGCGCGCGGCTGAAAACTTCCTGGCGCTGTGCGCCAGCGGCTTCTACAACGGCACCCTGTTCCACCGCAACATCCGCGGCTTCATGATCCAGGGCGGCGACCCCACCGGTGCGCAACTGTATCTGCGTATGGTGCGTGCTTGCTATTCCAGAAACGAGAAGCGCGAGTGAGCTGCGAGCTGTCTCACGTCTGGCTGTGCTGTGCTCTGTGTGCGTGCAAGAGCGTCAGTCAGCCGGTCATGGGGTGCTTCTTTGCACCATGTTGCACTATGTCCGTGTGCAATCCTGTTGTGCATTATTCCTATTGTTGCTGAAGCAGACACACTGTTATTTACCAGAGGAGCGCGGCCGCCAGGCACGGGCAAGGGTGGAAAGAGCATCTATGCCACGCCCAACGGCAAGTTCCCGGACGAGCTGGTGGAGACGCTGAAGCACAGCAAGCGCGGCGTGGTGTCCATGGCCAACAGCGGCCCGCACACCAACGGCAGCCAGTTCTTCATCACGTACAAGGCGCACGCGCACCTCAACGGTGCGGGCAGCGCGTGACCTGCGGCGTTTCTGACAAGCTCATAGGCTGCTCCATGATGTGCAAGTCCGCAATCATTGCACGCTGCATGCAGACATTGATCCGCTGCATGTGTACACAGATTGGTTGCATGGCAACCTCACTGCCCTGCAAGGAGTCTGACAGACTTGTGTGACGACAGGGAAGTACACCATTTTTGCGCATGTCATAGACGGCGCAGACGTGTTGGATAAGATGGAAAAAATATCATCAGGTCCGTGACGCCCAGTTGTCAGTGCTTGATGTATTAACCTCAAGTGATGCTCAACCTTTCCGCGGCACGCCAGGTGCGGCTGACCGGCCGCAGCAGGAGATACGCTTGAATAAAGCGACCATACATGCGAACCCGCTCGCGGCTTAGAAAGTGAAGCCGAAAGTGAAGCCGAAGTCAAGATAGCAGCAACCATGTGACGCTAGTGCTAGTGAACTGTCTGCTGAAGAGCCATGTTCAGAACTGGTGTATGCCTTGGAAGTTCTGAGTTGAAACACAAGCGGTCAAGTGAGAGTGTGAGACTGTGCAAGTCAGGACGATGTATGTAATTAGAGTGTAATTAGAACAACAGGCGACAGGCAACGTTGGGTCTGAGCGCCTGTGCTGGTGCCGTGCGTCAGCACTGTGTTCAGGGATGAAAAGTTCCCTGACCCATGGGCCCCAGGACGGGGCGCGACAATACATAGTGAGGCATATGCTGAGCAGCTGTACACCAGCCCAGCGTACTGGATTTATCGCATGGTCGTGATGTGACATGTGTTTGATGTGTTTGAACAGATCAGGTATGCCAAGGTGGGACACCCTGGGAGCGAAGCAAGCGCGCTGGCATGCAGTTTGCTATTCCCATGCCGCACGGGTGCTGTAGAACGCTTTCGCGCGGCATAGAGCAATCTTGTGCATGCCAGCAAACCTGCTTCACCGCCAGGATGTCGCCCACCTTGACACGCCTGATTGGGTCCAACACGATGAACGCGCCTCACATTACCGTCAGGTGATTGATCCAATACGTAGGGCTGGTATACACCCCAGCATACGCCTCACTGTACGTTGTGCGGTTGCGCCCGCCCTGAGGCCCACTGGGTCAGGTAACTTCTCGTCCCTGAACACGCATGCCGGCGCCGGCACCAGCACAGGCACTGTGGACTCGAGCCCTCAGAAGGTGCTTGTCCGCAATTCATAGTAACAGGTTGGCAGCAGTTGAAGAAAATGGCAACAGCATGCTGCGCAGCTTGCACGCCAACCAAATAAACATTAACATTTCAAATAGATAAAAAATTTCTATAGGACGTTCGCTTCTGCGCCTGAAGATGGCGCCCGAGCAGCAGTCGGCTGATACACGGGTGTAGTTCATTCATACATTCAGTCAAATGCCCCTGGTCGTCGTTTGTGGCCAGCCCTGCAGCGGGAAAAGCACGGTAGCCGCTGCACTAGAAGAGGTGTGCGCTCACGCTGTTTGCTCGGCCTTGGAGCAGCTCAAGGGGCTACACCGTACTGCACTGCTTTGCACTGCACAGCACTGCACACTTGAGTCGCTGGTGTCCCTGGTATGCAGGTGTTGAAGAGCCACGGCCATGATGTAGAGATTGTTGATGAGCCTTCTCTCCACCTGGAGAGGGATATGAGCTACGCTGGTATGTGCCGCTCCGCAGCATGTACCTCACTGCACTCATAAACAGTGCGTTGCTTACCTTTGCAAGCGCACTTGCAGACGCAGTGAGCGAGAAGAGGACGCGCGGCCTGCTGCGCTCAGCCGTCCAGCGGCGCCTGAACAAGAGGAGCGTCCTCATCGTCGACTCGCTCAACAATATCAAAGGCTACAGGTGCCGCTGCTGCGGTCCCCCATGCTTTTTCACTTGTCTTACGCCTGCTGGCAACCTCAAGTATGCCTGCCTGCTCTCACCAGCAGGTCGCGGCGTACGTGGCTCTTCAGTCATACTTGCTGTCCAGTCCCGAGCTCTCCAGTCATACTCGTGTCGCACACGGAAAACAGCAGGCTGCTGCTTCGCCAGGTATGAGCTGTGGTGCGTCGCGCGCACGGCCGCCACGCGCTACTGCATGCTGCACTGCGACGCGCCGGTGGAGCGCGCGCGCGCGTGGAACGACGCGCGGCGCGCGGCGCGCGCGCCCTGCTACAGCCCCGCCGTGTTTGAGGACCTGGCGCGGCGCTTTGAGACGCCGAGCGAGCGCAACCGCTGGGACACGCCCTTGTTCCGGGTGCAGCCCGGCGCTGCAGTGCCGCCCTGGCAACACAGCAGCGCCGACAGGAGCGACGGCACCCTGGGCGCCAGCACCGCCCCCAGCAGCACGGGCAGCGGAGCGCCGCCTCCGAGCGCCGGGCAGGCGCAGGCCAGCCTCGGCGAGCCCTGCAGCTCGAGGAGCCGATGTGGCAGCGCGCTGGTGCAGAGCGATGCTCAGGCGAGTGAAGTGGCAGGACATCGGGCTGGAGCAACACGAGACAGCCTCAGCTGCGGCAGCGGAAACACGGCCTGCAGGGAGTTGCATGCGAATGAGGAGCTGAGCGTACCCCGGGGTGCAGGCGGCACCACATGCAGCGGCGGCAGCGGCAGCGACCAGGCCGCCCATGCTGCCTGTGCAGATGGACAGCACTCTAGCTCCGCACAGGACGGAGACCCTGAGGAGGCTGCGATGCCAGGCGGCGCCGCGCACCTTGGAGACTGCCGCGGGGCTCCTGGCGAAGCGCACGCCGACGGGGCCCGCGGCGATGGAACGAGCTGGCGCAGCGAACCAGGCATTGCAGAGAGGGATGTCGCAGAGGCTCATGGTGGCGAGACAGCAGCTGCGGACGATGCCAGACGCAGTGATGGTCGCGGCAGCGCTGATGTGCATGACCCTGCGCATGCTGGCGATGAGCCCGTTGGAGGGGCTGCGCGGGAGCATGGAGCGGCGGAGAGCAGTGCAGCAGGAGATGGCATCAGCTCTCTGAGCGTGCATGAGCGCGATGCAGCATTCCTGCATGGCACCGACGACGCGCACCTGCGCGCAGTGCTCCAGGTGTGCCCTTTACCAGTTTACGGCCCCTCATGGAGTGCATTGCCTCGAGTGCCTGACAAAGACGTGTCTCGCACTTTGTTCCGGTTACAAGATCTCAGCCTGACCAGGATGACAGCAGACAACGGGGGCCCGGGCATGCTGTGCCGCGGCCTGCCGGGACGACATTGCCCTCAGCAAGCACTGGTGACCTATGATAGGTTTATAGAATCCTTGCATCTGCCTGCGGCGACAGGAGCTGGCGGCCGCGCTGTCGGACGCGGCGCCTGCGGCGGCGCGCTGCCGGCCCCTGGCACGCGACCTGACGTCCAACCCGGCAACGGCAGTCGAGCCCGCCGCGGCGCCCAATCTGCTGGCCGAGGTGGACCGCGCCGCCCAGGACGTCGTTGCGGCCATCATGCGCACGCAGGTGAAGGGTAGGGTAGGGTTAGGGTTGATGTGGCTCAGCACTTGGATGTCAGGCCACCTTCTGCCTAGCCTCACAGGCAGTGTGCACACTGTTGTAACATGCGAAAGGGACGACCCTGACTATGCGATAGCACAATTGCGTCTATTTCTGGGGAAGTGGCTGGGACTCGTGCGACTGCTTGGCGCTGGTCAAGGGGCGAGTGCAAGCGGTTGCATGCGCATGCGAGCCGTGCAGCACCTTGAGGCAGGCCCAGCTCAGCAGCACAGTGTGCGGTCGCCCGCTGTGTCCAGTATATATGCCTGCGCGGTCGCTTGCTGTGTCCAGCATATATGCTCAAGTCGGGTGAGTCTGCACACAAGTCTCATCGATCTTCATTTTGTTCTATACAAGTCTTTTCAAGCCTTGCTTGCAGGCGCTCTCAGGCGGTGGGCCGGCCGGGCGCGTGGACGTCGGCGGCGGCGCGCCGCCGCTGGCTCTGGACCGGCCGGTGGGCGCGGCCGAGCTGCGCGCCGCCAAGCGCGCGTTCATGCGCATGGCCACGCAGGGCGGCTGCGGCGTGCGCATGACCGGCCGTGCGGCCGCCACGCGCAGCTTCGCAGACTACCTGCGCGGCCACCTCGAGGGCTGATCTGAGGGAGCGCATGGAGCCTGTTTCGATCAGCATGTGTTAGGGCTGTCAGTTCAGTAAAAAAGAAAGGGCCTGTCTGCCTTTTGTCTGCGGAGTTGCATGTGGCGGCTCGTGGTTGGTTATGCACAGGCCGCAGCCGCCCTGTGCGGCCACCTACAAGGCTGTTATCAGCCTCTAGATGAGTCTGGAAGCGTACAGCAGGACTGTGTGTCCTGGACATCTGCCAAGCACATGTGCCAAGAGTAAATTGCTCAATGCGCCTACCGCTTGCCATTGTTATGAGTGACGTGCTCTTTAGCTCAAGGTGAAAACGCATGTTGAAGCAGTGTCCACAATCTTCGTGATGCGGAGAGCGGCCCTTGGCATACCTCCAGGCCCTCTTACACCAACCACCTAGGAGCCGCTTCACCGCACAACTCTGTGCAGCACGCAATACATAGGGATGTGCGCATGCTGTCCTATCGTTCCGTTTCGGTGCAACGGCGCAGCTTCACAAACATCCCAGAGCTTGTCTTTCTAGCGCCGCCCACGCGGTGGTGCCAGAGGAGGCCGCCTTCCGCCGCGCCGCCCGCACAACGGTCTTCCTTCTCACGCCCAGTCGGCCTGCTAATGTTCAGCCAACACCCACCCTACCCACCTTCCTCTCTCTGAAGCATGCCGTTACCCTGATATGCCATTCCCACCGGCCCGCAGCTCCCAAGCCCAGCCGGCCTATTGATCTTCAGCCAACACCCACATCACCCACGTTTCCCTCTGTGAAGCACGCCGCCATCCTAATATGCCCTTCCCAACGGTCCCATCGGCCTGCAGGTCCCATGTCACAGCAGCACCTGCCTCACTGCCTCGCCCAGTCCCCATGACAGATGGAGGTCCCTGCTTGGCCCCCCAGCGACAGCGCCCCAGCTCCGCTGACTCGCGGCACTGGCCATTGCAGGGGCTGCAATACACGTGCCAGGCATGGCACGCCTGCGTTCCCCAGAGCAGCGCCCACGTTTGGCCCAGGCCACAAAGCAAGGCATGCCATTACTCACCAAGTCCATGATGCCTGCTACACGCGCACCGCAGCTAGAAAGTTGGCCTTGTGCCTTTGCACGCCCCTTAACCATGCCTGCTACCAGGTGAGGCAAACATGCTCAACACAATGCGGAACAGAGCAGCCACGACCAAAGCCTCCACACCATCCCCTTGCCCACCAGCCCCAAACGCACTGCATGCCGCACATGGCCGCACACCTCAGGGTGCCAGCCCTGCCGAGCGGCAGCGAGGTGCAAATGTGCATGTTTTGGTCCCTGCACATGCAGGCAAATGTCGCCAGCCTAACCCCGCGCGCCAGCAGCAGATCTTTAAACTCTCTGCGCTGGCGCTTCTCCCGGCTGCCGCAGGACCCACGCGTGCCCAGTCCGGGACCCACCGGCGCGCTTCAGCCAGCCCCTTTGAAAACAGGGCGGCGTGTCTGGCGCCGCGCGCAACAGGACGGCACCGCGCAGCTGACAAGCGCTCAGCCAGGCGGCTGT
>JAABUR0100002334.1_pt1 | contig 29384 bp, 22 predicted proteins | sample 5560091 | NCBI WGS metagenome assembly JAABUR01 (sample SAMN10711879, study PRJNA513375) | rock metagenome | isolation source: Antarctica rocks | place: Antarctica: Victoria Land, University Valley sud
GTCCGCGCCCGGGAGCACGACGGCGAACTCGTCGCCTCCCCAGCGAAAGCACTGATCCTCGGCGCGGGCGTGGCTCGTCATCGCCTCGGCCACCGAGCGCAGGCACGCGTCGCCGTGCGCGTGGCCCAAGCGGTCGTTGACCTGCTTGAAGCCGTCGAGGTCGGCGATCATCACGCTGAGCGGCGCGTGAGCGCGTCGCGCCCGGGCGATCTCCACCCCGAGCACCTCCTCGAACGCGCGCCGGTTGCCGAGGCTGGTGAGGGTGTCCTCCCGGGCCATGAGCTCCGCACGCTCCTGCGCTCGGCGCAGTGCGCCGCGCTGGGCGCGTAGGACGCCGAGCAGCACTCGCGTGGCGGCGACGAGCGCGATGAACATGAGGACCTGGGTGACGATGTCGACCGCCTCCTCGCGGTTCCAGCCGTGGTAGAGGAGCGGCGCGCACACCGCGAGCACGGCGACGGGCAGGAAGATCCGCAGGCTGCGGCCGGTGTACACCCCCGCGGCGAAGACCACCGGAAGCGCGTAGAGCCAGTGGTAGGGAGAGGTGCGTCCGCCGGCCAGCCACTCGAGCAGCACGATCGCCCCGAGCCCCAGGTAGGCGCTCACCCGCAGCTCGCGCAGCGAGACCATCCGCCGCCGGTCGAGCCGTCGCCACACGATGAGCACGGAGGCGAGCAGCAGCGCGACGGCCACGAGCCAGCCTGCGTCGCCGAACGCACGCGTGGGCGGCGAGAGGGGCACGAGGATCACCGCGGAGAGCGTGCCGCCGGCCCACAGCACCGCGCCCATGAGCCGCGCGGTGCCGACGTCGACGTCGTGGGCGCGCAGCCCGCGCATGACTCGCACCGCGGCCAGCGCGCGCGTCAGCGTCTCCGACTCCTCCCCGGCCATACGCGCATTGTGGCCTCTGGTCGCGCGCCGTGCATCACCTGAGGCGGCCGGGGGGCACCGGAACGGGAGATACAGTCCCGCGCCATGCCCACCTCACTCGTGACCGGCGGCGCCGGCTTCCTCGGATCGCACCTGTGCGACGAGCTCCTCTCACGCGGCCACCGCGTCATCTGCGTGGACAACCTGGAGACCGGCTCGCTGGCCAACATCGAGCACATCCGGGCGCCGGAGTTCCGCTACCTCGGGCTCGACATCATCCAGCCGTACTTCGTCGAGGAGCCGGTCGACTTCGTCTACCACCTCGCCTCCCCGGCCTCGCCGATCGACTACCTGCGCCTTCCCCTCCACACGCTCAAGGTCGGATCACACGGCACCCACCACACCCTCGGCCTGGCCAAGGCCAAGCGCGCCCGCTTCCTCATCGCCTCCACGAGCGAGGTCTACGGCGATCCGAAGGTGCACCCGCAGCCCGAGACCTACTGGGGTCACGTCAACTCGGTCGGTCCCCGCGGGGTCTACGACGAGGCCAAGCGCTACGCCGAGGCGCTGACGATGGCCTACCACCGCCAGCAGGGGGTGGACACCGCGATCATGCGGATCTTCAACACCTACGGCCCGAAGATGAGGCCGCACGACGGCCGCGCGATCCCCACCTTCATGCGCCAGGCCCTGCAGGACAGGCCGATCACGGTCTTCGGGGACGGGTCCCAGACCCGCTCCTTCTGCTACGTCTCCGACCTGATCCGGGGGATGATCGCCCTCTCGGAGTCGGGTCACCATCATCCGGTCAACATCGGCAATCCCGACGAGTTCACGCTGCTCGAGCTCGCCGAGGCGGTGATCGAGCTCACTGGCTCGAAGTCGGAGCTCGTGCACGAGGCGCTGCCGACCGACGATCCGCAGGTGCGCCAGCCCGACATCACGCTCGCGCGCAAGCTCCTGGACTGGCAGCCCGAGGTCTCCCTGCGCGAGGGGCTCGCGCGTACGCTCGAGCTCTCGGGCCGCGAGGCGCTGATCGGCGCCGGCGCGCGCTAGAGGGGCTCGCGTCGCGTACCGCGGGCGCTACTTCGGCGCCCCGCTACCGTTCTGGCTAGGGGAAGAGCCGTGACACCCGGCGCCGTGAAGATAGATGAGCTAGATCCGACGCGGGGCGCCGACCCCGTGCCCACCGACGCCTGGCTTCGGACGGGGGTGGCTGCGCGCGACGTGCGCTCCAAGCGCCCGCCGCTCCTCTCCTTCCTCCTGCGGATGGAGACCATGCTGCGCGCGGCGCGCATCGGCTCGCTGCTGCTCCTCGACTACGCCGGGCTCTACGCGGGCATCTTCACGGCGCAGCTCATCAAGGTCGAGGTGCTCGGCACGGGCGGCGCGCGCGAGGCGGCGCATCAGGCCGGCGGCCTCGTCGGGTTCGCCTACCTGCTCACCGTGCTGCTCTTCGCGCGCTCGGACCTCTACGCCGAGCGGCGGGTGCGCTCGGGTGTGACCAAGGTCGCCTCCTCGCTCTTCCAGGTCACCGTCGTCTCGCTCGTCTTCGCGCTGGCCACGGGTCGGCACTTCGCGAGCTACTACCAGTTCTACGGGTCCCTGTTCTTCGCCGTGTTCTTCGTCGCCGCGCTGCGGTCCCTGCACGTGCGACTCACCGGCGCCGTGCTCCGCCGCGCCGGCTACCGCCGGCGGGCGCTCCTGATCGGCTCGAGCCAGCAGATCGAGCACGTCAGCCGGGGGTTGAGCGACGTAACGGGTGCGCCGATCGAGCCCGTGGGCTGCATCTCGCTCACTCCCCGTCGTGACAACGGCCTGAAGACGATCGGCACGCTCGACGACGTCCCCGAGATCCTCGGCTCCCACCGGGTGCAGGAGGTGATCATCGCCGACCCCGAATTTCCCCAGGAGCAGGCGGTGATGCTCGTCGACCACTGCCATCAGCGCGGAGTCACCGTCCACGTCGCTCCCTCCACCACGGAGATCCTCATCCGCCGCGCGGAGTTCGTTCCCGGCCAGTCCGTGCCGCTCTTCACGCTCAAGCCGCCGGTGTTCGAGGGGCTCGACTTCGTCCTCAAGCGGACGTTCGACCTCGTCGTCTCCTCGGTGCTCCTCGTGGTGCTGAGTCCCCTCCTGGCGCTGCTGGCCGCCGCGGTCAAGCTCTCCTCGCGGGGCTCGCTGCTCTTCCCCTCCATCCGGCCGGGAATCGGGGGGCGTCCGTTCGCGTGCCTGAAGTTCCGCACGATGCGCTCCGACGCCGAGCAGGGGCAGGCCGACCTCGAGTCGCTCAACGAGGCCTCGGGCCCGCTGTTCAAGATCCGCCAGGACCCGCGGCTCACCCCGGTCGGTCGCTTTCTGCGCCGCTTCTCGCTCGACGAGCTGCCCCAGCTTTGGAACGTCTTGCGGGGAGAGATGTCGCTCGTGGGTCCCCGGCCGCTCCCCCTGCGCGACTTCGAGCAGCTCGAGGACTGGCACAAGAAGCGCTACCTCGTTCTTCCCGGCGTGACCGGCCTGTGGCAGGTCTCGGGTCGCGCCGAGCTCGACTTCGACGACCTCGTCCGCCTCGACTTCCTCTACCTCGAGCGGTGGTCGATCTTCCTCGATTTGGCGATCCTGGCCAAGACCGTGCCCGCGGTGCTCACGCGGCGCGGCGCCTATTGAGCCGGCTGCGCGCGCGAGCGTGCGGGCGTTCTACGAGGAGCTGTGGGCGCGCCTGCCCGCAGAGCTCGATCCCCCCGCGCTCGCGGCGCGGCGCGCGTTCCTGCTCGCCCATGTGCGCCCGGGGCTGCGCGTGCTCGACCTCGGCTGCGGGGAGGGGCACTTCGCGGCGGCGGCGGCGGAGGCGGGCGCCGAGGTCGTCGGGGTCGACGTCGCCCAGGCGGCGCTCGAGCGCGCCCGCGCCGCCTATCCCGCGCTCGAGCTGCGCCTGGCGCCCGAGGATGGACCCCTGCCGCTCGAGGACTCCTCGGTGGATCTGGTGTGGGCCTCGGAGGTGCTCGAGCACGTCGCCGACACCGCGCGCCTCCTCTCCGAGGCGCGCCGGGTGCTCCGCTCCGGCGGCGCGCTGCTCGTGACCACGCCGGCGCGCGGGCGGGGGCGGCTGCTCCTCTCCGGCCCGCCCGACCCGCTCGGCGACGAGCTGCACCTCTACACGCGCCGCTCGCTCGTGGCAACGCTGGCGGGCTTCGGGTTCGAGGAGGTGCGCGTGGGGCGCCTCGGCCGGGCGACGCTCACCGCGGTCGCGCGGCGGGCGGGGTGGCGCCCCGGGCGGTAGGCGTCGGCCGCGCTCGCCGCGGCGGTCAGGAGAAGGCGGGTTGTGCTCGTTGGGGCGACCGAAAACCGCCTCATCCCGCCCGAGGGGGCGAGAATCGAGGCTTGCCGGGCCTACGGCCGTCGATGGCAGTTGCGCCGGAACCCGACCGGGAGCTGTGGCGCGTGGCCGCGCGCCAGCACGGGGTCGTCTCCCGCGCGCAGCTCGAGCGGGTCGGTCTGACGCGTTCGGCGGTGGCCCATCGCCTGCGCACCGGGCGTCTCTGGCGCCTGCACCGGGGCGTCTACGCCGTCGGGCGCGCTGATCTCTCCAGCGAGGGACGCTGGATCGCCGCGGTCTTGGCGTGCGGACCGTCTGCCGTGCTCAGCCACGGCAGCGCCGCCGCGCTGTGGGAGCTCCGCGCAGAGCGGTCAGGCTCAAACCATCACGGCTCCGTGCCGTCGCAGTCGGGTCGGTCACCGTCGCGTGGAAGACGACCGCATGCGATCGTGACGCACCGGTGCGCGACTCTGGGCGCCGGCGACGTCACCCGTCGTCGAGGCGTGCCGGTGACGACGCTCGCCCGGACGATCCTGGACGTCGCTCCAGGCCTGGGGGACCGTGCCTTGAGGTCCGTGCTCAGGGAGGCCGAGTACCGGCACCGGCTCGATCTCGGCCTCCTGCGCCGCTCGCTCGACGGGACCGGCACCTCGAGCAAGCATGGGCGGCTGCGCCGCGCACTCGACGTCTGGACTCCGGGGATCGGCAAGACCGAGAGCGAGCTCGAAGCGGAGTTCCTCGCGCTCTGCGCGCGCAGGAGGCTTCCCCTGCCCGAGGTCCAGCAGCGCATCGGGCGCTATCGCGCCGACTTCGTCTGGCCGGACCGCGCGCTCGTCGTCGAGACCGATGGATACGAGGCGCACCAGGGGCGCGTCGCGTTCAGCGACGACCGCGCCAAGGACCGCGCGCTGCGAGTCGCCGGCTACGCGGTCCTGCGCTTCACCTGGGGCGAGGTGGTCAGCGCTCCCGACGCGGTCGTCCGGGAGCTGCGGGCGGCGCTCGAGCAGCCCCGCCGCGAGCTCGGCGAGCGATGAAGAGGCGGATCCGGCTCGCTCCAGCGTGCATAAGCCGCCTCGTCCTGAGCCGATCGCGTGGCGGCAGCGGGGGGGTTAGCCGCCGAGCAGCCTCAGGTCCGCGTCGACCATCATCCGGATGAGCTGCTCGAAGCTTGTCTTCGGCTCCCAGCCGAGCTGGCGCTTGGCCTTGGTGGCGTCGCCGACGAGCAGGTCGACCTCGGCAGGACGCAGGAAGGCGGCGTCGAGCACGACGTGGCCCTCGGGCGAGAGGCCCGCTTGGTCGAAGGCGATCTCCACGCACTCGCGCACCGTGTGGGTCTGGCCGGTGGCGATCACGAAGTCCTCGGGCTCGTCCTGCTGGAGCATGAGCCACATCGCCTCGACGTAGTCCCGCGCGTAGCCCCAGTCGCGCTTGGCGTCGAGGTTGCCGAGCCGCAGCTCCCGGGCGAGACCGAGCTTGATCGCCGCGGCGTGCCAGGTGATCTTCCGGGTGACGAACTCGAGCCCCCGGCGCGGGGATTCGTGGTTGAAGAGGATCCCGCTGGTCGCGTGCAGCTCGTAGGACTCGCGGTAGTTCACCGTGATGAAGTGCCCGTAGGCCTTGGCCACCCCGTAGGGCGAGCGGGGATAGAAGGGCGTCTCCTCGTTCTGGGGCGTCTGGCGCACCTTGCCGAACATCTCACTCGAGGAGGCCTGGTAGAAGCGCGCCTCGGGCGCGGCCTCGCGCAGCGCCTCGAGCAGTCGTGTCACGCCCACACCGGTGAACTCGGCGGTCAGCGTGGGCTGGATCCACGACACCGCCACGAACGACATCGCGGCGAGGTTGTAGACCTCGTCGGGGCGCGCGGCCCGCAGCGCGTCGACGAGCGAGCGGTGGTCGAGCAGGTCGCCCTGGTGCAGGGTGATGCGCTCGCGCAGGTGCTCGATGCGCTCGAACTTCTCCGTCGAGGCGCGGCGCACCATCCCGTGCACCTCATAGCCCTGCTCGAGCAGGAGCTCGGCGAGGTAGGAGCCGTCCTGTCCGGTGACGCCGGTGATGAGGGCGCGGCGAGGGCTCACGGGGCCTACGCTAGCGTGGCGGGCGGCACCTCCGACCGCCCGTTCGTCCCGCCCCCGCCGCCTCCTGCGCAATGACGCTCACCGACTCCCCGTCGTCGCGCCCCGCCTCCCCGCCGGCCTCTGCGGCGGAGCAGGACGCGCACCCCTCCGGGCGCCGAATCGCCGCCCTCGCCCTCGCCGGCCTGCTCCTTCTCTCCTTCCTTCTGCGCCTGTGGGGCTTTCGCACCGGCCTTCCCTACTCCTACAACCGCGACGAGAACGCCCACTTCGTCCTCTACGCGATCTCCCTCTTCGGCCACGGCTGGGACCCGAACTACTTCGACAACCCGCCCGCGCTCATCTACCTGCTCCACCTCGTCTTCGCCGTGCGCTTCGGCGGAGGCGACGGGGCCGCGCGGGCCTTCGCGCAGAGCCCCTCGGCGGTCTTCGAGACGGCGCGCCTCACCTCCGTCCTGCTCGGCACCGCCTCGGTCGGACTGCTCTACCTCGTCGGTCGCCGTGCGCTCGGGCAGGCGGGGGGACTGCTCACGGCGGCCATCCTCGCCGTCGCCTTCCTCCCGGTCTCCTACGCCCACCTCGCGCTGAACGACGCGCTGACCATCCTCCCCGTCTCCATCGCGCTGCTCGGATCGGTGCTCGTGATTCGGAGCGGGCGGGCGCGCGACTACGCGCTCGCCGGCGCCGGGGTGGGGCTCGCCGCGGCGACGAAGTACACCGCGGGGATAGCGCTGCTGCCCGTGCTCGGCGCCGTGGGAGTGCGGCTCTTGCCTCCCGGCGAGCGCCGCCCGGCGCTCCGCGGCCTCGCGCTCGCCCTGCTCGCCGCCGTCGTGGCCTTCGCGGTGGTCGACCCCTACGCGCTGCTGCGCCTGAGCGACCTGCGCGACGCGCTGCACCGCGAGGCGCTCGTCGCCGCGGGCACCGCGAAGCTCGGCGTGACCGAGCACAGCGGCCTCCTCTACTACCTGTGGACCGCGAGCTGGGGACTCGGCTGGGCGCCCGCCCTCCTCGCCCTCGGCGGCGCCGTACTGCTCGTGCGCGACGACCGGCGCCTGGCCGCCCTGCTCGTGCCCGCGCCGGTGCTCTTCATCCTCTTCATGGGCTCGTGGGATCGCTACTTCGGCCGCTGGCTCCTGCCTATCTTTCCCTTCCTCTGCCTGCTCGCGGGCTACGGGACGCTGCGGCTGATCCGCCTCCTGGCGGCGCGGCCCGGAGTGCTCGGGCGCGTGCTGCCCGCGGCGGCGGTGGCGCTCGTGCTCGCCCAGGGGCTCGTCACCTCGGTGCACAACGACCTCGTGCTCTCCCGCCCCGACACTCGGAACACGACGCGCGCGTGGATGGTGAGGAACATCCCCGCCGGCTCGCGCGTGGTGATCGAGCCGATCGTGCCCGACGAGTGGGTGCGCCGGCGCGCGGCGAGCGGCCCGCGCGCCCACGCGCGCAGGCTGTGGGTCAACGGCTTCGGGTTCGGCCCCGAGTACTACGAGAAGAAACTCTCGCCGGCCCGAATCGACGCCTACATCCAGCGGGGCTTCTGCTGGGTGGTGAGCGGCTCGACGGAGTCCGGGCGCGCCTACGCCGCGCCGAGCGAGGCGCCGGGCGCGATCGCCTACTACCGCGAGCTCGCGCGCCGGGCGCCCGTCGTCTTCCACGCGAGTCCCTACGACAAGGGCGCCGCGCCCGTGCGCTTCAACTTCGACTGGTCGTTCAACTTCTATCCCCTGGCCTATCACCGCCCCGGGCCGGAGATGACCGTCTACCGGCTGCGCGGCGGGGCCTGCGGCTGAGGCGCCGGCCGCCCGAGCAGCTCGAAGATCACCACACCGCCACCCGCGACCCGGCGGCGCAGTCCGAGGCCGGCCACCGGCCGCGCCGCGGCGGCCCGCCACGGGGCGATCGCCTGGAGGGAGGCGACATCCTGCTGTGGCGTGCCGCGCGCGAGCGCGACGAGCGGCAGGGCGGGATGCACGACCACCGAGGAGACGCCGAGCCGGCGCAGGTAGGCGACCGAGCGCGCGTCGGGAAAGCGAGAGCTCAGCGCTCGCAGCGCGACGAGCGGGCGCGGATCAAACCCGCTGTAGCCGTTCACGAGCGGGGGGAAGCCGTTCGTCGACCAGTACATGTAGAGCGGATCGGCGATCACGCTGCTCGGAAGGTGGAGCTGGGGAGCAGCGGCGGGGGAGAAGCCAGCCGGTGGAGAGGGGACGACCGGATGCGCCACGCGCCCCGAGCCCTCGAGCAGGATCGAAGCGGACAGGAGCGCGGCGAGGATCCACCCCGCCGCGCGCCGCCGCTGCCCGGCGGCACGGACGAGCCGCTGCGCCCCGGCGGCGGCCAGCAGCGCCAGCGCTAGCAGCGTGAGCGTCGTCAGCCGACCGGGAGTGCGGACCGCCTGCCACCCAGGAGCGAACTCGTAGAGCAGGCGATACGGGGAGAGATCGCCGGCCACGCGGAAGCCCAGCGAGAGGACGGCGGTGAGGAGCACCGCCGCGGCTAGGCCCACCCGCAGCGCGCGCGAGTAGGTGCGCGCCGCGAGCCCGAGCAGCGCGAGCACGAGCAGCACGGCGCCCGGGAACAGGGCGTTCTCCGTGGAGAGGCCCGCGGGGCCCAGGATCCCCTTCGAGGCGCCACCCCAGATCCGGTCGTTCACCGGGGCGGCGAGCAGCCCCTTCGCCGGCGGCGAGTAGAACTTCACCTCGGCAACGGTGCGCCGCGCCTCGGGGTGGGCGGCGGCGACGCGCAGGTAGGGGCGCGCGAGCAGACCGGCAACCACGACCAAGAGCACCGCCCCGGCGGCGCTCGCCACCAGCAGCCCACGCGGGATCGGCGGCCGCCCGCGCCGTAGCCAGCCCACCGCGAAGAGCACGCCGAGCACGAGCAGGAGGTAGGAGAGCTGCAGTCCGAGCGTGAAGCCCAGGGCGAGCTGCCACGTGGCCACGAGGCCGCCCGCGAGCACGAGGCCCGGGCGCCCGCGCCGGTAGCCGCGCCCCAGGAGGGCGAGCGACAGAGGGAGTCCACCGCTCGAGAGGACGTGGAGATGCGCGCTCTGGGTCAGCCGCCATGGGGCGTAGGCGAAGGCGACGCCCGCCACCGCCGCGGCCGCCGGCCGGCACCCGAGCTCGCGCGCGAGGAGATAGGCGCCGAGAAAGGCGAGCGCGTAGGCGAAGAGGAAGAGGACGTCGTAGCGCACGAGCGCGGCCTTCGGCCCACTCCCGAGGAGCCCGGCCGGCGTATAGCCCACGAGCGCATCGGAGAACGCGAGGGAGTCGGGCGCCGGCCAGAAGGCGTTGGCCTGGAAGAAGTGAAGCGGCTGATGGAGGAGCGCGTGGCCGTCCCAGGCGACCTGCCAGGCCTGGAGCAGCGGGTCCTGGAGGTTCGCCGGGACCTGCGTGCCGATATGGGCGGCGATCGGCCAGGTCATGGCGACGGCGAGGAGGCAGGCGGCCAGGGTGGCCGCACCGAGCTCGCGGAGCTGCTCCGAACGCACGGTCAAGCGAGCGCTCAGCGACCGGCGTAACCGTCGAGCACGGTCCGCACGGAGGACTCGAGCGAGAGCATCGGCGCGTTGCGCTCGTACCACGCCGCGGTCGCGGCCCGAAGCTCCGCGCCGCCTTCGTGCACCGCGAGGATCGCCGCGGCCAGGTCCTGCGGTTCGGCCGAGCGCGCCACGAAGCCGTTCTCGCCCGCGTTCACGAGCTCCACCGCCGCGTTGTCGGGTCCCTCGACCACCACACTCGGCGTCCCCCGGGCCGCGGCCTCGACCACCACGAGGCCGTAGCCCTCGCGCTTGGAGGGCAGCACGAGGCACATCGCGCGCTCGAGCGCCGCCTCGACGGCCGCCGCCGGGACGAAGCCGGGCATGCGCACCGCCTCGCCGAGCCCGTGCGCGTCGACGAGCCGCTCCACCTTCGGGCGTTCGGGTCCGTCGCCGTAGATCTCCGCCCGCAGGTCGGGGAGCACCTCGCGGGCCACCGCCAGCGCGGGAACGATCGCGGGAACCTGCTTCTCTGAGATGTGGCGACCGGCGAAGACGACGACGGGCTCGACCGGCGTCGCAGAGGCCGGCGCCGACGGCGCGGCGGAGCCCGCGTACTCGCCGCGCAGCACCGTCACCGGCCCGCGGTGTCCCTCGCGGCGCAGGCGGGCGGCGTGGAGCTCGGAGAAGCAGAACGCTCGATGGGGACGGCTGGCGCAGGCGCGCTGGATCAGCGCGCCGATCCTCCCCCCGAGGCCGCCGAGGTACTCGCGCCAGTACTCCTCGCTCCAGACCTCGTGCCAATCGACCACCAGGCGGTAGCCGCCGCGCCGGCGGGCCGCGGCGGCGGCGAGCAGCGAGAAGTAGGGGAAGGAGGCGGTGTGCACCACGTCGTAGTCGCGCCCGCGGCGGGCGAGGTGCCACCCACAGCCGAGCCCGAAGGCGAGCGGCGGGAGGATCCGTCGCCGGCCGCCGTGCTCCGTGTAGAGCTCCGAGCGCCCGGAGACCGCGATCACCCTCACCCCGGGCACGGCAGGTGGGCCGCCGCGGCGATCCCATTGGCGACGCGTCAGGTAGGTGACCTCGTGGCCGTCGGCGGCGAGCCGCTCGGCGAGGTTGCGATACCAGCGCTCCGCTCCTCCCACCGTGCAGGGGAAGAGGCAGTCGTAGACCACGCAGATCCGCACGCGCGCCAGGCTGACAGATCGCCCGGTGGGCGGCCGGGACGGCGGCTAGACTGCGGCCGCTCGCCAGGGGACCGCAACCTCTGTGGCGACGAGCCGTCTTCTCTTTCATGTCAAGCCTTCAAACCAGGCGAGTCAACGGTCTGCTCTCGCCTGCGGAGGACGAGTCAGAGCCGCTGGTCACGGTCGTGATCCCCTGTCTGAACGAGGCGATGACGATCGCGCAGTGCGTGCGCCAGGCGTGGGAGGCGCTCGAGCGCGGGGGCATCCCGGGGGAGGTCGTGGTCGCCGACAACGGCTCGACCGACGGCAGCCCGGCGCTCGCCGCCCGCGTGGGCGCGCGCGTGGTGCACGAGCCGCGCCGCGGCTACGGGAGCGCCTACCGCGCCGGCTTTGCCGCCGCCTCCGGCCGCTACATCGTCATGGCCGACGCCGACCTGACCTACGACTTCTCGGAGATCCCTCGCTTCGTCGAGCGCCTCGAGGACGGCGCCGAGCTCGTCATGGGCGACCGGATGGACAACATCCACCCCGGCGCGATGCCGTGGCTCCATCGTTACGTGGGCAATCCGCTGCTCACCGGCCTGCTCAACGTGCTCTTCCGCACCGGGGTCAAGGACGCCCACTGCGGCATGCGTGCGCTTCGGCGCGACGCGCTGCCGCGGCTCGGCCTGCGCACCACGGGGATGGAGTTCGCCTCCGAGATGGTCATCCGCGCCGCCCAGGAAGGGCTCGAGATCGACCAGTTCCCGATCCAGTACCGACGGCGAGGAGGCGAGTCCAAGCTCTCGAGCTTCCGCGACGGCTGGCGCCACCTGCGGTTCCTGCTCGTCCACAGCCCGCGGCACCTGTTCATCTTCCCCGGTGCCCTGATGGCGCTGCTGGGCGCGCTCATCGCCCTGGTGGTGCTCGCCCGGGTGCACGTCTTCGGCCGACCGTGGGAGCTGCACACCCTGATCGGCGGCTCGCTGCTCATGGTGGTGGGCACTCAGGTCATCGCACTCGGGCTCTGCGCGCACGCCTACGGGACCTACTTCATGGGCGACCGCGACCCGTGGTTCGACCGCATGCGCCGGCGCTACCGGCTGGAGCACGGCCTCCTCTTCGGCGGGGCGATCGGGCTCGCCGGCCTGGTGATCGCCGGCCTGCTGCTCTGGACCTGGGCCGAGCGTGGCTTCGGCGCCCTCGCGGAGGAGCGGTGGGCGGTGCTGGCCGCCACGCTGATGATCGTGGGCATCCAGGTGTTCTTCTCCTCCTTCCTGCTCTCCATCCTCGGTCTGCGCCGGCGCGACCCGGCGCCCGACCTCGAGTGGGTCTCAGCGCTCGAAGATCGCCAGGCGCCGGCTGGCATAGACCAGAGCCGCGTGGCCGGGCGGGCGTAGCTCCTTCCCTCGCGAGTCCAGGCACGTCGGGTCGACCACGAGGAAGCGGATGCCGAGGCGCCGGCCCAGCGCGAGCCCCTCCGGCCCGCCGGTGAGCACTGACCGGCCCTGACGAGCGAAGGTCGCCTCCGCCTTGGGCTGGATGTCAGCCGGATCGAGGGCGGGAAGGGTGCGGGTATGCAGCAGCCAGGTGGTGAGGAAGCTCCAGCAGCGATCGGTGGCCACGACCTCTCCGGGACGCAGCCGGGCGGCGACCGCGTCCAGCCCGCGAAGCGACTCGCGATTGGCGAAGCCGTACACGCTGCGCACGTGGACTTCCTGCGGCCAGGCCAGAGCGCCCACGAGCACCACGAGCCCGACCGCGACGATCGGCCGCGCCTTGGCCCAGCGCAGCTCGGTGAGCGCGACCGCGACGAGCGGCACGAGCGCGATCGGTAGGTAGTAGGCCATCCGGCCGTAGTAGGCGGGAATGTGCGCCACCCAGCCGTAGGTGAGCACGCTCACCACCGCGAGCAGCCCGAGCGGCAACCCCATTGCGCGCGCGGGAACGCGGCGCAGCGCCAGGGCGAGAAGCGCGGCGAGCGCCACGACGGTGAACGGCCAGGACAGGTCGGCGGCCACGCGGTCGAGATGGACCTTCGTCCCCAGGTAGGCCGTGTAGGGCTGGGTCCCGCCAAAGGACTTCTGGCGCGGGATGAGGTCGGCGAGGACCAGCGCGGCGAGCGGTACGGCCGCGGCCACCACCCGGCCGACGTTGGCGAATACGGGCCGGCGATCGCCGCGTGCGAGCCTGACCAGGGTCGCCAGCCCGAGGGCGGCGGCGACCACGAGGAACGAGAGCCGGTGCGTGGCCAGCAGCGCCACGCCGGTGACCGCCGCTCCAGTGGCCTCGCGCCATCCGAGCCGCTCGCCCAGGACCGCGCCGAGGTAGGCGGCGAGCAGCGGGGTGAGCGCGAGCGCGGCGACGGTGGGCAGCCCGTGCCAACCAAGGATGTCCTGGTTGATCGGGAGCACGGCCCAGAGTCCCGCCGCCGCAACGCCGGCGAGCGGACCCCATCCCGCGCGCACCCACGCGAAGACGGACAGGATGGCGCCGGCGGCGACGATCCAGAGTCCATGGGCCAGCACCGAGGCCGGCGCCGCCGACATGGACAGGATCGCGCCGTAGACGCTCGGCACGCCGGGGTCCTCGCGAAAGGGCACCCCGAGCATCCAGAACGGGTTGTCGATCAGCAGAGAGCCGTGGCGGCGGATCTCGTCCGCGTAGAGGAGGTACTTCGCCCAGTCGTTGCCGGGCACGGGCGAGCCGGCCAGCACGCGGCCGGCGAGCACCCCGCCGACGGTGACGGCGAGGATGAGGCCGCCGGCCTCGAGGAGCCCGATGCCCTCCACCGGCCTCCCGTCGCTCGCTCGCGTGCTCGTGCGGCCTACGAGCAGGCCGGTCAGCACCAGCGCGACCGCCACCGCCCGCGCGGTGATCCCGTTCAGCGGCATCCCCACCGCGGTCAGGCCGACGAGCGCGACGCTGATCGCGGCAAAGCCCAGCGCGGGGGCTGCGGCGAGGCGGGCGAGCGGCACCCTCGCGATCCCGCGGGGCAGCAGCGACAGAAGGGCCAGGCCCGGAGCGAGCACGAGCGCCGCGGCCGACAGCGACGCCGAGCGGGCGCCGAGCAGCGACGCGATCAGCTCGAAGAGCACCAGGGCCACGGCGAAGGCGCCCGACCGCGTCCACGAACGGCCGTGTCTACGCCCGTTCGGGCCTATCGTGTCGTCAGGCGATGCTTTCTCGTGCTGGAGCAATGACATCGGTTCGCGGCGCGGCGGTGGGCGTGCTGGTGGTGGTCGGCCTGCTCGGTCTTCTCGCGCCGTCCGCCGTGGCGGACGGCGGCAACGGGCTCTACGAGCCGTTTCCCGTAGCGCTCGGCCCGCGGACTGAGCGGTTCCTGCGCGGCGCCGTTTCGCCGGCGGCGCTCGAGAGGGGACAGTTTCTCACGCGGCGAGGCCGGCCGGGTGCCGATCTGGCCTCGGCCACCTCCGCCGGGCCGAGCGAGCGTGCGGGCGTCGGCCGGTCGTTCTCCGCCCTCGGCCCGCTTCTCGTCGTCGCGGCGCTGGGAGCGGGAGCAGCGGCCGCCGCCGCGTGCCGGCGCGCCCGGCTGCCCTCCCCACGCGCCCGTTAGGGGCTCGGGCGCAGGAGCGCGAGCAGGAACGCGCCGTGGCGAGGATCGACCCGGGCGGCGACACGCGCCGGCCGGGGCGGGAGGGGGTAGTAGCCCACGGTGCGCAGCGGCGCCGCGGGCTCGAGGCCGTGGACGCGCGCGAGCTCGGCCAGGGCGCGTCCGGTGAAGAGTCGTAGGTGGGTCCGCCCACGGTCCTCGTGCGCCTCACCGTCCTCCGGGTTGAGGGGGTTTCCGACGATCACCTCGTCGCTCACATGCGCCGGCGGAGGCTGGTAGCCGAGCGTGAGCGAGACGACATTGTGCCAGCTCGCGAGGTTGTTGGTGGAGATGCATGCCACCCCGTCTTCGCGCAGGACGCGCCGGATCTCGGCGAGCAGGCGGTCGGTGCCGCGCACGTGCTCGATCACCTGGTTGGCGCTCACCACGTCGAAGGCGCCGTCGGGAAAGGGCAGGCCCTCTTCGAGGTCGGCCTCCGCGACCTCGATCCCGCGGGCGCGGGCGGCGGCGGCGTGCGCCGGGATGAACTCGACGCCGCTCACCCGCGTGGCGCCGACCCGCCGGGCGATGCGCGAGGTGAGCTCCCCGCGGTGCGTTCCCACGTCGAGCAGGGCTCCCCCCGGGCGCTCGGGCAGCGCGGCGAGCAGCGCTCGCCGGTTAGCTTCCTCGGTCGCCCGAAAGACTCGCGCGAGATAGCCGGACGCCCCGTTCAACGAGCGCCCGTCGCCGCGGTGAACGCCGCATAGGCGGGCTTGCGCCGGCCGTCGGCCGCCAACAGCCCAGTGTGGTAGCCGAAGAAGTCCCCGAGCCCGGGCGGAGGCGGCGCGTCGCGCCACTGGAAGTAGACGATTCCGCGTACGCCGAGCCGCCGGCGGCGAGCGGCGAGCTCCTTGAACGTCGTGCGGATGCGCTCGGCCTGTCCCTGCTCGCCGACGGTGAAGGCGCTCGCCGGCCCGCCGCTCGCCCACCCGAGCTCGGTGACCCAGATCGGCGCGCGGGTCTCACCCTGGGAGTCGAGCAGGGCGCGCGCCTGCTGGACGGCACCGAGCACACCCGCGGCGTCGACCGCGTAGGGGTGCAGGGCGAACACGTCGAGCGCCCTCGCCGCGCCGGCCCGGAACATCGCGCGCGCGTAGGCCTCGAAGGGGACGCCGATGCGGCTGTTCGGCAGTCCGGCGGCCACCACCTCGGCGGATGGGTCGGCCACCTTTATCGCACGGCCGACGGCCCGCAGAAGGCGCACGTAGGCGGCGGCGTCGGGATGACCGCCCCAGTACGCGGGCAGGTTCGGCTCGTTCCACACCTGCCAGTCGCGTATCGGCACGCGCGGCAGGCGCGGGTGCTCCCGCCACAACGTGCCCCGGGGGCCGTAGCGGCGCACGAGCACGGCGGCGAAGCGCCCCATCGCGGCGGGATCCTTCGGGGGAGAGGTGGTCGGCAAGGCCGGGTGCGAGCCTGGGAGGCGGAAGGCAGGTGGGTTGAAGAGCACGGGCAGGAGCTCGAGACGACGGGCGGCGGCATCGGCCACGACGCCGTCCAGGCTCGACAGGTCGTAGCGGCCCGGGCGGCGCTCGACCAGCGACCAGTCGAACGTCTGGCGCACGACGCCGGTGCCGGTGGCGGCGATCGCGTCGAGACCCCGGGCACGCCCGGCCGGGGCGTCGTTCAACACGCCCGGAGCGGAGAGCCCGACGAAGTTGTGGGGAAGGGGGCCGAAAGTGGTCGCCGACGAGGAGCCGCCGCAGCCTCCGAGCGCCCAGGCCAGTCCCGCGATGAGCAAGGGGCCACGAGCCAGTCCCTGGCGTGCGCGGCGCGCGAGGGCAGAAACGAGCACGCGTGCACCCTAGCCCGAGCGCCCGCTTCCTGGAGGGTCGCGCAACAACACGGCATCCGGCGTGTTGACGTGGCGTGAGGGGTATGGTGTCCGGCCGATCCCCGCAGTCCGTCCGTCCGTCCCGCGTCTTGCTTCAAGGAGAGGTTCTGCTTATGCCGACGGCACCCCCCGCCCGTCCACTCACCTGTCCGCGCGTCGGTCTCGTCGCGGTGCTCGCGGCGCTGATCGCCGCTCTGGCACTCGTTCCGAGCGGAGCCGCGGCCCGTAGCCGCGTCCCCTCGAGCTTCCTCGGCGTCACGCCGAACGACAACAAGTACACGAGCTTCGACGAGACCCAGCTTCGGAACGAGAAGGCCATGGGAGCCGGGCTCTTCCGTCAGCTCTTCGATTGGAAGGCGATCGAGACCTCGCGCGGCCACTACGACTTCGCCAAGACCGACGGCTTCGTCCTCGGCGCGGCGCACAAGGGGATCACCATCCTTCCGATCCTGTTCAACGCCCCGGCCTTTCGGGCACGACAGGATCCGAAAATGCGGATCACCTATCCCCCCAACCACCCCAACGACATCGGCGCCTTCGGCGCGCAGCTTGTCAAGCGCTACGGGCCCAACGGGTCCATCTGGCACGGCGCCAACCGGCGGTTCCGTAAGTACGGGATCCGCTCGTGGCAGATCTGGAACGAGCCCAACCTGCCGGTGTACTGGGGTGGGCATCCGAACGCGAGGCAGTACACGAGCCTGCTGGCCGGTGCGGCGCGCGGCATAAAGCACGCCGATCGCCACGCCGAGATCGTGACGGCGGGCCTTCCCCAGAGCACTCTGAAGGGGGCGATCCCGCTCTCCAAGTACCTGCCTCAGCTCCTGCATTACAAGGCCGCACGCTACTTCAGCACGGTGGCGGCCAACGCCTACGCGCACGACGCTCGCGGAATCCTGAGGATCCTCGCCGGCGTGCGCAAGACGCTCAACCGCGGCCACGCCACGCGGGCCAACATCTGGCTCACCGAGTTCGGGTGGTCCGACGCCGGTCCGAAGAGCCAGTTCCGGCTCGGCGCCAGCGGGCAGGCCCGGCAGCTCAACGCGCTGATCCTGGGCGCGGCCAAGGACCGGTCGAAGCTGCGGCTGCGTGGCTTCATCTACTACAACTGGCAGGACTTCGACCCCTCCGGACGGGGCGACTTCGTCGGCAACCACCAGGGCCTCCGGACGATCAGCGGGAAGCCGAAGCGGGCGTACGGGTCCTTCTCATCGGCGGCGCGCAGGATTCGCTGACCGCCGGGCGCCCGCAGGAAACGACACTTGGGGAGAGGCCGCGTTCGGCGCGGCCTCTCCCCGTCGTCGTTGACGCGCGGGCGCGCAAGGTCCAGCCCTGGGATGCACCACGACGAGCGGCAGCTCACCACAACTTTCCGCCGGCTTGGGCGTTAGAGCCCCTCGTGACCCACATGCTCCCCGATTCCCAGATGACCTCCGTGCCGCGGTACCGCCTGATCCTTCTGCTGGGGATCATCCTGGCCCTCCTGTGCGCCTCTGCCTCCTCCGCATCGGCGGCAACCCCCTCGCTCAAGAAGGCGATCTGGGGGCCGGCGACGGCGTTCTCCACCTATGGTGACCTGGGAGCGGGCATCTACGAGACCAACCTCAAGTGGTCTGACATCGCTCCGCAGCGTCCGGCCCATCCCACCGATCCGAACGATCCTGCCTATCACTGGCCGCAGGACGTCGACCTGGCCGTCAGCGAGGCCGCCCGCCACCACATGCGGGTGTCGCTTCAGCTCATCTACGCGCCGTCATGGGCAAACGGAGGACACCGCTACAACTACGCGCCCTCACACGTGCGCGACTTCGACAACTTTGCGCTCGCCGCTGCGCGCCGTTACCGCAGCGTCCACCTGTGGATGATCTGGGGTGAGCCTTCGCGTCAGGCGAACTTTGCGCCGCTCACGCCCGAGCGCCGCGACCATCCTCTGAACCGGGCCCAGGCGCGCGCGCCGCACCGCTATGCCCAGATTCTCGACGCCGCATACGGCACGTTGAAGCACGCGAACCGAGGCAACCTCATCATCGGCGGCAACACGTTCGTCACGGGCGACATCTCGCCGTACAACTGGATCCGCAACCTCCGTTTGCCCAACGGACGTGCCCCGCGGATGGACATGTACGGGCACAACCCGTTCGGGGCGCGCAAGCCCGACCTGCGCAAGCCGCCAACCGGCCACGGCTTTGCGGACTTCTCCGACCTCGGCAGGCTGGCCGGGTGGCTCGACCGCTATCTGCGTCCGCACATGTCGGGTCGTCCGCGCCTGAAGCTCTTCCTGTCCGAGTACACGCTGCCCACCGATCACTCGAACTACGAGTTCAACTACTACCTCGACCGCTCGACCCAGGCCGACTGGCTGAGCGCCGCCCTGCGCATCACCCGGCGCTGGTCGCGGATCTACACGATGGGCTGGATCAGCCTCTATGACCAGGCGCCCAACTCTTCGCACGATGAGGTCGACGGCGGCTTGCTGGACTACCGGGGTGGCAAGAAGCCCTCGTACTACGCGTACCGCCGGGGGTAGTTAGTCACCGGGCGCAGCAACTGAGGCTAGTCTCCGCTTGTCGTCGAACGCTCGGAGACGCGCTCGCCTTCGGCGTCACCGGCCTCCCCGGCGCGATCGGCCGGAGAAGGAAGGTTGCGCCGCTCGCGCACCAAGTAGAGCGGGCGCCGTCGGACTTCGTCGTAGATGCGGCCGATGTATTCGCCGATTATCCCGACGGTGATGAGCTGGATGCCCCCCAGAAGGAGCACGACGACGAGCGCGGTCGGGATACCCGACAGGAACCCGCCGCCGGTGAAACGGGCGATGACTACGAGCAAGATGGCCAGGAAGGCGGCGAAAGCGGAGAGGAATCCCAGCACGCTGGCGACCTGCAGCGGCACGTTGGAGAAGGAGGAGAGCGCATCGATCGAGAAACGCACCATCTTGCGGACGGTGAACTTGGTGGCGCCCGCTGCGCGCGCATCCCGGTCGTAGGCCACCCCCATCTGGGTGAAGCCGATCCACACCGCCATGCCCCGCAGATAGCGTGAGCGCTCGCTCATGGACAGCAGCGCCTCGAGCGCACGGCGGTCGAGCAGGCGGAAATCGCCGACGTTCGGCTGAAACTCGAGGTGCGAGACAGACGCCATCAGGCGGTAGAACCAGCGCGCCGAAGTGAGCTTGAACCGGCTCTCTCCCGCACGCGCCCGTCGCACCGCATAGACCACGTCAACGCCCTCCCACCAGCGCTCGAGCAGCTCGGGAATGACCTCGGGCGGATCTTGGAGGTCCCCGTCGATCATCACGACCGCGTCACCCGAGGCGTGGTCGAGCCCGGCGGTGATCGCGTTCTGGTGCCCGAAGGACCGGGAGAGGTGCAGGACGCGCACCCGCGGATCGCTCTGCGCCAACCCATCGAGAATCTCGGCCGTGCCGTCGCTGCTGCCGTCGTCGACCACGATGAGCTCGAAGGGAATCTCGCCGAGCGCAGAGCGCACTCGGGCGTAGAACGCCTCCGCTCCCTCCCGCTCGTCGAGCATGGGCGCGACGACGCTGAGCAGCTCAAGCGAGCGCGCGGGGCCGTTGCAGGGTCGGTCGGCGGAGTTCATCGAGAGAGCCGAGTCTAGGCTGCCGCTCGGCGCGCGGCTACGCTGCCGAGGCGTCTCAGCGCGAGGTCGCGCCGGGACTCCCCTCGGTGATCGTCAGCCTGGCTCTCAGCGTGTCCGCCATGCCTCTTCTTCTCCGATCAGCCGCCCGTTTGAGCACGACGTGTCGAGCGCATTGGCCGTTGGCGGTCTTGCTCGTAGCGGCCACCTCCCTGCGGGTCCTGAGCGCTGTGGCCTTCCGGCCCGCACTCTTCTTCCCCGATTCCAACGGCTACATCGAGCATGCGTTCCTGCACGCTCCCTTCGCGTTCGGAGCCCTGCGCCCCAGCGGCTACTCGGCCATCATCCGGGTGCTCTCGCTGGCTGGGCGCAACCTCGCGGTCATCACCTCGCTCCAGCACCTCGCCAGCCTCACGGTCGGCGTGCTGACGTATCTTCTCGCGCGTCGGGCCGGCGCGAGACGGCTCCTTGCCACGCTCGCGAGCGGAGTCGTTCTACTCGACGCGTACAGCATCGCTCTCTCCCAGCACATCCTGAGCGAGGCTTTCTTCGGCCTGATGATCGTCGGTGCGCTCTTTCTCACGACGAGGAAGAAGGCGCACGTAGGGCTCGGCGTGGTGGCGCTCGCCGGCCTCCTGCTTGCCTTTGCGACTCTGACGCGGCCTGTGGCGCTCGCGGTCGTACCGTGCTGGCTGGCCTACCTGGCGTTGCGGACTCGGCGCCCCGTCGTCGTCGCGGTCGCCGTGCTGGCGGCGACGATGCCCTTGCTCGGTTACGCCGCAGCGTGGCATTCGCGAGGAGGGCCCTTTGCGCTGACGCAGTCCGACGGCTGGTTCCTGTATGGCCGCATCGGGCAGATAGTCGACTGCCGCGGTCTGTCTGTCGATCCCGCTCTTCGCCCCCTGTGTGTCCCGCCGAACGAGGCGCGTACGAGGGGACCCAACTATTGGCTTTGGGATCACGCATCGCCCGTCAACGCCAACCTCGGACCTCTTCTGGCGGACTTCCCTCACCTCAACGAGCGGCTGAAGAGATTCTCGCTCGCGATGGTCTGGCATCGACCTTTGCCGTATACGAGCTTGGTCGGCAAGGAGACACTCAAGGGTCTCGGCTTCGGTCATGTCGGCCTCGAGCCGGCGGTGACGTTCAGCACCGACCGCGCCGCCAACGCGCTTATCCCGCACGTCGAGGAGTGGTATCCCGGATTTCGTCCGCGCGCGCACCCACTCAGCGGTGCCATGCGGAGCTACGAGGGCGTCTTTCACCTGCGCAGGTGGATGCTCGGGCTGTCGGTCCTGCTGTGCATCGGCGCTCTGATGCTCGTGCTGTTCCGTCGGCCGCGACACCGGGATGTCGATCTATGGGTCATGGGCTTGCTCGGAGCGAGCGGCCTTGCGCTCATCGTTCTGCCGGCCGTCACGGCAGGCGTCGAGGTTCGCTACGGCGTGCCCGTGGCGCCTCTGCTCCTCGCTTCTGCGGCGATCGCCGCAGAAGCCTTTGTCCCTCGCCGCCCTAGGCCGCTTGCTCGCGCCAGCGCGTGAGCCGGGGCACGCCGACCGCGAGGCCGCCGCCGAGCAGGAGAACCGCGGCCGCGATGCCCACCGTCCACGCCAGCCCCGAACCGCCTCGGCCCTTCTCCGCGGCCTGGAGCGCCGCGGCGTTGGAACCGTGACCGGAGCCGGACCCATTGGGCGTGATGCCCTGACCAAACAGCGATGAGGAAGCTTTGGGCCCGTGCGCGACCTTCGCGCCGCCCGGGGCAGAGCCGTGACCCGCGCCGGCGGCAGAGCCACCGGCCGCGCTCCCGGTGCCGCCGCTGCCGTGACCGGCGCCCCCTCCGTGACCGCCGCCGCCTCCCGCTCCGGGGCCGCCCGGCGCGCCGCTCTGGCCCGGGCCCGCGGCGCCCTGCTGGCGACCTTGGTCGAGGGGAACCGCGTACTCCTTGCCCGCAGGGCTGCCGGGATCCACGTGCACGCCCTTCTCCGCGGCCACGGCCGAGCCGGGCACGAGCAGGGCGCTCGCGGCGAACAGCCCGAGTAGGTTTCGCATTCTCATGGGTCGCAGTCTGGCAAACATTCCGGTCCCTTCAGCAATGGAGACGAGGATGGTCGGACCTCTCCCTGCACAACGTCTGTGGGCCCCGAAGGTTGCGCCGAAGGCCCGGCGCCCCCTCAGGACTCAGGCTGAAGCGGGTCCTTCCGAGGCGCCCGTCGACGGTTGAGGCCGTCGCCCTGGTAGCTGCGGCGCCCGGCCGGAGAGGTCGACGAGGGCCAACACGCCGCCCGCGGTGAGCAGCGGCACCACGGGGATGAGGTAGCGCAGGGTGGAGGTGGTGGTCGCCGTCGATCCGATGAGGATCGAAAGCCCGGCGCCGAGGAGCAGAAACACCTCGGGGCGCCGCGTGAGGCGCGAGCGCCAGCGCTTCATCGTCAGGCTCGCCAGGCTGAGGAGTCCGGCGAGAACAAACACGGCCAGCAACCACCGCGGCGTGTGCAGCCACCGCTGGTAGCCGCGAAGGAAGCTGCTGGGCGCGTGCACGGCGGGGCGGAAGCCCGGCTCCCACTTGTCACGCGCGACGACGTTCAGCACTGGGGTCGGACCAGCGGGCAGGAGAAGGACATCGGGGTCGTCCCGCGTCGTGACTCCGGGAGTGAAGTAGCCGAGCGAGTCGCCCAGAACCAAGCTGGCGTACGCCCCGGGGCGCTCGAGGATGGTCGCCCGGGCGAACGTCCGCAGCGCCTTGTTCGCCGCCGGATAGTTCCCGCGGCCGAGTAGGCCCACGACCGGACCGCCGAAGATCCAACCGCTGGGCGTCTTGTGCGGGAGGCGCGCGGCCTGCCCGCAGAGCGGCCGCGTGACCGCAGGGACATCGACATGGTGACAATCGGCGAGCTCGGCGACTCGGCCGTAGAGGAAGATGCCGTCGAAGGGCGGCTTCACGCTGAAGGAGCCGCCGCCCCGAGCGCTGTAGGTCGCATACGCGAGGAGCGGGAGGGTGAGGGCAAGGGCCGCCGCCACGACTCCACGCAGGCCGCGTCGCGTCCAGAGGAGGTAAACGAGCCACGCCGGCACGGCGAAGAGCGCGGCGGTGCGCAGGCTGGTCGCCACCGCGAGCAGAAGCCCGCTCGCGGCGAGCTCCGCCGTCCTCCGCTCGCCGCGGATCGCGAAGTACGCGCTACCGAGGAGGGTGAGGCCGAAGAAGGCCTCGGAGAGGATGTACTGCTCGAGCGTGACGACGTAGATGTCGAGCAGCACGACGGCGACCGCGAGCGCGGACAGGGTACGCGAGACACGTAGCCGCACGAGGATGGCATAGAGGACGACACCGCCGATGAGACCGGCGAGGTGCTGCGTCGTCGTGATCGTGGTGAGACTCCGCTGCACGAGTGCGAGGCCGTGAAGCAGCAGCGGATACCCGAAGGGATGCTGAACCGAGACGCCGACGATCGGCGACCCATACGCCAGGTCGATGTAGTCCCATGAGTCCTGGTAGAAGAGACCGGGTCGGTATGCGACCGCCACAGCAATGCGAAGGAGCGCTCCGGCCGCGAGAACGACGAGAAGCAGCCAGTGCGGTGATGCCAGCTTCCGCAAGTTCACCAGCCGAGCAAGCACGCGAGCGGCTCCATCACGGCGCCGCGGCTTCGGCATAGAGCTCGAGATAGCGCGACGCCGTCCGCTCCCATGTGAACTCTCGCGCTCGGCTGCTTCCGGCCTCGACCGATCGCTCTCGCAACCTCGGCTCCCGGACAAGCCGATCGAGCGTGTCTGCGATGGACGCGACTGGAGCAGCCGGGTCGATCACGAGCAGGGCGTCGCCACCGATCTCCCTCGTCGCGGGCGCCAGCCCGCTGATGACCGGCACTCCGACCGACATCGCCTCGATCACCGGTAGTCCGAAGCCCTCGTCGCTACTGGGGTAGACGAGCGCTTGGGCCCCACTCAGCACCTTCCACATCGCCGCGCGCGAGAGGTAGCCGAGCAGTTCGATGCGACCTTCCGAGAGCTCCCGGGCGGCCCGCTGCTCGAAGCCGTCGGGTACACCGGCACCCGCGAAGACGCGTAAGCGGTAGCGCCGTTCGGGATCGAGCCGGAGAGCTTCGAGCACGAGGTCGATCCCCTTCCGCGGATCGCGGCCCGCGAAAGCGACGATGTACGGTTCATCCTCTCGCGGTCTCGCCGAGGAGGCGGCCGGGACGTCCTCTGCGCCGGACTGCTCCACGCCGAGGTAGACGACACGAGGGTCACTCGACGGCAGAGTCGAGCGCACCGCCTTCGCTGTCGCCTCACTCGAGACGACGACGCGCGCCGCCCCTCTCGCCGCCTGGCGCACGTTTCGACGGGCATAGCGGTGACCGACCACTTGACGCAGGCTGCGGCCGTGAACCGTGGTGGTGACGAATATGAGGTCCTGGATCGTCAATACGAACGGCACCGGCCCGGGTCGAGTCCAGCCCGTGTTCCCCGGAAAGTGCACCACGTCGACCTGCGCCTCGGCGGCCCACCGGCGCCCCGCCGTCGAGTCGAAGACGGGGTATGGGTATCGGTGGATGTCACGCACGACGGCGACGCCTTCAGGCGCCAACCGCGGGTCGCCGAACCACACGAGCTCGACACCCTGAGCGATCAGGCGCCCCGAGAGCTCGTGAATGAAGCGAGCAATTCCCAGCCCCGGTCCGGCAAGCCGCGCATCGATCCCGATCCTCATCGGCTGCAGTGTGACCAATGGCGCCGCTCTACCATGCGGCGCTTGCTCTCGGCCACGCAGGGTGTCTCGGTCGTGGTACCGACAATGCAGCGCCACGGCGCTCTTCGGGACTGCCTCCGCGCCGTGCTGCTCGCCGCCGAGAGAGTGCGCGAGGCGGTGGAGATCATTGTGCTGGACGACGGGGACGAGGCGGCCGTCCGGCGGATCGTCGATCGGCAGCCGGTGCCGGAAGGGGGCTCCCTGCACTACATCCCCCGCTCGGCGTACGGGGGTGACGGGCCAGTACGCGGACGCGATTACGCAGTGCGCCACGCCCAGCACGACATCGTCGCCTTCACCGACGATGACACCGTGTGCGACCTCGACTGGCTCCGGCTCGCCCTCGAGCGACTTCGCGCCGCGCCCGAGCTCGCGGGGCTCGAGGGCGCGGTCATACCGGACGCGCGCGCGCCGATTGACGCCGTCCGCGCTCGGGTGGTGCAGAGCCGTCGCGGCGGCGGCTTTCTCACCGCCAACCTGATCCTGCGCCGAGCCGCCGTCCTGCAGGCCGGTGGTTTCCAGCGGCTGTGGGACGAGCGACTGCTCACCGGGAGGCTCCACTTCCGCGAGGACACGGATCTCGGGCTTCGGGTGATCAAGCGGGTGGGACCCGTTCCGTTCGAGCCCGCACTCGTCGTCCGGCATCCCATCGATCAGGTCTCGCTGCGCGCTCACCTGCACGCGGCGCGTTTCTTTGCGCTCGACGCCCCGTTCGCGCGGCTCCATCCCGGCGCGATCCCGAGCCTTCGCGCCGCGCCGCTCGCCCGCTTCCGCGTCCGCGCCGGGTGTGCGACGCTCGGCACGCTGCCGCTCGTGGCGTGGCGGCGCACCCGACTCGGGGGCCTCTTCGTGGCAACGGTCGCGACCGCCGGAGTCTCGCTGCAGGTAGAGCGAGACCTCCGGCTGGCCGGACTCCGGCGCTCTCACCGGGAGGAGGCGCGGACCGCCGTGCTCCGGGTGCCCCGGAGCGTCCTCTGGTGCCTCATCGCCGGTGCCTCCCGGGCGGCGGGCGCAACGCTGGTTCGCGCGCGGCTGGTCCGCGTACGTGATGACAGCGCAGATCGTCCATGAAGGCATGCCTGAGGGTTGCTCACCTGGGAGGGTCGCGCTTCTTGAAGACCAGGAAGCTCTGTCGCTGGTAGACGACGTCGTACTGGCCCTTCATCGTGGTGATCGCGTTCATTACGCCAGCCGAGGTGTTTGGGTTGTGCGCGTAGTCGATGACCACGTAGTCGGTGACCGGGTGCGGCTGCGCGAGTAGGAACACGTTGGCACGATCGCTGACGTGCGGCAAGGTCGTGTCCTCGGCCGCCACAGAGGCCGAGCCCGGGATGACGGCCAAGCCGTCGCGCGCGGCGCGGTCGGCGCTGGTCTCGCTGTAGAAGCTCGGGCTGGCGAGTTGGCGCAAGGGGAACGTCTTGCCGATCATGACCGCCAGATAGAGCGAGGCGAGACCGCAGACGACGCCAACCAGTCGCCGTCGACCTGCCAGCGGTGGGAAGCTCGTTATGTGCCTGAGCCCGTCGGCCGCGCCGATCACGAGTACGGCCGCGATCGGTAAGGAGTAGTGAAAGCCCTGGCCCCAGAACTCGGGCGCTGTGGACAGCATCCGCTCGCCGAAGAGGGGGATCGCCAGGATGAGCGTCGGAGAGAGCACGGGAAGAAACAGGTAGGGCAGAAACGAGAGCACCATCGTGTAAGCCTTGACCGGCGGGTCTGTGAGGACGTTGAGGACCCGAAGTGGGTCCGTGACTATGGTGCGCACCGCCTCGACGGGGCCTGAGCCAAACTGCGTGTAGACCCAGTGCCGGAAGGGCGCGCCGATCAGCGCCGGCATGATCAGCTTCGTGGCAAGAAAGAACCACGCGATGCCTGCGACCGACGTGAGCAGGGCCGCGCGGCGATGTCCGCGCACGAGGACGTAGAGCCCGATGAAGGCGACGAAGATGCCTTCGTTCTCGCGGACAAAGAGCAGCGCGAGGATGGACGCTGCGTAGAGACGCCACTGCTTTCGATCGATGGCGAGAATGATCAACGCGGTGAACAGCGGAATGAAAGCGACCTCTCGAAACGCGAAGTCGACTCCGGTCTGGATGCCCCAGAACAGCGCGTAGGCAGCGACGAGTAGATACGCGGGAAGCCGGTCGACGCGCGAGCGCACCACCAGGAAGATCGGGATCATCGAAGCGGCGATTGCGCTCCCCTCGACCAGGAAGAGCATGAACGGGTTCGCCCAGATCCAGTACAGCGGTATGAGCGGGAGCAGGACCGGCGAGAAGTGATCGCCCAGGATGTTCCGCACCCCGAGCAGCGTGCTCGACGGTTGATGGACGTGGCTCATGTTCCACATGGCCTGATCGAAGATCCCGAGATCGAACCCCTTGCTCTGGAAGTGGCGGTGGTGGAGCACCATGTACGTGAGGTACACGAGTGCGCTCACCAGCACTCCGACGAACAGCAGCGGCTCGCGGCGGACGAGCGCGGGAAGGGTCGGGCGGCGAAGGACGCGCGTCCTCAGACCGGGGCGTTGGATCGCGGACATCGGCTGACTCACCTGGCGCCCGCGGAGGGGACCGGGACGGACGCGACACAATACGGGGATGCACGGGCGCAAAGGCGACGAGCAGGTTGGGCGGACGCTCGTCTTGGCTGGGGAGTCCCCTCTGCCTCCCCGATCCGGCCTGCGACTCCGGGTGTTGCACCTCGCGCGAGAGCTCGCTCGCTCCTCTCGGGTCGAGCTCGCGGTGCTCGGGCCGGCAGAGCCGGCGCTCGACGAGCCCTTCGAGCTGCGCTCGATCCCCCACCCCAACGCGTCGCGCGCGCTCACGGCGTTGCAGGCATGGCGGGAACCCTACGTCGTGGCCAAGCAGCGCTCGAGCGCGATGGCCGCCCTGGCCTCCGCGCCGCCGTGGGACACGCTGCAGGTTGAGTTCCCCTCCCTGGTCCCCGCCGCACTTAATGCGCGCGTCCCGGTGGTGCTCGACGCCCACAACGTCGAGAGCGATTTGCTCCGCTCCGTGGCCGACCAGGCGCCCAATGGTCCGGGCCGCCTGCGACTGCGCTGGGAGGAGAAGAAGATGCGGCGCTTCGAGCAGCACGTCGCCACCGACGTTGCCGCCGTCTGCACGACCAGCGACGCCGACGCGGAGGTCTTCGAGCGCTGGGGTGCTGCCGAGGTTGTGGTCGTACCGAACGGGGTGGACACCGGGGCGATCTCTCACCGCGGGACGCCGGCCCGAGGAGCACAGCTGCTCTTCGTCGGCCACCTGGGCTACGAGCCCAACGCCGCCGCGGCGCGCGAGCTCGCCCAGGAGGTCCTGCCGCTCGTACGGGCCCAGCTTGCCGATGCCACAGTGCGCCTGGTCGGCCGGGACGGCGCTCGACTCTCTGCGCTCGCCGGCCCGCACGTCGAGCTCGCCGGCGAGGTGCCCGACATGTTGCCGGAGCTGCGCGCGGCGCGCGCGGTCGTGATCCCGCTCCGGGCGGGCAGCGGCACGCGGCTCAAGGTCCTCGAGGCGATGGCCGCCGGTGTGCCCATCGTCGCCACGCCGCTCGCCGTGGCGGGGATCGCGGTCCGCGAGGAAGAGCACGTGCTGCTCGGCACCACTTCGGGCGAGCTGGCTGAGCAGGCGATCCGAGTCTGTCGCGACGACGCGCTCGCCCAGAAGCTTGCGGACGAGGCTCGCGCGCTCGCCGAGCGGACCTACGATTGGTCCATCGTGGGGGAGCCGCTGAGAGCGCTGCACGCGCGTCTCGCGGAGCGATCCGCACCCCGTGTGAGGACGTGAGCCTCTCCGAGCGAGTAGCGGTCAACGCGCCGCTCTTGGTCATCAGCCGCATGACCAGCGCGGCCGCGGGACTGGCCGCGGTGGCGGTGAGCACGCGATACCTCGGCGCCACGGTCTACGGCAGCCTGACGATCGCGATGCTCTACATCGCGTTGGCGTCGGTGTTCACCGACGCCGGCCTCTACCTCATCGCAGCGCGCGAGATCGCCAAGCATCCCGAGCGTGAGCAGGAGATCGCGGCGAACGCCCTCACGATGGGCTTCGCGCTGTCGCTACTCATCATCCTGCTGACCCTCGGCTCGGCTCAATTCGTGTATGCCGGCGCTAACGACCGGCTGGTCCGATTGGGAATCGCGATTCTGCTTGCGCACCTGGTTACCGCTGCGCCGATCGGAGTTATGGGCGCCCACCTCATCGCTCATCAGCGGTCGTGGTGGACGATGGCGGCGGCGGCCGTCGGCAGCCTCGTGTCGATCGCGCTCGTGCTGATCGCCGCGACGCAGAATCTCGGCTTCGCCGCCATAGCCGCGAGCTACGCCCTCGTGGCCCTCGTCAACCTGGTTGTGCTGAGGGCAGTGACGGCGCGCACGCTGCGGCTGCGGTTGGGATTCGACTACGAGCTCTGGCGCCAGCTCGGGCGCTGGGCCCTGCCGCAAGGCGGCATCCTCATCTTCGGAGTGCTCTACCTGCGGGCGGATGGACTGTTGCTCTCTTTCTTGCGCCCACACCGCGATGTCGCCCTGTACGGCGTCGCGTTCAAGGTGGTCGAGGTGCTGTTCATCCTGCCGCAGTACCTCATGCTCACGCTCTTTCCTGCGATCGCGCGGTTGGAGCGCGGAAGCCGGCGGCTTGCCGAGATCATGCAGAAGACCCTCAATTCGATGCTGGTCGTCGTCCTGCCGCTGGTGGTCGCCG
>JAABUR0100002337.1_pt1 | contig 29366 bp, 20 predicted proteins | sample 5560091 | NCBI WGS metagenome assembly JAABUR01 (sample SAMN10711879, study PRJNA513375) | rock metagenome | isolation source: Antarctica rocks | place: Antarctica: Victoria Land, University Valley sud
TCATCGAGGCCGTAGCGGGCCACTCGTCGCAGGGCGCGTGTTGTGACGCCTCGGCCGCGTGCATCTCTGGCGAGCCAGTACCGAGGTGCGGCGCTCCACGCGATCGAAGGAGCATGCTCTGGCGGGGTTCACAAACTACGTCGTCAAAGGACTCGGCGAAGCGCTGGCCGGCGGCGGCGTGCTCGAGAAACTCTGAGACCGGCAAGCGGAGGGGGTGGGATTCGAACCCACGAACGACCGAAAGGCCGTCAACGGTTTTCGAGACGCCAACGCATATGGCCTGTTTTCCGTTCTGGGAGCGGGATTGCGGGCCTTCAGAAGGGGGTGCGCTGCACTATGCGCTGCACTGCGCGCCTCTCTTCTGCAAGCTACGAGGCGATCCATCGCTTCGACGACGCGGTCATCGAGCACGGAGAACGGGGCGGCTCGCTGGTGCAGTGTGCGGTCCAACCGCGCGACCTGGCAATCGTCCACGCGGTGTGGCGCTACAAGTTCTTGACGACGTCGCAGGTGCTCGAGCTCTGGTGGCCTGACGCTGCCCCGTGGGCGGGCCAGCGGCGACTCCTGAAGCTCTTCAACGCCGGCTACCTCGACCGCTTCCGCCCCTTGGCGCGACGTGGCTCGTATCCGTGGACCTACCGGATCGACCGCGAAGGTCTCCGCCTCCTGCAGGCCGCCGGCGTCGTCGGGCGCCGCGAGCAATACGAGCACCGAGCGATCTACGACTACAACTACGTCCTCCACGACGTGCAGCTGAACGCCTGGGTAATCGAGTGGCGACGGCTACTCGGCGAACGCCTGATCGAGTGGCGGGGCGAGACCGGCATCGAGCCGCCGCAGGGCCTGCGAGTGCATCGGCCGTTGATGCTCGACGGCGGCTGGAGCGCCGAGGCCCTGCGGGATCCCCGACCGCGGCTCCTACGCCCAGACGCCGTCGTCGAGACGGTGCGAAAGGATGGGGCGGGCAGCCGGACCTTTCTCGTCGAGTTCGACCGCACCGGCCGGGTGGACAAGAACCTCGAGAAGTTCCGCCGCTACGACGCCTTCCTCATCTGGTGGTGGCGTCACACCGAGTACGGCGACATGGGCGAGGCGCCGTACGTGATCTTCGTTTGCCAGACCGCAGACCAGCGCGATCGCTTCCTGGCCGCCGCCGACCACGAGCTCACCGGTCACCACTGGCATCCGAGCAGGGCGCCGGAGGAGCAGATCTACGTCGGCCGATCCCGGATCCTCTTTGCGACCGAAGGCGAAATGCATGCTGGCGAGGTGCACGCCGCCCGCGTTTCCGGCTTCCCTCGTGAGAAGCCGAGTCGCGAATCATCATCACTGAGCCCGCGGCTCGTCCGACTCCCTGGAGGAACCAGGGCTCCTGCCGCTGAGCATGCGGTTACCACTCCACGTTGGTAAGCGTCACGGATCACTCACTTGTGGCCCTATCCGAACGCTGGAATGCCGCGCAGGCGCTGCTCTCCCAACGCATGGCGCGGAGCCGGCGCTCGGCCGGCTCGCCAACGGGTCCACTGACGCTTTCATGCTCGAGCAACACCCGTGCGGAGCGAGGGTTGAGCGCGCGGGTTCGGGACGTCCCGTTCACGCGAGCGAGAGCGCTGGTGGGCCTCGCGGTCGGGCGGTGCGGGGCGTACGCCGTGGATTGGCGTCGCGCCCGCATGCGTCGATGTTTGGCGATCGCGGTGTTGGCTTCGTGTGTGCTGTCAGTTTGTGCGGCGTGCCCCGAGCGTGCGCGGGCGTGGCATGCTGGCTCGCGGTGAGTGGTCTTGACGGCGTTCGGCTCCGGCTCGATCGGGTCCGCGATGCGGTCGGCGAGATCGATCCGGTGTTCCTCGACACGCCGGCGCTGCCGTGCGCGCCGCTCGGCTGGACGCTCGGGTGCTCGGTGACGCTGAAGGTGGAAACGCTCAACCCGGTGCGGAGCTTCAAGGGACGCGGGACGGAAACGGTGGCCGCTCTGGCCCGGGGGAAGGGCGCGTCGCGCGTGGTCTGCGCGAGCGCCGGCAATCTCGGGCAGGCGCTGGCGTACAGCGGCGCGCGTCGAGGCCTGGAGGTGACCGTCGTGGCGGCGAGGACCGCCAACCCGCTCAAGCTGCGCCAGATCGCCGCCTGCGGCGCCGACGTCCGGCTCGAAGGCGAGGACATCGAGGACGCCCGGCTGGTGGCGCGGGAGATCGCGGAAGCGGACGGCGCGTACCTGGTCGAGGACAGCTTGGACCTGGCGACGTGCGAGGGCGCAGCGACGATCGGTCTCGAGCTCGTGCGAGACGATCCGGGACTCGATGTCGTGCTCGTCGCGGTCGGCGGCGGAGCGATGGCCAGCGGCGTGGGCTACGCCGTGCGCTCGCTCGCCGACGAGGTGGAAGTGATCGGAATCCAGCCCGTCGGGGCGCCCGCGATGGCGCTGTCGTGGCGTCGGGGGACGGTGGTCGAGACGGACCGCATCGATACGATCGCCGACGGCGTCGCCGGCCGCTGTCCGATCCCCGAGGTGCTCGACGACCTGCTCCTCGTCCTCGACGACGTGCTGCTCGTGCGCGAGGACTCGATCGAGATCGGCATGCACGCGCTCCATGAGCATGCGGGACTCGTCGTCGAGCCGTCCGCAGCGCTGGGGATCGCCGCCGTGCTCGAGCAACCTGAGCGGTTCGCCGGCCGGCGCGTGACCACGATCCTTTGCGGAAGCAATGTGATCCCGGCCGACTTCGCGCGGTGGGTCCTGGAACCGGCCGCGCGCGCCGCGCGCTAGCGCTGCGCGGCGCGCTTTCGGCAATCGGAGCAGCCTCGACCCACGCTCGACCAAGCTCACTACTGAGTTGGACGATCGGCTGACTTTGGCGCCTCCTGGCCGGAGCCGATCGCCTCGCCGGCCGCGGTGAGCGCCAGCCGCGCGGGCTTCCGGCGACGTTCGGGGTGAGCGTGACGCTCACCTCTCCCGATGACTGAGCCGGGGCGGAGGCCGGCACTCCCATCAGGCCCACAACCAAGAGGAAACGCCCCCGCACGCGCCGCAGCTTACTGCGGGGGCGCGGATGCCAGAGCGGTGTCGACTTTGGTGTTGAGAAGGATCTAGGAAAGCTTTCTCCTCGAACTGGGTGCTCCCCACGACCTTTCCGCAGCCACTTCCGAACTTTGCTCATCTGGCTGCGTTCAACCTCAGAGAAGCGCTAAGCGAGCGGCCCGCCCCCAGGGGACAGCACCTCTCTGGCGGCTGTCTGCCATAACCCTGCTAGGAGAGGCAAGTTGTCCAAGATGGCGGAGCCTAGTCTGGCTGCCACCCGAGCGGTCGAAGACCCAGGCGCCACGCCCGATCTACTTAGCGCGTTCGAGGTAGCTGTGGCTCCCCGCCCGCCGCGCCCCGTCGTCAGCGGGAAGTTCTTCGAGGCCGGGGGCGAGAAGCTCACTCTGCGTGGGGTGACCTACGGCACGTTTCAGGAGACCGACGACGAGCGACAGGGCTACCCCGAGCGTCGGGTCGTGGCCCGGGATTTCGCCGAGATGGCACGCAACCGCATCAATACGGTGCGCACCTACACAGTTCCGCCCCGCTGGGTGCTCGACGTGGCGCTCATGGAAGGTCTGCGGGTCATGGTCGGGCTGCCGTGGGAGCAGCACGTGACGTTTCTCGACGACGCCCGTAGGGCCGACTCGATCGAGGCCCGGGTGCGCGAGGGCGTAAGGGCGTGTGCGGGCCATCCGGCCGTGTTCGGATACGCCGTCGGGAACGAAATTCCGGCTCCCATCGTGCGCTGGCACGGGCGCAAGCCCACTGAGCGCTTTCTGAAGCGGCTGTACCGAGCCGTCAAGGAAGAGGACGCGGAGGCGCTGGTCACATACGTCAATTATCCCTCGACCGAGTACCTCAACCTGCACTTCCTCGACTTCGCGTGCTTCAACGTCTACCTAGAGGAGCAGGAATCGCTCGAGGCCTACCTCGGCCGCCTCCAGAACCTGGCCGACGAGCGGCCGCTCGTGATGGCTGAGGTCGGCCTCGACAGCCGCCGCAACGGAGAGGAGGAACAGGGGCGCGTGCTTGATTGGCAACTGCGCGCCATCAGCGAGGCCGGGTGCGCCGGAAGCTTTGTGTTCGCGTGGACGGACGAGTGGAACCGCGGGGGCCACCCGATCGAGGACTGGGACTTTGGCCTCACCCGCCGCGACCGAGGCCCCAAGCCAGCGCTGGCGGCCGTCGCGAAGGCCTACGCGGCCATGCCGGTTCAGCCCGCTAACGACTGGCCGATGATGTCAGTGGTCGTGTGCACCTTCAACGGGTCATCGACGCTGCCCGAGTGCCTGGACTCGATTCTCGGCCTGCGGTATCCGAACTTCGAGGTCATCGTCGTGAACGACGGCTCCACCGACGGGAGCGCCGAACTCGCCCGCTCCTATGGGGTGAAGGTGATCACCACGGAGAACCAGGGACTCTCCAGTGCACGTAACACCGGGCTGCACGCAGCGACGGGGGAGATCGTGGCGTATACCGACGACGACGCGTACCCCGACCCCGATTGGCTCACCTACCTGGCGCTGTCCTTCAGGAAGAGCTCTCACGCGGGGGTCGGAGGTCCGAACATCCCTCCACGCGACGCGAGCCCCGTCGCCGAGTGCGTCGCGAACGCGCCCGGAGGGCCCATGCACGTACTGCTCTCCGATCAGGTCGCTGAGCACCTCCCCGGCTGCAACATGGCCTTCCGGAAGGAGTGCCTCGAGGAGATCGGCGGGTTCGATGCCCAGTTCCGAGCCGCCGGCGACGACGTCGATGTCTGCTGGCAACTGCAGGAGAGGGGCTGGACGCTGGGCTACAACGCCGCCGCGATGGTGTGGCATTACCGCCGCGGCTCGGTACGGAACTACTGGAGGCAGCAGCGCGCCTATGGAGGGGCAGAGGCACTCGTTGAGCGCAAGTGGCCCGAGAAGTACAACCGCGCCGGGCACGTGAGCTGGGCCGGTCGGATCTACGCCAGGGGTCTTCCCTGGCCATCGGGAAGGCGCAAGGAACGGGTCTTCCACGGCACATGGGGCACCGCTCTCTTCCAACGCCTCTACCAGCAGGCACCCGGGACGATCGAATCCCTCCCCCTCATGCCCGAGTGGTACCTGGTACTTGGTGCGCTCGCGGTGGTCTCCGCCCTCGGCCTGCTGTGGTCACCGCTCCTGGTCTGCGCACCCGTCTTCGCTATCGCGCTTGGCGCTTTGATCGGCCAGGCCGTTAGTGCCACCCGTGCCCCCTACGCCACCGAGCCCGCTTCCCACTGGGTCAGGATCCGTCTTCACGGTCTTACAGCGGCGCTCTACCTGGTCCAGCCCCTCGCGCGGCTGGTCGGTCGGATCGGACACGGGTTGACTCCATGGCGCCGGCGGCCTGGCGGGGGGTGGGCTGTCCCGCGGGTACGCGATTCCACCGCGTGGTTCGAGGAGTGGGCGTCACTCGACTACCGGCTCCGCAGCATCGAAGCGGATCTGATCGCCGTTGGGGCAGCAGTGCACCGGGGGGGCGACTTCGACCGCTGGGACCTCGAGGTTCGCGGGGGTCCGCTGGCGGCGGCTCGGATACGGGCTACCGTCGAGGAACACGGCGGCGGCAAGCAGCTCGTACGGCTGCGCTCCTGGCCTCGGTTCTCGCGGGTCGCAGTGGCGATGATCGTCACTTTCGCCGCGCTTGCCGCGATCGCGCTGGTCGGCGATGGATGGATTCCGAGCCTGGTGCTGGCAGCGCTCGCGGGACTGCTGGCTGCGCGGATGGTCGCGGAGGCAGCTGCCGCAGGCGACTGGTGCCGCCGCCCGCACTCAGGTGGGCAGATGCGGAGGCGCTTGCGCGGGCGGCTGGGCCAAGACGGCACGACATGACGCTCCCCGGTTCGGACCCCTTCGACGCGGCACTCCGGTCTCCGGAACGCAGCTCGCTTGCCGAAGCTGGGGCAAAGGGGGACGGCGATCTGCCAGGGTCGAGGTGCTTAGCGGTATCCACAGCCGGCAATGAGCGACCTGCTCGCCGCTACATTCCATGGCGGGTGCGAAGCAGAGATCACCGTCCGCTCCTCGCCCTTCGTGGCGGGTGACCAAGTGTATGGGGCATTCATGACGGCCCCCAGGACGAATTGAAGCTCTGGTCGGGGGGCCGGAGGCGGCCCCAGTTGATCACATGAAAAAAGTCTTCGGCATATGGACGACCCTCCCGCGGGCGCGGCCCTACATCCGCCCTTACCGCAAGCTCACAGCGGTCGCCGTTTTGTTCACCTTTCTCGCTGCGGGGGTCGCCCTTGCCGAGCCCTGGCCTATCGCGATTCTCGTGGACAGCGTTCTCGGCGAACGCGACCCCCCTGGCATTTCACGCTTCGTCTTCGGCAGGGATCCCGGAAAGTACGAATTGCTCGCGTTCGTGGTGCTGATCAGCCTGCTCATCACGCTACTTACCCACAGCATCATCGTGCTCGCCGACTGGGTCAGCGCAAAGCTCGAGCAGCGGATGGTGCTGGACCTCCGCAGCGATCTCTTCAGCCATTGCGAGCGGCTGTCGTTGACCTTCCACGACGGCAGGATGACCGGTCAGCTGATGCAGCAGATCAACAACCAGGCGGCAGCTATGGGAGCCATCATCGTCGCTTTCCCACCGATCTTCCAGGCCGTGTTGACGCTCATCGGCATGCTCGTGATCACGACGCTCATCTCGTGGAAAATCACCCTGGTCTCCCTCGTGGCTGTGCCGTTCATCTGGTATTCCCTCGGGCTCTACGGAACCAGAATCGTCCCTCGCCTCCAACGCGTCCAAGCGCTTGAGTGGCAGTCACTATCGATCGTCCACGAAGCGATGGCCATGTTGCGTGTGATCGTTGCGTTCGGACGCGAGGATCACGAGTATCAGCGCTTCCGGAAGCAAGGGGAGATTGCGGTGGAGGAGCGGGTGAACCTCACCGTACGCCAGACGCTTTTCTCTCTCGGGGTTACCGCAGCCACTGCGCTCGGCACATCCCTCGTCCTCGGGTTCGGCGCTTGGAGCGCCATACAAGGCGACATCACGATCGGTCAGCTTCTCGTTCTGATCGCATACGTAGCCGCCATTTACCAACCCCTCGAGCAGATCAGCAACACAATCGGCGAGCTCAACGACCAATTCGTGCAATTCAATTCCTCACTCGATCTGCTCGACATCGAGCAAGAGGTCAAGGAAGCACCTGGCGCAATCGCCCTCGGTCGCGCGCGCGGGCGGGTGGAGTTCGAGAGCGTGTCCTTTGCCTACAAGGGTCGCGAGAACACGCTGGTCGATATCTCCTTCGTAGTTGAACCGGGGCAGCGAGTGGCGGTCGTTGGTCCAACCGGGGCTGGTAAGACGACCCTCGCGAACCTCTTGATCAGGTACTACGACCCTGCCGACGGCCGGATCTGCATTGACGGCGTCGACATCCGACAGCTCAAGCTGGACTCCCTGCGCGAGCAAATCACCGTGGTGCTCCAAGAGCCACTGCTCTTCAGCGGAACGATCGCTGACAACATCCGCTACGGGAAGCTCGACGCCACGACGGAGGAGATCGTGGCGGCGGCGCGGGCAGCCAACGTCCACGACTTCATAGAGCGCCAGCCACAGGGCTACGACACGGTGCTGGGGGAGCGTGGCGCCCAGCTGTCTGGCGGTGAGCGCCAGCGGATTGCCGTTGCGCGCGCATTCATCAAAGATGCCCCAATCCTCGTGCTGGACGAGCCGACGTCGTCCATCGACTCCCGCACCGAGGGGGTCATCCTCGACGCCCTCGAAGACCTCATGGAGAGCAGAACGTCGTTCATGATCGCCCACCGCCTCTCCACCATCCGTGATGCGGACCTCATTCTGGTGGTCCAGGACGGTCGGATCGTCGAGCAGGGTTCACACGACGAGCTCGTCCAGACGAACGGCGTGTATCGGGAGCTACATGAGGCACAGACCCGCCAGCGCCGTCGCAGGCGACCGGCTCCGGCGCCTTGGGCCCCCATAGGTGCTGGTCAAGGACAAGCAAATGGGCATGGCGCGAGCCCGCCTTCCAAGGTAGAGGCGGGCGACTTCGATAGTCCCACCGGGCCGGCGGCGTCCGCAGAGCGGGTTCAGCGAGCCGCCGACGCCGGCGACTTCGACTCGGTGCAGCCGGACTCGGGCCCTGTTCCAGAGGACACCGTCCGTCGCTACCTCGAATCCGTCGGCGGGGAGGTGGAGGTGCCGCTTCACAACCTCCTGACGAGCTGGCGTATCGAGGATTCGGCCACCGTCGAGCGCCAGCTGATGAGCGAGGCTCTTGACCGCGTTGGTGTGGCGATCACGCCGAATTTGACGGACCTGGGGAGGGAAGACCTCGTTCGCCTGAAGCTCGTCGAGTTGAGCCAGGACCCTATGGGAAGCACGCACGGGCAACTTCGGGGCCTCGGGCCGCCGCCGGCGCGGACCAGGATCCGGCGGGGCGGGCTCTTCCCCGCCGTGAGAGCCTTCGCGCCCCGTGTCAATGAAGCGAGCAAGGCCATCCGCAACCGGGTACGCCGCAGTCGGTGAACAGCGGACGCCCGAAGGTAGTCGTCCTCGGGATGATGACCAAGATGCCCGTCGCCGGCGTCGTCTGGCAGACCCTGCACTACCTGCTCGGCTTCGAGCGGCTCGGATACGACGCCTACTACGTCGAGACGCACGGCCGGACGCCTTCCATGTTCATGGCCCACGAGACCGACGACGGCACGGGCCGCGCCACCGCCTTCCTCGCAGCGATCATGCGCCGATTCGGCCTCGGGGGACGCTGGGCCTTTCGCGCACTCCACGAAGACGGACGATGCTTGGGGATGAGTGAAAGAGAGCTTGATCGGCTCTTCAAAACAGCTGACATGCTGCTCAACCTGCACGGTGGAACCGAGCCGGTCGCCGAGCTCGGCGCCACCGATCGGCTCGTGTACCTCGAGACCGACCCCGTCCAGCTGCAGTTCGAGCTAGCCGGCGGGCTCGAGTCGACCGTCGATTTTCTCGAGCCGCACTGCGCGTTCTTCACGTTTGCGGGTAACTACGGAGAGGACGACTGCGCCCTCCCAGTATCGGAGCGCTATCAATTCCGCCGCACGCGCCAACCCGTCCTGATGGACTTCTGGGAGAGCCCAGCCGAGCCAGCGAGGCGAATGTTCACGACGATCGGAAACTGGCGGCAGCTGTGGCGAGACGTTCCTGTGAACGGCGAGCTGCTGACATGGAGCAAGCACCTCGAATTTGAAAAGTTCATCGATATGCCGCGGGCGTCGGGCAAGCGCTTCGAGCTGGCCCTCGGCTCGTATAGCGATAGCGACCGCGCCATGCTCGAGGAGCGCGGCTGGCAGGTGGTGCGAGCGCTCGACTTCTCGATGGACCTCAACGCGTACCGTCGCTATATCGCATCTTCCTTCGGTGAGTTCACAGCTGCGAAGGAGCAGAACGTCCACCTACGGACCGGCTGGTTCAGCGATCGCAGCGCCACGTACCTTGCCTCCGGACGGCCTGTGATCACCCAGGACACGGGGTTCGGGCGCCTTCTGCCCACGGGGGAAGGCCTCTTCGCGTTCTCCTCGTCGGAGGAGGCCGCGGACGCGGTGCGGGAGATTGACGCCGACCCTGCCCGTCATCGACGCGCGGCGCGCGACATCGCCTCGGAGTTCTTCGCCCATGACGTGGTGCTGGGCGACGTGCTCGAGACCCTCGGGATGGGGGTGCCCCCGCGCCTGAGTCCCGGCATCGATGACACACCGCGCGGACCCTTCCCCTTCGACATGGTGCTGAAACCCCAATCGCGTCGGCCCCTCCATCTCCCGGAGGCGACCGTCGAGACCGTCTCGCAATCGCCGCTGCCGACGAGCCGCGGCAGCGCGGACGAGCCGCTCGCCTCGATAGTCGTCGTCTCGCACAACACGCTGGTGTTCACGCGAATGTGCCTCGAGACGGTGCTCGCCAACACCCCCGACACCTTCGAGGTTATCGTCGTGGACAACGCCTCGAGTGACGGAAGCGTCGACTACCTGCGCGCGCTCGCCGCCAGCGACGCGAAGGTCCGTGTGGTGACCAACGACAGGAACGCCGGCTTTCCGGCGGCGTGCAATCAGGGGCTTGCCCTCGCCCGCGGGGAGTTCGAGGTGCTGCTGAACAGCGACACGATGGTCCCGCCCGGGTGGCTCCGTCGCCTGCTGGCGGCGCTCGGGCGCGACCGCTCGGCGCTGGTCGGGCCGGTCACGAACCGGATCGGAAACGAGGCGGAGGTGCCCACCGCCTACGAGACATGGGGGGATTACCTCAGGGAGGCTCGCGCGCGGGGCGCGGCCCACGCCGGCAGCACCTTCGAGATCCCGACCCTGACGATGTTCTGCCTCGCGATGCACCGCGAGACGCGCGACCGGCTCGGCGCGCTCGACGACCGCTTCGGCATCGGCACGCTCGAGGACGACGACTACTCGCTGCGTGCGCGGCGCGCGGGACACGCGCTGCTGTGCGCCGAGGACGTTCTCGTGCATCACTTCGGAGAGGCTTCGTTCGGGGCGCTGTACGCGAACGGCGATCACACACGTCTCCTCGAGCGAAACCGCGCGCAGTTCGAGGGGAAGTGGGGCGAGTCGTGGCGGCCATACAAACGGCGAAACGACGGTGACTACGAGGAGGTAGTCGAACGCACTCGAGAGATCGTGACGGGAGCCGTTCCTGACGGCGCGACGGTGCTCATGGTGTCGAGGGGAGACGACCGGCTCGTGGACATCAACGGCGTCCACGCCGTGCACTTCCCGACTACGGACCACGGCGGTTGGTTGGGTCACCACCCGGCGAACAGCAGCGAAGCCTTAGCGCGCCTGGACGAGGCGCGGGACCGCGGGGCGCGCTACATCGCCTTCCCTGCCGCCTCCTTCTGGTGGCTCGAGTTCTACAAAGAACTCGCAGCCCAGCTGGGCGAACGGCATACGGAGGCCGTGCGCGACGACGCGTGCGTGCTGTTCAAGCTCGAACCGACCGCCGAGGCGTCGGGATGAGCATGCCCCCGGCACCGGAGCCGACCAGCGAGCATTCCTACCGCGCGCTGGTCGAGCGCACACGCAGCCTGATCGCGGATTGCGTGCCGGCAGAGGCAAAGGTTCTGGTCGTGACGCGTGGCGACGAGAACCTGCTCCGGTTGCGCGGGCGGAAAGCCGCGCACTTCCCGCAGTCGGAGACCGGCCTCTACGCGGGCTACCACCCCGTCGACGGGGGGGAGGCCGCGGCCCAGCTGGCAGCGCTTCAGGCCCGAGGCGCCGAATACCTCGCGATACCTGCCACGTCCCGTTGGTGGCTCGAGTACTACCCGGAACTGCGCGCGCGCCTTGCGCAGCATGGTGAGCTGGTCGCAGACGAGCCCGACACGTGCATCGTCTTCGCGCTTTCCCGGCCTGCCCTACCTCGTACCCGGACCCCGGAGGAGCTCGACGCCGCCGCCACGGCACCGCAGGTGGAGGCCCTCATCGATGCCGTGCTTCCGGACGAGGCAGGCCTCGTGCTCGTCGGGCCGGCGGCCAATGAGGTGCGATCTGGACGCCGGCGTTGCTGGCGTCTTCCGGGCCCCGGGGGCGACGTGACGGTCGAGCACGTGCTGGCCGAGGCCGAGGCCGCGTGCAGGGCTGGCGCGCGCTACGTCCTGTTGCTCAATCCAGACGATCCGACTAGGGCGATGGACGGCCGACTCCGCGGCCGCCTCGCGCGTTCACTCCGGCTGGTCTTCAGCCAGGGGCTTGTCGAGGCGTTCGAGGCCGGCCCGGCAGAGGGGGTGTTCTCGTCTGGCTGAACGCAGGGTCCTGTTCATCTGTCACAACCATCCGAAGGTGCGGCCCGGCGGGGCGGAGCAGTACGCGTACGAGCTGCACCTCGCGCTCCGCGAGTCCGCTGAGTGGGAGCCGACCTTCCTTGCGAAGAGCGGCCCGCCCCTCTCTCGCTCCGGAAGGCCGCATGAGGGGACGTTCCTGAGCCCGGTTGATGGAGCGGCGTCCGAGTATTTCCTCTACGCCGACGGCTACGACTTCGACTGGCTGTTCGGCACGATGCGCCGCGACAAGTCGCTCTACACGAAGCACCTCAGTGGCTTCCTCAGGGCGCTTCAGCCGGACGTGGTCCACTTCCAACACACGCTCTTCATCGGCTTCGACGCCATCCGCGAGGTCCGCCGGACGCTTCCGGACGTGCCTATCGTCTACACGTTCCACGAGTTCCTTCCTATCTGTCGGGCGAAAGGGCAGATGGTCAGGACGATGGACGGCGAACTGTGCGACGAGGAGTCACCGCACCGCTGTCACGAGTGCTTCCCGGAGTACTCGCCACAGACGTTCTTTCTCCGGAAGCGCTTCATCCAGGCGCAGCTCGGCCTCGTGGATCTCTTCGTGGCCCCCAGCGCGATGCTGCGCCAGCGATACATCGACTGGGGACTCTCGGGCGACCGGATCCTTCTCGAGGAGTACGGTCGCCACCTGCCGTCGGCGGTGCATCGCGGAGACGGGCGCACCGGCCCTCGCGACAGGCTCGGCTTCTTCGGACAGCTGAACCCCTACAAGGGAATCGACGTGCTCCTGGAGGCGATGCGCGAGTACTCGTGGGGGCCGGGTGCTCACGCGCAGCTGCGGGTGCACGGGGCGAACCTCGACCTCCAGGAGCACGGCTTCAGAGACAAGGTCGAGCGGCTCCTTGCCGAGACGAGACGCCACGTGAGTTTCGCTGGTTCGTATGACGCCGACGACGTCGGTGAGCACATGCGCGCCGTTGACTGGGTGGTCGTACCATCCGTGTGGTGGGAGAACTCGCCGCTGGTGATCCAAGAAGCGTTCGCGCATGGACGCCCGGTGATCTGCAGCGACGTCGGCGGTATGGCGGAGAAGGTCGCGGACGGGGTAAGCGGACTGCACTTCCGGGTTGGGGAGCCAACGAGCCTCGCCGAGACCATCCGCCGGGCCGTGGAGTCCCCGGGCCTATGGGAGCGGCTGGCAAGCGGCCTCCCGGCCGGCCACTCGATGGCCGAACACGTCGCCGTGCTGACGGCTGAGTACGACCGGCTGCTCCGCGCGCGTGCCAGCGGCCGCGCGGCATGACGGGACGCTTCCGGCTGCGGCGCGCGGCCTGGCTCGCCCGAGACCTGCTGATCGCGGCTTGCACCGCGACCAGCGAAGCGCAGCCCGGCGAAATGCGGACACGAGCGGCGGCTCGGTTGGTAGCCGATGGCCACGAGCCGATCATGGTGGCGCGGCTACCGACCGGCTCGCTCGATCGTCGGCCGCACGAGCTGGTGCTCGAAGCCGGGGAAGCTCATGTGTTCGCTTCGAGCGTCGAGGCGCGCGAGGCGCTCACCGACCTCAAGACCTTCGTGCGCGACCACCTGGCCGGTCGCGACTCTGAGGCTCGGGCACGGCTGCAGGCCGCGCTCGTCGAAGCCGCGGCGGACTACGGCCTCAGCGCGGAGCTGGCGGAGAGCCTTCACGCGCTCCGCGAAGCCCTCCGCGAGCGCTGCGCCCTAGCTGTAGCCGAAGAGCCCGCGCGGGTGCCGTTGGGAGTAGAGGGGCTCCACCGCATCGACGACAACGGGTTCTACCTCCGGGGGTGGTTCCACGCGGCCTCCGCCGGCACGCCTGCCATCAGCGCGGTCTCACCCGAGGGCGAGCGCGTCGAGCTCCTCTCGCGAACCAGCTTCGCCCGGCCCCTCGACGACCAGCACGGGTTCGTCTGCTACTTCCGGACGCGCGCGCCGAGTAGACGGCAGGACGGCTGGATCGTCGAAGCGCAAGATGCGGGGGACAGCGTCGAAGTGGCCTCTTCCATCACCGCGACTGATCGTGGACGGGTGCTCCGCGCCATCGTGGCCGACGCCACCGCCGAGGGACCGTCCGCCGACGCCGTCCGCGAGAGCCACGTCCGGCCTGCGCTTACGCGGATACAGGAGATACGCCGCGAGAGCGTGGGGATCGACGCCGTGGAGACACATGGAGCGGTCCCACGAGACCCGGCGGTCTCGCTTGTCGTCCCCCTGTTCGAACGGATCGACCTTGTCGAGCACCAGCTGGTGCAGTTCGCTGGCGATACCGAGCTGCACGAATGCGAGGTCATCTACGTGCTCGACTCACCGGACCAGGCCGACGAGCTCGAGCATTTCGCGCGCCAGCTCCATCGCCTCTACGACCTGCCGTTCCGGACTGCTGTTCTGAACGGCAACGGCGGGGTCCCGCTGGCCCGGAATCTCGGCGCCTCGCTGGCGACCGGCAGACACCTCCTGTTCCTCGACTCCGACGTCTTGCCCGCCAGGACCGGATGGGTCGGCGATTTGTCTCGCCTGCTGGACGCGAGACCGCGAGCAGGCGCTGTCGCGCCGAAGCTCCTGCACGAAGACGAGTCCGTCCAGCACGCCGGCATGACCATCGAACCGGTCGCCGGAGTCCGCGAGTGGAGCATCGAGCACCGGATGAAGGGCCTCCACACCAGCCTGCCCGCCGTCAACGCCAGTGCGCGGGTTCCGGCGGTCACGGGTGCATGCCTCATGATCGATCGCGCCCTGTTCGGTCGCCTGGGCGGGATGAGCTGGACGTACGTGCAGGGTGACTACGAGGATGCCGACCTCTGCCTGCGCTTGGCGCAGGAGGACCTCGACAGCCTGTACGCGCCCGAAGTCTCGCTTTTCCACCTGGAGGGGCAGTCCTATCCACCGGAGACACGCGCCGTGAACCGTCGCTACAACCGCTGGCTGTTCAGCCGCGCGTGGGACGCCACCCTCGAGGAGCTATCGCGTAACGCATGAAGGGGGCAGCATCCCCCTCCACTCGTCGCGCGTTCAAGTAGCCGTCAGGTGTCGCGCTTGTAGATGACGGCGAACTCGCTGTCGTTCGGCCGGTGGATCTCGACCCGGTCGATGGCCTCTTTCAGGTAGCGCGCCTCGTCCTCGTTCAGGAACGGCGTGCGGAACTGGCCGGTCTCGGCGAAGGAGCGCAGGACCTCGAGCGTCGTCGGACTCTCGTCGAACGGCTGCCAGTGCAGGTCCTCGATCACGTAGAGGCCGCCGGGCTCGACCCACCGGAACAGCGAACCGAGCGAGATCTGTTGGTGCGAGGACGCGTGCGACCCGTCATCCAGCACCAGTCCGAACCCGTCGCCCGCGTGCGTGCTCGCCAGGCGCTCGAGTTGCTCGCGGGAGCCTTGGTCGCCCTGCACGGTTACCGTCCTGTCCTGCTGGAAGAAGCTGAAGTCGTTGATGTCGTAGCCGTAGATCTGGGCCTGCGGGAAGAAGTCGCGCCACACGCTGAGCGACGGAGCATCGGTCGGCGCGTACTCAGGTCCCTCGTTGCTCTGGAGGCCGATCTCCAGTAGCCGGAACGGCCGCGCGCGGAGGGGTGCGAACAGGTTGAAGTATTCAACGGCGTAGCAGTGAGGCACCGCGTTAACGCCGACGCCCTTCCGCGTGCCCTTGTCGGAGCCCGCGGCGTTGAAGAGACCCACTAGCTCGTTGCCCGAATAGGCAAGGAGGTAGGAGAGCCGCACCTTGCCGTAGTGCGGCCCGCCCGCAAACTCGTCGAACGAGACCGCCATCCTGAGCGAGACGCCGTGAGACCCCGCCTCACCGAAGGTGAGGATCCGCGCGGCGGACGCGCGATGCGTGAGCACCGCGTGGTCCGCTGCGAGCGTGCGCTTGGACCGATCGAGCGCCGCCAGATCGACGCGCAGAGTGTGCTCGTGCTCATGCCCAGCGGCGCTCGTGAGGAAGAACGTGACGCTGTCTACTCCTTCCGGCAGCCGGATCGGCCCGAACTCCACCGTCGGCACCTCGCCCTCAGGATGGTTAGGCATCAGCGCTACCGGCCCCACGAAGGGGTTGCCGGAGATCGTGCACCAACCGTTGAGGTTCCACGCGCGCACGTCGCACCGGCGATGCGCCGCGCCAGTGTGCCGCGACACCACTGCAGGCCCGTTGCTCCCCCGCGTCGCGTCCAGCGGCTTCGGCTCCGCCGTGCTCCCGTCGCCCATCAGACGAGAAGCCTAACTCCGTGGACGTGCACCCATGAACGACGCCCAGCAGCCGGCATGTTCACGGGAGCAAGCGGGAAGTTATGTCGTCCCAGACATCCGCCTCCCACTCGTGCGCGTGCACAATCGAAATCAACTGATCGCGCAGCGCTTCCTTATCGGTGGGCACCCAAAGGCTTCCGATGTTCGGCACCGGGTCAGTGCTGTCGACCTGTTTCTCAAGGTCCAACTCGTCGAATAGCTGCTTGACACCACGGGGCCCATCAGCCTGACGAACGGGAAGGTTGATGTCGTGAAGCACCACTTCCGCTCCGGGCCGCAGTGACTCGAGCGTGGCAAGTAGGTCGAGCGCCGGCCAGGGATGCTTGTGATTGGCATCAACGAACAAGAACTCGATGGAGTCCGCGGGGAACTCCTCGCCTATGGTGATGGACGTGGCTGGGCTGCAAAAGGTGATGTGCTCGGCAAGCTCCGCGGGAAGCATCTCCCGCGCCGCATCGCCGGCTTGCCTACCTTCGTCGGCATAGAACCGCGGATTAAGGTCGTACGAGCGGACTTCGAAGTCACCACGGTTGGCGGCCGCTTGGCTTCGGACGTGAAGGGCTGAACACAAAAAAGCCGTTGACACCCCGGATGCGGTCCCAAGCTCCACGAAGATGTCGGTACACGGCTCCAGCGCCCTTCCAAACAGGTACCGCGCGTCGAAGTGGGAGATGAAGCCCTGAACCCAGTTGGGACGTCTGGCGTAAAGCCGGTCTGAATACTCGTCCGAGGAGCATTCCATGACGCGGACGAAGTCGGGTCCGGCCATGTCAGCCTCCTAGACCGGCGATGGTCAACATCGCTGGTCGATGGAGGGAGGGCGGGGGCAGTACATCCCCGGCCGGGGCGCGCCCGTCGCCCCACACCAGCGCGGGTGGGCGCTGGAAGCTCCCGGAGGCGATCTCGGCTGCAACTTCGCTGAACAAGTTGCCGAACGCCTGTCCAACGTGCTCCATCGTGAAGCGCTTGCGAACAGTGCTCCGAGCGTTGCGCGACAACGCGGCAAGACGACGCCGGTCCTGCCAGGACTGAACGAGCAGAGTGGCCCACGCGTCGTAGTCGCGATGATCGACGATGATCCCGTCGGTCCCGTCCGTGATGAGCTCTGGAATCCCGCTCTCGATGCTCGGGGTGACCGGCACGCACCCGCGAGCCATGGCTTCCACGATCGCGAGCGGCAACCCCTCGAAGTCCGACAGCAAGACATAGAAGTCGTGGTGGGTGAGTTCTCGGAGAATGTCCTCCCGTGGGAGCCGGCCCAGGAGCTTGATCCTTCCGTCCTCTAAATGATCACGCGCTCCTCGACGGAAAACGTCCTCTACGCCCTCTCGCGTCGCGAAGCTCCCGATGAGGGATATCTCGTACGGCGTACCAGTCGCGTCAAGAGCACCCGCGAGGTCGATGTAATCCAAGACGCGCTTCTGGTACTGCACGAGTCGTCCCGCGTAAACGATCCGTAGCCCCTTGCCCCGGGATGGCCGACGCGAGGCGACATCCCGCTTCCAGACGCTCGAGTTGTGGATCACCGCCGTGCGCTCCTCTAACAACGGGTTGAGCGCGACGACCTTGTCGCGGATGCGGCTCGATACGCAAACGAGCTGGTTGCAGTAGGGGCCTATCCGATAGCTCTGCTCGTAATAGTCGCCGTCGTCCGCTTGTACCCAGCTTACGACCCCTACGTCCTCAGTCAGGGCCGACGCCACGCCGTTGGCGAGGAAGTCGTAGCCGAGGAACGCGATGCACGGGGCGTTGCTCTGTAGGTCCGAGATCAGAGCCTCCCACATACCCTCCAGACCCGGACGGCTGCGCTTGAGAAAGCGGTGAGGCACTCGCGGGAGATAAGCCTGAGACACTGCGCTACCTAGCACCGCCTCCTCGCCGCGAGTAAAGACGATTTCCACATCCCAGCCGGCGCTGAGCAGTGCGCTCCCAACCGCCTCGAGCGAAGCGTTCACGCCGCTGACGTTCCAGTCTGAGCACGGGATAATTACCTTCTTGGTAGGGACGGACGAAGTCTCCGCGCGCGGCTCTATGAGGCGCTGGTCCAACCCTAAATCGCCAACCGCGATGCGCAACACTGATGGCAGGCCTTCCAGTCGCCTCGCGACCCGCGGCGGATAGTGGCCGAGCGCCCGGGCACTTGCGTGGAACGTCCCTGGAGAAGAAACGAAGACACGCGTGGCGCGTTCATAGGCGCGGCGAACAGCCTTATCTTCGAGCTCGTCCTGCTCGCCCTGAAGGTAGTAGGTCCCGACGCCGGCGTCCTCAAGCACTTCTACTACTTCCGCCACTTCTGTTACAGCAAACAGGGGACGACGTGCCGCGAGACCGCGGGCGAGCAGACGTTGGGCCGAGGGGCGAAATATCTCGCACGCCATGGCGTAATCCTCGAGAACGAGCGACTTCAGCCCCTTCTCCGACGCGTTGTTCCGGCGATCGCACCGGTGCGCCACTACAAGAGGATCAACTCTGTGCTCAACTAGTAGAGCCTCGGCGACGGCGCTTAGCTTTGGCTCGTGCTCCGCTCGGTCGCCGTACTGAAATAGGAGGACGCTGCCGCGCCGCCAGTCACCGCGGGTCAAGCCGCCGGTCGTAGCGGAGCGCAGCTGGTGCAGGAGGTTCTCGTGAATGTCGGAGACGTACCTCTGTTCGGACGCGCCGAACCTCACGTAGTGGGTAAGCGGCGCGAGGCCAGCCGCCTTTACATCAGGGTACATTCGAAAGTAGTACCCGCCTCCGAACAGGGGGTTCGGCCGATAGGCGCGGTCGTGCGGAGCCTGGGTCAGGTAATGCAGCAGGGCGTTGGCGCCTGAGTCCCGCGAGTACCCTTGGAGGTGGTAGAAATCGGTGTCGAAATACGGGCCGGGGTCTCGGCCTTTACCTGCTCCGTCGCGTAGGAAGTGCAGCAGCGGATTCGGCTCGGCCGAGGGCATGTCATCGCAGTCAAGGTACCAGCTGGTGTCGAAGAGAGGATGTGGGTCATATCCTTGCAGGTACCCTTCCAACAAATAATGCACGAGCGCGTCGTCCTTAGACGTGAACTCGAGTTCCGCCTGAGTCGCGTAGAACTCGACGTCGATCACGGTACGTAGCGAATCATGCAGGTCGTCGGCCGCCACCTCTCGAAGTGGGGGCCGCGAGGGTGTAGGCCTAGGCGGTGGCGCCTCCTGGCGTACGAGCCGCGAAGGCGGGCCGCCATGTGCGAGCTGGAACACCGTACCCACATCCTCATCTTCCACCACACGCCGATAGTGTTCTGCGAGGTGACGCGCGAACTCGGGATAATGTTCAAGCCACCACAACGCGCTGGCGGGTATAGCGAGAAAGGCTGCCCCTTTTGCCCGCAGGTCCTCTACGTGGGTTCTGGCGGCCGCATCATCCGCAGGGTAATAGCCAGCGTAGACGCCGTCCGCGCGTTGCGGGAAGTGCCACCCTTGCCGTCCGTCCAGGTCGACAAGTCGGCGGTCGCCTTTGCTGATCACCGCGACCGTAGCCTCACGCGGAACGACGCGGCAGATCATCCGCCGAAACGCGCGGATCGCTTCGGGATCAGCGCTCGTATCTCGGTCGTTCGCCGTTTGGCTCAACACGCCGTTAGGATAGGCGGTTCGCGCCGACGTGGGCGCGGCGGACATAGCCGAGCACCAGCTGCACCTTCCCTCGCACCCGGTTCTAGCCGGACACCTTCCGCCAGAGCGCCGACGAAAGTTTCGGCTCTAACGGCCACGGATAACGTCCCGTCCGGGCCTGGGAAGAGCATTTCGCCCGCCGGCGCGCGGCGAGCCCCGCCGGTCGTCTACGCTACTCGCGATTCCGAATTTACAAAGGCATGGATGGCTCAGACTTCATCATTATGCTGGCTCGCCAGCGCAGCGGAACCAATCCGCTGCGGGCAGTCATGGAGACGCACCCTCACGTGTTTTGTACGCCGGAGGTGTTCCACGATACGCCGTCCGTCGCCGCGGAGCTAGAGGTAGAAACCAACTTTTTCGGTTTCTTGGACCACCACCCGCTGGGCACTGTCCGCCGATCAATGTCAGAGGAAGTGCAGGGTCGCCTCTTTGTCGATTTCCTGGAGTTTTTACGCTGCTTCACTGACAGGCGTTACGTCTTGGTTGACGTAAAGTACAACTCCGCCCACCATCTTGACGGGCCGTGGCGAGAGATAAGCGCGCAACCCGACTTATTTCGCTTCGTCAAACGCAACGGAGTCCGCGTTTTGAATCTCACGCGCCGAAATACGTTGAGGTCACATCTGTCGCTGATCAAGGCGAATTTGACTCAGACATGGACTCTAGAGGCCGCGGCGGACTTCCAGCCGCCCGATGCGCGGGTGACCGTGGATGTCGATGAGATGCTTCATGTCCTGCGTACCTCCGAGCGCGAAGACGCCGTGGTAGCTAGCTCCTTCGAGGGCTACGAGCCGTACCTGACGTTCGACTATGAGGATCTCTTCCCCGACCTTGGTGGTGCGCCGTCCTCGATCGTCTTGGAGCGCTTCGCGACCTGGCTTGGCATCGAGCCTGACTTCGATACCCGGCGAGTCGCCTACCGCAAGCAAAGTGCCCTGCCGCTGAGGGAGACGATCAAGAACTATCAGGAGGTCGAGACCGCCTTGGAGGGAACCACCCTTGCGCATTGTTTAGAGGATGAGTCGATGTATCGCAACCGGCTTAGGCCGCGGCGGCGGTCAAACGCATCGGTCACGGCGCGCTGAGCAAGAGCCGATACAGCGGCCGCGGGTCACGATGAAGGGCACTGTGGTTGTCGCGGGGGCGCTGGCGCAACGCCCCGGTGCGGGGGGCCACGCATGGGTTTTTCTCCAATATCTCCTTGGGTTCCAGCGCTTAGGCTGGCGTGTTCTCTTCCTGGACCGTCTCGATCGCGCAATGTGTCACGACAAGAAGGGCGAAGCGGCGTCTGTACGTGACTCGGTGGAGTTGAGCTGGCTTGCCGCGGTTCTTGAGTGGGCGGGGCTCTCCGGCGACTGGGCAGTCCTGACCGCGGACGGCGATCCAATCGGGTTGTCGCGGACCCAGATCGCGCAGCGCCTGCATGATGCATCTCTGCTGATCAACGTCATGGGTTTCCTCAGCGTCGAGGATCTCCCTCCCACCGACGCATTAACCCGGGTCTTCCTCGACATTGACCCCGGCTTTGGTCAGATGTGGCGCGCCTTGGACCTGGCGGATCCATTTGATGCGCACGACGCGTTCGTGACGATCGGCGAGAACGTCGGCCTAGAGGGGTGCACGATCCCAACCTGCGGACTCGACTGGATCACGACGCCACAACCTGTCGTCCTAGAGGAATGGCCGATGAGAGACCCGGTCGGTCAGGATTTTCCGTTCACAAGCGTCGCGGCTTGGCGCGGCCCGTACGCGCCCGTCGAATACGACGGCCGCACATACGGGCTGCGCGTGCACGAGTTCCGGCGCTTCGTCGAGCTGCCGCGCCGCTCAGGGCGGACCTTCGAGGTCGCGCTTGACATCGACGCGGCCGAGGCACCCGATCTCGACGCTCTCCGGAGGAATAGCTGGGTCCTCGCAGACCCCCGCGTCGTGGCGGGAACACCCGAGGACTACCGCAACTACATCGCCCGCTCGGGGGCCGAGCTCATGGTGGCGAAGAACATGTACGTCGCGTCCAACAGCGGATGGTTCTCGGACCGCAGCATCTGCTACCTGGCCTCCGGGCGGCCGGTGCTCGCGCAAGACACGGGGATCCGCGGCCGCTACCCCGTCGGGGACGGGCTCCTCGTCTTCGCCGAGCTCGACGAGGCCGCCGCCGGCGTCGAGGAGATCGCATCGGATCCTGCGCGCCACGGCCGCGCCGCGCGGGACATCGCCGAGGCGCACTTCTCCTCGGAGATCGTGCTACCCAGGCTTCTCGAGAGACTGGGTGTTGGATGAGATGAACGTAATAAGCGGCGTCCGGCGTCTCAACTGGGGTTGCGGAAGCTGGACCCCCGAGGGGTGGATCAACTCCGACATCAAGGAGGGGCCCGGGATCGACCTGCCGGCCGACATCCTCCGGGGCCTTCCGCTCGACGAAGGCAGCATCGACTACGCGGTGAGCATCCACTCCCTCCCGGAGCTGCACCTCGACCACCAGGTGCCGGTGCTGCAGGAGCTCCGCCGCGTGCTCAAGCCGGGCGCGCCCCTACGGCTTGCGGTGCCCGACCTCTTCCGCGGGGTGGCGGCCTACGAACGCGGCGACCGCGACTACTTCCTGGTTCCCGACGAGGATGCAGAGAAGATGGGGTCCAAGCTGATCGTGCAGCTCATCTGGTACGGCTACAGCCGTACGCTGTTCGTGCCCGACTTCGTGGAGGAGCTGCTGCACAAGGCCGGCTTCTCCGCGGTGCACCACGTGGCCTTCCAGGAGACCCGCACCCCCTTTCCCGACATCACCTCGCTGGACAACCGCGAGGACGAGAGCCTCTTCGTCGAAGCGTTCAAGTAGATGGCCACCGTGGTGGTGGCTGGAGCGCTCGCCAACAAGCCCCGTAGCGGCGGCGAGGCATGGGTCCGCCTGAGCTGGCTGATCGGCTTCGCCCGCATGGGGCACGAGGTGGCGCTGGTCGAGCAGCTCCCAGAGGAGGCGTGGGACGCGGGGCCGGGGCGCTCCTACTTCCACGACGTCGTCTCCTCGTTCGGGCTGGAGGGCAGGGCCGCGCTCGTGCGCGGCGAGGGGCCCGAGGCGGACGGCATGCACTGGGCCGACCTCCTGGCGCTTGCCTCCCGCGCCGACCTGCTCGTGAACATCAGCGGCCACCTCGCGGCGGAGCCGCTGATAGAGCGCTTCGGCCGCCGCGCCTACGTCGACATCGACCCCGGCTGGACGCAGATCTGGAGCGAGCAGGGCGGCGACCCCGCGCGTCTCGCGGGACACGACGTGTACTTCACGATTGCGGAGAGCATCGGCAGGCCGGGATGCGACCTCCCGACGGGCGGGCTCGACTGGAAGACGACGCGCCAGCCCGTGGTGTTGGATGAGTGGCCGGTGGTCCCCGCAACCGGGCCGTGGAGCTTCACCACGATCGCCACCTGGCGCGCCCCGTTCGGCCGCCTCGAGCATGCGGGCCGCACCTTCGGGATGAAGCTCGACGAGTTCCGGAAGTTGATCGAGCTCCCGGGCCGCTGCTCCGCGTCGTTCGAGCTCGCGCTCGACATCCACCCTGCCGAGCGCTCGGACATCGAGGCGCTGCGACGTCACGGCTGGAGCCTCGTCGACGCGCCCGAGCTGGTGGCCACGCCTGCCGCTTTCCGCTTCTACGTGCAGGGGTCGGGCGCCGAGTTCTCGGTCGCGCAGGGCGTCTACGTCGAGACCGGCAGCGGCTGGTTCTCGGACCGCACGGCGCGCTACCTGGCCTCCGGGAGGCCCGCCCTCGTGCAGGACACGGGCTTCTCCAGCAACCTCCCTTGCGGCGAGGGGCTCGTTCCGTTCCGCACGCTGGAGGAGGCGGTGGCTGGCGCCGAGGAGATCGCCTCCGACCCCGAGCGGCACGGCCGTGCGGCCCGGCGCATTGCCGAGGAGCACTTCGACTCCGACGTCGTCCTGCGCGCGTTCCTGCGCGACGCCGGTCTGCCGGCACTGGCCGCATGACCTCCCGGCTGCGGGTCGTCTTCAGCGGGATGCTGGCGGGCGACCCCCACCAGGGCGGCGCCACCTGGGCCGTCCTGCAGTACGTGCTCGGGCTCCGGAGGCTCGGCCACGACGTGTGGCTGATCGAGCCGGTGTCCGCACTCCGCGCGGACGTGGTCGCCTACTTCCGATCGGTGGTCGCGCAGTTCGGCCTCGAGGAGCGGGCCGCGCTCCTCGAGACGGGAACGCGGGCGACGGTGGGGGTCCCGTACGACGAGCTGGTGGCGGCGGCGCGCGGCTCGGACCTCCTGCTTAACGTGTCCGGGATGCTCGACGACGACGACCTGACGGGATCGGTCGGGGTTCGCGCCTATCTCGACCTCGACCCCGCGTTCAACCAGATCTGGCACATGGGCTACGGCATTGACATGGGCTTCGACCGCCACGAGCGCTTCGTGACCGTCGGCCTGGCCGTGGGCGAGGCCGACTGCCCGATCCCCACGGCGGGTCGCAGATGGATCCGGACGCCCCAGCCAGTCGCGAGGGAAAGCTGGCCCGTGACCGAGCCTCCGGCATCCGGTGCCGTCACGACGGTCGGGAATTGGCGCGGCTACAGCTCGGTGGAGTGGGACGGCGCCTTCTACGGCCAGAAGGCGCATTCGATGAGGAAGCTGCTGCCCCTGGCAGAGCGGGCTCGCGTCCCGTTCCTGCTCGCCCTCGCGATCCATCCCGAGGAGACCGACGACCTGGAGGCCCTGGCCGCCCACGGGTGGGAGCTCGCCGACCCCCGCGCGGTCGCCGGCACCCCCGGCGACTACGCGCGCTTCATACGCGCCTCGCGCGCCGAGCTCGGCGTCGCGAAGAGCGGCTACGTCGCCTCGCGCAGCGGGTGGTTCTCCGATCGCAGCGTCTGCTACCTCGCCTCGGGCCGGCCGGTGGTGGCGCAGGACACCGGCTTCGCCCGGCACCTGCCGACGGGAAGCGGCCTCCTGGCCTTCGAGGGGGTCGAGGACGCACTCGCCGGGCTCGAGGCCGTGGAGGGCGACTACGACGCCCATGCGCGGGCGGCACGGGCGCTGGCGGAAGACGTTTTCGACTCGGACGTGGTGCTCACGCGCCTCCTGGAGGCGCTCGCCTGAACGAGGACGCGGACATCCGCGGGGTGCTCGAGGCGGCGCTCGGCAAGCCGCTGGCGAGCCTCGAGCGGCGGCCGTCGGAGTACCGCACGAGCTTCGCCCTCCACGAGATCGACGTCGAGCTCGCGGGTGGTGAGCGCCTCGAGCTGATGTTCAAGGAGGTGGGGCCCGCGGGCCTCGCCCCGTCTGCACGCGCCGCCAAGCCGGCCTTCCTCCACGACCCGCTCCGGGAGATCGAGGTCTACCGCGACGTGCTCGATCTCGCGCGCGGCACCCCGCGCTTCTACGCGGCGGATACCGAGCGCGGCTGGCTCTTCATCGAGCGCGTGCACGGCGTCGAGCTGTTCCAGGTGGGTGAACGGCAGACGTGGGAAGCCGTCGCCCGCTGGCTGGCGGACATGCACGGCAAGCTGGCGCCTGCAGCCCCTCGCGCGCGACGCGCTATCCGCTACGACCGCGGATACCTCGAGCTCTGGCCGGCGCGCGCCATCGAGGTCGCACGGGCCCGTGGCGACGCCTCCGCCATCGAGTCCCTGCGGCCCATCGCCGAGGGCTACGAGGCGGTGATCGCTCGCCTGCTCGGCCTCCCACCCACTTTGATCCACGGGGAGTTCTATGCATCGAACGTGCTGGTGGACGCGTTCACCGCCCCCCGGCGCGTGGCCGCGGTGGACTGGGAGCAAGCGGGCATCGGCCCGGGGTTGGTGGACCTCGCCGCGCTCACCGCGGGGCGCTGGAGCGAGGCCGACCGCGCGGAGATCGCGGCCGCCTACTCCGCCGCGGCCGGCAGCGATCTCGACGTCGCCGCGCTGGAGGCGTGCCGCCTGCACCTCGCCCTTCAGTGGCTCGGGTGGTCCCCCGGCTGGACCCCGCCGGTGGAGCACCGGCAGGACTGGCTGGAGGAGGCCGTGAAGGCGGCTGCGCGCCTCGGGCTCGGGGGCCGGTGAGCTACGGGGCGCGCTGCCAGGCGCACGGCGCGGCTTTATAGTCGCCGGCGTGCCGCCGGCAACGGACGAGCGCCGGTTGCGCCCCCTCACCGCTGCGTCCCGCGTCGACCTGCACGAGCGGGATCGCTTCGACTTCGTGGTGACCGGAGACAGCCGGCCCATCCTTCCGCGCCACGGCTACCCGAAGGTCACGCACCGGCTGTTCGCGGAGCTCCGACTCCTGCGCCCCGCATTCGTCCTCTACACGGGCGACATCGTGTGGGGCTACGGGGCCGGCCGCCAGGAGTTGCTGAACGACTACGACCGCTTCCGGTCTCTCGCCGAGAGCGTCGGTGTCCCGCTCTACAACGTCCCGGGCAACCACGAGATGCTCACGGACCGGATGGCGATCGCGCTGCTCGAGGAGCTCGGCCACGACCTCTACGGCTCCTTCGACGTCGGGTCCTGCCACTTCGTGGCGCTCAACACCGACGAGTACTGGCTCGAGGGCCGCGTCACCGGCCAGCAGCTCGATTGGCTGCGCGCGGATCTCGAGGCGAGCCGCGAGGCGGCCCACATCTTCGTCTTCATGCACCGCCCGCTGTTCTCTTGGTTCCAGGGCGACTTCAATCCCGACGACGCCGGCGTCCTCCAGGAGCTCTTCCGCTCGTACCCCGTCCGCGCCGTCTTCGCCGCCCACGACCATTTCCATCACGTGGAGGAGCACGACGGCGTCCGGTACATGACCGTGGCCGGAGCGGGATCTCCGCTCTACGCCCAGCCGCAGGAGGGCGGCTTCGCGCACTACGTCCTCGTGAGCGTCACGCCCGAGGGCATCGACTACAACGTCATCGAGCCGGGGCACCTCGACGTGGACCACGTGGCGGGAAACGATGGCATCGAGCCGATGACGGTCGCGCGGGTGGCAAACACGACGGACCGCGACCTCCTCGTGCGGAACCTCGAGCTGCGCGTCCCGCGCCTCGAGTCGGCGGAGGACTACGGGCTGAGCGTGGACTACCTCGACTGGTCGCGTGCCCGCCAGGAGCTTCCCGCGCGGCTTCGCGCGGTCAGCGACCTCCACGATGGCAGCGTGAGCCTGTCGGTGGAGGTGCCGGTGCCCAGCGGAACCGTCTTCCACGTGCGCGCGGAGGCGCGCCTTCCCGACGGCAGGCCGGGCATCCAGAGGGCGCTCGTCGTGAATGCGGACGACTTCGGGCGCTCCGAGCCGATCACCTCGGGCATCCTGCGCGCGCACCGCGAGGGGATCGTGACGAGCACGAGCCTGATGGTCCGGTGGCCGTTCGCTCCGGAGGCGGCGCGGCTCGCCGCCGCCGAGCCGGGCCTCAGCGTCGGCCTGCACCTCGACTTTGGCGAGTGGGCATTCCGCGACGGCAAGTGGGGGGCCGTGTACGAGGTGGTGCCTCTGGACGGCGAGGGCCGCGTGGGGGACGAGGCCCGGTCTCAGCTGGAGCGCTTCCGGGCGCTCACGGGCCGCGACCCAACGCATCTCGACAGCCATCAGCACGTGCATGTGCAGGACGAGCACGCGGGCGCCGTCGCGCGTCGGCTCGCGACAGAGCTCGGCGTCCCGCTTAGGAAAAGCACTCCCGGCTTCCACTATTGCGGTGACTTCTATGGCCGCACCCGCGAGGGCGCTCCCAACCCCGACGCTATCACCGTCGACCATCTGCTACGCCTGATCCGGGGCCTCCCGCCTGGTACTACCGAGCTCGCATGTCACCCGGCCGACGCCGGTGGCGATCCCCTCTACGACGAGGAGCGAGTCGCGGAACTGCACGTCCTCTGCGATCGGCGCGTAAAAGAGGTGCTCGTCGAGGAGGGCATCGAGGCTCGCTCCTTCGCCGACCTGCGCTGAGGGCGGTGGTCCCTCCAGCTGGTGGATCGCTTTGCCAGGCACCCCGTCGAAGCGCCCGAGCGCAGGAAGGCACTCCGCGAGGTCACGAGCCGCCCGGCGGTCGAGATATCTCATGCGGCGCTCACGGTGATCGCCTCGTCGAGAAAGTCGGCATCTCCGAGCCCCTGATCGATGAGATGCACATACGTGCTCAGTGTGAAGCCGGGGTCGTGGTGTCCAAGCCATTCCTGGATCTGTTTGATGTTTCGTCCGGCGTCGAAGAGCAGCGAGGCGTCGGCTGTCGCTCCCAGCTACGGAGCGCGGCGATCCCGTTACGAACGTTCATGCACGGATAGTTCTGGTCGCGAGCGTTTTTGGCAAGAGTGGGGGGCCCGGCACCCCCCCTCCTGCCCCCCCTGGCCACCCGGAGAGCTCAATGGATGTCAAACCCCGCCGCCAACTGTCCAGACCCTCCCAGTTGACCCTGTTGCCAACCCGTTGCCAACGCCTCTGCTCACAGTGATGACCGGCGACGGCAAGACCACAAGAAACCGTCCGTCTGCAGGGTCTTCTGGAAGCCGACGCCCGGATTCGAACCGGGGACCCCTTCATTACGAGGCTGCAGTTGCGGTCTCGCGGGGTCGGGCGCTGTCCTACGAAGTCCCTGCAAAGCCGATGGCTTTGGTAACCGTTCAGTCCCCCCGCGGCTGGGTCTCGTTTGCAGGATCTTGTGCATGTAGGGGGAATCTGGGGGTGTGGGTTGTGAGGAGTTCGAGGCGGTCGCGGTTGCGGGGGGTGAGCCGGCGCGGTTGTTGATGGTGTCGCTGTTGGAGCGGGCTGACCGTCATGAGCGTGAGGTCGCTCGGCTGGAGGCGCGGATAGCGCGGCTGGAGGAGCAGACGCGGTCGAGCTCGCGCAACAGCTCAAAGCCGCCGTCGCAGGATCCGCCGAAGACCCGCAAGCAGCGGCGCGCGGAGGCGAGGGCGAAGGCCAAGGAGTGGGCGAAGGCCGACCGCGATGGGGTTGAGCGCAAGGCGGGCGGCCAGCCCGGCCGTCGCGGGTCTGGGCGCGAGCTGGCCCCGGAGGACCAGCTCGATGAGATCGTCGATCACTATCCCGTCGCGTGCGGTGGCTGTGGGCACGAGTTCGCCGAGTCCGAGCGGGTTCGGTCGCGGCGCCCCGCGCGCCACCAGGTCGCCGAGCTGCCCCCGGTCACGGTGGTATTGACCGAGCATCGCTGCCACCGGCTGCGCTGCCCGGGCTGTGACGCCAAGACCAAGGGCGAGCTGCCCGCAGGGCTGGCCGGGTCGGCGTTCGGGCCCGCGTTGCAGGCGGCGGTGGTGACGATGACCGCGCGCAACCGTGTGCAAACACTGGCTTTGCGGAACTGACCTGACGCGAGTGTACACCGGCAGACTGGTGTTCCTGACCCGGTAGCTGACCCGCCGAGGCATCACGGGCGCGCCGCGGGGCGGTGGAGGGTTACGGCCGACTTCGCGGTCTCGTCGGCGAGCTGGATGACCTCGCGTCGCGCACGGTCACCACGGCTACGAGGTCGCGGCTTTCGAGCACCTCGTAGACGAACACCATCCACGGCCACGGACCGATCCACAGCCGATACTAAGAGACGAACAACGCGCCGGGCGCCACTTGACCCTCCACGTGAACCTGTCAGGCGCGAGCATGAGTGCCCCCGAGCTTGTGGACTGGCCTGGACCCCGTTGTGGCGTTGACAGTTAGCTGACTGAGATCGCTCGGACGGGCGAGGAGGGGCGGAGCCCCGACGAGGCCGTCCGAGGCGACTTCCAGCATGGCCGCTCGACCGAAGGAGA
>JAABUR0100002339.1_pt1 | contig 29342 bp, 17 predicted proteins | sample 5560091 | NCBI WGS metagenome assembly JAABUR01 (sample SAMN10711879, study PRJNA513375) | rock metagenome | isolation source: Antarctica rocks | place: Antarctica: Victoria Land, University Valley sud
GGATGGAAGAGGATGATTACGAAGCCGACGTTCGGTATGCCGACTCTTCGCTTTGAAGGAGGTTGGGTCTGGAAACACACTTGCTGATGATGCTTTCTGTCAGTTGGACCGGACTTTACCCGACGACCTGTCAAATACGAGCGTTTCATTCGACCGATGGGACTGCGGTACAAAAAGGCCAACGTCACGCATCCTGAGCTTAACGTCACTGTTCAGCTCCCTATCATATCCGTCAAGAAGAACCCTCAAAACCCCATGTACACACAACTAGGTGTATTGACGAAAGGGACCATCATCGAAGTCAACGTTAGCGAATTAGGATTGGTAACAGCTGGTGGAAAAGTGGTCTGGGGAAGGTGGGCGCAAGTTAGTAAGTAGTGGGAAGGGTATCATCTTCTGACGTTTAGGCTGCTGACATGGACCTAAGCAAATAATCCAGAAAATGACGGGTGCCTAAATGCGTATGATAGCTCCGTTGCTCTTTCGAGATGTCCAGTGGATCAAGACTAATGGAATTGCAGAGTTTTACTGGTATGATCGGGATTTGTTCAAGAGAAATGGTAATGCATGGCACGGCGTTTAGGTACAGGTACGTAGCAGAGCGGCATAGCTTCTGCATAGACTCCCAACAGGAGCCACGGAACAGCCTAGAACGAACTTCAGTCGTTGACGACCTCTCGTGTATTCAAGAAGCGCAACCGGTCATGAGCAATTCGTGATTTGATTACGAGGCCTGCCAGCAGAGCAAATGACTGGGCTCGGAGTGCAGATTACGGCACGCCCGAGAGGCTGAGGAGAATCGGTGTGATTGTGGCCTCGACATTTCACGGAGCGTATTTTCAGCCTTGTGGTTGCCGCTCATATTCGTCCGGTCTCTACTTGATCGTGTTGGTCCTTTTTTACCCGTACCAATCTATACATGTGATGTGCGTTATCACGAGTTTGTTCCATCCGTTCAAGGCAGAAACTAATTCAACACCCGGACACGGAGCTGAATCGCTTTTTCGCCATCCACTGTGTTTGACTCCTCTGCGATGGGGATCGAACATATGACATTGGTGCGACAACTTTGTAGTGTTGGTCAATGCCCTCTCAATCTCGCGTGTCCCCAGCCACGTAGAGATTCGCTCGTATTTGTGTTTTCATTACTGGTGTTACCATGAGTGTTGTCTTCTTCCCAATGATTGACCTCGAATTTCAGAACCGCCAGTAGCATCGTTCCAAGGCCAAATAGTCTGATCCTTCAAGCATTCTGCATGCGTCTAGCTGAAGTACTCCTCCGTATTCCGTACCTACCTCCGTAGATAGGTACTGGATGATGGAAAGTGCAGGTGCAGGCACTTTGAAGGAGTCTGCGAATCCTGTCCAATCTTCCATATTTTCCGTGGTTGTCGGACGCTTGTCCCGAGCACCGAGCGTACATACAGTAGAGTATTACCGAGCCAGACCCCTGCAGTCAGGGGCAGGAATACTGGAAAACCTTGTTTTCCACGACTTCCCGCCCCCAATTCCAATTTCAGCTCTCACCGTCCCAGTACAGTGACACGAGTGAGTACTACGTAAAGTGCACTAACTGATAGTGCTGATGTACTAATTTCCATGACCGGATACGGGTCTGAATGCTGACGAAGCCTATCCGATGTACCCAATCAAGAAGTCTTATAGCTTGGAGATACCAAGGTAGTAGAAGTAAGCTAGTCATTCCTGGTAAGGCTCGTGTCCAAATCAGTGTAACAAGCCACGAGGCGTGCCGGCTTTCATCTTCTGTTTCAGCCGCCAACTGTGCCTCTTTCCCCTGACGATCAGCTCTTCTCACCGAGTCACCCCAAGATAATAATGCCGCTAATGCCGGGTCTTGAGGTTCCAAACGTGCTCTCCAGGCTGCCGAGTGGCGTCGTCACTCTGTGAACGCCCTATGGATTCCGTATTAGAGGTCTTTAATTCATCTCTAGTCAACAGCGGCAGCTGGCCTTATTTCCTGTCTTTACGGAACTGTCCGACTCTGGCCCTGGACGATTTCGTTGCCAAGCTTCCTATGCCTCTGGAGTCTGCGCTAACCATCTTCTCCACGTCGTGATCTTCGACTTCACACTCTCTCTCATTTCAAATATGTCGTTGTCCTCATAGCTATATCCACACTGTCTTTACAGCTGATTCTCAGCATCACGCTCATTCTACACCTCACGCTCTCTACCGACCCATCATGACCATCTCTACGATATAATGCTGTCGATTATTGCTTGAATAGAATATAATAATATGGGTGTAACACAGAGTCATACATCTGGCGGGGTTTACGCCACCGCGTACTGTACGTTCTTTGTCTTCGCACGATCCATCATATTCCCTCGAGCTTCCCTGGCATTCAGCGATCATGTCTTTACAAGTCTTGACATGACAAGACGAGAGAAGGCCACATGTGTCTCTCCCATTTGCCCCTCTCTAAGAAAAGCATTCGCTACATCCCTCTTCTACTTCCAATGCTGATTTGCGATCCGTAATACAGCGTCGGGAGTTTCGTGGGCTCCCAAATCCACATTCTCCTTCAACCAACAATCCTTCGCTCCGCAGTTCGCCAATGTCACCACCATAAATGGTACCGCAGTTTCGGGAACGGGAGTTTCTGCTACTGGGTCAAATGCCGCCTACATCACCGGTGCGCCAAGCGCGACTCAACAATCAAATGTCACAAACACCGCCTATGCGGACTGGGCCTCGTCGAGTGCTTTTGCCAGTTGTTTCACAAAGGATGGGTACGAGTCTAAGACGTGTTCTTGCAAAGCCGACGCATCGTCCTTTTTTGCGCGGGAGGCTACGCAAACCACCACTACACCGGGACTAGTCACTGGACTTCCGGCAACGACAACCAAGCTCGGAAGCTCCTACACCCCTCCGGCTGCGTGCTGCAACGAATGCAGAATTCTAGCCGAACCGGTGCGGCTTTTCTACTGGCCACCGGACGATCTTTTGCCTCGCGACGCCACCATAGGAAATGCCACTGCGGGCAATGGTACAATCGCTCATGCTCCGGTCAATAATGCGACGGTCAACACAAAACTGGCTGCCAGAGTCAGCGCGCCATACACAATGGTTTCAGAGGGATTCACTTAGTAAGTATTGTTAGAGACGCCGAGATGACCTCTGCTGACCTAGAATCAAGCACATCGCCTTCCGTCTACGTGGTCTATAGTACTCTTCGTGCAATCGCCTCATGCGTCCCAACGGAATCTGGCGTCTTTGCAACTCAGTCAGAACGGAATGTAGGAGATGTGCACCATCTTGTAACAAGGTCATATATGCCAAGTGATCTCTCTACTTGGGGCTGTCCTTACTATACCGTCAGCTGGAAGCCACTGAACTATTCATTGTTATATGCACCTCCTCCAATGACTGATCTCCTGAGTAGCGCCAGTGCTTGCTTTGACATCTCGACAAGCGGAGGTGGTCTGACCTTGGTCAATACACAACTTGAGTCAATGGTTAGCGACATCCTAGCTCACCCAAGGATGTCTCAACATCCAGATCTCTCCCTGGTGGATCCCGCTTGGAGTACTTGTACGCCAATGCTATACGGCGGTTTTGACCCACCTCGACCAATGATCAAGGCCACCGGTCTTGACGTGGTATCTGCAACCCCGACTGATCCGGCGTCTCCAGCCCCTCAAACGGCTTCGCCTAGTCCTGGGGTATTCATTACGTCTCCGCAAGTCGATCCGACGCAGGCGTCTCCCGTTGGCCCAGCATTGACCGGGCCCATGTTTCACACTACTTTCGCCAACGCCCCAACCGCCAACAGTCCAGCAAATACTCCAGCTGTGACTAGGTCAGCGGCCAACGACCCAGCTGTGAATAGTCCAGCAGCGAGCAATCCAGCTGTTGACAGCCCAGCAGCGAATAATCCGCCGGCTAATAGCCCTGCTGCAGTTAGTCCAGCTGCGGGTACTCCAAGCAGTTTTCTTCCGGTCTTTACGGGGTTCCCAGCGCCTGCTCAAAATTCCCCTCCTGCTCAAAGTCCTGCAGCAGTTCAAAATCCAGCGCCTGCCCAGAATCCTGTTCCCGCTCAAAATCCCCCGGCTGCTGCTCCTCAAAATCCTCCTATTGCTCAGAATCCCGCTGTGGCCCAAAATCCTCCCACGGCTCAAAACCCACCCGTTGCGCAAAACCCACCACCAAATCCCCCTGCATCGAATGGGCCTGCACCGAACCCTCCAGGGCAGAATTCGCCTGTCCAAAATCCTGGACAGACCGCTCCAGCCCAAGGTCTTCCTGCCCCAGGCGTTCCGGCCCAGAACCCGCCAACGCAAGGCCCTCCTGCTCAGGGTGTCCCTGCCCCGAATCCGCCAGCCCAGGGGCTTCCCGCCCAGAACCCACCGGCTCAAGGTTCTCCCGCCCAGAATCCGCCAGCCCAAGGGTCTCCCGCTCAGAATCCGCCGGCTCAAGGTGTCCCCGCCCAGAATCCACCGGCTCAAGGTTCTCCCGCCCAGAATCCGCCAGTCCAAGGGTCTCCCGCTCAGAATCCGCCGGCTCAAGGTTCTCCCGCCCAGAATCCGCCAGTCCAAGGGTCTCCCGCTCAGAATCCGCCGGCTCAAGGTGCTCCAGCCCAAGGTGTGCCGGCTCAAGGTGTCCCTGCTCAGAATCCGCCGGCTCAAAGTGCCCCAGCCCAAGGTGTACCGGCTCAAGGTGCCCCCGCCCAGGGATCTCCGGCTGTAGGATCTCCTGCTGCACTTCCCTCTTATTCAAACGTTGCAGTACCTGCTGGATCCGGGGGCGGCAGTATCATGAGTCCTGGAGGGTCTAACATACCCACCCCTGGAGGTAACACTGTTAACTCAGGCACTCAAAATCCTAACCAACCTGGTTCGGTTGGAAGTTCCCCTCCTGCTTCGAACGCTCCTCTCCCTTCAATTGGAGGTCAAGTAGTCCAGCAAGCACCTGGCGGAGGTGCCATTGTTGGTGGTTCTACACTAAGTGCTGGTGCAGCAGCTACGATAGGTGGTACTCCAATTTCTATTGCCAGTGATCATATTGTCGCAGGCAGTAGTACTGTGGCTTTTGCTCCGAGTGCCAATACTGCAGGAGCTGGAACCGGACCAGGCGTTGGGACAGGCTCTGGTACTAGTGGAGGTGCTCAAGTCAATTCCAACGGCGCCTTGGTTGTTGCTGGTGCAACTATTAATCCAGGCTCTCAACAGACTGTTTCCGGCCACGTGATATCTGTTGATTCTTCCAGTCACGTCATTGTGGACAGTAGCACATATGCAGCTCCAGTTGCCGCGCCATCTTCCGGTTTACCTGCCGTGAATGGTCAGTCCATTCAAACGGCTGGTGGTGGTGGTGTCGTTGTAGGAAGTTCAACTGTTGCTTCAGGATCTCAAGCCACCATTGCGGGACACGTGGTCTCTGCCGGCTCGAGTAATGTCATTGTCGACGCTAATATCTATTCTGTTCCAGCTGGCTTACCGACGAGTCTCCCACCCGTCAACGGTCAGTCAGTTCAGATTGCTTCCGGTGGCGGTGTGGTGATTGCAGGTTCGACTATCGCTGCAGGAAGCCAAGCAACAATTTCTGGCCATGTGGTTTCCGCTGGCCCGAATAACGTTGTCGTCGATGCTAGCACTTTCGACCTTCCAGCCACGACCCCAAGTCCAGATCTCCAAAAAGGCGTCCAAAATTCGAACGGCCCGTTCAACGGCATTGTCACACTTCCCAATGGCGCGATCATCAGTGCTGGTGGCAATGCAGCGACCGTCTCTGGAAAGGTCGTCTCTGTCCTCCCAAATGACAATGGCATCCAAGTCGGCAGCAGCACGGTCGCTCTTCCTTCGAACCTCTTACCCCAATCTGTTACCGTGGCCGGGCAGACGCTAACAGCCGCTCCTAATGGTGGTGGTTTTGCACTCGGTACGAACACGCTTTCAGCCGGTGGTCCCGCAATGGCAGTGTCTGGAACCCCTATCTCCATTCTCCCGAACAACGGCGGTCTCGTCGTCGGCAGCAGTACTGTCGCTCTACCTGCAGCGCCTTCAGCAACCCAACCTATCTTCACCGTAGGCGGCCAAACATTTACAGCTGCTCCGACAGGCTTTGCCATCGGAAGTTCCTCGCTCTCTATAGGTGGCTCAGCAATCACCATTTCTGGCACCATTGTTTCTCTAGGCTCCTCGGGTCTCCAAATCGGCTCCTCAACCATCCCCCTAATACCCACATCCCCCCAATCCATCTTCACAGTCGCAGGCCAAATCTTCACCGCAGCCCCTACCGGATTTTCTATAGCCGGAACATCCCTCTCCGTAGGCGGCTCCGCTCTTACACTCTCGGGCACGGTAATCTCCCTCGGCTCCTCAGGCCTCCAAATCGGTTCCTCAACTATCCCCTTGACGGCCAGTGCATCGCAAACAAGCCTAGGCGCGCTTCTCACCAGTGCCATTGGCACAGGGAATTCAAGTGGGTCTACACCGACTGGGGCTGCGGGGACATCGGCGGGGGGGAAACCGACTGGTACGGCGGTGCAGGGTGCTGGAGCTAGGTTGGGTCTGGGGATGTGGGCGGTGGTGTGTGGTGTTGTGGCGGGGTTGGCTGTGCTGCTGTGATGTGAGAGGGAGTTTGTATATTTTTTAATTTGAATTGGGGAATAGGTTGGACTTGGGGTTGGATAGGCTGATGTGGTAGTGATACATGGGGAGGTAGTTAGCGTTCGTATACTCTGTTAATAATCAAAACCTTTCACAACAAAACCATCTCTCTTTCTCTCTTCCATTCCTTCAACCCACCTTTTCCTCCCCTTTTCACATTCTTCCCCTCCCACCCTCTCTTCTGTTCACCCTCACACCTCATTCTTGACTCTTCTTTTCACTCTCACTCACTCTCACATCTTCCTCGCGATTCAATCATTATTTTCTATTTCAAACTATTTTCTTTCTCACACGTTCTTTCCATTCATATATTTTTTTCTCTCTTACTCTTCTTTTCTTTCGATTTTTTTGGAATATGCATTTTTTTACTTTTTTCTTGTTTGTTTATTTTATTTTAATTTTATTTTATTTAATTTGGGTTGGGTTGGGTTGGTTTTTGTTTGAATTGTTTGAGTTGTTCGATTTATTTCAAGTCATCTAAGTCACTCAATTCATTTAATCTATCCCCTCAGCCAGTTTAACCCCTCAATCCTCAGCAGTCTCAGCATCATTCTCGTTTCCATTCCCCTTCCTCTTCCCCTTCCCCTATCTCCTCTATCTAATCCCTCTAATCCACCACTTATACCAAAGGATCAAAGCTCTCAAATCCCTCAATCTTTCTTCTGTTGATCATTCCTGTTTTTTGGGTTTACTTTAGTTGGGAAGGGAGCGTGATTGAAGGGATTTGGTGAATTGATGGTTGTGTGAGGTGGAGGGGGTGAGGGGGAGGAGGGGAGGAGTGGGTGAGAGAGTGTGGGGTTGATGTGTTTGCGGGGCATGCGAGCGTGGTTTTGAAAAGGGTTTTGATTGGATGGTACTTGATTCGACGGTTGGGAAAAAAGGGAATAGGAAGCGGCAGAGAAGGTGAAATTTGAAAGAGGGTGGTGGTTGTTGCGTTTAGCGAGTATGGATTAACGCGCTTGTGGGTTTTGGTGGGAGTTTGTGGGTTTCAATGATTCAGGGCTAGAGAGAGCGAGGTGTGAGAAGTTTATTGATGGGTTTAAGAGGGGGAGGGGCGGATTTGATTTGAGGGGGAGAGAAGGTGGGAATAAGCGGAAAAGATGGTGTGAGAATGAGGTCTTGAAGCATGTCTTTTCCCGTACGAACATCTTCTTGACGAAGTAGCACTTCTTCGCTGTCTTTTCTTTTCTTGCTCGTTTGCGACGTCTTCATCGACTTCCGTTCTTTCATTAATTGCAACTCTTAAACGTCGTTTTTGTATTCTCGACTTTTCTAATAATCATTCGCACATCTCCTTCAACAGCTCAACAGCTTTCCCGATCCCTATCTTTACCACCCAAATCATACCCCTCAAAACCTCCTACTCCCTTGACTCCCTTGATCTTCATGCTATCAGTATTTCTGCGCATGCGAGAGGCTCAGAGACTACTTGAGGGAATAACAGATGATGGAGGGGGGTTTCGGCGGGTTTGAGAGGGGGCGGGTGGTGAGAAGAGTGTTACTTATGAACTAGTGTTCGTCTCTTCCATATATCTTTTCTGGAGATAGCCCTCCTCCTTTCTCTTTTCCTCCTCCCGCATCTGCTACCTCTTGTTAACCCCGCCACCAACTCCCGGACGCGCTTGATACAACTCGGTAAACAGCACCACTGCACCAATGCACCACTAACTCTTTCCTATCTCCTCTTCTCTTCTTTCAGCATGAACCCTTCCCCATTCCTCCTAGTACTTCGTACCTATCATTCTCAGAATTTTCTTGTTGTTCCTTACTCACTGGGGTTATTATAGCTTTTACAAGACTAGCGTAGCCGATAGCGATGAGATGAGGGACCTGGTTTGGTGATGTTGGGGTATGTTGTTGAAAAGCGGTGGAAGGGCTGGAAGGGGGGGTATGGGGGAAGGAAGCGGTGGTGGAAGAGTGTTATCATATGCAAACCAAGGACTCTTTCACCTGCTGTCAAACCTATCACAACCAACCCAAATCATTAGCACATATGTATCAATCTTACCATCATCTCCACCACCGCCATATTACACAGCCATCCCCACCACCACCTTCTCTAATATCTCCGTCTCCCTCACCCATCCACCCCACCACGCAAGCACCTCCACCCCGCTCTCCACCATTGCAGACTTTGCCGCATTCGAATAGTTGAACTCGGGGGATGACGAGGGGGTTGAAAAGGGCTTGAGATGATGAAGAGTCAAAGGACGAGGAACGAAGGCTTGGGACCAAGATGTCAGCGCGATAGGTTGAGTGCGGGATGCCGGAGAATTGATGGCGTGAGGGGTGGCGAAGAGTGGGGCTCTGGAACGAAGATGGGCTCTGGGATGATAGGGGATGGGAGGAGGATAGAAGGATGGGTCTGCAGATGGGATGATTAGGGAAGAAGATATGGGGTTTGATGACGGATGGGGATAAACTTAGATTTTTGTTATTCAGCTTAGGAAGCACTGTCGATCGTTTTCGACAGTGCAGAACAAGAGATCAGTAGGTGGAGATTAGTACAGTGTTAATTTCGACATCATGATGTCGTAGTTGAGTAGGTTATCAGATAGCTGGCTGAGTAGGTGGCTGCATACTTAATTGATCAAATGGTAGCATCATCATTGATTACTATTCTCCCTCGTGATTAATAGTAAATGTCTCATTTGGATTTAGAACATCCTTGACTTCGAGACGTCATCGTCGCTGATTCAGCTGAGGGGGCAATGACTGTAGAAGCCATCATAGTAAATTGTAAATACCATGTCTCGCTGTCTAACATCTTCAGATATTAAGGATTAGAAGGCGTACATGAGGTCTCCACACCCTAGGCTGGATAGAATTAAGCGCGTAGGCGAGCGAGTCTGCAGAAGCAGAAAATACGGCCGTCGCTAACAACAGCGGTAAATTACCGATCAAACCTGCAGACATGGCTATTGAAGGTGCTGGTCTACCGTCATTAGTGACATTCTGAAAGTCGTAGATAACCGGCAACTGAGGTAGCCATTTACGCGATCTAGGCGCAGCATATTTGGTTCAGCGCCAGAAAGATTGACAGAAGAGTATGTGCTTCGACGATCTTGAGCAATATGATCAAAGCGTAAGACCTTCCAGCCTCCTGACTCATGAGCAACACTTCTTCTTTCTGCATCAAAATTTACTGCAAGTAGGTGGTTAGTGTCTGGCCGCTGTGTGAATACTGTAGCGCTGCTGTGTTGACCAAGTTCTGTTCGTCCAGTAAGAGCGTTTCCGGGGATTCTAGTTATCCTACCGCCTTCCCATCAATACAAGGGCCTAGCAGGTCGTATATAAGTTTCTGGCTCAGATGGTGGTACCCAAAATCTCAGGTGATGTGCCAGGAGTCCCGCTGGAGATTCATTGTTGGGAGGAAGGGGATCATATCTCATGATAAAACTAAATTTTGAGAAAATCTGTCTTTGCCAGCATGCTTGAGCAGCTATCGCGGCGTCAAGCTTTGCAAGACTCTAAGTAACGTCCTTATTTGCTTGAGTCATGTCATATTGAATGTTCTTCATCGTCGTCTTTTGCACGTTGAGTTTCTCATGAGTCACCCTACTGTGGTCCAGTAAAGCATCGGATTTCTCTTGCAGTTTGAGGGCCACTTTTTTCTCTTTTCTCTTTCAGGTCTGACGTCGTCTTAGATAGTCTTCGAGCTATCGCTGCAATTATTTCCAGTCGGCTGTCAATCTTGCTTTTGAAGCTCGTGACGAATACCACATTGTCATTCTCGGCTGTAGTAATAGACATTCTGCAGTTCTGCGAGGGCCTTATCATTCGTTTTATGCTCCTTCACAATAGAATCCTTGAAATCGGCTTGGGATTTTCAGATTAATACGTCGAAACAGTACTCACAAAGTTTGGGATACCAGAAGTGTATTGATGGTCACTACATGGCTGCCCAACGTACTCCTCAACTTTTTGACACCATCCTTCAAAGCCAGGTACACTGCATACTACGGCCGAACATTTGTACCGATTGTCTTGAGCATCGCACACTTCGAAATTTCTATCAAATTCCCAAATCTTGCCCAGAAAGCTCTCAATTTGTCTCTCGCATGCTGACGCCACTGCTCGAATTGCATCTAGTTGGCGAAGCTCATGTTTGGCAGGTCGAATGTCGCTGAGCTTAGAAAGTGCACGGCTAAGAGGTTCAAGCTCCACGATAAGGTTCTGGTATTCTACAGCTGCTTCACTTTTCTGAGAACGCGTTAGACTAGATCAAAATGAAGAGCTTTGCAGAATATCACAGACCTTTCTTTAACTCTGACATAATCGTCCCAATAAGCCTCGTGACAGCGATAAAGTCACCGACGCCAAAGCCGCATGGTACTACCATGGTGATTTTTTTTCGCGATGTTGTCACCGAAGCTCAGCAGTGAACAGCTTCCCGTATCGAACAGCCTCGATAACTGCGTGCTGATGAAAGAGCGCTCTGCGATGAAAAGTAAGTCGTGAGGTGCGGTGCCGAACTACATCATGCATATGCAGTGTAACGCTCAGCCTCATCGAATACACCTAACCCCTGTTGACTGCTGCAGCCTCATGCTTTTAAGATAATGATGCAGGTTCCATGAGGCTATGATAGAAACATCCACACACTTCCCATCCGAAGTGATCAGGATGAACGTGTAATGTTCCTTCCAATTTCGTAATTCCTAAACGATCTATATGCAATCCCTGTTTGACGCAGAACTGCGACGCAATACGAAGACGCTGTTTAGATTTGTTCGATATTTGAGCTGGTCCAAGTAAGGTACTCGAGTTTCAGACCGATATACATCAAGCTTTGGGCAAAAGAGAAGATGTTGGTAAACAACCAGCTCTAACAAGATTTATATCGTGATTTTCGGTGCGGTTCCTACAAAGATCAGCACCCCATCCTTCTAATCTTTGCTCCAGCAACAAATGTGACCGCTCTATTGCCTCACTTTCAAAACCCCATCTTCCTCCCAAAAAACCCCAACACCCTCAATCGAAACAACACCCTTGAGTCCAAAACAAAAACAAATGTTCGAAGATATACCAACCCAGACAACCCGATCCAAGATCAATCGTGCCCAACGTAGTCCAGAAAACTATGCCACAGAGCATTGCCGTCCTATCAAAAGAACTTGCACCGAGGCGAGCGTTGTGGCGACTGGCGAGGGTTGGCCTAATGGATGCAGATTTTGTGGTAATAGATGCGGCTTTTACCCCCTATTCTCCAGGAACGATACAGCGAGCGGGATGTTGCTCTAGGTTAGACCTTCATTTGATGGCTTCATCTGGAACCTACCTGCTCGATCTGCAATGTTGCCACTCCTAGATTTTCCGAACTTTTTCGACCGTTAATCCCCTTTCGACGAGAGAAACATTTCGTTGGAAAAATGACAGAATGCGGGTAATGTATGACGATGGTGAATTGTGTGGAAGAAGTATGCGGGTTATCGAACTGTGAGCTTGGTGAGAGTTGTGAGTAGCTGTTATCCTAAATGTAGTAGTTGTAGTCGTACCTAGACCTATATCAGGGCGGTTATGTTGTCCGTTTGAAACTAAGCGAGATCTGGCGTAGTATGAATGATCGTTGCGAACGGATAATCAAAACCGTCCTGAGTAAGGGGTATAGAAGTATGATAGGAGGAATATATGCTTGTGTTGTCTAATTTGTTGAATCTAGAAATGGGACTGCACGATTGCTTCAACCCTGTAACTCCTCGCTATGCTATCCTAGCAGTTGAATCATGGGTATCGTTCGCGTATGAGAATTTCAAACCAGCTCGCCCTTATGCCACTCCGCCTTCTCCTTGCGCAAGGACCTCTGCACCCACAAGGTCGTTATAGCAGCCCATAGCATGGCCCATACAGGAGGGGCTGCCCAACCTGTTTTCATAATCAACCATGGTCTGTAAGCAGAGCGCATGATGGTGTCCATACCAATTCCATATCCAACTGTAAGGGGTATATCCGATACGTAAATCGTAGCTATCGTAGCTGCCCCAACAAGGATGGCCGACAGCCCCCAGAAAATGTTTAATTGAGCCAGCATGCGGCGGAACCTCGGACTTGCTTCGTATCGAGCATTCAGTGCCTCGCGGTATCGCCTGCCGGTCTCTGTGCCAACACCGATGACATCTTCGACAATGGTGTAGACGGTTGGACGTAGGGGCGCTCCTTTAGGTATGGATGAAATTCGAAAAGGCGCTCTAGCACCAAGAGCCGAAAGGAAGCAAGTAAGAAGGAGGATTAAGCCGAAGAAGAGAATGAAGGACGGCCCGGGTAGAGCACAAAGGCGAATAGAGGGTTGTTCAGGAGCGGTGCCGATAATCAGCTCAACCTACAGCAGTAAGGGATTAGGATTGTGATCGCAAGCTCAAGACACCAAGGAATACTGACAATACCAATGGCGTAGCCTATGCTGTAGCTGTAATGGAAGAAATCAAACTGAAATCTCCGTGTTAACGGGTGTAGCGCCATGGAAATATGTCATTGAAGCAATCTGCAAGGATGACTGGCGAGGAACACGCACTCCTTTTCGTCCGCCTCCGATAGGTCTCACTTCCTCCTTTTGCCATAACCTTAACGATCTAAATGCCCATTCGATCGTGGCGAAGAGGCCAAAGACGCAAGTGGTAATGGTCAAAATATTGGTGGGACTTTGCGATGAGTGGTACCATAAGGCATAGAACAGGAGGAGCGGGAGGACGGCGGTATCGAGAGTGAATAATGTCCATATGAAAATGATGTTTTTGAGGTGATCGCGTATAGAATAAGGTAGTTCAGGTAGTTCGGGACGTAGGGTAGAGAAGCCGGAGGAATTTTCTGGAACTGGACCGACTACGCTTGTCCCTTTGGTGCCGACCATGGAGGGCAGCGTCGACGAGACTGGCGGGCAAGAGGCAGAGGCAGAGGCAGATGCGTGTTGGTTGAGTTGGTTCTGTTGCAGAGTGAACTATCCAACAAGCAGGAGTTAGAGAGTAGTAGTGGCGCCATAGTTGAAGGAGGTGCAAAGGTTCGTGACAAGCGGGTTTGGGGAACGTGGAAGGCGTGACGTGGGTTGGCAAACCAACTTTAAATAGCCGATGCATCCGCCAACGCCTCGTGCCGACAGGATCCGCTCATACTCTATCACAGCTTCGTTGATATCGCTGTACTGTAGATCTGGGAAAAGGTCGTACAGAATACCATGATATATTACTCCAAATGGCAAGAGATGAATGCAATGTAGACTACCGGGTCAAATGGCTCTCGGGTTTTGTAGCAAAGCCGACAAGCAAGACCGATGGATGCGCTACTGGGGAGTCCGGGGCTTCGGCACCAGGAAGATGGCGAACACCGGGACGGAACTGTCAGAGGATCTCCATCCGCTATCCAAGTTATGCATGACTCTTCACGGTAAGGTTTCGCTGCAAGGTACGGATGTGGCAGATTCCTGCAGCTCTGCATTAATAAATAGACCCGCGGGAGAAAACGAGCCAAGCAATTCAAATTCGATAGGGAGATAATGTCGGCCAAAAGATATCTGTGAAGAGATTTCAACAATGTAGATATCTTACATGGACATATCGTTGAATCATCGATCGGTATTCCTGGTCTACGCAATAAACACTCGAATCAATCGGGCACAGTCATTCTAGTGTATACATCTCCGTTTACTGTAGTCGGTGAGTAGAGGTGTTGTAAACTATAGTTTTGGAGTAGTTGATGAGTTGCTATCGAAGCAACTCCAGGCGCCCAACATGGGAGGGCAGCTTGTGGAATCTTTCCTGAACTCCCCTGGTGGTCCCAAGGTACAACTACAATCCTGAGATTAGCTAGCACGACGAGAAGTCTTGGCGCAGAGCAGAGATGGCGACAGCATTCAAACCAGTGTTTCCGACTCGGTGACCATCATGAATACTTGTCCATGCTTGAAGACACATCCTCGGTTATGTCGAACCAGCCCATTTGGGTCTCCCCCGCCTCATCGTACTTTGGCCCGAGCCGAATTTTCGCAGTAGGGACAGCTTCTGCCTTGTTTCGGATTCCTTTCGACAAGTCTTGCCTTGTCGCTTCGTCTGCTTGGAGTACCCTCAGAGTCAAAAGCCCCTGGTGTTCCATAACCTTCACAAAGAGGATCTCCTGAGGCGAAAGCCCTTCGTATTCAGGCCCATTGACTCCTGCCAATGCTTGAGGTTTGCCTAGCAGTAACTTTGGTATTTTGGAGAAATTAAGGAACCCGTCTGATTGACTCATGTGCTGGTAATCCAGCATTTGATACTCCTTCCCCGCTGGCGACGCCTTGCAATTGTTATCCGGCATACACTGCGCAATCCAATGCATCCGCAACTCTGTGCTGAGGGGAACGATATCCAGGGAAGGATCAAGCGCTGCATCGACGCTGTGGTGGAAGAGCTCGCAGTAGATCAGATAGTTGTACAAAGCCTGATCAACATCCTCGCATACCGTCAAGACGGAAGAATCTTCGTCATCTCGGTACCGCTGACGTTCCCCTTGCCCACATTCCAGATCTAGCACACGGCTCAACGGGTTCACGACGTCGATTTTGGCCTGGTGTAGCGCTCGGACGTCATTCAAGCTCAGGCGTGCGACCTGTACGGCAAGGTCCTGCAGCCCTTCGTTGCCCCGTGTGATCGCATCGTATAATTCCTGCCGATTCCTCTCGCTCTGTACTGCCCAATCTGCTATCTGGCGCGCGGTGCCCGCAAGGAGAAGATGCGGATGAGGGGGTAGCAGGTTTTGCCCGTATTTCTTGGCAAATGTTGGAGGGAAAGTAGCGGAGGTGTTGGCACAGGTATTGTAGAAGATGCGAGAGGTACTGATCAGAGAGTATAGATCGTCGAGGGAGTGTAAATAGTTAGGAAGACTGGCAATGAGCTCTGCTGGTAGATCCGTGAGTTGCATGGTGTACATAGGACCTTGACGATCCGAAGCAGACGTTGGGGTGGAAGTGCTCAAGCGACCAAGTAGCTCTGAAGGCGAAGAATGCGGCGATGAGTGTTTATCCAGCACTCTGTGTGTTCTCAGAGTTGTGTACAGGTTCCTGTTCGTCACTGTTGATTGTGTCCTACAGACTAGGGCACCAGAGATTAGACAGTCTTGTGGGCGACTGCGAGACAGGGCTTTGGCAGTGCGGACATAGGCTCTCGGTTGAGCAACTGTTTTCATGCTGGTGGAATCAGAAGTGTTGTCGAGATCAGACAGTAGTTGAATGGTGGAGTGTGGTTCTTTTGGAAGCGACACACAATCTTGCGCCCAGGACAATCCGTCTTTTGCAGTCGAGATATTTTTAGTGCAACTTCTGAGGTTCAATTCAAGGCAGGTTTGTCGAAGGGAGCTGGAATACAGAGTGGACTGTGCTTCGAGCAGATTGTTCTCCGCCTCATCCAAGGTTTATTTTACATCAAGCTTCATGATATCTATCTAGCTATTCTAAACCTACGAAGAATTGAACATACAATTCGTTCACTGCCCGCTGGGTACTGGATAGGGTCCGTAGCCAGGTCGAGGGAACTTTGGAGTTCCATCTTGGTTCCATGTGAACTTCTGGGTCCGGATCGTCCTTGCACCCCAACCATTGGATGGGTCTAGCATTCCGTGGTATACGAGCCAGTTCTCACTTCCATCAGGGCTTGTGGTGAAACTAGCGTGGCCTACGCCATAAGCTTGCGCGGCAGGGTTCTGGTAGAACACGCAACCTTGGGTATTCTTCCGCCAGTCCTGGACGTTCATGGGGTCATCGCCAACGAGCTCTAGTTGACCGAGACAGTAGTTGCGGTTGTCAGACCGCGCCGCAGAATAGATGACAAAGTTTTGACCGGTCTTGGAGTTCACCAGCTGCTCGGGACCTTCGTTCGAAGATAGTCGGACATTGAAGGGACGACCGTATGGAGTCTTCTCCCACGCTTGGTCCGGAACACTCAGGATTTGGCGCTCCGTGAAATTGGAGGCGACAGTCCAAGGGTTGTCCACTAGATAATGTTAGGCCGGTGATTCTATGCCAATGCATATGGAGTACATACTCTTAGTGATGCACAAGTTTGATGGCCAGCCGTCGTACTGTCGGTACCAGCAGCTGTAAATGTGGTACAGACCGGTGCTATGCTGGAAGTATGTTCCGTCAATGGCGAATTGGTCGTAGGTATTGAGCTGAGCCTTGAGCGTGTAGTTTGAGGCCCACGGGTCGGCTCCGCTGCTCTCCAAGACGTACATTCTATACGACTCAATTTCTAGACGTTTATTAAGGATTATTTTGCTATTCACCTGTGGTTCACTGCAGGGCACGAAAACTCGCAGAACATGTCGGTCTCTGGCGGTGGTCCATCGGAGTGCGGGTCCGCCGTGAAGATGACATACCACTTTTTGTTGATGTTGTGGAGTTCCGGGGCCCAGAGGTCTGTCGAGTAATTCATACCCTTGGGTGGAATGAAAGCGGCCTTGACAGAAGCATTGTTCCAGTTGCTATTCCAGCAATCAGTACTGTAGAGGTACGGGAGGCTTCTATAGGAACCCACGTCAAGCTCTTACTCTGGTACATTGTGATGTTGTCACCATTTGTAAAGGTAAGGTAATAGTAGCCATTATATCGGGTTACCCATCTGCGAACCGTGGATTAGCTCAAGGCACTTTTCTCTTGCATATGCTTCCACTTACGGATCAGCGCCCACGCCGTCTAGAATTGGATTGGAGTAGGTAGCATTGCCGGACATTGACTGAGCTATGGCAAGCTGCAGCAGAGAGAAGAGGGCAAGGACGAAGCGGTAGAGGAGCGCCATGGTGGAGGAATGATGAGGAGAAAGTTAGGTGGCATTTGGAACCCGGCGGGAAGGCCATCTTTATAGACAATGCGTATCGTTGTATATACGACATTGTCGGCATGGTGACAGACCTACTACTTTAGTATATGAGTGAGTAGGAAATTCTTGAGAAAGCGGGGAAACGAGGGGGATTCACTAAAACCCAGCGTCGCAGTGATTTAAGGTTTTCCCCGCAGGGCGGCTCAACCGGCTAGCCTGAAGGAGATTAAATCCTTCTTCTTACACCAATCGCAACGCAGCATTATTTCCATCCCCCGCCTATACCAAGAACCCTAATTACCTTAATCGAGACATAACACCGCTGCGACCTCATGATGCCCACGCTTACAGCAAGACCACCGTTCCTGATATGAGTCATACTCTCATGTACTCGTATAGTTGGAGAAATTCACCCCTCGATCAGATGTTGATGTGACTTTATCCGGAAAGCGTGAATAGCTTCATCTTCATGACTCAATTAGGAACATGCTTGATACCCTCCATGACTCCTTGGCGTGACGCTGCCGCCCTGATACCCAGTCTACTAATGTCATAATAGTCTGATCCTCACACGGTTGAAAATCACGGCTGCTAGAGCTTCGTACATAGCCCTTGCGAAGCACCGATGGCTTGAAGAATGAAGAGTGCAGGTGACTGATAAAATCCTAGTACAACGCCAACGCAAATTGTTTCATGAGTTTTGCTAAATCCCACTTCTTGCCAGGTTCAGCGCATTCCATCGTCTCAAAAACATTTTACTTGAGTAGGACATCTAGCTCTACCGCTTACGGGGAAAGCAGCTACAGCGATATCTCTGCTTCCTTCGTCGGAATGAGCTGTAGATTCAGCTCAACTGCCCTCGATGGCTCTATCTATGTTCATGCCCTGTTGCCGTCAATATGGCTGCAACGACATGAGCGATGTACTTTTACTTTCCATCCTTTTCACTACTGATTGCATTCTTCAACCAAACATGAGAATCTGATAGATAGATTCGTAAAGTGGAAGACTATAACACAGCTGAGCATGTCTAACGGAGATTACGACTCATGCCAGGACTGGAATATCGCGACGCGACCTGAACAACCACGATGCTATAACTATGTAGGTAGGTCGGGTGTGTAGCGTGCATAGAGTTGTAATATCCACGGTATCTATTGAAACAATATCTATGTTGGAAAATTGTACGAAAATTTCTCCGCTCACCCTACTAGTGCCAGATGTTACACTGCTTCTACTGCTTCTACTGCTTCATCACTTATGCTTCAACAAAAATCGCAACATATAAGCTTTACGAGTCATCATCTGTTCATGTTTTACATGCAATTTTTCAAAGTCCTAACCATTCTTGACGATCTTGCGGAAATCAGTGTGAAAGTGCCACTCATAGATGTGGAGCCGCCAAAGATCTAAGCGAACAATAAATCGTGATGATCCATTTCGATCAGAGCGTCTGGCAGCGACGAGCCGGTCAAGCACGTCACAGAGATCACGGAGAATCACATTCATGTTCGATTCCTTATGAGGTCGGTGGTCAAACTGACGCATGCGGCTGGGAAGACGCTTTGGACGCCTGTAGCGAAGAAGTCATAGATGACGCAGAAGATGAATAGGCTGCCTACTGAGTCTATTGTGGCCCAAGAGTAGAGAAATATACCGGCAACGAAGGCTACGGGTGTGAGAGTGTTGACGGGGCCGAGTACCTAGTCCGAAACGGCCTGGCATGCACACAGCATTCATAAGAAGAAGAATAGCCAGGGAGGTTAAAGATGACACCTTGATGATATCTTTGCCACATGTACTGATCTGAGCTTTTGTCATGACATGGCCCGTGAATTGTCATGTGATTGATTGAGGACTTGCATAAACATATGCGTAATGAACTACCCATAGGTTCAGAAACATACCGGCGGCAGATGATCGTGTAAAGCAATTCTTTGAATGCGCTCCATTCATCGAGGGGCCCAATTGTGCGTGGAGGAAGGCGAAACCAAGCGATGGGATACCGAATTGATAAAACACTTACTGCTATTGGAAAGGAAGAAATCTTGCGGACTTGTTTAAGGCTTTGCGACCTACTCTATGCCATTCGACAGACCCCACAGGCCTAGAACGATGTCTGACTCTCAGCCTCAACCATGTTAAATAGTGTGCTCACCCATCAAAGTTTCTAGGTACAGTCCTCTGACTTTCCTTTTACCTCCTGGCTGTTGAATATCCGAGGGAGATCTAACGGGAGGTGACGCTTTTTGCTGAATATCCAATATGTCAAGTCCCATCGATGGTGGCCTTCTCTTCTGGAGAGATCTCACGCCCTTCCCAGTATCTCTGAGGACTCCTGTCTCGTCCCATCGAGAATTCTGGTCGTAGGAGGAGGCATTACTGGTCTCGTTACTGCCTGGGTACTGCTCGATAAAGGCTATCATGTCACCATAGTGGCTAAAGAATGGGCTTTCTGGGGCAAGCAGCAACGATTGACGTTCCAGATAGCTGGTGCGTTGTGAGAGTACCCTTCAGCGCTTTGCGGATAATCCATGGACGCCACATCTCTGCAGTATTCCAAGAATTGATGCATGGTGACCCATCACATCTGGGACGCAATTGCTACTTTCAAAGAGCTGGCTGATGTCTCTGGTGTACGCATGAAGGGCGCGGACTTCTTTTTCCCAAGCTGTGTCGAAGAAGACGAGGTACAAATGTCCAAGATGCTGGAAATCATCTCTAGCGATGTCAGAGGCTTCCGTCATGACGCTCAAATTATCGGAGAGCGAGGCATAGGTGAGAAAGATGGAGCTGTCGACGCGTACGAACTTTTGCACCTATTATCGATACTGACAGAGCTATGCAGTGGTTGACGAAACTTGTTGAGCAAAAGGGAGCCGGACTGATCACCGGCACCATTACAGGAGACTTGTTTAACCAGGAGACTAGCTTGCGTGCAAAGTACAATGTCGATGTAATCTTCAATGCCGCTGGCCTTGCTGAGGCTGAGCTCGCAGGTGATACCGCATGCTGTCCCATCCGTGGCAGTCTTCCCGGGGTTATCAACGATGGCTCTGATTTTCCGAAGCTAAATCACGCTCTGACTATTGGTGCTAATGCCGTTCATGACTCGAACGAGATCCTCTTCGTTGTCCCTAGAAATGACAAGATCCTATTGATTGATGGCATCACAGAGCCGAATAAGCATGAACTGTCGCTCACCGTCGACTCGCCTATCATCAAACGCATGCGGGCTCGCTACGAGGCATTCCTGCCAGGTCTCAAGAACGCACGTTTGGACCACGATTATCCGTTAGCGCAAGGCCTAAGACCCTTCCGCCAACTCAATGTGCTCGTTGAACGAGAGCTAATGATTCGTAAGCCATCGACTGCAGGGACGGTAGCAGCAGCGCCCAGTTGCATTGTGCATTTTTACGGCCCACGGCAGATCCGGATGACGTTGTCATTCGGGTGTGCTGGAGATGTGGCGGCTTTGGTGGCTGAGATGCCACGGTTGGTCAGTTATAAATCTTCATCTACATTTTATCAGGACGAGCAGTGAATGGGGTAAAACATGATATAGATTAGACTAGAAGCTATCGAGGGCAAAAAATATCAGAGATAAATGCGTAGCTGCATTGGAGGAAGAAATTGAGTGGAGTGTCGTGTTGTGGTGATCTTGTGGGAAAGATATTTTCTCGGAGCTAGGCAAGTGCCCTTGCTCGGGCTAACACGTTCAGAGATGGGTGTAAGAAGGTGACGAAGGGGTCTGGTAAGGGATGCGGTTGATGGAGGGGGCGGAGAAAATGGGTGCTTGTTGAGAAGGAGGAGTATTAGATAGAGAAGGTCCAGATAGGGTTGGGGAGGAGGGTGAAGTAATTCATTTGATATATATACTACTCAAGCAGCACATACAACCTCGAATTATGGAAAACTAGTTAGTTACGCGAATGTGCACTCCGAAGGGAGCACGTCATGCCCACAGTTGGATCTTCTTTGCAGCTGTCTGCGCTGCACTATTATTCAAACCTGCTGCCACAGGTCTTAGAGTCCTCGCCCATCTACTCAGCGTAGGTCCCCGATGTAATTCTATCACTACAGATTCCGTAAGAAACGTCATAAGACTGTCGGTATCGACGTCTAAGGCCCCATATGGATAAATGGTGCCCAAAGTGAGATATTGTCACTGTTACCATCTTTGGCCTTCAGATCTAAAACAGCACGATGCAATGCACGTGGCACGGAAGAGACAGTATTTAAGTCCTGCTTAAGTAAGTGCTCATAGAACTTGGCTGCAACAACCACAGCTGCCCTATCGTAAGCTCCCCACAACGTTCCAATCACATGTCGAAAGCCGACAACCTGAAAGGTGCTGGCCAGATGAATACTCTCGTCAATAAAATTCCGGGCGCCTATTTCAGCCGTTGAGCATGCTGAAAGATAGGCGACCTGTGCAAGCTGGTGATCCAGTTGTTGAAGATCTTCCAATCTCAGCTCCTCGACACTTCCTGTCCCGACGAGAAGAGCACTCTTTGAGGGCCGTTCCGTATCTAAGAAGCCATGACAAGCGAAATGGACCATGGAAGAATCTATGACTTCGTCGAGGACAGCTGTAACGGTCGGACCTTCGAGGACTTCAACTGATGCAGAGGAGCCAATATGTTGCCGAATTGCAGCAATTTCATCAGCCACGTTTAAATCATCATGACCCGGTGTTTTATGCATTACTACAACTAGAACTTTGCTTTTTTTGGCCATAGGTGGTACCCAAGTCTTCTTTCGAGCAAATTGGAGAGCCTTGAGCGTTGGGGCATATGAGGATATGACGTGGGCCATAGTGTTTTCTGTCGAGCCCAAGGAATGCTCTCCCGCAGCATGCAGCGGAAGAAGTGCCATCAATCCTCCGCCTACCCACCATAGGCATGGTAGCACAGGCGGAGGCCTGTGCTGCCATAAGAGTCCAAGCTTTCCCAGGACAGGCTTAACGGCGACGTCCCAAATCCAGCGCATGCTCTCTGCCTGAGTATTTTTCTTTATCTCTTCCGTGACGTTACTACTACCGTCTATTGAAACAAGTTTAGCGTCTCTGCGCGATCTATTCCCACCCATATCCCTTGATACGTATTCTTGTAAATCTTGGAGAATGAGTTGAGGAAGCGGTAGCACTTGAATATTATTCTCCGTTATTAACAATGCATCACTACCAACATGGGTGACATTGAATATAGCAATAGGACCGTACCGAGCTAGGTCACGAAGTCCTGGGTCTGTTGGAGGTAGTTGGAATCTGTCAAATTCAGGTTGCTTTCGAATCAGCGCTTTATGCACATCTAGTGCTCTGATCTCAAGTGAGCGTGCAAGCGTTCCCAACGTATAGATCCCTGCTGGGAATCCTGGTAGTCCCGGTAGTCCTAATCTTTGCAGACAGTCAGCGTTGTTAAAGGGCGCAATTAAGGTCGATCGGGCAATAGATTCTCGCGCTCGGCTATATTCAGAGCATATATTTGGTTGGCGCTCATGTAGCATCGAGACGTCCGACCTTGAGTCTAATAGTAAGCTGGAAATCACCCCCCGAGTCTGTTCGAGAGCAAGCAGGGATTCCAAAGCAGGTCTTCTATCCCTAAGAAAAACCGATGCGGTTAGCGAGCCTAGGCCCGAGATAAAGCGAAGAAAACACAAATGGTCTTCATATGAACCGGATCGTGGGATGATTGATGGAAACAATGCAAGACACTCTGTTAGGAACTGAGCGCCTTGAAAATAGTCTTTATCCATTATAGCAATATCCGTAGCTTGTAGTCCACCAATAAGACAATTCAAATGAAGACTGCTGGATTCATACAAAGATTCGGTAAATTGAGTAAAAGCCTCTTGTAGGTCATCTGCTGATCCTATTCTATCATATCGAAGCATAAATCCGGATCCATAATTGTTTAAAAAACACGCTCGAAGTGGATTTTCTTCATCAGTAGCGTTGATAGCAGCTTCTCCGATGCATATAGCCTTGTCTAGGTCGTCTATTGACCCGGTTTCCTGATACTGAAAACGAAATTTAATTGAATGTTGAAATAGACACTCCGCTCGATCTGGATGGTGTTCAGGCGTAGCATCAAGAGCAGCTTGTCCAATACGTATCGCCTCTTCTAGGTCGTCCATTGATCTTGTTCTTAAGAATTGACCAAGGAACCCAACCCCAAGATTGTGCAAAGCTGCCCCTCGAGCTGGATGGGTTTCAGGCGTGGCATCAACGGTAGCTCGTGCAATGCGTACAGCCTTCTCAAGGTCGTCCATTGAAGCTGTTCGTTCATGTCGACTTTGAAATCTAACTCCGAGGGTGGCTAAATATTGCACCCTATCTGGATGGTTTTCGGGCGTAGAATCGATAGCAGCTTCCCCAATACGTATCGCCTCGTCTAGATCGCTCGTTGATCCTCTTTTAAGGTAGAGTTGATAGAGGTCGCTCCCGAGATTATACAAACGGACCGCTCGATCTGGATGGCCTTCAGACGTAGCATTAACAGCTGCATGTTCCGCGCGTATAGCCTCCTCCAAGTCATCCTTCGAGTCCTTCTTTCTGAAGTCGAAGTCATTCATTGATTCTGTTCTCCTTCCATGGACTGCGACAATGAGGCATTCAGGCTCGGGTTTACTGTACCTAACCCCGACACTGTGGATGGAAGGAGCGGGGTAATGTAGAGTATTAGCTTACCTAAAATTCTCGCAGTGTTAGTCGTACCTGACAGACAATGAAATCCGTGTGCACCACCAACCCTTTGACCATCTTACTCGAAGCAACTGAACCATCATACAGACTAGAGGTCTTTCAACGCCCTACCCTCGGAGGGGAAAGCCGTGCTCAACTCTGTGTATCACATCCCGATACCTAGTTACCCCCAGCACTGCCTCCAGAACATTGAGTCACTCTACTACTACACTGCTCCTCCTACCATTTTGTTGAAATATGCTATACATACCTGAATAGGATTGTTCCAAAGTGTGTTCACATTTTGGCCGATTCGTAAGCTCAACACATTTCGAGAACCCTGTTTGTTGCAACTGGGTTGTTTGACTGTGAGCATTGGTGGTATCGGGCAACGTCGCCCCCACAGTTCCCCACAATTTGGCTTGAAAGACATCTTCTCGTATTAGAAATCTAATCCCCTAGCGAGTATCGACAATTTTTCGAGAGACCTGACAAAATTCGCCTGGCAATGGACGAAGTGGATGCTGCGCCAAGTCATTGGGCGGTTCTGATTGGGATCAATTTCTACATGAACCCCGCGAAACCTCTAGAGGGATGTGTCCGAGATGTGCAGAGCATGGAACAATATCTCAAGACCAGACATGCACCTACGCACATTGATATCTTTAAGGCGAGCAAACCCGCTGATACAAGCTCCCGTCATCCGACTGAAACCCCAAATTTATGGCCAACGTACGACAACGTTACTTCTAGCCTGAAAAAGATTACAAATGAAGCGAAACCTGGAGATTTCGTATACATCCATTTCTCTGGACATGGAACACAGGAAGAAACTACCTCTTCTGAAGAATACAGCAATAAAGATACAGGCGATCTGGCTTTAGTATTATTTGACCAATTCACTGCCAATGGTGTCCGCTATCTCCATGGTCGGGAACTCGCAAATTTGCTGAGTAAAATGGTCAACAAAGGTCTTCTGGTGACAGTCATCCTCGATTGCTGTTTCTCGGGAAGCGTTATACGCCGTAACGAGCGAGAGAAGAATGGCGTTCGAGCTATGGTCTATGACTCTGCCGTCGATACAGCGTATCCACAGCAGCTCGACCCGAGTATCAGCCTTTGCGTTGGTGGTACAACTTTACGCAATGCTCGCATCCGACCAAATTGGCTGATAAACCCTGACGGCTACATAATCCTCACAGCCTGTGGTCCACACGAGGTAGCCCAGGAGCTTACACTTGATGGCATGAAGCATGGCGCGTTATCGTACTTTTTAGTTCGTGCACTCATCTCCCTAACTGGTACAGACCTCACGCACCAATTAGTCTACGACCATTTGCGCATGAAATTTCATGTGTATTGGCCACGGCAGACCCCAATGCGCTATGGAAATAAAGACCTGTCTTTTTTCGGGAAGCTCAGGTCAGAAGAGCATACAGCCTTCATCCATGTCCTAAGAAAGCCGGAAGGTAATCGGCTGTACCTGGGAGTGGGACACGTACATGGCGTATGCGAGGACGAGGAATATGCCGTGTATCCACTCGAGTCGTCAGAAGAGACCTTCAAGGATATAGATCAAGCTTCGTTCCATGCTAGGGTTACCATGGTTGGAAGCGTTCAGTCGGACTTGGTAGCGACCAACAAAACGTCTATCGCGATCGGGACTAGAACAAGGTGGAAGGCGAGACGGGTCAAATACCTATCTCCTTGGAAGATTCCTGTACAGCTCATGATAGATGATGGTAATCAGACTCAGTGGATGGAAATTGCAAAATCCAGACCTTACCTACGTCTTTTCACCGAGTATGGTGAAGGGCAGCCTTATTTACTCAATCTCACCCGCAATACACTGAACGAATACGAATTCCTCAATGAGTCATATCAAAGAATCCTCAGCTTGCCGAAAATACCAGCAGACAAAAACAGAGCCATGTATCATGCCATGAGTATATTGGAGCACGTGGCAACTTTCAAGTATATTGAGGGAATTGAGAATGAAGCGCCCAAACAGTCCTTTGAGAAATCTTTGAAAACTTGCCTTAGCGACACGATTGGCAATGATCTTCAATCAGGAGGTGTCTTAGACGTTAAAGATGGTGAGAAGGTAGTTCTAACAGTCCAAAACTTGGGCAAGCAGCCATTGTATATGGCTCTTCTTTACTTGGGCCCATCATGGCAAATCGATGACCTTGTTTCTGGATCAGGTGGAGGGGACTCGATAGTGGTGCCGCCAAGAAACGATAAGACGAAGCACACTGGCAAGAGGGAAATTTCGCTCCAAATGACCATTCCAGAGTCGTTGAGGGACCAGGATCAATATGAATGCGAAGACATTTTCAAAGTCTTTATCACCAACAAACCAAGCTCATTCACAACATTTCAGTTGTCAAAACTCCACACTTCTGCTGAGGAATTTCAGGAGCCTTTACGTGGTAGTCACAGACAGCTGTCGAATTTTCTGTCAAGTTTAATTGCATTCCGTCGAGGCGAAGAAGATAATACATCAGATAATTGGACGACTCGGAGTTTCGTTGTGCACACTTTTGCGGAGAGAATATAAATATCAATCAAAGCCAAAATACATTCTCACCCATGACCACCTCTCGAATGTGTCCGTTTGCTATTACTACCTCCGTACTTCAAGTACTTCCCGATGCTTTTAGGTCTTTCTCCTCCACCACGTTCCCGTTCCTAGCTTGTTGGCCGTTTGGAAGGACCAACGTATATTGTCCGGTCACGGGTACGGACGATATCGTATATGGACCTTCGCGTATTACTGTGCCAGGAGCGCAGAAATACACTATGTCTCCCGGTCGAAATTTGCTTATCTAGAGAGGTGTTAAGCACTGAGATTGAACATTTTAGAATCAAATACTTACAGCACCGTAGTCTGTAACAAAGGGGCGACCACCATCATCGCAGAACGTGAATGTTGGGCTCTGGTCGCTTCGGCCGAGTATATTAGTACACCCATAGCAATAGGAATTTAGGTACACACCCTTTAGAAGCTTCCATTGCATTGATTGGCTTTACAGACGGCGGATTTTCGAGTAATAGAAGCGTGTCAGGCACCAATAATTTCTGTACAAGGTCTAGGAGATTGTTAGGAAAAGAAGTTGACAATGAAGACTTTGCCAGGAAGTCGACTTGATCATCCGCAAAATATGAGGCTAACCTGAAACGAGGCAAATCACTACCTCGGGTAAGTCTTGCCGGGTCTGTATAAACGGGGCGTCATTCCTGCACTGCGCCTTGCTGAAGTCACGACTGCGCCCGCATGTACCGTCGTGTACATCTCCGATTGGGATCCTCAAATGTCAGCTTGGACACTACTGGTCGCCTTGGGTGATATATGGAATGATGAAAGTATGTGGATCCATAAGAAGCTTACTAATCAAAATTATGCCTGAATTCGAATGAAGGTCCCTAAATTCAGGCCCATGAATAATAGATGATAATTTCTATACAAGGATTGGATCCCGCAGAATCCCTCGAGCAGCAGATGGGATTTCAAGAACACATGTTATATTTCAATTAAATTCAGGATTCACATCGTCCTAGCCATCCCTCTTCCAGTATAGCACTTCTTACAGCTTTAGCTGTAACAGCCACCATGGGTGAGTTGATTGATAGGAATAATGTATTCCGCACCACCAAATACAAAAGTTTACTCAAAAGTGGACTTTTGTGCTGGAAAGCATCGCTCTCAAAATATACCAATAAAACCAAAGTCTGCGATATCCAAGAGTACCAGAGTATGATTGATTCTTCAACCTGGTGTAATACATGAAGTTATATCACTCATTATTCTCAGTCGAAGACTATCGTCCTGGCTATCCTCGATTCTCGGCGCTCGTCGCAGCGGACAACTCGTTCAATCTCTGTCGTCGTTTCTCCAACCTACGAACTCGTTTACTCTTGCTAAAGCAGGACAGGCTGTTCATACTCGAAAAGCAACTAGAGAGAATCGATCGAGAAGAGACTGCCGTTCTATTCCTCGGGAGTAGTCGGTGTGATAATAATAAGGAGCGAAGTTCTGTTCTCTCGGACATTGATGCTGCCTTAGCTGAATATGGTGTGCCTGACTTCCTAGAGTACTGCAAGGCAGCTGTTTGATAAATTTTGCAGATACGCTCGTAGAAAGAAACCATCGAATGCTAGGGTTAGAAGCTGCAAAGTCACGAGATGTATCGAGTCTGCAAAACTGGGTCAATGGCAATGCCTGCTTGGCTAGAGAGGAAACTGCATACCTGACTCATTGCAAGGATTTGCTCAGCATAGCTTCATCGGGCGACGATGCTGTGACGCAGCTCAGACCCTGGGTGGAAGATAAGTTGATTCGATTCTACCAAGGTTTTCATGAGGTCTAAATATATCTTCCCAGTCTGTTTAAAAGTGTGAGCTTATCATAGAGACAGAACAGTATATCAAGGAACTCACACGTCTACATATCTTCCGGCACCTTGACAATGAGGGCGACTCGAACACTGATAATCTCCCTTGTAATCTTTCTTCTGTTGATACCATTGATAGTCTGCCGCGCCGTGGATAGTGCAACGGACCGACTGATTGTCGTTATAATTGCTATTGTTCTTTTCATCGCAACATTATCAAACTTGACGAAAGCGAGAACTGTAGAACTATTTATTGCTGAAGCAACGTAAGTAGACTCTTCGAGACTAAGCTATTTCTATAGCTTGAGGTATCGAGGACTAACAGGGTGCTGAATACAGATACGTTGCTGTTCTTATTGTATTTGTCTTTGAAACCAACTCAGTGTGAATTGACAGAAAGCATTAAAGCGACTTGAACATTATACGGCGAGGTTCGAACTCACCAGCTTCAAGAAATTCAATGAAACGTAAACATACGATTGACGATATCTCTCATGAATCATCGAGTGAAGACTCTCACACATACGAGCTTTTTCTACGAAGTAATCAGAATAACGACCTACAGGTTCGAGAACTCAAAAACCTCGGGAAAGAAAAGAATCAAGTAGTAGCAATCATGCATTTGCACACATCAACTCTTTGAAACCACTCTGCTACGTTCTCGTGTCAAGCCTCTCTGATTCTAACATCAGTGATCTCTTTTCTTGATGATTCAAGATGTTCTACCCTACCTCTTATTCCCGACCGTCACCGGGGTCGGTGACGCTCCCACCGGCCCCGGCGGCGATCGCCTTGGCGCGTCGATCCGTCACCGACCCCCCCGGTCACTCCGTCACCCGCCCCGAATTCCTAC
>JAABUR0100002341.1_pt1 | contig 29339 bp, 22 predicted proteins | sample 5560091 | NCBI WGS metagenome assembly JAABUR01 (sample SAMN10711879, study PRJNA513375) | rock metagenome | isolation source: Antarctica rocks | place: Antarctica: Victoria Land, University Valley sud
CGATAAACAATGTCGTGTTAAAAGCAAGACGTCGACCAAATATGTCGGATCCGATTCCCCAGAAGGAAGCTCCAAGGCAAAGCCCGATGAACAGAGAGGACGTTGTGTACCGGACTTGAATAACACTAGGGCCGAATTCCAGGGTTAAGCTTGGCAATGTAAGCGCAACGGCCTGAACTTACCATTAGCATTTTGAGGACAGGAATGTTGGGTTTCGAGGCCTACCTGAAGCCACATGCTAGAAGTTCAGGCGGTTAGCCAAATCAACCTTCTTACATCACCGTGCCCTGACCAAGGTGTACTTACTTGTCTGCAAGCCATCCGAATCCGCAGAGCACGAAAAGTTGCCATTGGTATGGGCCCATCCCAATGTCTTGGATGGCCTTGTTGATTACTTTTGACTTGCCTGTACCCAATTAGACTAACGTTCTACATGAACTGATAGCCACTCTGAATCAGGGGACCCAAAGAATTTGACTTCACATACGATCATAAGCCGTGTCATGGCCGGAAGCAGCAATGTCTGGTAGATTAGTTAACAGGGACTTCCTCATAGGATCGAGCTGTACAGCGTACCGAGATCAATTTCGGCTCTGAGGCCCTCAATGGTGTATGCACTGAATCCATGGCTGGGGGTCATGCCCGTTTCGGCGTTTTTCAGGGCAGCGGCATCGTTGGAGTATGTTCCAAGCTTCTTGTCATGGTCCGCTACGACTGAAGCGTTTCGTCGAGATTGATCGAGTGGCACGTAAACGCCAGGAAAGTCACTGACATCGTGCTTCTGGAACGGGTTCATGAAGATAGGCATTGTCGCGGTAGTCGGTGTTTGCCTTTGGTGACTTGGGGTCTATAGATCCAGAGTATTGTCGAACGTAGAACGGGCGTATATACTTCGAATTTGCTGCCGACAATTCCTAACAAGCTAAGCGGTTGAATTTTCTTCAATGGTAGTTTAGATCTGAGTTTTTGTTTCAGAGGAATTGACTTGGTATTCAAGAGTAAAGCATAACGCAGCTGAATAAACTTTTTTCAACCTGCATTAGGTGCTGAAAAGATGCGGTAAACTATGAAGACTGCCCCAATGGCCAGCTGTATATTACGATTCAACGGAGAATTATCTCAGATCTGCGAAATGAGGAGATACAAAGAGAGAGAGAGATAAACGATGCAAAGTAAGTGGGAGAGCCCGTCTACAAGTACTTTGTAATTGGTCATTAATTGCCCTGCTTCAGGGCGCATAGTCGCACGGCATGCAAAGCACCTTCGGGTTGTACTGTAGTGTGTTGTATACATGAAAGGCCTTTGATCGAACTAAATCAAAGTGGGGGTGAAAGTCTTGGGTGATCTAAGCTTCATTCTCACTGGCTCCTCCCGATAAGGTAAGGTAGTTTCGAACACTGGACCCCGCTGTCAGCCTTGGCACGTGTCTCAATGGATACTCCGTAGAGTAAGTCCTATCTATGAACCCACCTGTGTTGGGCAGAACTCTTACGGATGACTTTCTGCCAAGTATTCCGTACCGCGTGGTCAAGCGGTAAGAAGCACCACCCTAAGGTAGTCTACACCAGGGAGCACCCACGTGTGGACGGAACCACTCAAATACCACTGCGTTCTGGACCGTTTTTTGTTCTAGTAGAGGTTAGTAGGGCGTACTTGACACCAAGTCATCTTTCATTCTTGCCAAGGGCGTTGAAATGTATAACTTCGTATATTGTCGATAGATAGGAAGATGCGTGATGAATTATTGTGTCCAGAAGTGCACAGGAGAGCAGCGTGTCAGGCGGATATGCCAATTTCGAATGCCATGAACAAATACAACGCCGTATAATGTATAAATTACCCAGTAGAAAGTTGTCAAGAATCGGGAAACCACGATGTCGGATACTCTAACTAACTGCGAAAGCGGCAGCGAAGTAGCAGAGCTTGGCAAAGTCTCCAGAGTAGGTTGTTCTGAGACTTTGCCCAATCGAAGGGATAAAGTAGGACTCGGTAGAGTTGGTTACAGAGTCTACCCAGTCGTCCGGTAAAAAAAGAAATTAGCAATCGTTTCGCCCCTTCTAGAAGGCGAGTGAAACCGTCCTAGACAAAAGTCGATTTGGAATGAAATCGAGTACTCCGTAGCATATGGCTTATAAGATGGAGTTCCCAATGATTATACGAGACCCTCAGAATTTCAAGCGGTCTACTCCAAAACGCTGGTTCCTCAACCGCGAGTTGCCGGAAGCAGATGATCAACATCAATATTAAGTTGATAGTGAGGTAGATGAGCAATTCTGCAAGAGACAAAGAGGTCTTTGTTGAAATATGCTATACATACGGAGTACCTGAATAGAATTGTTCATAAGTGTGCTCACTTTTTGGCCGATTCGTAACAACCTTGTGAGCATCGGCCATCTTCCCCCAGGGGAAATTTCCACTACCTCCTCCGCATAACGAACGGCACATTAGATCCAGAGCCAGCGTGAGGGACTTATGAGATATGGATGAGAGACGAACATAAAGATGAGAATTGAAAAGATCTCGATAGAACGAGAGACTAAGTTATACAAGAGTCGGATACTGCCAAGCCTTGCTCTCAAGTATAAGGTAGTCCCTAGTGAATGTGCTGTAAGCTTTGAGTAGCTCGTCGGTCTTTCGGCCAGGCATTGAAGAAAGTGAGGTGCAATTGTCGATTGTCCTCATTCCTTACGGTTATACGGAAAGCACAGCCACGACAACGAAGTAATCTAAAGGCTTTGCATCGGTAGGCAACGGGACCAAAGAATGAATGAGCACACCATATGTTGCATACCGTACAGTGATTATTCGAGCGAATCGCCTCTTGCGACCTCGAATGAGTTTTCAGGGCCGGAGTTGTGGCATTGTCAAACATGTGACTAGCCGTCATGGGCCAGGATCAGCCTTACGGGCTGTACCGGCAAAAGTCGTGCCGACAACCTACACACTAAGACCATGCTATGACGATGATAATGATTTTCAAATCTGCTTGCGGTATCACCAATTTTGGAGGCAAACACGAATTATCACCTCTTTCACTTCATTCACGAGTGTATACCCATACCGTTCTTCTCCAACCACATCTGTGTCCTGAGCATACGTTCACAAGCGCAGCATAATACTATTATGAGGTTCTTATCATCAGTTACTATCCTGCTCGCAGGATCATCAGTCGCCTCTTCGCTATCAATACAAACCCCAAATCATGGTATCTCCGGCCAGGAAGCGGATGCAGAAGAGGCAGTAGATGCGCCACTGGCTGAAAGATTCGATGAGTCGCTGGCTAGTCAATGGGAGAAGAGGAGAGGTGGCGGGGGAAGTTCTGGCGGTGGTGGAGGAGGTGGAGGAGGTGGAGGAGGTGGAGGAAGAAGTAGTAGCGGCGGTTCAACATCTTCGGGCTCATCGGGCTCATCTGGTGGGTCTACGGCAGGCTCATCTTCAGGAAGTCGAGGTTCCGGGAATACAGGCACAGCGAGGTAAGCTTCTCCGGTTTTGCATGTGGGAGTCAAACGTTTGACCGATTTCGCAGCTCCTCGTCATCAGTGGCACCATCATACGGTGGTGGTAGATATTATGGTGGAGGCTCAACATCAGCATATAGAGCTGGCTCAAGTTCGCCTCGTGGCATCGCGCCATATGTCATTGGTGGAGCAGCTTTAGGGCTGTTACCTGGGTTATGGCTCGGTGCAGCCTATGCCTATCCTTACTCGCACCCGTACAACTACCACAACGCCTCGAACACGTCGCAGCCAGCAGGGACAAACGAGAGCCTCCCGGTAACATGTTTGTGTCAACAATACAACGCATGTGGATGCGATAACAATGACAACTCGACCTACCTTGATTCCGTCTTAGGGAATGGAAGTGCCGCGTCTTTGAACAGCAGTCTGGTCGACATCGCAGACGTAAACGGAACCAAAACGATCATACTCAACGGAACACTTCCAAACGGAACGGATGACAGCACGAGCGACACCAGTCCAACCGATTCCAGTTCCTCGGGCGTCCAGATACTTTTGGAGGCTTCCGGCTTTTGGGTCATGATTGCACTTGTTGCAGCAACGGTTTGGATGACGTAAATAGGACTGTTGGGGAGGCTCTCACTGGCTGTATTATTTTCATGGAGTTCTGGCCATCAGGTTTTGGGCATATCAATACGCTACCACATTGGGAAATTGGATGGGAGGCTGGCTTTGGTCCGGATAGGAATTCCCATGGTCTGGATGATTTGGTCATGATTACTATAAATAGAGTGCTGGGCTGGAGAAAGGATGAAGAGTCCAGAAAGCTGACGGTTTTCTGCCTCTCCGATGCATTTCAACCACCCATCAGTTTCAAGACACGGATTCTGGTGCTTTGTAAGTTTTGGATTACTTGTCTTTATCGCTGAGACCATAGCTTGAGCCTCCTCGTCAAGATCATCAAGTGGTGGTTGTTGATGCACATTACCGTCCTCCGTATGCAGGAAGCCATTTGAGTGACGCTACGATCCAACCGGGCTTCCCAAGGTAACCTCGTAGAGTCGTAGGCTCTCGTAGCCTCGTCCCTTACCCCACTCGTCTCCACGCAACGCTGCTTTTCCAGTTTCATGATATGTGTGTGCATGGTAGACCGAGATCTGCATCCAGCTTACTCCGTTTTGGAGCTAGCTGGAGCCGGTTAATCCATCGCCAATTTCCCCCTTTATCACCACTTTTCTGAGCGCTAGTCATCCATCGCGCAATTTTTCCCACCTAATTGTGAAGGAGCAAGGTTGGGAATACGAGCATATCGCTCCAGGAAGGAAGGCCTTGCGATATACTCGTACGGAGTTACTATCATGTCCATTGCTCTACGATTCCGATAACAGTACAAAAATAAAAGAGTAGTGTCAAATGATCGTGGTAGGTTGCGCTTTGTTGCTTAATGAAGAACTCGGTTCTTTTCCTGCTCAAAACGCCCACAATCCTCCAATAATCCGTTGAAAGCTTTCGGTTCGATTACGGAACTCGATATCGAATTGACTTTAGCGCGAAGCCGTAACCTAACCAAGCATGGATCTACTCGCCGCTACTATCGCAGCTATCGCAGCCCCCTTCGGTCTCCATACGCAACCCATGGGGGCGTTTGTGGGACAACGAATCAGAAATAGTTGGAGGAGGGGAACCGTGGGAATTCAACCACTCGAGTTTTGACGGACAAGCAGAGGAAGTGTTTGTTACACAGTACGGAGTAGAGTCGTAAGGATGTGGTGTGATGCTAGGGGCAACAAGGCTATTCTTGTGTTTTATCCCGGCCATCAGATCATGCATCAGGTTTAGCCCCTTTCGCCTTTTTCACTGGCGCCGCATCTCTGTTGGGTGGTTGGTCCGAGTTCGCCCCGCCACCGCCAACCCCCCATGCAGCACAATCCCGCGTGTTGTGCCGTTGGTGGAGTGACTGCTAATCTATTTATTTCCTTTACATTCCTCTCCTTTCCCTCTTCTCTTTTTCTTCATCATACAAACATCTGCTTTTCCCGTACACAGTCCAATTTCTCTCAAAGCCAATCGCTCTCAACATTCGCTTCTGATCACTCGACGATCAAGACATTCGCTGTACGCCGCACATATACTCTCGCAACCTCCAACACCCAATCCTTCTTAATATACCAACCTTCACCATGCCTTCCATCAAGAACATCCTCCTCTCCTTGGCATTCGCCGCCGTCGTTGCTTCGCAAAGCCAAATCTCAGACGGTCAAATTCAGGCTGCCACATCGACTGTCGCCCCCGTTTCTCAGATCACAGACGGTCAGATCCAGGCTGCCACCAAAGCTTCCACAGTTGCACCTGTCTCCCAGATCACCGACGGTCAAATCCAAGCCCCAACCAAGGCCACCACCACCGTCGCACCCGTCTCTCAAATTACCGACGGTCAAATCCAAGCGCCTTCCAAGGCCACCACCACCGTCGCACCTGTCTCTCAAATTACCGACGGTCAAATCCAAGCGCCTTCCAAGGCCACCACCACCGTCGCACCTGTCTCTCAAATTACCGACGGTCAAATCCAAGCGCCTTCCAAGGCCACCACCACCGTCGCACCCGTCTCTCAAATCACCGACGGTCAGATCCAGGCCCCAACCAAGCCCGCTTCCATCTCCGTTGTACCATCCCCATCCGCCAACGGTACCTTCGCCACTGGTGCTCCTGTTGCTACTTTCAAGGGTGCTGCCAGCCTCATGAGCTGGAACAAGGAAATCGTCGGTGTCGCCGTCGGTGTTGCCGCTGGTTTCGCCATGCTATAAAATCAATCAGCGTCTTCGGCTTTTCGCTATGTTGTTACAAAAGGAGGAAATCAAGGGACGGAGGAAGGAGTACGAATGGACGACATGCTTCTCTTTCACCGCATATCCTTTTACATGAACTTCGATGATAATGAGGAGGGCATCGAAAACACTGTATTTAGGCATGATGGGATTGGATTGGATAGTTTCTGTTGTGTTCTCGCACAATGCCAGGCATTCAATTGCAAACTTGGCACTGTATACGCTTCATTATTAAATAGTATAATAAAACAAATATAGAGTCTTCGCACAGAATCTGATTTGAATATGACTGCAACAAATTTGATATCCTCGCAATCTAATACAATAATTTTCATCCATTTCCAAAGTCAATGCATGAAGTACGAGTCAACAACAGTTGCATCTGGTCGCGATGCACCACCTGTGTAACAGAAGTCCGAGCACCTCCATGCCATCGACTACACAATCTTCATCCCACGCTTCCCAATTTCTCAGTGATTCATAATAACTTCAACCTACACACGCAAATCTCAACCACTCACAGCTCCGGCTATCGGCACCCTCGCCATTACGCTATAGACATCCGCTATGGAACCTTCCCAGTGTACCAATGCAGCGCTACTTTTACACATGTGTCAAACATCTCCCACCAGATCAACTCGCAATGGCTCCATTTCAAGTAAAGGGAGAAATTGCAAGGACTTGGATAATAGCGGAGGAAAGCTGGGCAGCTCATGAACCAAAAGTTCCATGGACAGGAAGTCCACGATGAAAACTTGTCCATAGGATGCGAGAGCGGGAGCAAAACGTCATTGCCGGTTGGTGACAAGGACCTCGAAAAGACTGTAGTCACACTCAATGGCTCCACCACATCACCCTCCGCTGTCGAGCACGATGTTGAAGCCCTTTCTCCAGCCCATGGATCTCCAGACGAAGTCACCTATCCAGAGGGCGGGCTACAGGCCTACCTCGTCGTCCTCGGCTCTTTCAGTGGCATGGTGGCTGCCTTTGGCCTCATGAACACTGTTGGCACTTTACAGGCCTACCTCAGCACACATCAGTTGGCACATTACTCGCCTAGCAGCATTGGCTGGATCTTCAGTCTCTATGTGTTCCTGGCATTCTTCTGTGGAATCCAGATTGGGCCGGTGTTTGATGCCAAGGGGCCGAGATGGTTGGTGGTGGCGGGCACGGTGTGTCTGGCTGTTGGGGTTATAGGGATTGCTGAGAGTACTGGTATGCTATATCTATCTCTTACTCTACCTTGAATGGAATACTAATTCCGGGCTAAACATAAATTTCTACTTCCGTTTCATTGCCTCCACGGAACGTTGCTGACTCCACTCATCTTGCAGAATACTGGCACTTTATCCTGACTTTCTCCATCCTCGGCGGCGTCGGAACCTCCCTTATCTTCACTCCCGCCGTCTCCTCCATCTCCCACTTCTTCCTCACCTCCCGCGCCGCCGCAACCGGCCTCGCTACTACTGGCGGCTCCATTGGAGGCATAGTCTTTCCCCTCATGCTCCAACGGCTCTTCCCCATTCTCGGGTACAGATGGGCCGTCCGAATTATGGCCTTTATACTCCTTTTCCTCCTCCTCATCGCCAACCTGCTGATCCGCTCGCGGCTGCCTCCAAAAGTTGGCGGCAACGTGTGGCCTGATTTCCGCATTTTTAGAAACACGACTTTTGCGCTCACGACAGGCGGCGTTTTCTTTGTCGAATGGGGGCTTTTCATCCCTCTTTCTTACATTTCCTCCTACGCCCTCGCCAATGGCATTTCCCCCACCTTCTCTTATCAAATCCTCGCAGTTGTAAACGCCGGCTCCTTCTTCGGCCGCTGGGTTCCCGGCTACGTCGCAGACCGATTCGGCCGATTCAACACCATGATCGTCACCGTCCTCCTCTGCCTCGTCAGCGTCCTGGCCATCTGGCTCACCGCCGAAAGCAGCATCGCGCGCCTCTGCGTCTTCGGCGTCCTTTTCGGCTTTGCATCCGGCAGCAATATCAGCCTGACGCCCGTCTGCGTGGGCCAGCTGTGCGAGACCGAGGAGTTTGGGCGGTGGTACGCGACGTGCTATACAATTGTAAGTTTTGGGTGTCTGACGGGAATCCCGATTGCCGGGCAGATTCTGGTGACAGATGGCGGGAAGTATTGGGGGTTGGTTGTTTTTACCGGTATGTGCTATGCGGGTGGCCTGGCGTGTTTCCTGGCGGCGAGGGTGTTAAGTGTCGGGTGGGGTTTCGGGGCTGTTTACTGACTTTAGGGTGGTTCCAGTGGAGGTCGAAAGAGCTTGGAGATGTTGGTGGTTGGAGAAGACACGCATCAAAGTATCCCAGCCCTACGCTCGAGACGAAAGAAATGAACCTTTGACGGTAGACGAGACACCATACAAAAATTTAAAAAGCCAGAAAATCAATTCCCCATAAGCAAGAATCTACTTCAAGCCAGCGATATCAGATACTCACTAACCGTGTTAACATCCTTGTTGAATCTTTCACACATGTACTCTGATATATCGCTATACCATCCATTCTCCACGCTCACCAACCCCTCACCAACCCCCTTCACACCCACCCAGACCCACCTTGACCCCCCGCCACGCTCATCTCACGCATAATCCAACGCCCCCTCTTTATTCCTTTTCGCCAAAACCGTTTCATCCACTTTGGTGACTCTGGGATTTTGGGCATGGGTTGGGGGATACGGCATTTGTTTTCTTTGTCTTTGTCTTGCCTTGCCTTGCCATGTCCTCTTTCACCCCAACACTAAAAAAACTCTTGGAGTGCCAAATCCACCCCTTTTCCTCTCTCCCCCCACACACCTCTCCAAATTCCTCTCTCCCCAGCCTCTGCTTCCTCCACCGACAGGATTGATTAAGTCCACACGTGGACCGTTAGGAATCCTGGCGGACTGGGTGTTTCGCGCTTTAGCATGGTTCGGTCGGTGGGTTTTCGAGGCGTGAGTGGGTTTTCTTGAGGGGGGGGGGGAGGAGAGTGTGTGGATTGGGGAGGACCATTCGGAGGGGTTTGAGGAGGTAGGGAGAAAGGGGGGGTGTGAGGGGGTGGTTGATGATTGTCTCGGTACCGCCTCTGGGACTGCTTTTCTCTCCTTCGCTTTCCCTGCTTCTTTCTCCTTGTTTTCGTTCGTTTTCTTTTTACTTCAACATGTTTGTCTTTCTTTTTCTTTTTTCTCTAATCATCGTTGGGGTGCTATCTTCATAGGCAATTTCTTTGCCTTTCCTCTTTGCTTTCTTTCTTTCTTTCTCGGCTCTTCAGTCTCAATCTCAAACAACCCTCTTTGCTCTTTTGCACATCTGACTTTCGTGTTTTTGATTTATATTTTTCTTCTCCTCGGGAGCGGTTGTGGAAAGTTGAGCGTGGTTTTGGTTTGGTTTGGTTTTCTACCATCTTTCACGTTAGGCTACTATTTCTTTTCTTTTCTTTTCTTTTCCCTTTTTCTTGCATTGATTGTACGGTTCTTTCTTCGTGCTTGTTTTGCTAGTCCGAGAGTTGGTTCTGGGACGAGGGTGGGGGTGGGATGTTGCATGTGATGGATGGTGTAAGATAACCGAAAGGAGATTGTGAGGTGGATGAGAGGGATGGGACGAATACTGGATGATTTATGAAGGGGGGATTGATGAGTGGTAAGTGAGGGGACTTTAAGTAATGTGTTCGAAGGTTAGAGGGAAAGAGAGGGGCGGAGAGGGGGGAGCTTGGGGTGGGAAGAGGGGAGTCGGGCGAAACTTAGGGGGCAGTGGCTAAGAAAACGATATAGGCTGTAATTGCTGCTTCCCCAACATATCCAAAAAGATGAACCAACCTATGGACATCATCACCTTAGCACGCACCCGAACCATCCCTCCTAAACCCTCCCAAAGCTACTCGCCGTCACCCCCTAACCACCCCATACCACACTACCCCCATCAACCCTCCCAACAAAATGGCCGCCGGCGCACTCACCCCAAACCACCTGCCTCCCACAAAACTCGTCGCCGTCACCGCAACCCACCAGGCATCATCCCCCAACGGCCGCCCACTCTGGCTCTCCTGATCGAGCAACCCAATCTGCCATAGCCGGTACACAGCCGTGTACACGAGCCCGACGGCTGTGGCGTGCAGGCCCCGCAGCAGGTAGCGGAACCAGAGTTTTCCTCGCAAGACGCGCCAGATACCTAGGAAGGCGGTTTGCACCCAGATTCCCGGAAGGAAGATGGCGACGTAGCCGATGATGGCGCCGAGGATAGTTGGTAGGGAGGTTTGGTTCGCGACGGTTAGCGCGCCGAGGTAGATTGCGAAGTTGAAATTCGGACCCGGAAATGCCTGGATGATGGCGAGGCCGAGCAGGAAGTCACGCGGTGAGACCCAGCCTTCGGAGACAATGTACTCGCGCAGCAGGGGGATGACGACGGGCCCTCCGCCGAAAATTATGGTGCCGGCGAGGTAGAGATTTGCGAAGAGGGAATAGGTGAGCGGAAGTGGGTGCAGGACGCCGCGGATGATCATTAGGGCGACGAAGACGAGGAGGAAGGCGGTGAGGAGGAGCAGGCCGGGGGAGAGGCGCATGGGGAGGTTGGAGGAGGCGGGGATAACGCGTGGTTCAGACCCTTCGGGTTGAGCGGATGATTCGGCGGAGGCGGCTGGGTTGAGTTCTATGTCTTGCGAGGGCTCGTCGATGTTACGCTGTCGTCGTCGGGTGAATTTCTGGACGATGGGCGTGGCCAGCTTGTGCGGGACTCGTAGGTCCCATAGAAGTGTAGCTAGTCCACCGACAACCATTAGGATGGGAAAGTACCAAAGTGCTGTATACAGCATTCCGACAGCTCCACCAAAAAAGACCAACAGTCTTGTTAGCTTATCAGTGATGGCCTTTTGACTTAATTGTACAGCTGCCAGCAATACGATGCCCACGGTCGCTGCATTGAGACCGGATAAGAGGGCGTACACTGGATCGGGAAGCCCAGTCTTGATATTTTGGACCCCAAGGGAGAGGGCGTACATGCCTATGGCTCCTGGGAGACTGTCCTTGAATCAGAAACATGATCTAGTCAATACGTAGGACGTAGGGCACCTCCAAAGTAGAAACGAAAACGCTCCCGCAATAAACCCGCTGTGGATGCTGTTGATGCAGAACAGCATCTTTGTGCTTCCTGGACCTGGCAGTGCCTGCGAAATGGCAAAGAGTTCTTGATACTGTGATTTGCTTTAGAGCCATCTTTCTATTCAATGGGACGAGCATCGTACCATCTGCTCGTCGATCCATTTGTGCTTGTCTACGAAGAGCTTATGGAACTGTTCATTTCTGTAAGTATGTGTGATATTTTTCTATTATTGCTGGATTAGATTGATGGATTGGAACCTACTATCTGGAAATGCACTGGTGGCCCGCCAAAGGCGGTGAAGCCTAGATGCCATTGCGTCTTGATCACGCCAAGGATGCCTTGAAAGATGTTGTTGTCATTTTGGCTAGAGCGTTCTGGTATGCGATCTCGAATTGACTCGACTATTGATGAAATTGCCATTTTTAAGAACTGTTATTGCTCTAGAAGCTGAAACCACGTCAAGCAGCCAACGGAGAGCGGGCGTTTGGGCAAAGAGATTCCTATTCAGAATATATGGATCATGATCCAGCACCTGAGACTTTTTATACCTGCTTGCTTTGACCAGAAATTCCGAAAATTGCTCGACGTTCAATGTGCTACCAAACTGCCACCCACGTGCACGCATCGGTCACCTGACCTCCAATCCCAGCGCCAGACGCCTTGCTAAAGGCCACATCTTTCATCTAGGACAACCCCATTAAAAAACCTTCACCCTGCTCATGCCACCACAATGAGCAAAACGGTATAAAGCTCACACAGCAGCTCCCAAATTCCCAGGAATAAGCCAAAGTAATGTCCCAGCATTTCTGTTCAGGTCCTGCCTTGATACTTCAGAATTCTTTTCCAAGTCGAATGTTGCTAGAATATAGTACCGGCCTGCGGATTATGTTGGAGTGAGGTGGTGGAGGCAGACACTGAATGCCTTTCGTGGAGGTTATTGGGACATCTGGAGATGGTGGTTAACTTTTCGACTTTGGGGTTTTGGTTTGGGAATCTTGGGCGGGACGGAAGAGGTACTTTGTGATTGGAGTGTGGGTTTTTGGGTGAGGAAGGATGGTGAGAGGTGAGTGGTGAGAGAATATATAGATGCGGTTGGGAGACGATCAGTATGAATGGTGGGATGACAGAGAAAGAGACATGTTCATCCAAATACATGAATTGAAGAGAGATTATAGACACTCTCTCACAAACATCACGCATGAAACTCTCTTCCCCTACTCCGCCATATCCTCATTCATCCTCTCAAAACACCATTCCTTATTCCTTCCCTTTGCCCTTGAAAGTACGGAACGCGAGGCACACATTGTATCAAAAAGTCCCCGTTCTCAGATCAGGTTTCTTTCGACCCACCCTCACCCCGCCAATATGATCCTTCCAGCGGAACTTTCCATTGGGCTTAACAACATGTTACTCGAACATATCTCGCGTCTGACTCAGATAGATGCTCAGCTTGTTTCACGCTGACTGCGAAATTTCGAGGACTCCATCCTGGCGTGTTTCATGTTTCGGATTGAATTAATTACACAGCCACTTCGATTCATGTAGATGACATATCATTGATAACGATGTCTGTTCGTTTGCATGTGGAGTAAGTATTGCGATGTCGCTTGTCGGGTCTCACGTTGTTGGTTCTTGGGTCTTGTGATTTGGAGTTCTGTGGAATGAGTTCCCTGGTTAGTTAGTATTTGCAATACTGCAGCAGATTAAGGGCATTTCAATCTGGAGTTTGAAAACATGGTTGAGGAGCTTGTGGTTTGTGGTGTTAGTGTGTGAGAGATGGAAAGGTATCGTGGGTATGATGTGTATGGTCTTTTGAACAAAACAGAATACAACGCAATCTTTGTACCAATCTTTTTGGCTGACCGTCGAGTTCACGTTCAGATATCCGGCAATGTGGGAGAACAAATAAGACAGCGGTTGAGCGTTGGAGCAAGTTGTCTAATTGGAAAATGCTTAGGGGCGTTGCAGGGTTAAGTCAAAAGGTCATAGAATTACAATTCTTTATCAAACGATTCTTAGATTCCGTCACGTAGAAAATGCAGTTGGTCTGATATCATGGTTGATATATCTTCTATAAAAACCTTTTCTCAAGAAGCGAATTCAAAGAAAGGCAAGGCGCAATCCCAAGCTCGTAACCATGAGCGTCCCGCATCAAGAACAATGGCCAACAAGAAGAAAAACAAGGACGCCGTCTAATATGCTCGCTTGCCAAATCGATGAACGACTTCCGACTACCACCCATTCTATAGGTACATTTTCCGCCCATATCCGTAGGCACCGCTTGCGCTTGGTGCGGCGGTTGGTCCGTTTGGCATTACGTATGAGGAGCCACTTCCTTGAGGCCCTGAGCTTCCTTGGCCGTGAGGTGGGGAGCTCGAGCCGGGTTGACCGGAACCCTGACTGCCAGACGCGGAGGTAGGAGAGACGACAGCTGTGTAGGGGGAGCCGTTGGGAAGAGTGAGGGTATAGGTCTGGCAAGCGGAGCAGGCGGCTGCTGGGGATGAGCCTCCTGCAGTGACAGTGACAACCATAGTGGAGTAGACAGTTTGAGCTGGTGCACATGTGCCACTAGTTGGGGCAGATGCCGGGCCGAAGACAGTTGTTGGCTTGTACGATTGACCGTTGGCAGCGTTGCCGTTCACGGGGCTGTTCGAGCCAGATGACGAATAACCGTTGGTACCGGAGTTGCTGTTGCCGTTGCCGTTTACGGCGCTGTTTGAACCAGATGATGAGTAACCGTTGGTACCTGAGTTGCTGCTGCCTTGAGATCCTGATGACCCGGAGCCAGAGTTGGAAGTGCCTCCGTTGACAGCGCTATTTGAGCCCGAGCTGCTAGAGCCGGAGCCTGGGTAGCCGGAGGCTTGGCTGCCAGCTGTTGTACTTGGGCAGATAACCTGAACCTTTGTGGTCAACGAGGTTACAGTTGTGGTCGCGTACGAGACTGTCAAGAAGGTGGAGTAATATGTTGATTTGCCCGCGGTTGCAATGGGCGTCGAACAAGGGACGAAGGTCGTAATCGTGGAGACTACCGTGGTGGTGCCGACAGAGATGGATGTGATTGTCGTAGTCCCAGGTCCGTAGACAGTGGTTGTTGTAGGACCAGCGGGAGGTGTGATGCCGGGTGGGGATCCGCCTGATCCAGTCCCCGTAGGACCCACAATTCCTGAACCGCTACCGATTGGCTGTCCTGGAGTGCCGCTTCCGAAGGGTGGAGTGGGAGCGCCAGTGTCAGTAGGTCCAACCCCGGAGGCTGTTGGAGCGACGCCAGTGCCTGGGGGTTGCGGGTACCCACTACCTGGAGGCTGGTAAGGTCCTTTGCCCGTTGGCATAGGATAACCACCTGTTGGGGAGACGTATGCAGTAGGACTCGAGCCAGACACAGCTGAGCCACTGGGTCCGACATCAGTGGTGGTGTTCACGCCACCATAAGGTTGGCTGGGAGGGAGAGCGCCATATGGGACACCTCGGACACCCAGAGCCGACGTAGATGCGGCCAACGCGGCAACAACAATGGCGAGAGAAGAATGCATCGTCAGGGTGATTCGTGTTATTGGAATGGGAAAAATAAAAAAGGATAAAAGTGATCAACAATCAGGGTCCAAACGAGTGTCCTGTATACAAGCAAGAAGAGTAAGAAAGGCTGAAGATTGAAAAACTGCTGGAGAAATAAGATAAAACAAAGGGAAGGCTACGGATCTTATAGCAAACGAGTAACAACAGGACCTCAAGGATTATTAACGTTGACTATTGTTTTGGTATGGAGATGAGAACATCTAATCGCAACATGGGAACCCGAATGCAGGATGTGCAAATAGCAAAACATACGATCCAACAAGATCCATCACGAGCAACGGGGGCTCTGACAGGTCAGACCTCATCAGCTTGGTCAGCCGCAACATCGACCACCATCCACCAACTCTGGCCAAAGCGGCATAGCTGTTTGATCTAGAGAGTAGTAGGTTTGCCTTAGCAGCCCGAAAGCGAGAACGAAGAAATGAGGAATAGCAATAATACGGGAGCGCAGCGGTGGCGGAGATTTGGTCAGGGCGCCTTGACTCCCTTGAAGCAGGGTCGAGTCATAGTAAGTAAAGGTGTGATAGTAATCAACATCCTAGGTACGATGGTGCAGACTGCAGTACGAGACCCTGCTCGTAATGTCCACAATAGAAGCGACGTGGCACTGCAACCGTAGTACTTATGAGGATGAGGATGAAGACGTCGAAGACGTCGAAGCATTGGACGTTCGACACAGTAAGAACTGTGCGTACGGAATACACCAGGTAAGATACGGAGTACTCCGTAGCGGTGTTAGGTGATCTTTAGCGACGGGTTATTTGGGGACTTGTGAAGGGTGAACTCCGCCGCCGCCGCCGCGCCACAGCCTTTTTCAAATTAAGGTGGTGATTACGGCGAGCCTTAAAGTAAGGCTGAGAGATTGTACAGTACTAAGGTAGGTACCTTACTTAACATCTGACACTTCTGGTGTGAAGGGCCTGACAATTCAATTCCCTTTTTCAGTTGTTTCCCTACATCAAATAAGATCTCATTTCGGATTGTTCCTATCACTGCTTGGCGGTCTCTACTCGGTGTGATCCGAAGCAAGCATATCACTGACCGACCGATAGCGGGTCCGTATCTGACAATCGTGTGGTCATTTTAGCCACTCCTAGGGCTACCACCTTATCGTTCAATACGAGGGCATTCGTAAATGTAGAGCATGCTCACAGTCACACATCAATTGCCACTGCGCTATTATATAGTGGGGAAAACTCCCAGCCTCGCAATAGAAAGCTCTTCATGAAGTGACCGCGACACGAGACCCCCGCCTGAAGTCTGGTTGACACCCCAAGACCATACGGAGGTACGAGCTTGGCTATATAGACCTTACTCAAGCAATCGGTTTCTCATCCCGTTTTCCGGTTTCTTTTCCACTTTTAGTCACGTCTAGTTCATTCGTTCTATGTATGCGATAGAAATTTACATTGGGTCAGAATCTCAACGGCTAGCTGGTTCTATCAATTTCAACTATCGCGAAAGGGCCACTCACCTCCAAACCGTCAATGTTGGACAATCAAACCTTTCCTCAATGTGAAGGGTGAAAAACAGGCGTTTTTGGACTGATCGGCGGCGTTTTGGCGGGTACGTGGTCGCTTGAGATGTTATATCGTGTTAGCTCTTGATGGATTTGGAAGTCGATGAAGGTGCTGGCACTGGATCGGCCCACCTCAATGCCGCCCCTTGGCGGGAGAACGATGCTGCCTAAGCGGTTACCATTCCATCCGTGGGCGATGGGCGCCTTGCTTATGAGCAAAGGTCTTGGTTTGGAAACTTTTGGCTTCAGCACTTTTGCAGTGTTCGTCGTATTGGGCATTGGCGCGGTGAAGGGTCCATTGTCGTTGGCCCGATTTTCGTTGCGCAAGGCCAGAGGTCCCGGAACATAAACATCTGGCCGTAGGATCTCGAGCGGCTCCGTGCCTACAGCAGTTGTCTCACTGTCAAATCTGCTATCTCCGATATCGGCCTCTTCGGTATAGAAAGCTTTGTTATCAATCAGTTCCTGTAAGTCAAGGGAGCCGGATGATGGGCAGCGTCTACCTTCTTCCGGTACTGCTTCAAGCTCTCCGGACGGGAGAGTCGCTGCTTCTTGTGTGCGAAGCTCTGTGATGTGCCGTTGGAAAGAGTCTAAGAACTGGTCAACGTCATCGATGGCATCCAGACTTTCAAGAAGTGTGTTCGTTGCTGACGGTAACAGCTGCCTCCGAAGTTCTCTGCCAGCAAAGAGTGGCGCGGGGATAAGCTCAATGTTTTCTTCCTGGAGATCGGAGTCATTCTCGGGGTGCATTCGAGTATTGAGTGTGAGTCGTCGGATATTCTCTGTCGTGAAGACTGCCCAAGGTAAGGAGTCGGGATGACAGATTGGAGGCGACATTTACTTGAAATAGACTATTGGAGATTGCTTTGAGTCGAACAGAAGATGGTACTGGAAATATCTTGGAGTGTATACGTTGATAGTTGCCGGATACTCTCTTCCACTGTCCTACTGATCAAGAACCTAGACGTGCAACAGCAGCTCTCATATAAGCCCGATGCTTTTCATGCACACACAAAGCCATTGTGACATTGAAAGGACATTGACCTCTGTAGGGTAGGATCATCAAGACAATGCTTTGTACTATGGATTCATTATCTGTCCGAACAATAGCACCATTATAATACCGAACGGGAAATCATCAAGCAAGTAGCGAAAGACATCTGGTCAACGTTGGATGCGCACCAGAGGATGTCGAAAGTAAAGTACGTAGTAGACAACGACCAATTTCGCCACGCCGACTATCAGACCAAGATGTAATTTGGCTAAAAAGTCAAGAATGACCAGTTTCGTCTGTCCCTTCGCTCAACTCTTCTTATTGCACAAGCCCTGCAATTGTACCTGAGCCAACAATTATACAACATAACAAAGGAAGGTCTGTTATCCAATTGGATATCCCTGCTCCGTACAGGGTACCGATTAATGTTTACACCCCGATGGAGCAATTTGTCTCATCCCTCTGTGTGCGCAGACTGTTGCCAGACCATTCAAGCTTCATATAGTGGGTGTTTCGCACAGTAGAGACTTACTTTCATGTAGTTTAGACCTTTCTATCATGAGACTCGGATTCCATCGGGTTGGTCGTGACATCAGAGGTGCAAGCAAGAGGCAAGTGGAAGAGACGATCTGCAACGGGCGGCTCCCCTAATTGGCCGCCTGCATAAAACCCTTCCGCGTTATCTGTTTATCCCGATTTGTCAAAGCATCCCGAGGTCAGACCTTCAAGCGTTTTCATCCACCATCCACAATCTATCGATACCCCAACCTCTACTCTTACCACCTGAATTGATTACCCAGGCACTCTGTGCCAGTTACACTCGTTAGAAGTAATCGACCTGGCATTGACTGACACTGAAGAGTTGTTGAGACGACGATTTCAGGGTAGACTCTCGCTATACCGAAGAAACAACTACAATCCACGTTTACAAGCAACCCGGATCCAATCAATGAACCCCAAGACCATACTTTGTATCAATCTGCGACAGCACTGTGACTCTCAGCTCCGTCCTTCGAGAAAATGCATGCAGGTCTCGGGGTCGGATTTGGCACGCTTCTTGCCTTTGCAAGTGCGATAAGCTCCATTCAAGCATTCTACATACCAGGTATGCTCTAGACTCTCATCGTCAAATCTGTAACGAGTGCTGAATCTACATATGAACAGGGTGGTCGGTTAGAACCTACGTTGAGAACGAAGCCATACCATTACACGTTAACAAGGTCTACTCCGATAATACTCAACTGCAATATGCGTACTACGATCTACCATTCGTTTGCCCACCAACGGGCCAGAAGCATGCAGGACACGTAAGCGGCCGAAGCGTCGCCCTCAACCTTGGGGAGGTTCTTCGTGGAGACAGGATAATGACATCGGACTACGATCTTGCCATGGGCCAGGACCAGGAATGCCAATTCTTGTGTAGCCATGTTACAGACCGTAAAGGTGTCAAGCGAGCCCAGCAGCTTATTGAAGATGGCTACGTCGCCGAGTGGATCGTTGATAACCTACCCGGAGCGACGAGCTTTGTAACGGTTGACAAGTCGCACAAGTACTATGCAGCAGGATTCAAGATGGGCTACAAAGACATCTCGCTGGTCACTGGCAAGCCAAGATATTTCATCAACAACCATGTTACGCTTGTGATACGGTGGCGTAAGGCACCAGGGCGTGCAGGTGATGATGGAGGCAAGGTCATTGTAGGATTCGAGGTCTATACCAAAAGCGTCGAGGCCGGCCATAGAGATGGCACGGGCTGCCCTCAGGATATTCACGGCGAAAGTGAAGGCATGGAAATCTACATTGCGCAGAATACCACAAACCTTGCCAGCAAATACCCACATTCGTCATACCTACCTGAAGAAGATGATATCGACGATGGCTCGACTCTTACGATACCATACTCCTACTCGGTCTATTTCCGCGAAGATGATCGAATCGATTGGTCAAGGAGGTGGGACATGTACTTCAACAATCAGAAAGAGAGCACAAGTATACACTGGTTGGCTATTGGGAATTCGCTCGTCATTTGTGGTCTTCTCACCGCCGTTGTCGTAATGGTTCTCAATCGGACGTTCTCTGGAGACGGTAAGGGACATCCGAAGGAAGAAGAGGGAAAGATAAAGATGAAGCGGAAAACGAGAAATGGCAATCGATCTCCACGGCTGAGAGAAAAGGGTCCAGGTCTCTTGGAGCAGAAGGGCGATGCAGACCATGATGCCGATATGTCTTCTGACGAGGAATTTGTCGAGGATATCACTGGCTGGAAGCTCCTTCATGGGGACGTCTTCCGCGCCCCGCCTTACGCCGGCTTCCTTGCTCCTCTGATCGGCTCAGGGATGCAACTCGTCTTCATGGCTACAGGACTCCTCGTACTCAGCTGTCTTGGCATACTCAACCCTAGCTTCAGAGGTGGCTTTGTCAGTGTGGGCATGGGTCTCTTTGTGTTTGCAGGCACATTTTCTGGATACTTCTCTGGTAGAGTCTACAAGACGTTCGGTGGTATGAACTGGAGGAAGAACACTCTAATGGTAAGTTCTCCCTCACCAGAAATCTCGGAACCCCAACTGAGGTTCCCGTAGACCGCTCTCCTTTTCCCCGGCCTTCTTTTCACAACAATGTTCATACTCAACCTCTTCGTCTGGGCCCAAGCCTCCAGCACCGCCCTCCCCTTTGGCACCCTTATCGGCCTCCTCGCCCTTTGGCTTTTTATCCAACTGCCCCTTGTCTACGTCGGCAACTGGTATGGATTTCATCGCAGCCAGCCATACGAGCACCCTACAAAAACCAACAGCATACCTCGTCAGATCCCTACGCAGTCCTGGTACACGAAGAGCATCTACAGTGTACTGCTTGCAGGTCTCGTACCCTTTGCGGTGATCTTTATAGAGCTGCTATTTGTATTTAGGAGTATGTGGCAAGACAAGAGCGGGTACTACTACGTTTTCGGGTTCTTGAGCGTAGTCAGTCTGGTGTGCATCGTTACTGTCATCGAAGTCACCATAGTTGCAACCTACATTCAGCTATGTGCCGAGGTCCATCTCCCCCAACCTATCCAGTCCCTCCCCAGACAGGAATCCCTATTGGAAACAACAAGCTAACGCTGGAACAGAACTACAATTGGTGGTGGCAATCCATCTTCATCGGCGGCGGCTCCGCCTTCTGGGTCTTCCTCTACTGCGTCTGGTTCTACTTCACCAAACTGCACATCCAAGGCTTCGTCTCCGGCCTCCTGTTCTTCTCCTACAGCCTCTTGGCTTGCACCGTCTATGGTCTTCTAACGGGCACCGTCGGCTTCTTGACCGCGTACGCATTTGTGAGGCGGATATATGGGTGAGTTGCGACCCTTTTCTTTCTGGAGTCTGCTGACGGGCTGTATCTCTAAGAGTGGGTTGGGCTAATAATGACTTTATGGCAGGGCGATCAAAGCGGATTAGGGCCTGGGTGTTTCATCGGATGAGATCAACGGCAGTATTTGGGATGGGCGTATATGGGCAACTGGAGGGGGGTTAGCGTAATAAATCTTTTTGGGCGTTCATAGTTTGCCGAGTGTGCTTTCTGAAGGAAAAGTAATAATATATAGCATACGATGTTTGCTCTGCGGCTCGTGAAAATACAATCCAATCCAATCGAATAATCCTACATGCACAGTCCCTCTCCGCCAGCCCTCAAACCTGCTGATATCTTCCCTCCGTGAAAACGGCAGCGAAGGATTCTAGTCGAGCGGTGGAGGGTTGCAGGTGTCGAGGATCAAAGCCGTGGTTCGAAGAACGCGAGTGGCGTTCTAGCAGAGAGAGGGGGATGTTGGACTTTGGGAGCAAGATGTGTATCTTTGAGAAGCAAGAATTGAGGATTAGCTTGCGAGCAAGAGCTGGCTGATGTGAACCGATCGTTCCATAGGGGGGGCTTTGGAGATGTTGGGGCTTTGGGCGCGTTGGTTGTTGTTGTTGTTGTTGATGTTGATGTTGTGGGGGTGTTTACTATGGATTTTTGTTTTGTTGAAGAATTGTCAATAATATTCATTTGTTATTATCGTTCTAAGAGAAGAAAAAATAGGGCTGAAATATGTGTATTTAAAATCGTCAAATCGTCATATCATAATATCATCAGCACCCGCCATCAAAAACATATAACTTTTTCCACCACTCATCCAAATATCAATATTGTCGAGTCGTTAGTTCGCTAATCGTGACATGGCTTATGCTCCTAGCTGCGGTTTTTAGGGGTTTGGGGTATTGTTTGCGGTAACTGGACAAGGAGGATTGTGGCAGGCGGTGAGGTAGGTTCGATGAATTGGAGGTTCCGTGTGAGTGCGAGGGGTGTTGAGGGTTCGGACGTTGCGGGTGGGGACGCTCGATATTTCGAGGTGATATTGGTGCTCCGGTTCGTGCTGAATTTACATTTTGTCTGATGTCTTCCTAGCCAGAAAAGAGGGCGATGGTTGTTTGCGAAGAGATTGCTGTTTTCTGGATGGAAAGCCAAGTAAAAGCATTAGAAGTAGGACACCCTCCGTTTCTCAGTACCCTGACCTAGCGAATGTATTCGAAGCCGAGACCTTCTTGAATGAGCAGGTTGATTTAGCATTTCCGCTGAAAGTGTAGGTCAATATACGCGAAATCGTGTAATCATCAAACGGACCGTGCCAGAAATCTTAGTGATGGTCCGATTCGAGATCCCTGGCCCCGTGTAGGTGTCAGCATTCTCGACGCATAGGCGGCTGTATGCACTGAGATTGCTTCAGATTCGTCTCTGGTGGCCTGAGGTGTGGTTCTTGAGATTTGTGTGATCGGCGGTCTTGGGCAGAAGTATCTTTCGCAAATAGTCTTGGATTGCACTATTCAGGGTACATGTCGATGGTAGCGTTGATGTAAGTTTTTTAGGCCGTTGAGAATGCGATCTGTAATGTTTTGTACAGTGGGGAGTAGGGTTAAAGACGAAAGATTTGTGATCAGCCATTTGCTGATGGTTTTCAAAATAACGGTTACTCGCTCATGTTCACTCCCAGGTAGGCGGGTGACATTGAGCTTGTAGGAGGGAAATTTTTCAGATCTATTGTGTTGAGACTGGGTACGGTTGCCCTGTGTTTCAAACCCTGTTTTCTCTGGGCTCTAGGCAGCCCTCTTTCAGAATGCTCCCTGTCGCTTTTAGTCTGCTGATGGAACTGACCTTATGAGGTTAAACAGCTGATGCGATCTTTAGACATGTGGAATGAAATTTGACCATTGCACAGAGTCGAAGGCACCGAGAGGCAAAGATCGCAAGCTCACGAAGACCTCAACCACAATGTAAGAACGTGCTAATGTATATATGACCGTCATAGGTGTCATTAAGACAACCTCCCACATCGGAATGAAGACAGCTTGTCTCCTAGCTTTCTCTAGAGTATCGACCCTGCCGGTTTGCCGCCGCTCACTCTGGAAAATCTTGGCATACCATTCCTCCCAACGGCCTAGACGATGTCCATCCTGGTAGGTCTCACACGCCAAGAAGATAATAGTGGTGGCAATAATGGTGATGCAGCTCGCACGCCAGAGGATCCGCTCGGTATGCGTTGGAAAGCTAAAATTCCACCCTATAAAGTGAAGGGCTCCATAAACCATTGTAATGGAGAACAGCACAATGGCGTCAAAACCCGCACCGATGACGGGAAACCGATCATTGGTAAATCGTGGCAACGGCCGCTGACGTGGGCCTCTACGGAATTTCAGATGAGGCTGTACTTCGGTGAGCCACGAAGGCGATTGATTATCAATAAAGTCAAGAGGTGTCCAGCTGTATGGTTCGCTCGCGGCCGGCCCAGCTCTTTGGAGTATTTCTGCTGTACTTGCTTCGATGTTGATGATGGTTGGACTTTCCACGTCCAGAGGTTTGTTGGCCCACTGATAGTACATTGATAAAGTACAAACTACGAAGCTAAGGGTGGCCAGCTCCAAGGTGGTAACAGGCAGATGCTGAATTGCGCGACCAATAATTTGTATGACAAACCAGGCGGTCTGAAAGCAACTCAAGAGTTTTGCGAATCCGTCTGCTTTGCTCTTGTCCCATATTTCTTTCTCAGTCATAGTGGGCAAGTCTGTATAGCCTCTCTGGATGAGGTATTGCAGCTGCTTGGAATTAACAGGAAACGGGGTGCTATCACGAGGCTGAAGAACGAAGCCACCCATGTTTGCATAAAAAGCGTGGCGTATCGTCCATGTAGGGTAGCCCATTTCCTTGAAAGCCTGTACTGAGCGCTTCGCTTCGACGCGCTGTCCAGTGGCAAAGGCGAGGACGAATTCAGGTCCCATAATTGCCTGGATCATCCATCTGCACTTTCGGGAAAAAGCAAGCCAGTACGATTCGTTCATTGACGGGATGTTCAGGTGGAGAGAAGTCCATGTGCAGAGAAAGATAGTGAAGAGGCAGCTCGGGTAATGTCAGTAAGAGCTCTGTCAAGCTGAAAATCATCGTTACCTCCATAGGATGTCAATAGTCCCTCTACCATTGGATGAGCTGACCCAACCAGCTCGAGGCTGGGGCTGTGGTGGTGATGTGTCATTGCTGTTGGCAGCAGCCGACCCGTGTACAAGGAAAACCAAGAGTATCAGGGTAGATGCCATAATCAATGCAGTTCATTAAATATCAGGCGCCCAATGTGCTGACTAGAATCAACAAGATCAACGATACTCCGTACTTTGGAATATAATGGTTCAAGCAGGGTAGGCACAATAACGATGCGACAAGTAATACAAGGACCAAGCAGTATGCATTATAGGCGAAGTACCTATATTCGATGCTGGTTGTTCCTTAGAGGCAACTCCCACATCATCACCATAGATATGAACTGGATTATCTGCAAGAGGAAGAGGAATCGATGGCAGGGGATTACGCAGCCCTGCACATTCAGAGAAAGCGCCTCGTTTAGCTACTTTGGGCTGTCGTGCGCGTGGCGGTGGCCCGTGTGGCGTGGCCCGTGTGGCTGAGGATTTTCGTCAAAGTATACCTCTTTGTGGGGGGAGTCGTGTTCACTGTATCGCCCTCTCGAATGAAGAAGGTCCGAATGAATATCCCATTAACCTGTTCTTCACAATGAAAGGCAGAGTTATAAGCTTCTCTCTCGATCCGCGAAATAGTTCAATTTCGGAATTTCCAGCACCTCCTCCACAGTAGAGCCTGCTTCTCTCGCACCATGAGTACGACCAGTCTTTTTAGAGGAGAACGAGAAAGGCTTTACTATACACCTCTTTTAGAACCAAGCAACGACGGAAAACAAGATGTTCTTATTTACATGCTGCCCGGCAACCCTGGTCTGATCACGTACTACCAACCGTTCCTATCTACGCTGCATACTCTACTTCAATCATCTCCCGCTTCCCAAAGTGCGAATTTCTACGTTTGTGGCTATTCTTTTGCTGGTTTTGAGACTTTGCCAGCCGAAGATGAACAAATCGCAGAATACCCACTCCGACTCCACGAACTGATCAAAGATACCAACGATCAACTATACTTGCATATCGACACACATCGCAGTTCGCATGCTGCCCACGAAAGGTCTTTGAAGGTTATCCTAATGGGACATTCAGTCGGAGCATATATATTACTCGACCTTATTCAGCTTCACAAAGAGAATATAGACAGCGGTAAAGAAGATTTCGACCTCATTGGAGGCATCCTGCTCTTTCCAACGATAACGCATATTGCTCAATCACGATCTGGAATGATAGCTAGCGTGAGTATATCAACGAAATGTTTCCCGGCCCCGTCCTTTGATTCTTGCAGGATCTTACATACCATCTCTTGCAGACACTCCTTAAGATACCACATGCGGCGCTTATTGGTGGTGCCATTGTCAGATGTCTATTCTTCCTTGTGCCAACCGCCGTTCTTTACAACATCATCCGACTAGTCATGCGATTTCCAGAGCATGCAGCGCGGACAACCACCAAGTTCATCAAGAGCCCGATGGGCGTAAGACAAGCTTTGTACGCTGCCCCACTCATCGCCATTGTTTCAAGCCCCAATCTCTAGCTTCAGCTGATTAAAATGCGGTAGGCACCTGGCAAAGGACGAGATGGAGTTCATCACTGATGACAATTGGGATGCAGAGGTCTGGGGAACTGCCCATAGCCCCATCACAAACAAAATGGACACTGCCCGTTGGAACCTTATATTTTACTGGGGCAAAAATGTAAGGTATCTTGACAAGCTAATCCTTAGACAAGGTTCATTACCATATCAAAATTGACGCCCTGACAGGATTCACTCGTCTCCAATCGCACACGGGACAATCTCATAGCCAACAAGGGGAACCGACTAACATTCAAACAGGATCGATGGGTGGCTGATCACACACGGGACAGCTTTATCAAGGATCGCAGTAGTCGAGTACCGACGGAACCAGAGGGGTCGAAGCCGTCAATGTTGATGGATGCTCAGGGAATACCGCATGCGTTTGTTCTAAGTGCGTCCCACACCTTCATTATCTAACTGAGCTAACAACATATCCAAAACAGAGCACAGCGAGGTTGTAGCTGCAATGGCTAAGGGATGGGTTGAAGACATCATCAGAAAACACGAGACAGCAAGCAAATCATGACAGAACGAGGATCAAAGATTGGGGAACATAGACGCTCTGCCATACCAAGCGCTGACAGGGTACATAAACCCCCCTGATCTCCTGGTCGAGATCAAGTGTGCTCCACTGATTGTCAGCGGATGTTGGATCAGTCTCGAAGCTGTACGACTGTGACTGCAGGAGTGAATAAAGATTCTCGAATAGTATCAGGCATCTTGCTGCGTGAGGCGTTGTACCCGAGCAGGCTGCGGGCGAGCAGCAACTGGAAATTAGCAGATGTCAAAATACTCAACATGGAACGAAAGAGATTTAATTGGAGGCGGAGGAACACTCCGAATCTCCGCAATGGAAAAAATCACGGAGAGTTATAAAAATTTCAGGCATGAGGGGCAGCGGAATCCAATCCCCGCCCCACGCTGACCAATGAAACATCTCCGGAGTGACATCTCCCATTACACCATTGAGCGGTCTGGAAGGGCCCCTGTTTTGACATTATTGCTCGCAAAAGTCACTCAAAGGCGCAGCGGGACCCACATTTCATACCGACTGTCGCGTCTCCTTTCTCATAGGGTTCTGTTATGTGTCAAGTCACGGGCTCTACCTGTCGTTAGGAGAAGGTTAGGAAACTGCCAAGCGTACCAAGTGTGCCCAGCCAGATTGGGCCGACGCTTGCCGCTTGCGGGGTCGAAAGGTGTGAGCACGGCCCACGACTATGTACAGTATCTACCTAGCACTGTTGGCCTTGGCGAATTTGAAGAGTTTTCCCTCCCGCCATCAACTTTCGACTAGCAGAATTCGCAGAGAAATCAATTGGTGTGACCAGAAGCGACAACAACAACACGAGCAAGGTAGATGATGCGATCAATGTGTCAGGACGTTGCATATCAGTTGATGCAACAGGCCACGCAGGCAGAAGCTGTAAGCTGCATTTCAGGTTCGATATTGATGTTGTTGGTAAGCAGGTTGTGATTCATCTTTTCAAATAAGGTAAAGCGGGGGGGTGCGAACACCAAGTGGGGTTGCGCCATGTGGGCAAGGAATTGGAAGCGATTCGTCATTGAGCTTAATTGTGAATTTGTGATGGCTTGCCGGAAGGTTAAAGAAGTAGACAAAGGGACGTTAGTAAGGTCGGTAGTGTTCTGTTATCAAAGGGCGTGGGACATTATTGCATTCTGGCTGTCATGACAGTCATCAAGTAACTTGTAATCCTTGCGACGCGTGTGACTCAGGAAATCCTGACAAGAACCAGTTAGTTGGTGGGACTATTCAATCCTCGTTCTTACGGAGGTACTGCCCGATCATAAGACTACGAGTCTCACCGAACAAACGCTTTTCTTTCTTCACATCACCTTTCTCAATTCATATCGATTCTGCTTCACAGTTCCGAGATCGTGCACTGTCTTCCTCTACTGCCCTTGACAACGGGTTCATCCAACTGCAAGTTCGTGTTTCCACAGTGTAACATAGCTATCAGTTTATCTGAACCAACTCCATCTATAGAATCTACGATTGTCTCTCCTCCCCTTCATTGCGACGGGCAGGTTTTCGGTTGTTGGCACGTCTTTTAGACTTCAACTTTGGTAGACATTGGACTTGCCGAGTCCATCTAAATATGGGAAGCACATTCAAGAATATGGGTTCCCGGAGCAAGCCTGTCATTAGCATTACACTCAATGACGACCAGCAACATGCCTTTGTTCCATCTTACACTTCCCTGGATGAGATAAGAGGCGTGGTCTCTGTCACGGCCTCGTGCGATATAAGATTCGATGAGGTCTACATAACATTCGAGGGCGTCATCAGAACCTATGTCGAGAAAATTGCCACAACAGCACCAACGAATGGCAGGACAGAGGCGTTTCAGAACTTCTTACGGCTGGTCCAGCCCATGGATGATGCCGTGTTCCCTGAACCTCGAATCGCCAAAGCAGGGCAGACATACAGGTTTCCTTTTACGTTTGTGGTCCCAGAACGGCTGCTTCCGCAGACATGCAATCACCCAACCGGTAATGATTCGGTACGAGACGCTCACCTGAATCTTCCCCCAAGCCTTGGTGATCCAATGTCGGCAACCGTGGGAAAGACTCTCATGGACGACATGGCGCCAGATATGGGCGTTGTTGCTTATTCAGTCAAATGCAGGATTACCAACGGTCGAGGCAGCTCTGGAAAACACGTCATTATTGCTGAGCAGACGAAAAAATTGCGAGTCGTTCCAACAGTGGAAGAAACTCCCCCTCTAAGTGTGCTAGGCGGTCTGCAGGATGACTACAAGCTCAGAAAAGAAAAGGACATCAAAAAGGGTGTGTTCAAGGGCAAGCTTGGCCGCTTGATCATCGAGTCTGCCCAGCCCAAGAGCTTGCGTCTGCCATCGATTAATTCACAAAGCACTTGTCCCGTCACAACAATGGCAACAGTCCACGTTCGATTCGACCCAGCCGACGAGAAGACCCAGCCTCCTCGGTTGACTTCACTCAGCAGTAAGTTGAAGGTTGCCACCTTTTTCGGCAGTATCCCGATGCGTGAGATCCCGACCAAATCAAACGACTTCCATTACAGCAACACCAAAGGCATCTTTGTCGAAACCCTTAATCTCTCCTCCCGCTGCATTGCCTCCGCTCAATGGCAACACCACCAAGTCGACGTTCCCATGCGTCGGGACTCTGCCTTTTCTACCCTCTCCAACATCAACGTCCCCGAACCGTCTTCCTCTTACTCTGGAAAATCCTTCTACACCTCCAAAATCCTCGTCCCCATGACCCTCCCCCGCACCTCCAAACTCTTCGTCCCAACCTTCCACTCCTGCCTCGTCTCCCGCATCTACGCCCTAGACCTCTACTTAACCGTCAACACCCCCGGCGCCACCACCACATCCACAACGCTCCACCTAAAACTCCCCGTCCAGGTCTCTTCGGAAGGAAACCCCAGCCGCAGACCCTCTATCGCAGACCAAGAAGCCGAAGCCGCCGCCGCCGCAGCCGCCAGCGACACCACCGATTTCTTCCACCCCCGCAGTCTCGCTCCTCCAAGCCCCGAATACACCGAGCGCGCGCAACTAGCCAGTATGATCCCCAGCGCAAGCCCCGAGTACACCGAACGCTCGCAATCAGTCAGCCTTGCGTCGCCGAGCCCAGAGTATACGGAACGCCCGCGGCCGGCGAGCTTTGCGCCCTCGAGCCGTGAGCATGCGGAGTTCATGAGACCGACGCCGAGGTTTGAGAGTGCGCCGCCGCCGGGGTATTCGTTTTCGTCGGGGCGGCATCATCGTATCAGGATGGATTTGATGAGTCCGATGGGGATGATGCCTGTGGGTGGGTAAAGAGGGGTGGTGCTGAG
>JAABUR0100002343.1_pt1 | contig 29319 bp, 26 predicted proteins | sample 5560091 | NCBI WGS metagenome assembly JAABUR01 (sample SAMN10711879, study PRJNA513375) | rock metagenome | isolation source: Antarctica rocks | place: Antarctica: Victoria Land, University Valley sud
TCGATGATCAGGCCGCCCTTGACGACCTCGATGACCGTGCCCTCGACGGGCTCGCCCGACTCGGCGGCGGCCTCGATGCGGCGCCAGGCCTTCTCGAAGCGGGCGCGCTTCTTGGAGAGCAGCAGCCGGCCGTCCGGGTCCTCCTTGGTGAGGACGAGGGCGTCGACCTCCTCACCGAGGTCGACCTCGTCGGCGGGGTCGACCGACTTTCGGATCGACAGCTCGTTGGCGAGGATGACTCCCTCGCTCTTGTAGCCGATGTCCACCAGGACCTCGTCCTGGTCAATCCGTACGACCTTGCCGGTGACCACGTCCCCCTCTTCGAAGGGGACGAGCGTGGCGTCGTAGTTGGGGACGATCTGGCCGTCGATCTCCAGCAGGAGGCCGTCGGAGCCCTCTACGGGCTTGGAAGTTGGGGTTAGCGTTGGGGTCTCGATCACGAACCGGCAAGACTAGCGCCGTGGCGGGGTGAGCGGCGCCCGCCGCGTACGTCGGACCGCTCGCCTAGATTGCGCCCACCGTGCTAGGCAGCTTGGGCGCTATCCACCAGGGCATCGGGCACACGCACTCTGATGCCCAGCTTGCCGAGGGCGGTAAGAAGCTCAAGGTATTCCCTGCGGTCCTCGACGGCTTTCGCTCCGCCGTCCTGCGCCTGTTCGGCGATGATGCTCGCATGGTACTTCGCGTACCAGGTGCCAGCGGCACTGAGTGCCTCGAGCTCGCGCTCAGAGAGAGTCGTGAAGGGGTCCGGGCGATTCATCTCCTCGAACCTAGCCGCCGCTGCGGACGCATCACAACACCTCTTCGCAACGAGCGCGTAAAGGCTTCGTGACGGACGCGCTCCGGTCGCGGCTGCGCGACGTGCTCGACCGCTCCGCAGGCCGTTACAGAGAGCTGAACGGCGCACGAAGCGCCGGCGAATACCTCAGCCGGGAGCGCCCCAGAGAGGACGAGGAGGTGCTCACCGAGCCACTGTTCGCCGACCTCCTGGAGGATCTCCTCGGCTTTCCCCACGACGCCTACTTCCCCCAGCTCGGGCGCAGTGGCCTGAAGCCCGACTTCACGCCCCACGACCTGGTGGCCCACCGGTTCGTGCTCGACGCCAAGAGCTCCACGCAGGAGCTGGCAGCTCACGAGCAGCAGATCCGGGCCTACATCGACCAGCGGCACCTCGACTACGGCGTCCTGTTCAACCTGCGCGAGATCCGGGTCTACAGGCGCGGCGAGCGGGGGCACGTCCCCGAGCTCTCCGTGCCGATCCTTCCGCTGTGGGAGGCGGCTCACGGACAGGCGATGAGGGACCAGTCAGCCGAAGCAGCCTTAGACGCCTTCGTCGAGCTCTTCAGCTACCGGGCGATGGGCCTCCAGGAGAAGATCCAAGAGGTTCGCCAGGCGCGCGCCTGGTCACAGCGAGAGGGTTCGGGTGAAGGCATCGAGATCGACCTCGAGTTCCTGGTCGATCGTCTGCACGACCTCTCCCGCGCGCTGCAGGAGGACGCCGCCAGCCAGTTCGACACCCTCCGCCGACAGCTGGCGATTACCGAAGGGCGCGAGCGAGCACTGCTCGGCGAGCTCCAGCTGCTGGTCCTTGACCTGGCTCCGGGAACGGAGCTAGGCGACCTGCCCGGCACCGTGGAGGGCTACCGCAACGACGACGGCCTCGCCGGCCGCGCGTGGCGTCAGTACCTGCTCAGGGTCTCCCAGCTCGCGCTCACGCGGGTCCTGCTCTACCGGTCCTGGGAGGACGTCGAGTTCGTGGAGAGCTATCTCTACGACGGCGGCTTCGACCACTGGTACGAGCGCCTGGACCGCAACCTCCAGGAGGTGCTCCGCCGTGCATTCGCCGACGGCCGCGAGCGCTACGGCTGGCTCTACGGCCCGGACAACAACTACGACTGGTACCGGCCTCGCGACGAGGCGCTCGTCGATGTGCTGTACGCGCTGGTGCCCGTGCCGCTGGGCAAGCTCGACGCCGACGTGCTCGGCGGCCTCTACGAGCTCTACGTCGACGACATCGACCGGGACCGCCTCGGCCAGTTCTTCACCCCGCGGTCGGTGGTCCGCTTCATGCTCGACCGCGCCGGCTATCGCGGCGCCGACGGCGTGTTCAGGCTGGAAGGCGACCGCCGGGCGCCGCGGAAGATCCTCGACTTCGCTACCGGCTCCGGCGGCTTTCTCGTTGAGGCCGCCCGCCGGGTGATCGACGAGGCGGGGCTGGACGCCGACGACGAGCGCGACCTCACCGACGGGCTGGCCGCGATCCTGCGCGGCTTCCACGGCGGCGAGATCAGCCCGTTCCCGTACTACCTGACCGAGGTCAACCTGCTCCTGCAGGTGTCGCGCCTGCTCGGCGGCCTACGGGCAGTGGGCGCCAATCCGGTCCTGCCCGCCCTCGGGGTGGTCCATGCCGACACGCTGGCCACGCGCCGAGCCCGGGATCAGAGCATCGAAGGTATTGAGCCGCGCAGCCGCGCAGATAGAGGCGAGCTCGAACGCGATGAGCGCTTCGACCTCGTGCCGCTCGACCGGGAGAAGCGTGAGGCGTTCGAGCGCATGCGGGAGGACGAGACCTTCGACTTGGTCGTAGGCAACCCGCCGTACGTGTTCGAGTCAAACAACAAGGTGCTGTTCGACCGCCTGCGGGCGCTGCCCGCGTGGCGGGAGCTCTACCGCGGCAAGAGCGACTACCTCTACTACTTCCTGCTGCTTGCCGCCGAGAAGGTGGCGCCCGGCGGTCGGCTCTGTGTGATCACCCCGGCCGGCTGGATGAACGCCGGCAACGCCGAGTGGCTGCGGGAACGCCTCGCCGGCAGCCTGCGGCTGGACGAGCTGTTCCTGTTCGGCTCCTACCGGCTGTTCGCGCCCGAGCACGCCGGCCGCGGGGACCGTCGCCACGCACCCACCCCGACGGTGGAGAGCGCGATCCTCGTGGCCACCAAGACGGCGGCCGGAGCCGGGCACGAGCTGAAGATCGTGGCACTGGAGGACGAGGTGGCCGCGGCGGCCGAGATCGCCGGTGGGCGCGTGCCGGACCGCGACGCCCTGCTGGCGCACATGGCCGAGCGGATGGAGGGCCGGGCCGGTCGCCGTCGCGGGGTCAACGTGCATCGTCTGCGCCAGCGCAACCTGGACCACGAGCTGCCGTGGCCGATCAAGCACAGCGCGCGCGACGTCGCTTCCCAGGTGGTAGCTCACCTCGATGGTGCCGAGGTGGAGCCGCTCGGCGCTCGGTGGCAAGTCGTTCGCGGAATCGAGACGGGGGCAGACGCGTACTCGGCGAGGATCCAGCGGCGTCTCTCGGCCGATGCGAAGCGACGCCTCGCCGAGGAGGGAGCGGCCACGGGCGACCCGATCCTGGAGCTCCCGGCCGGGAGGGCGAGCAGCCGTGGAAGGATCACCCGGAGCTGCTGGCCAGGAGCGTCGAGCCGCGCGCGATCCTCTACGGCGCGCTCGACGAGGGCGACTACACAAGCCTGGTCTGGATCGGCCGGGAAGAGGCCGTCCCGGAGCCGGTCATCGCGGCCCTGGAACCGTGGCGGCCCGTGCTCGCGACACGCGCGGAGCTCGTGCGCAACCCCAGGCGGCGCTGGTTCGAGACCGCCTGGCCGCGCGACAAGCCCGGGCTGACGGGCCCCAAGGTCATCGCCCTCTACCGGACCGACCGCGGCCGCTTCGCCGTCGACGAGATCGGCGAATGGCAGCCCTCGATCAAGACCACGCTATGCACCCCGACCGAGGACGGCCTGTCGGTCGCCTACCTCGGCGGGCTGCTGAACTCCGAGCTGCTCGACCTTTGGTATGCCGTCCGCGGCAAGACTCCTTGGCACGTCCGCCGCAACTATGAACCCAAACCCATGGCCCGGATGCCCTACCGCCACATCGAGCGGATCGCTTCACCTGAGGAGTCGGACCGACTGGCCCGCCTCGACGACGCTCTGGGTGCCAGCGACGCCGCCCGCGCCCAGGCGCTTGCCGGTGAGCTGGCAGCGGAGGGCAACGACAGTGAGTTGGCAGGGGCGGTGGAGCTGTTCGTCCGGGCGATCGCAGACAACCGCCGGCGACTGCTCCCTCTGCGCGACTTGTTCCCCGAGCTTGCTCGGACCGTCAAGGATCCCTGGCGAGCACGGATACCGCCGCTGTCTGAGCCCGGGGGGATCCGCGCCCTGCTCGCCCGTGACACGGCTTCGGTGCGCATCGACCCCGAGCTGAACCTCAGGATCGACACCGATGGGCCGCTGGGTCGTGGCGTCATGGCGGAGCACGGGCTCGTGTTCTCGCGCGCCCGCCGGACGACTGCCGAGGTGGTCGGACCGGCGCGCCGGCTGGCGCTGCTCATGAAGCTCCTGGAGGGCCGGCAGCGCCTGATGCCGGCGGACCTGGAGGCCGCGCTCCTCCCCCGTGACCTCGACGTCTTTGCGAATTGGTGCAAGGCCCGGCGGATAGAAGTGACCGAACTGCTCGAGGAGGGGCGGGTGCTGGTCGAGGCGGTCGAACGGATCGTCTGCCGCCTATACGGCGTGCCCCCTGAGCTCGAGGAGGCGGTGGTTCGTCACGCAACCGAACGCGCCGTGGTGGGGTTGCCGGCCGAGGACTGACCTGCCAGCGGGGCTACAGCGGGCAGCGACCGATTGCGCCCCCGATATTCTCGCTGCCATGCCCCGACGCGAGACCAAGCGCGGCACCGACCGCACACCGCTCTCGGGCGACTACGACGCGATCATCTGCGGCGCGTCATTCGCGGGCCTGGCGGTGGCTCGCGAGCTGGCCGGAGCCGCCCGCGCCGACGGCTCCCCGGCGCGCGTGCTGATGATCGATCGCTACAAGATCGGCGAGCGCCAGACCTCCGCCTGCGGCATCCCCACGGTCTGGCTCGAGGCGCTCGGGTTGATGGGCTCGCACCGCCAGACCTTCCACGAGCTGCGCGTCTCCACCCCGCTCGTGACCCATCGCTGGCCGCTCCCGTGGACCTTCTCCACATTCGACTACCGCGAGCTGTGCGAGCTGTTGCGCGAGCAGTCGGACTGCGAGTTCGAGACGGCCACGGTGAACGGTCGCACCGGCCACACGGTCCACACCGATCGCGGGGACCTGAGCGCCCCCCTGATCGTGGACGCACTGGGCTGGCGGCGCAACCTGGGTGCCGACGCCGGCTACCAGCCCCCGGACGCGCCGCTGTCGCGCGGCTTGGAGGTCCATCCCGAGGGGGCCGACGAGGACCTCGCCATCTGGATCGACCGAAGGATCGTGCCCGCCGGATATGGCTGGAGCTTCCCGGCCGACGGCGAGCTGCGGATCGGGGTTGGATCGTTCGACCCCCGCTTCCACGTCAAGGACAACACCGTCAAGCTGGCCGAGGACCTCGGCTCGCCGGCCGTGCGCTTCCAGGGCAACTGGATCCCGCACGAGCTGCGCGACGCGACGGAGGACGGCGTCTTCTTCGCCGGCGACTCCGCCGGCCACTGCCTGCCGCTGACCGCGGAGGGCATTCGCACCGCGCTCTACTTCGGTCTGGCCTGCGGCCGCGAGCTGCGCCAGGTGGTCGCGGGGACGCGCACCCGCGAGGAGGCGCTCGCCTCGTACCACGCCCTCAGCGCCGCGACCGGGTGGAAGTTCCGGCTGATGCTGCGGATGCAGCGCTGGGTACCGCGGCTGCGCCCGCGTCCGCTGCGCGCGGTGGTCGCGCTCATGTGCCGCCGCCGGCTCACGAGCTGGGCCTTTCGCCACTACCTGGCCATCGCCGCACCCGACGAGGTCGGACCCTCACCCGTGGCGGGCGCGACGCCGCAGCGCACGCCCGAGCGGGCAGCCGCCTAGTGCCGCGTCAGGTAACGTTTGCGCGCTGTCTTCATCGACAGATGGGGGCTGAAGTTGTCGAGCACGACGGCGATGCGGACCCCAGAAGGATGGAGCGATCGCACGTAGCGCAGAAAGGCCAGGAACTCGGTCCCGCCCTTTCTCCACTGATGTGCCCATAGAAGCCTGTTGTTGGAGAGGTCGTAGGCGGCAAGGAGGTAACGCACCCTGTGGGGACGCGTGTAGGTCGCCCGACGGCGGCGCCTCGGACCTGATCGTCGGGCTCCTTGCTCGTCACGCAGGTGAGAGAACTCGTCTCACGGTGTCCGCGAGGGCCTCGGTCAGGTGCCGACGTAGGCCGCGAGGTGCTCGCCGGTGAGGGTGGAGCGGGCGGCGACGAGGTCGGCGGGTGTGCCCTCGAAGACGATCCGGCCGCCGTCGTGGCCGGCGCCGGGGCCGAGGTCGATGATCCAGTCGGCGTGCGCCATGACCGCCTGGTGGTGCGCGATGACGATGACCGACTTGCCGGAGTCGACGAGTCGGTCGATCAGGCCGAGCAGCTGCTCGACGTCGGCGAGATGGAGGCCGGTGGTCGGCTCGTCGAGGACGTAGATAGACATCGCTCCGGTCCGGGCCAGCCCGGCCCCTCGCGCGCGGCCGCCCTTCTCGGCCATGTGGGTGGCCAGCTTGAGCCGCTGCCGCTCGCCGCCGGACAGCGTCGTGAGCGGCTGGCCGAGGCTGAGGTAGCCGAGCCCGACGTCGGCCATCCGCGCCAGGACCTTATGCGCGGCCGGCGTGCGCGCGTCGCCGGCGCCGAAGAACTTCTCGGCCGCGGTCACCGACATCGCGAGCACCTCGCTGATGTCGCGGCCGCCGAGGTGGTGGTCGAGCACCAATGCCTGGAATCGCTTTCCCTCGCACTCCTCGCAGGTGGTGGCGACGCCGGCCATCATCGCCAGGTCGGTGTAGATGACGCCTGTGCCGTTGCAGTTGGGGCAGGCGCCCTCGGAGTTGGCGCTGAACAGCGCCGGCTTCACGCCGTTGGCCTTCGCGAACGCCTTGCGGATCGGGTCGAGCAGTCCGGTGTACGTCGCCGGGTTGCTCCGTCGCGAGCCGCGGATCGTGGTCTGGTCGACCGACACCACCCCATCCCGCCCGGACACCGAGCCACCGATCAGCGAGCTTTTGCCCGAGCCCGCCACCCCGGTGACGACGACCAGCACGCCGAGCGGGATGTCGACGTCGACGTCCCGCAGATTATTGGTGCTGGCGCCGCGCACCTCCAGCACCCCCGACGGCGTCCGCACCGATTGCTTCAGGGAGGCGCGGTCGTCCAGGTGCCGCCCGGTGAGCGTGCCAACGACCCGCAGCCCCTCGACGGTGCCCTCGAACACCACCTCGCCGCCCTCGGTGCCGGCGCGCGGACCGAGGTCGACGACGCGGTCGGCGATCGCGATCGCCTCCGGCTTGTGCTCCACGACCAGCACGGTGTTGCCCTTGTCGCGCAGCCGCAGCAGCAGGTCGTTCATCCGCTGGATGTCGTGGGGGTGCAGCCCGATCGTCGGCTCGTCGAAGACGTAGGTTACGTCGGTCAGAGACGACCCGAGGTGTCGGATCATCTTGGTGCGCTGCGCCTCGCCACCCGAGAGCGTGCCCGACGGGCGGTCGAGGCTGAGGTAGCCCAGCCCGATATCCACGAACGAGTCGAGGGTCTCCCCCAGAGCCTCGAGCAGCGGGGCCACCGACGGCTCCTTGAGCTCGCGGACCCACTCGGCCAGGTCGCTGATCTGCATCGCGCAAGCGTCGGCGATGTTGATCTTCTTGATCTTCGACGACCGAGCCTCCTCGCTGAGCCGGGTGCCGCCGCACTCGGGACAGGTGGTGAAGGTGACCGCCCGCTCCACGAAGGCCCGGATGTGCGGCTGCAGCGAGTCGACGTCCTTGGACAGCATCGACTTCTGGATTTTCGGGATCAGCCCCTCGTAGGTGAGGTTGATGCCGTCGACCTTGATCTTGGTCGGCTCCTTGTGGAGGAGGTCGTCGAGCTCTTTGTTGGTGAACTTCTTGATCGGCTTGTCCGGGTCGAAGAAGCCGCAGCCGGTGAAGATCCGCCCGTACCAGCCGTCCATGCTGTAGCCGGGGATCGTGAGCGCGCCCTCGTTGAGCGACAAGCTGTCGTCGTACAGCTGGGTGAGGTCGATGTCGTTCACCGCGCCCCGGCCCTCGCAGCGCGGACACATGCCGCCGAGAATGCTGAAGCTTCGCCTCTCCTTCGTCGTGCGGCCGCCACGCTCCATCGTGACCGCGCCGGCGCCACTGATCGAGGCGACATTGAAGGAGAACGCCTGGGGTGAGCCGATGTGCGGCTTCCCGAGTCGGCTGAAGAGGATGCGCAGTATCGCGCCTGTGTCGGTGGCGGTGCCGACGGTGGAGCGGGCGTCGGCACCCATCCGCTCCTGGCCGACGATGATCGCGGTCGTCAGCCCGTCGAGCACGTCGACCTCGGGCCGCGCCAGCGTCGGCATGAAGCCCTGCACGAAGGCGCTGTAGGTCTCGTTGATCATCCGCTGCGACTCCGCGGCGATCGTGCCGAACACCAGCGAGCTCTTGCCCGAGCCCGAGACGCCGGTGAACACCGTCAGCCGGCGCTTCGGGATCTCGATGCTGACGTCCTTGAGGTTGTTCACGCGCGCGCCTTGCACGCGGATCAGATCGTGGCTGTCGGCAACGTGCAGCGCAGGCGACTGCGTGTCCGTCTTCGTGGCCATGCTCATCGTGCCGTCGCGCAGGTCATGGCTGCGATCGCCGGACTGCTCAACGCAGCTCGTTGATGCGGATCAGGTTGCCCGCGGGATCGCGGAAGGCGCAGTCGCGAACGCCATACGGCTGCTCGGTCGGCTCCTGGACGACCTCGGCGCCGCTGGTCTGCAGCCGCTCGAAGACGCCGTCGAGGTCGTCGGTGGCCAGGGTGATGGTGGTGTAGCTGCCCTTGGCGATCAGCTCGAGGATGGTGCGGCGCTCGTCGTCGGTGATGCCGGGGTCGGCGGCCGGCGGGTGCAGAACGATGGACGTGCCCGGCTGATTGCCGGGACCGACCGTGATCCAGCGCATCCCCTCGTATCCGACGTCGTTGCGGACCTCGAAGCCGTAGCTCCCGGCCGCCCTGCAATTCGAAAGAAAGGTCGTGCGGCCTTGAAGCGGCCTCTCCCGGCTTGTCAGCTGCTACTCGGGGACGCTCGTCACGTACTCCAGTGAGTACTTGAACCAGCTCACCGTCTCGAACGGGCCAGACGGCACCACCTGCGGGTAGAGCGGCCGCCCGCCTGGGCGGGTCAGGCCACAAATGTCTCGTGCGAGCCAGCTCGCCACCGCTCGCCCGTACGTGCCTAGTTGAGTTTCAACTCGGTGCCGGCGGGCAGCAAGCTGGGGTCGCCGGTGCCGATGCGGTCGGCGTTCAGCCGCCACAGTCGATCTACCTCGGCGGCCACCGCTGCGGCACTGGCTCCCTGACCTAGCCGCTGTTGGGCTATCGACCACAGCGACTGTCCGGCCTGAACCACGTGGCTGTCCGCTTCCGGCTTCGCTGCCGCTGGTTTAGCGGGAGCTGCAGGCTTGCTGGTCTGGACGATAGGCACGCGGGCCTCTGGCTGCGGCTGAGACCGGACCCGCGGTGCCCGAACCTCGACTGGCGCGGCCGGGGCCCGCCGGACTGAGACCGGGGCGTCCAAGGCTTCAACGCGGGTTCCGGCCTGGTTGGCGCGCACCGGCTCGGGAGCCTGCAACGGCTGCGCCGGGGTGGCGGTGGGGGTTGGCTGTGCGGGGGCCGCGGGCGGCGGCGTAGGGGCCACCGGAGGCGGAGGTGCGGGCGCGGCCTGCGGTGCGGGCGGCGTTGATTCGGGCGGCGGGGTCGCTGGCGTCGGTTCAGCCGGCGGGGTTTCAAGCACCTCCTCGGTGGGTCCGGGTTCCAGTGGAGCTTCGGACCCTCCTTCCTCGGGCCCCGTAGTCGGCGGCGGTTCTGCCGGCCCTGGTGCCTCTCCGGCAGGTGCAGGCGAGCCGTCGCCGCCGGGCAGCGGGTTCTCAGCGTCGGGGCTGAAGCCGTCCTCAACGCCGCCCTCGGCTTCCGGTTCCGGCGCCGCGCTCTGCGCGTTAGCTGCGTGTGGTGCGGCAAAGGGCAGCAGTCCTGCCGCGACCGCCAACATGGCGAGCTTGCGCACGCCTTTGCGTGGAGGTGTCTGTCGCCGCTCGGGCACTAGCTCTCGCCTCCGCTTTCGTTCGCGAGCCACGCAGCGTAATTGACTCTGCCTCCCCGCACGCTTCCGATCGGATCGACCGACCCGTCCTTGGGCGACAGCAGGCCCAATTGATGCTCTCTGATCGCCAGGATTGTGCGGCCGTCGGGTGACCACGCCAGCGGAGACCAGGAAGATTTGAAAGTCCGTCGCTGTCCCTCGCGCGTAAGGATCACCACCCTGCCGTCCCCTCGCGCCAGCACATCGCCTTGCGAACTCAGGTCAAGCCCAAAGACTTTGGTCCCGAGGTCGAGGCGCCGCTCGCGGGAAGGGCCTTCGAGAACAAGCACAGTCGGTTTGTCTCTGAACAGGACGGTTGGCTTGCCCTCGGGGCCCCATGCTCCGTCGATCTGCTCACCTGGGCGGGCGCGGTAGACGAGGTTGCGTCTTGCGCCCGGCCGGCCGGCCACATACAGCGTCGCCCCCGCATCGCCACCGTCCTTTTTGTACTGCTGCACGGTGTAGATGATCTTGCCGTCGGGCGAGACCGAGGGAGCCTGTCCGGAAGCGTCAATGATCCTGCCCGGCAAAGGAGAGGCGCTGGCCGGGTTCAGTTGCTCCAAGCGGTCGCCACCGGAGCCGCGAGCGTTCGCCGCCGCCAGGACATCGCCACCGCCCCCCATGATCGAGATCCGACCCCCTCGGGTCAGCTGCTTCGTGTTGTTCAGCGTGCCGCGTACGCGGTAGAGGTCCATGTCCGTGTCTCGCTTACCGGCCTGGAAGAAGATCGTGCCCTCGATCCGCTCGCCTGAGAATCGAACATCAGCAGCCTGATCGGGCTCTTCCTTAGTCGCCTGCTTGGGATCATCGGAGTCGCACCCTCCAACCAGCAGCACCAGGGACGCGACCAGCAGCAATGCGCTGCTGGTCGCCCTTACGCGCATCCGTAAGCGATTTTCGCGCACTTGCGAAGAGACTGGGCATACGAATAGATCGCGGGTGTCCGCTGGCTTTGTGGCAGTTCCCAGAGGCCGTGAGCGACGTTGCCTTGGAAGTGGGTCGAACCGTTGAAGCGGATGTTCGGCGACCCCTTCTCCCAAAACGCGTTCACCTGGTTGTAGTCATACTTGTCGATCAGGCTCGGGGCCTGCTTATCCGGCCCCTGAGAGCCGGTGAAAGTGTCTTCCGGATGGACATCCACAGACCCAGTGATGGTCACCGCCCGGACTGGCACCGCGAAGCTCAAATTGGCCTTCGCCGTGGCCTTGTCCTTGCCTCGGCCCCACTTTTGGCCGATCAGCCGATCGGCACGACTGGCCATGGTCATGCCTGTTACGACCCGACGTAGCTTGTTGCCGCCACGGGCGGAGGCGCCACCGGTCGTGCAACCTTCCAGCTGTTTAGTCGCGAACCTCCGATTGCGCGGACCCAGCTGACGGGCACCATTCTGCTTGTAGTAGTGGTAGACGAACCGGATGTACAAAGCATCCGTGCTCATGCTCCGCGCCCGTGGCGGATATGCGGTGAATCCTCGACGACCGCGGTTGTTCACGCAGCTGTACGCCTCGCTCGTGCGAGCGTTTTGTTCGAATCTTGCTGGCGTAGCCACTTTCGCCGACCGCACCTTTCCGGAAGCCTCAGTCACGGCGCTCGTGGCTGGGCCGGGGGTGAAGCTCGGGCGGTCCTGCTCATCGAAGGTCGTGGCCATAGAGAAGCCTTCTCGGACTGCGGCCGAGCCAGCCGTGTCCGAGTCCTTGGCCGCAGCCGCAGCCGGCCACATCAAAGCTACGACCCCTGCAACGAGTGCGGCAGCCCCGATCCGTTGCACCAGCCTCCATCCTGGTGGCCCCCTGGGCCGCCATCGAGTACAGCCAACTTATCCCCCCAGGGCCCGGAGAGCAAACCTGCCGCCCATGATCGAGGGATTGGCCTGAGGTTCGCCTGGGGATATCGGCGGCATGAGAACGCGCAGGGGGGTTGGTGACGGTCCTTCTCATGACCGCCGTCTCGCTGGCAGCTCGCCGTGCATCCCGGCGGCCAGGTCGAGGACCTCGCCGACCGTCCCCGCAGCCGGCATCGTGAGCGCGAGCCCGGCCAGCCGCCGGGGCCCCGAATGGCGACTCGGCTCGCTTCCCTCGCGTTGCTGGCGCTCGTCGTAGGGACGACCGCGTTCCTGATCGTTCAATCCCAACGCAGGCTCTCGCCGGCGGCCGCTCCCGCGGCCAAGGCATCGCCCTCCCCCGCCGTTGTGCCCCGTCGCCTCCACCCCAGATTCCCAAGGCCGCCGACGCCAAGCTGCGCCGGACCCGGCGCGAACTCCGTCTAGCTTAGATGGCTAGAACGTCGCCGCGGCCAACGGCTCACCCGCGACCTGCAACACACCGAGTCCCAACGCGCGGCGTGGGAGCAGTGGGCCCGCGTCTTTGACCGCCGGCGCTACAACAAGTTCAAACGAGCCGCGGCGCGGCGCGCAAAACCCGCACCGCGACAGTAGAACGACCCACCAGCCGAGGCGCACGGCGCCGCCTACCCCCCGTCGTTCTCCGCCGCGCGCTTTGCCCGGATTGCGGCTGCCACCTCGGCCGGCGTGCGCGGTCCGTCCTGCAGCAACGCGATTACGAGATCCGTCAGGTTCGGTTTGCGTAGACGGTCGTCGCTGTCTTCTACTTCACGCAGCAACCGCTTGGAGCGATCGTGCAGCTGTACCGGGGGGGGCGGAAGTTCACCAACCTGGTCGCGCTGTAATCGATCTGCTCTTCGTTCCCGATTTGCCGGCGGGCGCTGGCGACTCAGAGCTTTGCCGCCATCGCTCGGCGGCACTTCAGAAGCGTCAGAAAGCCACGTCGCGCCGGGGTTTGCCGGCATCCCGTCCCACTCCGCGTCCGCTCTGGGCCGGTCTGCTCCGCTTACGTCCCCGGCCTGCTCAGGCCCCGAGGTATACGCCACTCCCGCACTACGCCAGCTGGCTCAACCGCATCGAGGCCCAGTTCACCGCGCTGCGCCACTTCTGTCTCGACGGCACGGACCACGAGAGCCACGAGGCCCAAGCCTTCTTGATCCGGTTCACAGGCGGCGACGTACCGCCCTACTTCGCTTCGAGCCAGTTGCGCCCCGCGGCCACGTCGACCTCCAGCGGGGGATCCATCTCGAAGGCCCCGGCCATCTCGCGGCACACGATCTGCGAGGCCTGCTCGACCTCCCCGTCGGGCGCCTCGAACAGCAGCTCGTCGTGGATCTGGAGCACCATCCGGGCGCCGAGCCCGGCCTCCCGCAGAGCCGCCCGGGCGCGGACCATGGCCACCTTGATGATGTCTGCGGCGGTGCCCTGGATGACCATGTTCACCGCCAGGCGCTCCCCCAGCGTGCGCGTCTGGTAGTTGCGGGCCCGCAGCTCGGGTATCCGGCGGATGCGCCCGAACTCCGTGGCCACGAAGCCCACGTCGGTGGCCTTGGCGACCGTCTCGTCGATGAATCTCTTCACCGCCGGGAACCGCTCCAGGTAGGCGTCGATGAACTCCTGCGCCTCATCCTGCTCGATGCCCAGCCGGTCGGCCAGCCCGAAGGCCGACAGCCCGTAGACGATCCCGTAGTTGACCATCTTGGCCTTCGATCGGGTGCCCGGATCGGGATAGGGCTGCGAAGGATTCGGCATCCCTGCCGAAACCTTCCCACCTCCGAGGATCTGCTCCGCCGTGGCGGTGTGCACGTCCTCGCCCTTGCGAAAGATCTCCTTGAGCACGTCCTCTCCGGCGATATGGGCCAGCAGGCGCAGCTCCACCTGCGAATAGTCGGCGCTGAGAAGCCGGTGGCCCTCCTCGGCCACGAAGCAGGCGCGGATCTCGCGGCCGAGCTCGGTGCGGATGGGGATGTTCTGCAGGTTGGGGTTGGTGGAGGACAGGCGCCCGGTGGCTGCGGCGGTCTGGTTGAAGGTGGTGCGCAGCCGCCCGTCCCCGCCGACCAGCAGCGGGAAGGCGTCCAGATACGTGGAGGCGAGCTTGGTGAGCTCGCGCCACGTCTCGACCTTGGGAATGATCTCGTGCTCGTCGCGGATGGCCTGCAGCACGCGGGCGTCGGTGGAGAAGCCGGTCTTCCCGCGCCGCTTGCGGGAAAGGCCGAGCTTCTCGAACAGGACCATGCCCAGCTGCTGGGGAGAGCCGATCATGAACTCCTCGCCGGCCAGCTCCCAGATCTCACGCTCGAGCTGCGCCGCCTGCCCGGTCACCCGCCTGGAGATCTCGCGGACCTTGGCCACGTCGAGCTTCACGCCTTCGCGCTCCATCTCCACCAGCACGTCTACCAGCGGCAGCTCGACCTCCTCGAACAGGCGCATCAGGTCGAGCTCCTCCAGCTCGGTGCGCTGTCGCTCGGCCAGGGCACGGGTCAGGACGGCCTGCTCCGCCAGCGGGTCCTCCCCGCCCTCCACGCGCGCGCCCAGGCCCAGCTCCTCGGCCACGTCGCGAAGCGGGTAGCCGCGGCGCGCGGGGTCCAGCAAGTAGGCGGCCACCTCGGTGTCGTGGTGAAGCGGCGGAGCAATCGAGGGGTCCTCGGAGGAGGCGAGCGACTTCCAGTCGTGCGCCACCACCGGCTTGCCGCCCCAGCCGGCCAGCACCTCGTGCAATCCGCCGCGGGCCGATCCGGCCAGCACTTCGCCTCCCCCGGCGTAGGCCGCAAAGCGCATCGGGCCCTCTTCGCCCATCCCCGGGAGCTGACCCTCTTCGGGCTCCGGCCGCTGGGCCGCCAGCGTGGCCAGCTCCCCGTGAAGGCCCGCCAGGTCCACGGGCTGCGCGGGTCTGATCCGAGCCACCACCTCGGCCGAGGCCTCGGGTCGCGGCGCAGCGGCCTCCTCGTCGCCCAGGGCCTCCTCCAGGCGCCGAAGCGGGTCGCGCAGCTCGTACTCGCGGAAGGTGTCGCGCAGCCGCGAGCGGTCCGGCTCGCGCAGGAGCGAACCGTCGAGGTCGATCTCCACCGGCACCTGGCGCTGGGCGGTGGCCAGCTGCATGGACAGCCGCGCGTCGTCGGCATGGTCGATCAGGTTCTGCTTGCGCTTGGCGCCGGAGATCTGGTCCACGCTGCTCAGCACCGTCTCCAGGTCGCCGAACTGCTGCAGCAGCTGGGAGGCGGTCTTGTCGCCGATCCCCGGGACGCCGGGGATGTTGTCGGAGGTGTCCCCCTTCAGGCCGTAGAAGTCGGGGATCAGCTCGGGGGGAATGCCGTAGCGGTCGATCACCGCCTCGCGGTCGTAGAGCTTGGTGTCGGTGATGCCCCGGCCGGTGGCCATGACCCGCACCCGGCCCGTCGCCCCCTGTGGGGAATCCTCGATCAGCTGGAAGGCGTCGCGGTCACCGGTGACGACGGTCACCTCGATCCCCTGCTCCTTGGCCTCCGCGGCCAGGGTGGCGATCACGTCGTCGGCCTCATAGCCCTCGGAGCGGATGTTGGTGTAGCCGAAGGCATCGACCAGCGGCTCCATGGCGGGCCACTGCTCCCTGAGCAGGTCCGGCCGCGACGCGCGCCCGGCCTTGTAGTCCGGCGCCACGTCCTTGCGCCCCGAGTGACCGGCGTCCCAGACCACGATCGTGGGCTTCTGGCCGTACTCGGTCATCAGCTTGACGAGCATCGACGCGAAGCCGAAGATCGCGTTGGTGGGCACCCCACGCGAGGTGGCGATCGACTCGGGCAGGGCAAAGAAGGCGCGGTAGACGAGCGAGTTGCCGTCGATCAGGAACAGCTCGCGGGTGGGGTCCGGGGCCACCCGCCCATCGTATTGGGGGCTGCGCCACAGCCTCGGCCGCTGCCGGCCCCTCGCAAGCACGGGCAGACCAGGTCGACCAGGTCTGATAGCTTGGATCCATGGCCGATGCGATCACCGTCACCGAGGCGAAGACCCAGCTCTCGCGTCTGATCGAGCGGGCTCAGGCGGGCGAAGAGATAGTGATTCGCCGCGGGCCACGGCCGGTGGCCAAGCTGGTCGCCTACTCGCCCGAGCTCGAACCACGTGCCCCCGGGGACCTGAAGGGCAAGATCTGGATGAGCGACGACTTCCAGGAGCCGCTGGAGGAGTTGGCCGACGAGTTCGGCATCGGGTCTTGACCGGCGTACTCGCCGACACCCACGTCCTGCTCTGGTGGCGCAGCGACGATCCGCGACTCAGCGCCGCGGCGCGCGCGGCGCTGGCGGACCCGGCCGTGCAGGTGTTCTTCAGCGCGGCATCGATCTGGGAGATGGCGATAAAGCAGGCCGCCGGCAAGCTCACGATTCCAGAGGACTTCGTCGCCACCGCGGCGGAGGGCGGCTTGGCCGAGCTTTCGATCTCTGCCCGGCACGGTGTGATCGCAGGGGCACTGCCCCCACATCACCGCGACCCGTTCGACCGCATGCTCGTTGCGCAGGCGCAGAGCGAGAGCTTCCCGTTGATCACCAACGACGAGCGGATCGCCGCCTACGACGTGGGTGTGGTCTGGTAGCGCCGTCGCAGCAGAGCGCCCTCCGCCACATTGGGGCCCGCAGGCCGTCTCTATGATCGGCGGCCCCCGCCATGGCCTCTCCCAGCGCGCAATTCTCGATGACCCTCAGGGTCGAGCTCCCTCACGAGTCCGGCACGCTGACCAAGGTCACGGCCGCCATCGGCAAGGCCGGCGGCGCGATCGCCGCCGTCGACACCGTGGAGGCCGGCGGGTCGGGCACGGTGCGCGACATCACCGTGGAATGCGAGACGCCCGAGCACCGCGGCCGCGTGGTCACGGCGGTCCAAGGCGTACGCGACGCCAAGCTGGTCGAGACCACCGACCGCACCTTCCAGCTGCACCGCCGGGGCAAGATCTACACCGGCCTCTCCTCGCCCGTCAAGACCCGCGACGACCTCTCGATGGCCTACACCCCCGGCGTGGCACGGGTTTGCACGGCGATCGCCGAGAACCGGCAGAAGGCCTTCAAGTACACGATCAAGGCCAACACGGTGGCCGTGGTCACCGACGGCACCGCGGTGCTGGGCCTCGGCGACATCGGGCCGGAGGCAGCCATGCCCGTGATGGAAGGCAAGGCGATGCTGTTCAAGGAGTTCGGCGACGTGGACGCCTTCCCGATCGCCCTGGATACCAAGGACCCGGACAAGATCGTCGAGACCGTGAAGCTGATCGCGCCCACCTTCGGCGGCATCAACCTCGAAGACATCTCCTCGCCGCGCTGCTTCGAGATCGAGCAGCGGCTGATCGAGGAGCTGGACATTCCCGTGTTCCACGACGACCAGCACGGCACCGCGATAGTGGTGCTGGCCGCCCTGATCAACGCGTGCCGCCTGACCGGGCGCTCGATCGAGGGCCTCGAGGTGGCCATGGTGGGTGCGGGCGCGGCCGGAGTGGCCGTGGCCAAGATCCTGATGGCCTCCGGGATCAGCTCGATCGTGGCCTGTGACCGCTACGGGGCCATCCACGCCGGTCGCCGGGACTACGAGTCGGGGTCGATGAACGGGCCCAAGGCGTGGCTGGCCGAGCACACCAACCCCGAGCGCCGCGACGGCACCCCGGCCGACGCGCTGGAGGGCGCCGACCTGTTCGTCGGCCTCTCCGGGCCGGGCATCATCTCCGCCGCCGACCTCGCGCGCATGAGCCCTGACCCGTTCGTGTTCGCCATGGCCAACCCCAACCCCGAGGTGCGACCCGAGGAGGCCGCGGCCCACGTGCGGGTGATGGCCACCGGCCGGTCGGACTATCCCAACCAGATCAACAACGTGCTGGCCTTCCCCGGAATCTTCCGCGGCGCGCTCGACGTGCGGGCGCGGGCGATCACCGAGGAGATGAAGCTCGCCGCCGCCCGCGGGATCGCGGCCACCGTAGCCGACGAGGAGCTGGCCGGCGACTACATCATCCCCAGTGTCTTCAACCGCGACGTGAGCCTGCGGGTCGCGCGGGCCGTAGCCCAAGAAGCGGAGCGGGGCGGGGCGGCCCAGGCGCCCGCCGAGTTCTCCGTCCCCGGCTAGGAGGTTGTCGTGAAGGTCACCGTCACCGGCGCCACGGGCACTTTGGGCCGCCAGGTCGTGGCCGAGTTGAGCACCCGCGGGGACGAGGTCACCGTGCTCTCGCGCGACCCCGAGCGGGCCCGCGGAGCGCTCGGCCCCGCCGTACGCGCGCTGGCGTGGGCCGACCCCAAGTCCGAGGCGCCGCCGGCCGAGTCACTCGAGGGCCAGGACGCCGTCGTGCACCTGCTCGGCGAGCCCGTGGCCCAGCGCTGGACCGACGAGGCCAAGCAGGAGATCCGCGACTCGCGCGTGCTCTCCACGCGCAACCTGGTGGCCGCCCTGCATGACGCGCGCTCGCGCCCCACGGTCCTCGTCTCCCAGTCGGCCAGCGGCTGGTACGGCGCGCGCGGCGACGAGAAGGTCGATGAGTCCGAGCCCGCCGCCGCCGACTACCTGGCGCGCGTGTGCGTGGAGTGGGAGGCCGAGGCGACCAAGGCCGAGGAGCTGGGCGCGCGCGTGGTGCTCACCCGCACCGGAGTGGTCCTGTCCGAGGACGGGGGGGCGCTGGAGAAGATGCTGCCGCCCTTCAAGCTGGGCGTGGGCGGACCCGTGGCCGGAGGGCGGCAGTACGTGCCCTGGGTGCACACCGACGACGTGGTCGGATCGCTGCTGCACTGCCTCGACTCCGAGGCCGCCCGCGGGCCCGTGAACGTGACCGCCCCGGAGCCCGTGACCAACGCCGAGCTGTCCAAGGCGCTGGGCCGGGTGCTTCACCGCCCGGCCGTGGCCCCCGTGCCGGCGTTCGCGATCAAGGCGCTCTACGGCGAGATGGCGGCGATCGTGACCACCGGGGTGCGCGCCGTGCCGGCGCGCCTGGAAGAGCTGGGCTACGCCTTCCGGCGACCGGACCTCGACGATGCGCTGCGGGCGGCGACCGGTAGGTAGGCGCGCGGGTTCGGCGTCGGCCGGTCGACGCTAGCCGGTGATCCGCTTGTCGCGACGCAGGAAACGACCGAACGCGCCGAACAGCAGCCCGAAGCCGAACAACACGACGATCAGGAGGCCGAAGAAGACGACGACGATCGCCACGATCCGGAGCAGGTCCACGAGCAGCTCGAACCTCGAGGCAAGCGCCATGATCATCAGCACGGCGGTGTAGACGCCGAGCAGGAGCAGAAGCACGAACGCGGCGTCGGCGGCCGTCTCGCCCCGCGGATCGTCGCGGTTGGCCAGCACCGCGCCGGCCACGTACAGCACGGCGTAGAGCGCCGCTCCATAGATCAGCGGGGCGAACATCGCCGCCGAGAGGCCGTCCGCCGGTGTCGAGACCTGAGCCAGCAGCGCCGCCATCAGCCCTCCTCGGGCGACGACGCGTCGTCTGCACGCAGCTGCGCCACCGTGCGCCCATCTCCCTTGCCGAATGGGCCCTGCAGCTTCCACCGGGAGTCCTTCTTGGCGGGCCACAGAAGCCAGACGATCACCGCGAGGAAGCTGATCAGCAGTCCCGTCACGAGCCCCGGCTTCTCGCCGTAGCCCTTGCGCTCGGAGAGGTACTGGGCGACGATCGCCGAGCCCAGCCAGATGAACAGCAGGTAGAGCGCCTTGGCGCCGAGGGCTGCGAAGAGAGTGATCATGCGCCCAGGTACGCCTTCTGGACCTCTGGATTGTCGCGCAGCAGCTCGGCCTTGTCGCTGATGGCGACCTGCCCGGTCTCGAGCACGTACCCGCGGTTGCTCACGCCCAGCGCGAAGTTGGCGTTCTGCTCGACCAGCAGGATCGTCATGCCCTGATTGTTGATCTCGGCGATGGTCTCGTAGATCCGCTCGACCAGGATGGGCGCGATCCCCATCGAGGGCTCGTCCAGCAGCAGCAGCTCGGGGTCGGCCATGAGCGCCCGGCCGATGGCCAGCATCTGCTGCTCGCCACCGGACATGGTGCCCGCCTTCTGCTTCTCGCGCTCCTCGAGCCGCGGGAACAGGTCGAACACCCGCTTGAGGTCCTTCTCGACGCCGTCGTCGCGACGCAGAAACGCACCGAGCTCCAGGTTCTCGCGCACCGTCATGCGCGCGAAGCACTTGCGTCCCTCCGGTGACTGGGAGATGCCCATCCTGACGATCTCCTGCGGTGGGGTCTCGCCGATCTCGTTGCCTTTGAACGAGATCGAGCCCTCGCGCGGGGGCGTCAGCCCTGAGATCGAGCGCAGAGTGGTGGACTTGCCCGCTCCGTTGGAGCCGATCAACGTGACGATCTCACCCTCCTCGACCGTAAGCGAGATGCCCTTCAGCGCCTCGATGTTGCCGTAGTAGGTGTGGATGTCCTCGATCTCAAGCAACGCCATCAGCCGGTTGCCCCCTTCGTGCCCAGGTAGGCCTCGACCACGCGCTCGTCGTCGCGGATCTCCTGCGGCAGGCCTTCGGCGATCTTCTCGCCGTGGTCGAGCACCGTGATGTGCTCGGACACGCCCATCACGACCTTCATGTCGTGCTCGATCAGCAAGATGGTCAGGTCCTGCTCGTCGCGCAGCTTGACCATGAACTCGGTCAGGCGCGCCGATTCGTTGGGGTTCATGCCCGCGGTGGGCTCGTCCAGCAGCAGCAGCGACGGATCGCTGGCCAGCGCGCGAGCGATCTCGACGCGGCGCTGGTCCCCGTAGGCCAGGTTCACGGAGATCTGGTCGAACTCCGACTTGCGCAGCCCCACGTAGTCCAGGATCTCGCGCGCCTTCTCGCGCACCTGGCGCTCCTCCTTGCGCACTCCGGGAGGACGCAGGATGGAGCCGAACAGTCCCCCCTTCATGCGCGCGTGCTGGCCGACCATTACGTTCTCGACCGCGGTCATGGTCGAGAACAGCCGGATGTTCTGGAACGTGCGCGCCACGCCCAGCGCCATGATCTTGTCCGGCCGGCGGCCGGTGATGTCCTGGCCGCCGAAGATGATCCGTCCGCCGCTGGGCTTGTAGAGCCCGGTGAGCATGTTGAAGAAGGTGGTCTTGCCAGCGCCGTTGGGACCGATGATCGAGACGATCGACTTGGTCGGAATCGAGAAGTCAACGCCGTCAACCGCCACCAGGCCACCAAAGATCTTGTAGATGCCCTCGGCCGCGAGCAGGGATTGCCCGTTGGTTGCCTGGTCGCTCACGAGCGCCCCTCGAAGACGGTTTCCTCGGCGCCCACGCCCTCGGCCAGCTCGAGCTTGCGGCGGCGCTCGGGTAACAGGCCCTCGGGTCTGAGCACCATCATCACCAGCAGGATGAATCCGAAGATGCCGAAGGAGATTTCCGTGACCCTGAAGTCGAGGCCCAGTGAGCTGAGGAAGTTCTGGGCCGTCTCGCCGTTCAGGACATCCTGGATCAGGTACGTGTTCACGAAGGAGAGCAGCACGGCTCCGATCACCACGCCCCAGATGCTGCCCAGCCCGCCCAGGATGACCATGGCCAGGATGAAGATGGAGAATCCGAACTGGAAAGTGTTGCCGTTGAGCGAGTTGAAGTACACACCGAGGAAGGCACCGGAGATGCCGCCGAAGGCCGCGCCGACGGCGTAGGCCATGAGCTTGACGCGCACGAGCGGCACGCCCATGCTCACAGCAGCCACCTCGTCTTCGCGCAGTGCGACCCAAGCGCGGCCCAGGCGCGAATCGCGCAAACGGAAGTTCACGAACAGGACCACCAGGATCATGGCCAGGACGCACCAGTAGTACGGTCTGAGGTTCGTGGCCGAGTCGAACTCGGGTACCAGCGGCAGGTCGAGCTGGTCCAGCGGCGAGATCGACTGCCTGCCGTTCGAGAGCGCGTAGCCGCCGATCTTGACCGAATCGCCGTTGGCCACGAACCGGCCGATGATCTCGCCGAACGCCAGCGTGACGATGGCGATGTAGTCGCCCCGAAGCCGCAATGTGGGCAAGCCGATGATGGCTCCCGCTGTGGCGGTGATGGCGATCGCCGCTATCACGATCAGCAGGAAGTTCAGGTGGATGCCCTGGGGGGACGTCTCCCTGACGAAGTCGGTGACGTACACGAAAACGCCCTTGCCCTCATTGACCTTGGAGAAGTGGTCGGAGGCCAGCCAGCCGGCCATGAGCGACCCGAAGGCGTAGAAGGCCACATAGCCCAGATCGAGCAGCCCGGCGAAGCCGACCACGATGTTCAGGCCCAGCGCCATGACCACGTAGGCCAACGCGAGGATCGCATCGTCCATGACTCCGTCCAGGGGCGGACGGAAGATCGGGAAGAGGGCCACGGCGACCACCGCGATGATGGCCGGCAGGTACTCGCCAAAGCGCTTCTGCCGAAGCGAGAGCACCGCTGCGGGCAGCGGGCGCAGCTTCTGCCGGACCGCTGAGGGCACCGCGCGCAGCCTGCTCATCCGGCCTCCCTCGTCTCCTCGCCGATCAGTCCCTGTGGACGGAAGACCATGATCAGAACGAGGTAACCGAACACCACGGCGGGAGTCCACTCGTTGCCGATCCGATTGTCGGAGATCTGCTGGATGCAGCCGATGATGATGCCGCCGATGACCGCCCCGCGGAGGTTGCCGATGCCGCCCATGACCGCGGCGGTGAACGCGATCAGCCCGGCCGTGAAGCCCTGGAAATACCAGACGTTGGTCTGGTACAGCGCGTAGATCAGGCCTGCCGCTCCGGCGAGCAGGCCACCCAGCAGGAACGTCAGCGAGATGGTGGTGTCCACGTTGATGCCCATCAGGCGCGCGGCCTCGGGGTCCTGCGCAGTTGCACGCATGGCCTTGCCAACGCGGCTTGTGCTGATGAACGTGGTCAGCAGCAGCACGAGCGGGATCGTGACCACCACTGCCAGGACGTCGGCGCGGGAGATCGGCACGCCGGCAATGCTGACGAGCTGCTTCTGCGCATCGATCAGGTCGGGGATGCCGACCTGGGAGGCGCCCAGCCACAGGACGCCGACGTTCTGGAGGATGAACGACATGCCCACGGCAGTGATCAGCGGCGCCAGCTTGGGCGCGTTGCGCAGGGGTCTGTAGGCCACCCGCTCGACCATCACGTTCAGGACGCCGGACGCGATCATCGCGATGACCAGGCAGGCGAACAGACCCAGGACCAGGCCTACGGTGCCGGTCTGCAAGCCCAGGCCGAAGCTGCCGTACAGACCGAACGACACGAACGAGCCGATCATGAAGATCTCGCCGTGGGCGAAGTTGATCAGCTCGATGATGCCGTAGACCAGCGTGTAGCCCAGGGCCACGAGCGCCCAGATCGCTCCGTTGGAGACGCCCGAGACCAGGTTTTCGGCGATCCGGGTCAGGCCATCGCCGGCCGCGACGTCGCTGATGGCGTAGTAGGCCGGGAATGCGATCAGCAGGGCGATCAGCCCGTACTTCGAGATCAGCTCCCAGGCCTGGGCGCCGCCCGTGGGCCGAACGCGTTCTGATGGGACGGAAGCGGATTCCACGGGTGGTGTATGTCAGCCGACGGCGTGCCGGAGGACGGGCGCGCGGCCCGCCCTCCGGCGGCTGCCGGTGCGGTCAGGTGCTTACTTGGCTCCCTGAGCCTTGATCACCTTCTGGAACGCCGGCTCTCCGTCCTTGATCGTGTACAGACCGTAGTCCGTCAGCGTCGTGTCGCCGTTCTTGTCGATGTCGTAGGTGCCGAGCACGCTGTCGCGACCCTTGGTCCCTCCGACCAGCTTCTTCACCACCGCCTGGCGGTCGTTGGCCTTGTCGCCCAGCGACTTCAGGGTGTCCAGGGCCAGGGCCATCGTCTCGTAGCCGTAGATCGCGTAGGGATCGGGGTTGGTCTTGCCGTACGTGCTGGCGTAGTCGGCGAAAAACTTCTCCGCCTTAGCGTTGCCCCGCCGCTTGAACTCCTTCAGACCCAGCGTGGCCACCGTGATCTTGGTCCGAGCAGCGACGGAGGCCGGGATGCCCTTCTTCGTGCTGGTGAAGGCCTCCTCGGCCACGCCGTCGGGGCCGTAGAGCTTGATGTCCGGGTCGGCGGCGGCCACGTCCTTGAACGCCTGGACGTAGTTCTCGCCGGTCACACCCGACCCCATGAAGCAGTCGGCCTTGATCTTGGTCGCCAGCGAACGGTAGTTCGCAGCGTTGCGGGGCAACTATGTCTTCAGAACACGGAGGCCGAAAATGATACTTGACGCACGTACGTGCACCCGGTATCATTGGGCCTATGGCAGCACGGTCCCGAGACTCAGTTCTTCCCTCCGCATCGAGCGAGAGCACGATGACGTACAGCCGGTTTCTGGAGCTATTCCCGGACAACGATGCCTGCCTGGAGTACCTGCGCGGGAAGTTCTTCGCGGACGGTTCCGAGTGCCCCGGCTGTGGCAGGGAAACCAAGTTCTTCCGAATCAAGAGCCGGGCCGCGTACTCCTGCCAGTACTGCCGCCACCAGGTCTACCCGACCGCTGGCACGGTCTTCAACAAGTCCACCGTGAGCTTGCAGCTCTGGTTCTTCGCGATCTACCTAATGTCGTCCACCCGGTGCGGGATCAGCGCGAAGCAGTTGGAGCGCGAGATCGGCGTGACCTACAAGACGGCGCACCGCATGTTCAAGATGATCCGCACCTTGCTCTCAGACGAGGGCGAGGGGCCGCTGTCGGGCAAGGTCGAAGTGGACGAGTCGGCCGGTGGTGGCCGCGTGCGGGCTTCGGATACGGCGAAGGGCAAGCGCCATGTCCGGGCGAAGGTCAGCCTACGTCCGACGATCTGGGCAGCGGTGGAGCGTGGCGGGCGGGTGCGGCCCAAGGTTGTGAAGTCGCGGGGCACGCTAGACGTGGAGCAGCCGATCTTCCAGCACGTCCTACCGTCCTCGATGATCTTCACGGACGAGTGGCTGGGCTACACCCATCGGGTGGGCGACCACTTCGCTGGTCACCGTCGCATCCGCCACGAGGACCGCATCTACGTCCAGGGCGACGTTCACACACAGACGGTCGAGGGGTTCTTCGGGTTGTTCAAGAACGGCGTGCGGGGCGTGTACCACGCGATCAGCACCACCTACTTGCAGGACTACCTCGACGAGTATGCGTTCCGCTACAACCGGCGCGGCTCGTCCACGCCGATGTTCTGGGCGATGCTCAATCGCGTCGAGAAGGCTTCTCGTCCTCGGCTAGACGCTCGTCCGCTCGGTTCGTAGCCGCCCGGTCCAGATCGCGGAGGAAGTCTCCCTCGGTCTGGTCCTGTTCCTGTAGGTCGGCCACGTCCTTTTCAGGGTGAGCCGGCTCGTTCTTCTCTGGGCGTTTTCGTGCAGGCATCGCTTGCTCTCGGGTCGGGGGTACCGCTACCATCGGTAGCACAACGGAGGGGGGCGGACGCGATCCGCAACCGGCACTGAGGCCGGACCCTTGGGCTCTAAAACCGGGACACCACCTTGGTGCTTCCCCCTCCGGGTTGAAAGTCGGGACGGTGGCTACCACCACCGCCCCGACCGTTGTGGGACAGGATTTGGGGTTGTCGGGCCGGGCTCTGGGAGTTCACTCTGGAAGCCCGGTCCGTTACCTCATCTCACGATTCCTCCCTCCCTTCCCGATCTTCGGGGGGAAGCTCGTACAGGAGGGCAAAGTTGGCAAGCGCCGCCTTGGTCCAGTCCTCGCGGGCGCGCTGGGGCCAGACCTGACCGGCAAGGGGCAGGGCCAGCAAGAGACCTTCGATCAACGGATGTCGGCCGCTGGCCGGGGGCGGTGGCTCGAAATCCGCGGGGATCGGACTCCGGGGCAATCCCGTCTTCCCAGGCGGGTTGTGCTCCTTGCCCGTACCTGGCGGCTCCTTGGCTTTGCGTTGCCCAGGCACGACCAACCGAGACAAGGGCGCGCTCCTCGGCCCCACGACTTTGCGCCGAGGCCGAGGTTCCGTGATTCCCGCGTATTCGCAGAGGCCGAGGAACAACGTCACCATGCGTTCCTGCATCCCCGGAGGATGGAACGACCGGAAGGCGTCTCGAACCTTCTCCGCATCATCTTCGGCTGGGTCGCGCACTTCGAACACGCTCGCGTAGGCGGCTCGAAGGTGCTCGGCCAGCCGGGGGCGGTAGTCGTCCTCAGCCGCCTTCCGAAGCTCTGTGAGCACGGGAAGGTGGTTGCCGTCGTCGTCAACGAAGTCGAGCAGCTTGAACGATTGGAGCGTTCGCGGGGCGAGGCTTTCGGTGATGCCCAACGCAATCAGCCGATCCAGCGTGAGGGGATCCGGGAGACCCCGTTTCCGGTGGGCTTCGAAGAGTTCGATCACCGCCTTCGCGGGTGCGTACGGCCCGGGGCCGTCAGGAACGATGGACATGGACGGATAGTACCACGCGCCGTGTCCAACGCAGCGTCCACGTCCACTGTCCACGAAGGGAGTGTCCACGAATGTCAGCCAGCTACCTATCGATCCGTCCGGTCACCAGGAAGGCCCGAGGAGGCTGGCTTGCCGTCAGTGCACCTGGTAGTCCCCTCAAGATTGCCGTCAAGGCGCCAACGCGTGACGCCGCCTTGTCTCAGTTCAATGAATCGCTCGCGGCCTGGGAGCGACTTCGAACGCTTCCGGAGGGCTACGTGTCGTGACTACACACTTGCCCGTTGCGGTCGGTGCCGTCGTTGCCCTCGACCGCGATGCCCTGCTTCTTGGCGGCGGCCTCCACGTTGCGACCCAGGCCCGCACCGTAGGTGGTCTTGTCGTTGAAGATGTGGACCGACTTGCAGCCGTCCTCCTTCATCGTCGTAGCCAGGGCGGCGCCCTGGATCGTGTCCTTGGGCACCACCCGCGCGTAGGTGCGGGTCTTGGCCGGGTAGTACTTCTTCGGCTCGCCCGGGTCGGCACCGGCCTCGTCGGTGGTGAGGCCGACTGCGGTGTTCGACGGCGAGATCTGCGGGATCCCCGCCCTGTTCAGGATCGGCAGCGAGATCTTCGTGCCACCCGAGTTGAACTCGCCGAGATAGAAGATCGTCGACTTGTCCTGGACCGCCTTGCGCGCGTTCTGCGCGGTTTGGCCGTCGTCGGCGTTGCCCGGGTTCTGAGCCGTCGAGTCGTCCAGCGAGGAGTACTTGATCTTGTACTTGCCGACCTTGCCGCCGATCTGCTCGAGCGCCAGCTTCTCGCCGCTGATCACGGCTTCGGATTGACCCTTCGAAGTGCCCTGTAGAGGGAGGCTCGAGTAGATGGTCAGCGTGGTTCCGCTGGCCTTCCCGCCCCCTCCGCCGCCGCCGCCTCCACTGTCGTCACTGCCACAGGCCGCCACGACCAGGGCAAAGACGCCGAAGAGGCAGCCGAGTGCTGCCATCCACCGTGCTCGCAAAACGTTCCCTCCTAGGAATTGGTGAGACTGCGGAGCATCCTACGCGCAAACGCGCCAAGTGGCGCAACGCGCCAAGTAGCGCAGCGCGGGTCAACGCTCGGGCGCGCGGAGCGTGACGCGGCCGTCGGTCAGCGAGACCACCGCGAGCCGCGAGCGCGAGACCTCACCCCCACCCAGCACGCGAAACGAGCCCGTGAGCCCGCGCGCGCGCCGCGGTCGCAGGGCCGATCTGACGACCGCCTCCCGATCCGTGCCTGCCGAGGCGACCGCGTCCAGGACCAGCCGCATCGCGTCGTAGCCGTACAGCGCCTGCGGCGGGACCGCCGGACCGAGGCGCGCGAGCAGCCGGCGGCCCCGCTGCGGCTGGGCCGCCGCGGGAAGCAGCGCGGTGGCGGCCAGGGCATCCGGGGCGGCGGGCAGGCGCTCCGCGACCAGTTCCGGAGAGCCGACCAGCCTGGCCGAGGGCAGGCGGCGGGTCAGGCCCCGCAGCAGCGCGGTGGTCACCGGACCCGGCTCTCCGGCGACAAGGACGACGTCGGGGCGCGCCTCGGCCAGTTCGTCCAGTGCGCCGGGCACGGCGTCGGGAGCGTCGCGCATGGCCACTCCGGCGACGGGGGGCGTCCCGGCCCGCCGTAGTCCGGCGGTCAGCACCCCGCCGAGCTCTCGCTGGGCGAAGTCGGCGGTCTCGACCAAGGCGATCCGGCGCCCCGGTACCCCCCGGGCCAGGCCGACCATGGTCCGCGAAATCTCGAGATCGCTCGGCACAAGGCGCAGGAAGCTCCGCCGCTCGGACGGGTAGTAGCGCGCGGGCCCAGCGCGCGGGCGCCCGGGGGGCGGGCGGGTCAGGCTGGTGAGGCCGTCCGCCGGGGAGACCTGAAGCAGATCGGCCTGATTGGTCCGGGGGAGCGAGACGGCCGACCCCCCCCTTTCCACCTCGCCGATGTAGGCGACCGACCGGGGGTCCTCGGCGGCGCGCTTGGCGTTGGCCTCGACGGTTCCCGGATCCCAATCGTCGTCTCCCACCCGGTTGGCCGTCAGCGCGACCAGCCGGATGCGGCGCTCCCCGGCGCGGCCGCCCGCGTCGCGGAGCGCTCGGCGGGCGCCGGCCAGCACCCCGCGCCCGGCCCGGGCCGCGGCGCCGTGGGCGGGGGCGCTGACATAGACGGTGAGGCTCCCCTCCGGAGCCTGGGGCTCACTCGTCTCGCCGCAGCCGACCACGGCGAGCGCGACGGCCGCCGTCGCTGCGACACAAAGGGCCCGTCTCCCCACCCGGTGCTGCAGCTACTGGCGGCCCGGCCCGGGCGGCGAGCCCTTGCGCAGGCGGTCGACATGCGGCTGGGCGAGGCGGACGCCGGCGGCGGCGAAGGTGATGAAGGCAGTGACCAGGAAGGCGTCGAAGGCCTTCATGCCCAACATCGCCCACGCCACGATCCAGAACACCAGACCGACGGTGAAGGCCACGATCACGATCAACTCGATCCTCCTCTGGTCCTCTGGGTCACGGCCGAACACAGTCGGGTGACCGCGTTGAAGCCCGCGCGCACAGCCCGGTCGGCGCCGCCACCCTGCGCGGGAAGCATGCCGACCTGCCGCGCGAAGGCCGCCCCATCGTAGTAGGCGGTGTTGCGAATCAGCTTTCCGTCGTCGTCCACCTCGAGGCAGTCGCAGCCGCGGAGCTCGACCGTACGGCCGGTGGGCTCGATTCCCTGGAAGGCGCCGCCCTCGAAGGTGCCGCGCAAGCGCCACTGGACGGCCGCCCCCCGGGTGTCGACGACCATCTTCAGCACGACGAAGTGGGCGTCGGGAATGGCTGCGAACATCTCTGAGAAGAACGCCCGCACGGCTCCGGGGCCGCGCAGGATGCCGATCGGGACCAGATCACCGACGCCGTCGGGGTGCCAATGGGCCGCCATCGCGTCCGCGTCGCGGGCCGCGACCGCCTCGAAGTACGACGTGGCCACCTGCTCGATGGCCTTCGCGCGGCCCGAGCGCCGGGGCTTGGACGGCGCCTTCTCCCGGTCGGCCATGGAGTCACCCTAACGCGCCGGCCAGATCCTCCACAACGAGGCGCACAGCGACCGCTCC
>JAABUR0100002345.1_pt1 | contig 29309 bp, 13 predicted proteins | sample 5560091 | NCBI WGS metagenome assembly JAABUR01 (sample SAMN10711879, study PRJNA513375) | rock metagenome | isolation source: Antarctica rocks | place: Antarctica: Victoria Land, University Valley sud
ATTTAAAGAATTTTAAACTTTACTTTATAAAATTAACTAAAATAGTAGTTATATCCTAAGTTAGATAAGACCTTTATATTTATTTAAGTCTTTACCTATCCTTTTATAACTTTATCTCTTTATTCTTTTTTTTATTCTATTATTATAGTTATTATAACTAATAGATAATACTATTAATAGAGTTAGCTTTATCTTTAAGATTACTCTTAATACTAATACTACTCTAGTAGCTAGTATTACTCTAGTATTAAGGACTTAGGCTTTACTACTAGTAGGAGGAATCTTTTAATATAATACTTATATTAGAGGGTAATAATAATATTATTATAAATAAAAATAAGATATATAAGCCTTTTAAAGAAGAGTCTTATTTATTATTTTCTTTATAAGAAGGAATTTTATTAGAACTAGTATTCTCTATTTCCTTTATAACCTTTTTACCCTAGTAAATAGAGAGTATATCTTATTTAGTATTATAATCCTATATTTTCTCCTTCTTATCTTTTATATCTTACTTCTTTTTATATTTTCTAGCTTAAACTTTATTAGCTATTAGTTACTATTAGTCTAGTACTTATATAAGATTATTATTAGTTATTATATACCTAGATCTCCTATTATATTCCTTCTTATATTTATACTATTTAAGTAGTACTACTACCTTTTATTAATAATTATTCTAAGAGTAGGAATAGTAAATATATATCTTAAAGTCCTATTATATATCCTTTAATTATAAATTTATACTAGAAAGTCTATATATACCTACTTTAGTAAGTATATAATTAATAAATATTATTATCTCTTTAATATTAAAAAGCGTTCCTTTATATATACTTTATCCCTTCTACCTACCTCTCTTATACTTCTTATTATAACTATTTAATTATAAGATATTTAAGCTCCTAGTCCCCCTTCTCTTATATTTCTTTAAATATTATAATAACTTTATATTATATAGCCTAGCTTTCTTATAACCTTTCTCTTTATAAAGGGACTTCTATAAGGTAGGTTAGAAGGAATATAAGGGAAGGATATTATTATTATTAAGAGGTTCCTAGGGTATAAGAGGTATATTTATATAAAAGCTAGTAATAATATCTTTTTACTAATTATATAGATATATAATAATTATATATTTATTATATTATATTAAGATCTTTAGTTATAAGGATATAAAAGGAGGATCTAGCGTATTAGTAATAATAATAGTAAAGGTACTAGTACCTAGGATATCCTTAAAAGACTTTAAAGTATATCTAGGAGGTATATAATAACTATTAGTAATAGTAGAGGAAGGTTATAAGAGGGATAGAATAGATATAAATATTAGTAAGTAATAGATTAATTATAAAGGATATTAGAATAATAGCCTAATTAGGCTATTATTTATATTAAATTACTAACTTAATAATCTATATAATTAGTAAATACTATAGCCTAATATAGCTATTAACTATTAAATAATATTAAATAATCGCTTAAAATCGGGACTATAAAACCTGTCTATTGCTATATCTACTTCTGCACATGTACATTACCAGAAAGCAGGGAACATGTCTGAAATTGTATCAGAAGGGTACATCGAGGTCCTAGCCACGCCTTTGATCCCCTTTCCTTTCAGGCACAAACATAATGCCATCATGTGCGACACCTTCCTATACGACTTCAAACAAGAACATACTGCTCCAATTCGATTCAATGAGTATTCATACCATGCCCGTATCCTGGCGCATAAATCTTTGAGGGATAGCATTCAATATCAGATTCTGGGTCTCAATACTTATTAGGGTAGGCATCATAGGACGGCCGGTCACCCCAGCGATATTTCGTGTTGCGAGATGAGGCCCGAGACGATGAACTTCGTGGAGCCTACTGGACGCGCAAATATTACTATTGACGTTCCTAGAGATGTGGCGTCTGAGCCCCCTGTGCAATAATGCAGTCGAATTTTCCGTGCTCATGGCAACGCTCGGCGACGGTGACAAAAGTATATGCCATCTTTTGTGTATACCTATGGAGCTTTCCAAAGATAGTAACTCCTGTTGCAACCGCGTGGTTGTTACTGCCAAGATACGAGGCTCGCGTGTTCAACATAGATGTAGATGTTAAAGTAGTGGACAACCCAGAAGAGCTCTACGCAGTAATCTAAAGGGTGATCTGTGGAGAAACCCTCCTCAGCGGTGAAATTTGCTGAGGAGTTTTAGGGGAATTCTTTAAAATAGATTCGTGGCATTATCAATCTTTGATATTGCTGTTAAATTGCTGAAGGGTGCGAATAGAATTACATTGGCGGCGGGTGCTTTCAACGGACAGTCGAGAAGATCTTTGTGGAGAGACCCAGGATCTGGTAGCCTTGTGGAATGTTCTCCCAGAAGATCGCTGGTAAATTCGAATTCTCGATATTCTCTTCGCCAGTTAAGGAGCTAATCTAAGGAATGCTGTTACTAGATCTTCCTGGATGATACGAAGGTTCTCCCATCGATTACTGTCTCAATCATGTGCCATTTGTCTCACTCAGAGCAAGGCTAGCTGGAAGCTAACAAGGGTTTGCACGGCACCTGCGGTGTCATGCTGTCATTATAGTACCCACACATTAAGAAACCGAGGGCTCTTATACGCTTGGAAGAATATTGAATGTACAATATACTACCTTGGGCCTCCTGGGAATCAGAGCTTCCTAGGTGAGCCAAGAAGCTGTCTTCTTTCCAGTGATAGGTTTTCCTATCACACGTGATGAGGCAGCAGTTAATTCTGTACAATCTCCACAACTTTTTGGAAAGTACAGTCAGAACAGCCTGAGCGGCTGAGCCAAGAGCATTACGAGAGACACGCAAGAAATTCTTCAGTCCGGGGTATTTCTTGCACGCGAAAGACCTACCGATTGAACAGTATGTGCGTTGCTTTGGCAGTCTCTCTTTTGAACCTTCTTCTACGATGATCGTCTCATGGAAATTCCTCATATTTCCTCCGGAGTTGATGAACCGATGTTAGCCGGATCATTCCATTGCGCTCTTGTCAAAGACGTGGAGTGTATACGGTTATACCTAGAGGTTGAGCATTCTGGTCTCTAATAGAAGATTAAAACATCGATACACTTGGTAGAGCTAAAGCGCAAACGCTGTGGTAGGAAAAGTCCCTGGTTAGTGACAGTCTCTTTGTTTTCCTGTAGCTCCAGATCCTTCGCTGATTGTTAATCACTAGATTGCACGTGCGGCTTTCAAGACTCATATAGACTCGAGCTCATCAATGGTTTCATAGATATCCGCTCCAACAGTCCAACGCTGCTCATCCTCGTCTTTATCGACGTTGAAGAAGTGACAGGCTTGACGATGTGCAAAGGAGATAGCTCTTGGCCACGCCATGCTTTCGCAAGGTAGCAGATAGGTACTTGTTCATTACCTTTGATATATGCTGACACTTGTATTAGCTTTGGAGTGTTCATGTTCGATTATATGTTCCATTCTCCCCAGCTCTAATCACAATCTACATCTCATTGGGTCTCAGGGTCTCATGCGTTTCAAAATGGCAACCCGTGGTCGAGGTTGTACTTCTAGTCATCCAATAGCTATGGCTTGTGCTCTGTGGTGAACGAGGTCTGTATCAAGTCGTATGTCAAGACGATTCGATGCCTGGATATTAGCCTCAAGGCGTGGTGACTCACCCCAGTCGAGAATATTAGAAATGAGTAGCCATCAGCTTCATGGCCCTGGGCTTCCAACTATCGTCATTCGGCTCTATGTTGAATGGTGTTTCCACCACCATGATGCCCCAATAGAGGTCCAAGTGATGAGGAACGACGCTTGCATCCTGGGCCTTACGCATGCCCAGTGGATCTGCCAGAATAATCGAACAGTACCATCTGAGTATTTGCTCGAACCTGTATCAATTCCATTAATGCAGCAGTTCGTGCGATTTAACGCGAACACTACGCGGATCATTGACTACGCCCATCTCCTTCACGACTATAATCAAAACAGCCTACAGGGCTCACAGCCTGCAGTTTTCGTTGGCAATGCTACCGAGACCGCCAGATGAAAGTTATGAGCCGGTACCTAGAGCGGCGTCATATAGGACTTGAATATAGGTTCCAAGCCTACCTTGAGCCTCCCTCGAGTTCTTCGCGATATATGTCGCACCTCTGTATGAGACAGAACAGACTGGTTCCGCACAGAACTACAAACGAAAGAGCAGCACGAATGGCATGACTAAGCATCTCATCAAGCCAAGTCTTCCGAGGATGACGTCATTTGCAATTCGCCCTTGCGCATAAAGTGATGACGAAGTTCCATGCGCACGAGAGCGTGATCACTCGGGAGAGCAATTGATTGGTCAGGCGATTGCACTTCGGGTTGCACGAGCGGACGTTGGGTTAGTATCCATTTAGTACATGAACACCGTGAACTCCTACAGTAGTTGTTTATCATCCATCTCAACACTATTAGACCACAAGAGGCCATAGCCTGTGACTAGTCTCAGTCCACGTTCACCTCATACATCTCATCATCATCCTGACCAACCCTTCAGCAGGACTTCCAGAGCAGCTCCATTTCCTCCCACCCTTTTTACAAACCTTAACAATCTATGCCACGAATCTGCCTTCCACCATGTTTGCCAACCATCAAGGTGATTCAGTTCTCGATCGTGCTGCAATAGAATCTGGTCCAGGCAACGACAATGACGAGGCCCGTGGAGCACATACAAGCGATGTCTCGGATCATTCAGCTGTTGATAACGACATGCACATGTCAAAACGGAAGCGACTCGTTGGGAAAGTCAAGAGTGTGTTGCACGTCCACAATGATCAGCTCAACGATGCGGATGGATCCCATACTGTGACTCTTGCAGCCTCCCCAGATGCCACTTCTGGAGAGACACGCCTCGATCACGGCTCACCACAAAAGGCAGGGCCTCAAGGCTTCAAAGATTTAGTACACCATCCGGTGGACACCATCAAAGCAAAAACGGAACGGAAGACCAATAAGGAGGTTGCGGCCAATCTGCTGAGCCCCGAAGTCACGCACGCGCAAGATGTAAATCTCATCCACGCCCAAGAAACCGTAGACGAGGCAGAGACAGAGAAAGAAAAGCTACGCGCTGGTGAGGATTTGGAGAAATTGAAGAAGGCCAGACAAGATTTGTTTGTCAGGTGGACGATGGATCGCCATGTCTTGAAATTGAAACGGCTCGAGAGTAAAGAGGAACAGGACCGAAAACACAGAGAGTTCAGTAGCGTAGAGAAACCAGAATCAGACTGGAAAAGCTACAGTCATCAGGTGTGTCTATTCCATCGAGTTACCACGGCTCACTGTTGGACCTGCTAACGCTTTTTGAACTAATCCAGCTAGTCCTCCAACGGGTTGAAAAGTATGGTGGCCAATACATCGGTTTCTTCTCTGAGCCGCCCCCTGCCTCTCAAGAGACAGTGAGTGCTAGTATTGAAAGGCTCTTGGTTGCTTCTACACCATGGCAGGATTTGATGATGCATATCCGGCGGATCTATAGATGGGAAAACCACACCGAGACTGTAGCTTATCTTGTGGCCTACGTGATTTTGTGGGCAATCGGAGGTCTCTGCGCAGCTGCTGTAAGTCATCGGCAATTAATCGCATCACATGGCATCTGGGCTGATTAGGAAGCAGTGCCTGGCATTGATCGGTCAGGTCTTGCGCCGTCGATATGAAAAGCCGTCTGTTGAAAAGCTTCGTCAAGCCATCATGCGTACCGAAGATCCTTCGATAACCGCTCATACACTGCCTGAACAGATCGAGAAAAGAGGGGCACAAAGCTGGATTGATCCTTTGATCGAAGATATGGGGGAATGGCTGCTATTGCAATTGGGAGACATGGCGAATCTCCTGGAAGTATTGCTAAAGTGAGTCCACTGTACCTTTCGATACACCTGTATTGTGCCGGCTCGATTCTGACCAGCCATAGCTTCTACGAATGGCGACAGCCTACCCGTACTGCATGGACACTCGTCTGGTTTGGCATTGGCTGTATCGCATTTTACATGACGCCTGTCTGGCTGCTTGTGAAGACGATGTCGCTGTTTGCTGGGATAACATTCTTCGCTCTTTTCCCCATCGCAAGTCGATACCCACGATACAGACTCTTAGCTTCGCCAATGAAATGGCTCTTTTGGGGTATCCCAAGTCATGGTAAGTCATTGTGGAACTGTTGAAGTTGTATAAATTGAGCAGACGCTGATCTGCATCGATAGTTGAATGGGCCATTGCACGTCTACAGGCCGAAGGGAGTCGTCAGGCACACGACACGCCGCATGAAGCCGAGAACCAACCGGGTGTACAGAGTGAAACATCCAGTACTCACCCAACAACTGGGCCGGAGTCGTGCACAACGCAATCCCAATCAAAGGTGGTAGCGTACGGATCTTACACCTGCTCGAGTGCGAAGCACAGTGGTAGACTTGTCGTGAATTCGGAAGGCGTTCGCTTTGAGTCCTTTGTGGGATCCTCGCACCAGTGGATGATAAAGTTCGAAAACATGAACCGTATAGAGAAGGTAAGCGATATCAGCTCTGGCCACCCCCCAAATGACGACAATACAGAACCGCGCAAGCTTGCTCACCATGTCGTCTTTGTCTAGGTGAACACAATCGTTCAATTCGGTTCAGGCAAAGACCTACGTTTTGTGGATGCAGACAACGCGGCATACAGTGCGAGCAACGTAGCGAAGAGAGACGAGGTCTTTACACAGGTCATCGGCTATAGCACTGTCAATTGGCAGGTCGTGGGATGATTGAAGCGCAACGCGGTGTATGAATACTCTTTCACTGAGACAATCTTATCGCCACGAAATCTGGCGGCCAAGAAGGTACGAACAAAGCTCGGCCCAAGGTCCTAAAGGGTAAACATGTTACCTTTGAGCCTACAAACTCTCGAATGAGACTCGACTGGGGTACTGGCAAGCACCGCTCTGGGACGCTGGCGGTGTATCGGACTGAGGATTGCAAGGGTATTCATGCTGCTATTGTTGATACTGAGGGCATGCGAGGGATCGCCATAGTAATTTCCAGGTGTAGAGGTGGGTATGCTGGGGAAATTCCGTGATTCTTCTAGCGATTGCGAGGACTCAGGCAGGTGTATAGGTAGAAAAGAGGAATGGGTATTAACTCGCTAAGAGTCGAGTCGGGTACCCGACTCGACTTCGAAGTACCGACCTGACGCGGTCAGCCTGTAAAATACATCCCTCCAAATTGAAGGCCTCTATCCCCAAGACACGAAATGCTATGGAAGTCTTATCTTCATTGAACCCCGCGAGGGATATGCCATCGCCGTCCAGATAACGTTTCTTGCACCTTGAAACGTTTCCATTTCTCTTCGCCATGATCACGGGTCGCTGTATACCACTGCCCACTCAACATCCTTGCGAATGATCATCTGCTGGCTATCGTTGCTGCCAATACTGTTTCCGTCCTGCGCCACCGCCGATGTATGGTTCATCACTTCTCCTTCGCCACGCCCATTGTCTTTACCAGCCACTCTCGGATCCAAGCCGAGCCCCATATCCCTTGTTACCGGAATCGCTTGACTCGGGCGTCCGTGGTGCCCTGTGGTGGGAGACTCGAGTCCACCATTCAATGTTGCTCGCTTTTTCCCAACACCGTCTCCAACGAGACTACTTGGCCCGGTCGTGGAATTGAATGCTGATTTACTGGGGAAACTGCTTGAATGGTCGGTGCGCCTGCTTTTCCGGGCGTGGTGGTTCGAACCGTAGGAGTTTTGTACTTGAGTGGCGACCTGTTCCATGTCAAAAGCGCCGTATCCGGTGTGGAGGCCCGCCACAAATGGTTTGAGACATGGAATCATGCTGGTCATTAGGGAGATGTAGAGTGTAGTTTGCGTCCATACGTAGAAGTACGTCAGGGTGAATGCGGGATTGGTGGCTAGGTTGTGGCGGGGGAAGCTGACTAGTCGAATGATCAAGGTCGGTATGAGCCTAATAGTCTGATTTAGTGACGATGAACTACGTGAGTGCGGATGCGGAGCGAAGAGATACTCGGACCAGAGGTAGGGATTTGAATGGGCGTAAGACACCAACGAGATTTGGATCAACTCACGCCAGCCGAAACGCGAAAGTCCCCACGACAATGAACTTGTTCTTTAATCCCATTTGAAGACCGTGGACTAGGTAGTATGACATTGCAAATATAATAAATTCGTCAATAACATCGAAAGCGGTCACGATTTGCCATCGGAGGAGCTGTATCAGTGGTTAGTTGACAAAGAAGCGAAAAGCCAGGGGCTTCTAAGTACTAGACCGGTGCATTTCTCTTGGAAAAGAACCCAAGGGTGCGATAGATCGCAGCGCAGAGCTATAGCGAAAAATGACGCTATAAACCAGACAGTTGATGCCGCAAGAGTGGTCTTGAAAGCCATCCGATGCCGCGGGTTCGAAGTCAAACGGAGTAGTAACAACATGACCGAGCCTTTCGCAAGGTACGCGGAAAATAGATAGAGAGTATCACTGGCATAAGCGGCCTAGAAGTATCATTCCTCTGAGAGTATGAGAGGATTGGTCTGGTGATCTACCTTTTCTACCGCGAGTAGATCGGTAGGACTGATCAGATCTATGGATTTCCCAAGTCCCTTACAGACGCCGCGCAGCACCACAGACGATTGTATCGTCGCAATAATCTTCGTTTCCCTCAGCTGGTGCGCAACAACGGACAGAGTATGACAGAGGATAACTCACCGTCGCTGCGAGGATTGCAGCGTCATCGTAACCCAAAGGTGGACTGATCACTATTCGGACGAAGGCCCTGATGAGCAAAGTGACCAGAGCGCAACACAGGCCCAACACAGTAGCGACAGCAATCCAAGCGCTGTGATCGGTAGGGGTGACTTGAAGGAGTGGAGGGTGTTGGGTTGTAACAGGCGCCGACGACATCGACGATGTTGTTGTCGTTGTTGTTGTTATTGTTGTTTTTGTAGTGTATCCCTCGACACTGATGGGACTCGCTGACAATACCTTCCAACAAAACAGAGATGAGAGCTTCTTGCTCATCCAGACCAGGGAGGAACATATTGTACGAGGCGATGGAGAGCCTTCAAGCCTGATTGAGATCTACTGATAGGATTCGAAGCCTTCGCAGGGACCGTGCTTCCTTTCGGTGGAAAGTGGACCGCGGGGGAGGGTTTCCCTGAGCCGAAGCGCCCGCTGAACGCCACAAAGTCAAACAGAAGCTCGTTGACGCCAAGTCCACTGGGGGTTAGTCGTTAACGCGTCAGGGATTATTTAGGAGAGGACACACCAAGATACTTTAACCCATGTCACGCTAACAGCCAGCCCGCTGGACACCACAGTAGGCAGTAGCACGTTTTAGTACAGTCGTCTATTCCCAGTCTAGCGAAGCGGAGTTCCAGCAGGGTGTTCCATGGCTAGCCGATCGGAGACCCGGCCCAGTAGCCCGCCTCTTTCTGTCCGACAAGTCCCCTTGTTCGCTTACCCTCAGCCAATTGTCCAAGATAGTCCCTCTACCCGTGGGAAACGGCGTGTTGAGTGGGCTGGATTCGCCGACGCTCGCGCGAGCTTCCCCCGCGCGCCCCGTTAATCTGACAATCTCCAGCATTACGTACCGTGGTACACAAGCACACTGGCGTTATCTACTACACGTGCTCAGCAAGTCAAATGTTAGCGTGACAAGGGGCTCTCCGCCAAATTCGTAGTAGTATGGGAAACACGCCAAAGACGGGATACTGGATAAGGTAGGTGCCGTCGACCCTGCCTGTCAACCCCCATGCTAAAGCTGCTACGGCCAGCTTAGACTTAGAGACAGAGCTCGCGGCTCCTCGACATAGTTCGCTCTATCTCCGTTCTGTGCCCAGCTAGTAGTAGCACTGGATCTGATCGCATGGCTGGCTGTATTAGTCTTGATTCATGGATGATACTTAGTCGCACTGTTGTCCCCTTTCCGGAGTGCCTCTTCAGATTCCAGTTCGTAAACTGTGACCTTGCCTACCCACTTTCGCGCACCCCGCGCCAACCTCGTACATTTCTCCCCTGGTTTCCCTACCTTTGCACATCCACTTATCATGGATACCAAAGAGGAAAAGCTGAACGATGTTCAAACCTATGCGATCGATGACAATATGCACGATCATCCGATGGACCAATTGGATCCGACGGGGGTGCTTGTCAAGCCGAAGTGGAGGGGGACGTCCCAGGACAAAGTTGACATGGAAACTCTGGGTAGACATCAAGTACTGCGCGTAAGGAGGCAGTCGTACTCAGCCAGGCCTCGCTCGCCGCACGAATACTGTTGACAAGCCGAGTTAGCGAAATTTCAAATTTCTGTCCATGCTTGGATTCAATAGCACTCTGATTTGCACTTGGGAGTTTTTACTGGCGTAAGACGCGTGCTTCCTATTGTCAACGTTCGCCATCACTGACGTGGGGGAAAGAGACATCCTGTTTGTCAGCACCAACGGCGGCACAGCGGACTTGTTCTGGGGCTATCTAGTGGTCCTGTTCATTTTTGGGTTGACCTATGCGAGTTTGGCTGAGATGGCTTCCATGTAAGCTCGCTGCTCATCTGCATCCACATCTTCTTGACCGCTCTTAGGGCACCTGCTGCAGGCGGTCAGTATCATTGGGTGTCGGAATTTGCACCGCCACAGTACCAAAAGTTTTTGAGCTATATAGTCGGTACAGGATCCCCTCCCTACGAAGTTTCACAAGGTTCTCACATCAACACAGGATGGATTTGTATGACAGGATGGCAGGCCGGTCTTCTAGGTACTTCCTATGTGGTTGGGACCATCATACAGGGTCTGATTGTCTTGAACCACCCCAATTATGTTTTTGAACGATGGCATGGGACTTTACTTGTCTGGGCAATTGTCTCATTCTGCGTTATCTTCAACACCATCCTAGCCAAGAGGTTGCCAGCGGTAGAGGGTCTTGTCCTTATCATCCACATCATGGGGCTGTTCGCCATTATTGTCCCGCTGTGGATTCTCTCACCTCGAGCGACCGGCAACGAGGCCCTTTTAACCTTTACAAACGGAGGTCAATGGCCTACATTTGGCATATCCGCCATGATTGGTCTTCTTACACCCATGGGCTCCTTGTGTGGGTTTGATTGTGCGGTCCACATGTGTCAGTATTCTCAGAACCTTTTACCTGACGTTGATACTGATGTCAACCCCAGCGGAAGAAATTGAAGACGCCGGCCGAACCCTCCCAAGATCAATCATGTGGTCTGTTTATCTCAACGGATCGATGGGCTTTATTATGGCCGTCACTATGTGTTTCGTTCTTGGAGACCTTTCCCAGGTTGTTCAGACGCAAACTGGATATCCATTCATCCAAGTCTTCTACAATGCTACAAAGAGCTATGCTGCAACCAATATCATGGTAACAATCATGATCATCACCATCACAGCCTGTGCTGTTAGCAACCTGGCGACTTCCTCTAGGCAGCTCTGGTCGTTCGCGCGTGACCAAGGGTTACCTTTCTCCAATTGGCTGGCCTATGTGGGTTTATTACCTGTTGATTTTGGAGCCCAGCTGAATTTCTACCCAGGTCTCCCCTACAATGCACATACCTCTTCGCGCAATCCTTACCTCCATGTGTATTACCTGCCTCGTATCGTTGATCAACATTGGTTCTAATGCCGCTCTCAACGCCATTACCTCCCTTACCATCGTATCCCTCCTAAGCGCCTACTACATCACTATCGCCTGTCTGGTTTGGAGACGTCTGAGGGGAGAACCATTACCACTAGGACGATGGTCGCTTGGTAGATATGGTTTAGCGATCAATATCGCCGCGCTTCTTCTCCTCACCCCGATCTACTCCTTTGCGTTTTGGCCCGCGGCAACCCCGGTGTCGCCACAAAATATGAATTGGGCAGTGGTCATGTACGGCGGAGTAGTGATCTGGTCGTTGGTATATTATGCCATCTGGGGAAAACACAGTTATATTGGCCCGGTTGAAGTGGTGAAGCGGAACCAATAGGTGCGGAGGCCTAATCAGATAGAACCTTTCATACAGTAGAGATAGTCTAACGAGTAGAAAGAGAGGCGAGCGGAGCTAGACTACTATCTAATATGCTGCGATGATATTCATAGGCGGAATTAATGGTAACGCCTAATATACAATCGCTAAGACGTAAGTGTAAACCCCTATCGAAGTTAGTAGCAGAAGAAGTCGAAGTCAATACACAGTCTTATATAAATCCGTTGGCGCTCGCGCTAGTAGGCCGTAAATACCTAAGTCCCTAAAAATTCGGTAGGATAGAGAAAAGGTAATTAGTTAACTAATACTAGATATACTATTCTAAAGATAGACTTATATACCTAGAAATAATAATAAATAATATTAATAAAGTACTAAATCTATATATATATATATATATATATAGTTATAAATAATTTAAATAAGTATAATAAGTAATAATACTAACTAAGACCTTATTATTAACTATTATAAAGATACTAAGTAATTTCCTCTTTCTTAACTTTATAGAATATATATATAATACTTTTAAAAAGTAGTATACTTACTCTATTTTACTATTTATAATTATATACTAGAAAGAACTTTCTAATTATAATTTTAAATAGTAGAGTTAAATTTACTATTATTTATAACCTCTTATAAGAGTTATATAATAAGAATATCTTAGTAGTATATTATAATAAAAATAATCTCTAATAAAATCTACTAGCTTAATAATATACTAAGATATCTATTAATTTAAAAAGACTCTTAGATAAAAATTAAGAAGAAAGATATTTCTTTAAATATTATTCTAGTTATACTAATTTATATACTTAATCTTTCTATTAGACTTTTAATTTAATAACTTACTTTTAACTATTCTATTATATATATATATCTACTCTATTAAATACTAAGTTAATATATATAGTCCTAATTATAAGTCTTTACACCTAAGATACCCTGCGCTACCCTACTAAAAAAACGTACTTTTCTTTATAGCTCCTAATACTATTATCTAGTTAATTATAAAGCTAAAAACTACCTAGATATTAGAAAATATAGTATTTTATAGTTCTACTAAGCTATTTTCTAATTAGTTTACCCTAATACTTAGTATACTATCCTTCCGCCTTAATAATAGCTTTAACCCTCCTTTCTATACTATCTACTAGTAACTATAATATATTATTATTAATAAGGTACTAGGCTACTTCTAATATCTTATATAACTTCTCTAGCCTCTCTTTATTATTCCTACTATATCTTATAATATCTAGTTCTAACTTATAATACTTTTCTTTAAGTAGTTACTAGAGGTATTTAATTAGATTTAAGTCTAGTAAGTAGGGTAGCTAATTAATAAGTTATACCTTATATTCTTTAAACTATACCTTTATAACTCTTATAGTATATATATAAGTATTATCTTATATAAACTATATACTAAGCTAGTAGATTATAGGGATCTAGTCCTTTAAAATATTAATATATAACGTTATATATTACAAGTGAAACTAGTAGTTCTTATACTACGCTTAGATAAAGTACTTCTTATTACGATTAGTAGATTATTAATTAATATACTAAGATAAGGATTAGTAGGGTTAGTACTAATCTAACTAATATACTATTTCTTATATCTATATAAAGAGCGTGCTTTCCCTTCTAGATAGGAGCTTCGTACTTAACTTATATTATCTACTAGACTAATCTCCTAGATACTAAATATAATTCTATACTAGACTAGTTTAGTATAAAGCCTACTTCCTATTCTCCTTAATACTCCTCTCTACGAGATCTACTATAGACCCTAACGACCTCTAAGAGTTACAGGCCGTAATACTTTAAGTACCCTTAAGATAAGTACTTTAGGAGAAAGAAACCCTACCTTAAGTAAATAACGTTTATAATAGTTAGTAATAACCGAAGCTAAGGATAGTATTAAGGTTACTAAACTAGACTTATACTATAATAACTAAGATAAGTTAGAAGAGTAGTTAGTATAAATACAGCTATACTTCTCTTTTAATAAGGATACTATTAGGTTAGGTAAGTAACCGCTATTTATAATAACTTATATAAGAGGATAGGCCTAGAGGTAGTCCGCCTTATACCTTAAATAATATTTAGAAAGTCCTAATAATAAAGAAAACGCTACCCCCCTCTAAGGAGGGGTAATAGGGAAGGGGTGGCCGAGACCTTCGAGGAGAAAGTAGAAGTCCTACGGACGACATTCTTCCTACTCCCCCTACAGGCCGACCTGACAGATATCGATAGTATAGAATACCTACTACTAGTAGGTAATAGTAGTAATATTACAAGTAAGGAAGTCCTACAGGCTATTTATAGGCTAAAATAAGATAAGGCCCTAGGGATTAATAGGATCCCGAATCGGTTCCTTAGGCTAATAGTAGACGGGCTCTTTAGGAAGCTTACTTATTTATTTAACGCGTGCTTCTACCTTAGCTACTACTTAAGGGAATTTAAGAAGGCTAATACGGTCGTCTTAAAGAAACCGAAGAAGGAGGACTATATAGTACCTAAGGCGTACCGTCCGATAGCGCTACTAAGTACCCTTAAAAAGGCCCTGGAATTAATAGTCGTAGGGCGACTTAGCGACTATACTAAAAGTCGAGGCCTCCTCCCGTAATAATAAATAGGGGCGCGAAGGAATAGATTAATAGAGATAGCGCTAGAGATAATTATAGACGCGGTATATACGGTATAAGACTGCGGTAGAGGTAATATAACTAGCCTCCTCTTACTAGATATTATAAGGGCCTTTAATAACGTCTCCTACCGGAGGCTTATCTATAACCTCCGGTATAAGGGGATCCCTCGCTATATTATAAGCTAGACGGAAAGTTTCCTAGCGGAAAGGTCCTCGTCTATTATAATTAGGGGGATGACGAGTAGGATAGAGCCGGTAGAGATAGGGATTCCCTAGGGGTCGCTAATCTCCCCTATCCTCTTCCTATTCTTTAACGCGCTACTTATTAAGGAGTATACGGCGGCTAAATTATAGCTGTAAGTTAGAGGGTTTATAGATAATATCTACCTACTAGTATATAGGAAAACTACGGAAGGTAACTACAAGACCTTAGAACTAGTATACGAGATCTACCTTAAATAGGCTTCGATATACGGGGCGAGTTTCGCCCCCTAGAAATATAAATTAGTCTACCTTACCCGTTACCCCCGTTACTTTAATATAGGTACGGTTATTAACCTAGGGCATGCGATAATAAAGTTATAAACGGAGATCCGAGTCCTAGGACTATATATCGACGGTAAATTACGGTAGGGCCCGTACTTAAAGAGGGTACAGGCGAAACTCGCTACTTAGAGCCTCGCCCTATCTATAACGACGGTATTAACCTAAGGAGCTACCCTTAGTAGGGTAAGGAAAGTATATAACGCGATAGTACGACTAGTTATAACTTATACATCCGCCTTATAATATATACTACGAGGACTAAGGGATATAAAGAAGACGCACGTAAGGAAGCTTGAAGTTATCTAAAATAACTACTTAAGACGCGTGTTACGAGTATAAACTAGCGGTCCTTATACTACGCCTAGTAAAGGTACTTCTTATTACTAATAGGTAGATTAGTCTAGGGAGAGACTCGACCTACAGGTAGATTAGGTGGATTAGCTTACTAAACTATAGGAGCTATATATAGATTAGGTGGATCGGTCTACTAACTTATACCTCTTAGTAGGATCTTATATATCTATATAGAAAGCGTGTATCTCTACTTAGATAGGAGCTTCGTGCTTAACTTATATTATTAACCTAGATATCTCCTAGATACTAAATATAATACTTAACCTATATTAGACTAGTTTAGTACGAAGTATATTTACCTTAGTCCTTAATACTCCTCTCTACGAGATCTACCTAGACTCCGGAGCCTTCTAGTTAGAAGACGACGGGTCGTAATACTTTAAGTACCCTTAAGATAAGTACCTTAGGATAAAGGGACCTTACCCTAAGTAAACGCGGTCTATAATAGTTAGTAATAGTAGAAGTTAAAGAAGGTATTAAGGTTACTAAACTAGATTTATATTATAGCGATTAAGATAAACTTAAAGAGTAGTTAGTATAAATATAACTATACTTCTCTTTTAATAAAGACGCTATTAAGTTAAAGAAATAACTACTATTTATAATAACTTATATAAGAGGACGGGCCTAGAGATAGTCCGCCCTATTTCTTAAACGATATATAAAAGATCCTAATAACGATAATAATATCTCTATTAAGTTATAGATAGAGAGCTTAATACTCTTTTACTAGGAGATAAGACGGATATTTAGACCTTCTAATAAAGCTAGCGTAGCGACGAGAGTTATCTAGTACCTAATATAAAAGAAATCGGTATCTAAGTATATAACACAGTTTTAATAGTACTTTATAAGAACTAACTAGGATAATAACGCGCTAATAGTAATATATTAGAGAGGATTAAAACCTTAAGTAAAGAAGGAACTTATACGAGACGGAGCCGTTTATAATAACTTAGACTTATTAATAAGAGCCTTAATACGAGTTAATAACTAGATCTATAAGTTAGTAATAGAACTACGTTATAATAGTAGAGTTTCTAGACTCGGTTATATAGGACTCTATTCCGGAGGAAGTTATAGGAAGAAATAATTCTCACGCGATCCTTACGGTCTAATACTAATAGAGTTAGACTTTACCGAGAAAAAGAAACTGTTTAAAGGTAAGAAATAGTAAGGGGGTAAGAAAGTAATAAATTACTATGGCTGTAGTAAACCGGGCTATATCGCTAGAGATTATAAGTTAAAAAATATAGTGAAACGACCTTAGTTAAATATATTAGAAAGAGTTCTAGTTAGGAAGACTAAACCTCTAAGGGATTAATAAGAAACGGAGTATAATAATACCGAGCTAGATATAATTATAGATAATTTACTAGCCCTCGTTAATCTACCTATTAATAGAGAACTATAATCTAGAGAAGAAGAATTACGCGAAGAAATAGCTAAGAAATAGAGAAATATCATAAAGATTAAATAAAGGCTAGCGGATATTTACGAATAACTTAAGGAATTAGACTCTAATAACGGATATAATAGTAGTTATATTTAGAAGGGAAAACCTGAATAAAGCTAAGAAAGCGAAGATGATTCCGACTAGGAAAACCTTAGCTAGACTTCTAAGAAAGAAGGTAATAGAGTAGTATCTCGAGCTTTTATATTAAAAGATCTACAGATAAAACTCGAGGAACGGGTAGAGTTCTACTAAGAAAAAGTAGTAGGAGGACTTCTATAAAAGGAGTTTAGGAACGACTTAGTATATCTATAATACGGAGTAATATACTAGTTAGCCTGCGCCGATAAAATATATATAGTTTACTACTAAGCGAAGATAAACTTAGGGAAATCTATTAGGATCTAAATATATAGAAAGATTTAGTTAAGTTATAATAATATAAGTTATTATTAGTATTTAGTAACTAAAAGATTAAGGAAGTAGTTTCTAAACTATAATTAAAGATAGTATAGTAGTCTTTATAAGTACCTTAAATATAACGAGTATACGTTAGAGTACTACTTAGATAATTAGTATACCTATTTCTATAATAACTACAGGAAGTATATATATATAAAAAGAACTACCGGATTCCTATCCTTTTCAGGAAAAGAGTAATCCCTTATATTAAGGGGAAGTATAAGGAGATTAATATCCTTACCCTAAAAATATATTAGCTATATTTAATAAACTACGTAATATATATAAACGTACCGGTTAAAATAGATAGTTAGCGGACTATAGTAATAATAGATTCCGGGGTATCTAGAAACTTTATCTCCGAAGTACTAGTACGGTTAGTAGGCCTACTAACGCGGAGAAAGAAGGATTTATATAACTTACGAATAGCTGACGGGTTAACGCTATTAAAAGGAAGCGTAGATAAGGAGATAACCTTACTACTATTTATAATTTAATAATACTATAAGGAAATATCCTTTAATATTATAAGGATAGCTACCTATTATATTATATTAGGTATGCCTTAGTTAGAAAAGTATAACCTAGTAATTAACTAGAGAAGAAAAGTACTTAAGTTTAAGCGAACTAGTAATATTACTAGATTCTAACCTATACGTTAATAGTAGATAACGGTAGATAAGAAATTAAACTAAAGAACGGTTAAGGTATATATTACCTTAATTTTAAATAAGGATAACCTTAAAATATAAGGATCCGACTTAATAGATACTAGTAGCGGTCTACTAGGTTAATAAGTTAGAGTTCTTAGAGTAATTAATAGTACTTCTAATATCTTATAAGAGTATTAAAGATAGAAACGCCTCTTTATAAAAGAGATAATAGTAAAAGCTCTACTTAAATACTAACCTTAAGATTATAAGATTAAACTTAAACTAGGGAAGGAACTAATATTTAGACCTATTTATATATTATCTAAAAAGGAACTTATAGTACTACGTAGGTACTTTAATAAGAACCTAAAAAAGGGATTTATTTAAGAATCTAAATTACTAGTAGGATATCCGATACTCTTTATAAAGAAGAAAGACGGGTTACTATAATTATATATAGACTATTAAAAGTTAAACGATATAATAATTAAGAATTATTACCTACTACTAAATATTAGCGAGTTATAAGACCGGCTAGTTAAAGTAAAGATCTTTATAAAGTTAGATCTTTAAGGAGCGTATAACTTAATTTAAATAAAAGAAGGTAATAAATAGAAAATAGTATTTAAGACTTAATATAGATATTACAAGTACCTAGTTATACTATTTAATCTTACTAATATACTAGTAACCTACTAGGCATTAATTAATAATATTATACGAGCTTATTTAAATCTTATAATAATTATATACCTCGACGATATATTAATTTACTCTAAAACTCTTAAGGAATATATCCTTTATATATAAGATATATTAATATACTTATTACAAGCTAGACTCCTTTTAAAGCTAGAGAAATACGAGTTTTATAAGACTTTAATTAAGTTCTTAGAGTTTATAGTTATAACTAAAGGCGTTTATATAAGCCCTAAGAAGATTTAGGTTATATAGGAATAGCCTATACTATATAATATTAAATTAGTATAAGGATTCTTAGAATTTACTAACTTTAATAGATGTTTTATAGAAGGCTACTCTAAGAAGGCCTTACTACTAATAGAAATTACTAAAAAGGACATAGGATTTTAATAGGATACTAACTAGAAAAGAGTATTTAAAGAACTAAAGTAAGCTTATATAAATCCTCTAGTACTTTATATATTTTAAAATAGAGAACTAGTATATATTAAGATAGATGCTTTAGATCTTATAATTAAAGTATACCTCTATTAATAAAAAGACGGTAAATAGTATCTAGTAGTATACTACTTACGTAAGATATCTCTAGTAGAATAGAACTATAATATATATAATAAGGAGCTTTTAGTAGTTATCTATTCTCTATAATATTAGAGAGTATATACTAAAAGTTATTTAGAACTTACTATCTTTACTAATTATAAAAACCTAGTAGGTTTTATAATTATAAAAGAGTTAAATCGATAATAAGTTTAATAGTCTAAACTCCTTAAGTAATATAAGTTTAAAATTTAGTATATTCTAGGAAAAGATAATAGATAAGTAGACGCTTTAAGTAGATAATCTAACTATATATAAATAAAAGATATTACGACTTAACCTATCTTAAAATAAGAAAACGATAGATTATTAGTACTAGTAAGGAATCTAGTTATAATTATACGAGTTACGATATATATAATTCCTGATTTAAAGGAAGTATATAAGAATAATAACCTAGCCGGATAACTTAGGAAAGAATAGCCTAACCGGGACCTATTACTATATAAGTAGAAGTTATACTTACTACTAAGGGTAATAGAAGGAGTAATTAGGGATTACTATAATAATCCTCTACTAGGATATCTAGGAGTATCTAAAATATTAGAACTTATTTAAAGAGTATATATTATACTAAACCTACGAGCGTTAGTCGAGTAATATATTAAGGAATATATATACTACTAGTAGAATAAATCTATAAGATATACTAAGTATAAATAAATTTAGTTTATAGAAGTTCTAGATATATTATAAAAAGACGTTATAATAGACTTTATTATTAAACTACCTTAGTTAGTTAACCTAGTAACTAATAATAAGTACGACTTAATAATAGTTATTATTAATAAACTTACTAAGTATACTATTATAATCCTATATAAAGAATCTTATAACGCTAGTTAACTTAGATTTATTCTATTAGATAGACTAATTAGAGATTATAGTATACTAGAATTAATAACTTTAGATAGAGATAAACTCTTTATATTAAACTATTAGAAAACTTTAATCGCGTTAATTAGAACTAAACTACGAATATTAATAGCCTACTACCCTTAAACGGATAGATAGACTAAACGTACTAACTAGATAATAGAAGTATACCTTAAGTACTATATTAATAAGAGATAAAATAATTAGGTTATATTACTCCTAATAGCTTAATTAGTATATAATAATAAACGATTAGATATAATAAGGCTATTACTATTTTTTATAAATTATAATTAATATATAAATCTATTTCTAGATCTTTAATAAGGACTAGATACTAAGAAAGCCTTAGTATTAACTTTAGATATAAAAAGCCTATATAAAGATATATAGTATAAGATTAATAAGACTAACGCTACTATAAAGAAGTTAGTAAATAAGAAAAGAAAATTAGGTCTTTAATTAAAGAAGGGGGATAAAGTATATCTCCTTATAAAGAATTTAAAAAGTATAAGACTAAGTAGGAAACTAGATTATATTAAAGTCGAACTATTTTTAGTTATTAGAAATAAAGGACCTATTAACTATAAGTTATAGCTTCTACTTAACGCTAAGATCTACCTAGTATTCTATATCTTAATATTAGAACTAGTAGACCCTAATACACCTTTACAGGAAACCTTCTACTACTATATAGAAGAAGAGAATAAATTTAAAGCTGAAAAGATTCTATTATAAAGAGGTTAGAGTTACCTAGTAAAATAGAAAGGATATAAAGAATTAGAGAGTACCTAGGAACTAGTTAATAACCTTAAGAACTACTAGGGCCTTCTATAATAGTTCCGCTAATACTAGTAAACCTAGACTAGTTAAAGTTAAGAGGGACTTTAACCTATTCTAAAGAAATATTAAAGAGGAAGTTATTAGGGGAAGGATTAGCTATTTACTTATTAACCTTAACCTCCTTAATATTTTATAGTTCCCCTTTAACTATTTCCCTTTAAACTCGCTCTAATATTTCTAGCTTTATAGTAAGACGAACTATTCGAGCCTAGGCCTCCTTTTAGAAAGCTTTCTACTCTACTAGCTTAGTATCGCGCTATTTCTAAACGCGAGCCTAATAAGTAGGAGAGAAAGGAGCGAGATTATAGCTATAACCTAGTCGGGCGTATTCCACGTAATAATTAGATAAACCCCCTACTTTATACTTCTCTAAGCGCCTACCCTTTTTATAGTTCTTATAAACGCGTATTAAAGTTACCGGCGCGATTAATAATAATAGCTAATAATAATAAAAAGAGCTTAATAGTTTATACCTATTAGTAGGTATAGTAGAAGTTAGGATTATCGGGATAATAATTCTTAGAAGAGGAGCTAATATTACGAGTATAAACTAGTAGTCCTTATACTACGCCTAGTAAAGGTACTTCTTATTACTAATAGGTAGATTAGTCTAGGGAGAGACTTGACTTATAAGTAGATTAGGTGGATTAGCTTACTAAATTATAAGAGCTATATATAGATTAAGTAGATCGGTCTACTAACTTATACCTCTTAGTAGGATCTTATATATCTATATAGAAAGCGTATATCCCTACTTAGATAGGAGCTTTATACTTAACTTATATTATTAACCTAGATATCTCTTAGATACTAAATATAATACTTAACTTATATTAGACTAGTTTAGTATAAAGCCTATTTACCTTAGTCCTTAATACTCCTCTTTATAAGATCTACCTAGACTCCGGAGCCTTCTAGTTAGAAGATAACGGGTTGTAATATAATACTCCGCTTAAACTAACTAGGATAATAACGTACTTATAATAATATATTAAAGGGGATTAAAGGATAATATTAAGAAGGAACTTATACGAGATAGAGTAGTATATAATACGCTAGATATACTTATTAGAGCCGTAGTAAGAATTAATAACTAACTCTACGAGCTTATAATAGAATTATATTATAATAGTAGTATTACTAGACTTAAACGAGTAGGAATCTATTCTAGAGAATATTATAGTAAAAGATATACGTAATATAATCCTTATAAACTTATACTAATAGAATTAGACTTTACCTAGAAGAAAGGTAAATTTAAGGGTAAGAAGTAGTATAGAGATAGAAAAGTAATAAAATACTATAGTTATAGTAAACTAAGTTATATTACTAAAGATTACAGGTTAAATAATATAGTAAAACGACCGTAATTAAATATACTAGAGAGAATACTAATTAAGATAACTAGATCTTTAAAGGATTAACTAGAAGTAGAATATAATAATAAAGAGCTAGATATAATTATAAAAGATTTACTAGTACTTATTAATTAGCTAATAGATAAGAATATTAAAGAACTTTAAATTAGAGAAGAAGAATTACACGAAGAAATTACTAAGAAATAAAGAAATATTAGATAAATTAAAGGTAGACTCGCGTAAATCTATAAATAGTTAAAGGAGCTAGGTTCTAATAATAAAAGTAATAGTAGTTAGGCTTAAAAGGAATATTCTAAGTAAGGCTAAGAAAATAATAATTTAGACTAGGAAGACCTTAGTTATAAATCTAAGAAGGGTAAAGAGAAAATCCTTAAAAAATCTCGTGTCTTTATATTAAAGAGATTTATAGATAAAACTTAAGGAAAATATAGAGTTCTACTAGGAAAAGGTATTAGACGGGCTTCTATAAAAAGAATTCTAAAATAACTTAGTATACTTATAATATAGAGTAATATATTAGTTAGCTTATACTAATAAAATATATATAATTTACTACTAAGTAAAGGTAAACTTAGGAAAAATAATTAGAATATATATATATAGAAAGACTTAGATAAGTTACTATAATATAAGTTACTACTAGTACCTAGTAATAAAGAGATTAAGAAAGTAGTTTCTAAATTATAACTAAAGATAGTATAGTAATCTCTACGGATACCTTAAGAATAACGAATATATATTAGAGTATTACTTACTAGATTAGTATACTTATTTTTATAATAACTATAGAAAATATATATATATAAAAAGAACTACTAGATTCCTCCCCTTTTTAGGAAAAGAGTAATCCCTTATATAAAGGGGAAGTATAAGGAGATTAATATTCTAATCCTTAAAATATAATAGTTATACTTAATAGAGTATATAATATATATAAATATACCGGTTAGAATAGATAGTTAGAGAACTATAATAATAATAGATTCTAGAGTATCTAGAAACTTTATCTCCGAAGTATTAGTATAATTAGTAGGCCTACTAATATAAAGAAAGAAGGATCTATATAACTTATAAATAGCTAACGGGTTATTACTATTAATAGGAAGCGTAGTTAAAGAGATAACCTCGCTACTATTTATAATTTAATACTATTATAAGGAAATATCCTTTAATATAATTAGGATAGCTACTTATTATATTATTTTAGGTATACCTTAGTTAAAGAAGTATAACCTAGTAATTAACTAGAGAAGAAAAGTACTTAAGTTTAAGCGAACTAGTAATATTATAAGATTCTAACCTATACGCCGATAAAGGATAATAGTAGATAAGAAATTAAACTAAAAGATAGTTAAGGTATATATTACCTTAATTTTAAATAAGGATAGCCTTAAGAAATAAGGATCTAGCTTAATAGATACTAGCGAAGGTTTATAAGATTAATAAGTTAGAGTTCTTAAAGTAACTAATAGTACTCCTAATATCTTATAAGAGTATTAAAGATAGAAACGCCTCTTTATAAAAGAGATAATAGTAAAAGCTCTACCTAGATACTAACCTTAGGATTATAAGATTAAACTTAAACTAGGGAAGGAACTAATATTTAGACCTATTTATATATTATCTAAAAAGGAACTCTTAGTACTTCGTAGGTATTTAAATAAGAATCTAAAAAAGGGATTTATTTAAGAATCTAAATTACTAGTAGAGTATCTAATACTCTTTATAAAGAAGAAAGATAGATTATTATAATTATATATAGACTATTAAAAGTTAAATAATATAATAATTAAGAATTATTACCTACTACCTAATATTAGCGAGTTATAGGATTAGCTAGCTAAAGTAAAGATCTTTATAAAGTTAGATCTTAAAGGAGCTTATAACTTAATTTAGATAAAAGAAGGTAATAGGTAGAAGATAGTATTTAAGACTTAATATAGATATTATAAGTACCTAGTTATACTATTTAACCTTACTAATATACTAGTAACCTATTAAGTACTAGTTAATAATATTATACGAGCTTATTTAAATTAGATAGTAATTATATACCTCGACGATATATTAATCTACTTTAAAACCCTTTAAGAGTATATCTTATATATATAAGATATATTAATATACTTATTATAAGCGGGACTTCTTTTAAAGCTAGAGAAGTATAAGTTTTATAAGACTTTAATTAAGTTCTTAGGGTTTATAATAATAATCTAAGGCGTTTATATAAGTCTTAAGAAGATATAAGTTATATAAGAATAGCTTATACTATATAATATTAAGTTAGTATAAGGATTCTTAGGATTTACTAACTTTAATAGATATTTTATAAAAGGCTACTCTAAGAAAGCCTTACTACTAATAGAAATTACTAAGAAAGATATAGGATTTTAATAGGATACTAATTAAAAGAAAGTATTTACTAAATTAAAGTAAGCTTATATAGACCTACTAGTACTTTATATATTTTATAATAGAGAACTAGTATATATTAGAACGGATACTTTAGACCTTATAATTAGAGCCTACTTATATTAATAAAGTAATAGTAAATAGTACCTAGTAGTATATTACTTATAAAAGATAATTATAATAGAGTAGAACTATAATATATATAATAAGGAGCTTCTTATAATTATATATTCCTTATAATATTAGAGAGTATATACTAAGAGCTATTTTAAGCTTACTATCTTTACTAATTATAAGAACTTAGTCGGATTTATAATAATAAAGGAGTTAAATTAATAATAGGTTAGATAGTTTAAACTTCTTAGATAATATAAATTTAAAATCTAGTATACTCTAAGTAAAGGTAATAGATAAGTAGACGCTTTAAGTAGATAATCTAACTATATATAAATAAAGGATATTACTAATTAACTTATTTTAAAATAAGAAGATAATAGATTATTAGTATTAACTAGAAATTTAGTAATAACTATATATATTATAATATATATAGTTCTAAACCTTAAGAAAGTATATATTAGAGATACTTTAACTAGAAAGCTTAGGAAATAGTAACTTAACTAAGACCTATTATTATATAAGTAGAAGTTATACTTACTACTAAAGGTAGTTAAGGAAGTAATTAGAGATTATTATAATAATCCTTTATTAGGATATCTAGGAGTATCTAAGACTTTAAAAGTTATATAAAGATTATACGTTATATTAAACTTATAAGTAAGAGTTAAATAATATATTAAGGAATATATATATTACTAGTAGAATAAGTTTATAAGATATATTAAGTATAAATAAATTTAGTTTATTAAAGTACTAGATATATTATAAAAAGATATTATAATAGACTTTATTATAAAACTACTTTAGTTAATTAACCTAGTAATAAATAATAAGTATAATTCTATAATAGTAATTATAAATAACCTTACTAAGTATACTATTATAATCCCTTATAAAGAAACTTATAATACTAGTTAGCTTAAGTTTATCTTATTAGATAAACTTATCTAGGATTATAATATACTAGAATTAATAACTTTAAATAGAGATAAGCTCTTTATATTAAACTACTAGAAGACTTTAATTACTTTAATTAGAATTAAACTTAGAATATTAATAGCGTACTATTTATAAATAGATAGATAAACCGAATATATAAATTAAATAATAGAAGTATATCTTAGATACTATATTAATAAAAGGTAAAATAATTAGGTTTTACTACTCTTAATAGTATAATTAGTATATAATAATAAAAGATCTAATACTATAAGATTATCTCTATTCTTCGCGAATTATAAATAATATATAGACCTATTCCTAGACCTAAGATAAGGGCTAGATACTAAAAAAGTATTAGTATTAATATTAGATATAAAGAAATTATATAAGGATATATAAGGATAAATATATAAGAGGAATTCTTTAATAAAGGAATTAGCTAATAAGAAAAGAAAAAATAGCCTTTAATTAAAGAAGGGGGATAAAGTATACCTTCTTATAAAAAATTTAAAGAGTATAAGACTAAGTAAGAAACTAGACTATATTAAAGTTAGACTATTTTTAGTAGCTAGAGAAAAAGGACCTATTAATTATAAGTTATAACTTCTACTAGATATTAAAATCTATCTAGTATTCTATATCTTAATATTAGAATAAGTAGACCCTAATATACCCTTATAAGAAACCTTCTATTTTAAAATAAAAGAAGAGGATAAATTTAAAGCTAAAAAAATTCTATTATAAAGAGGTTAGAGTTACCTAGTAAAATAGAAAGGATATAAGGATTCTAAGAGTACCTAGGAACTAGTTAAAAACCTTATAAACTACTAGGACCTCTTATAATAGTTTTACTAGTATTAATAAGCCTACTCTAGTTAAAATCCTTAGGGATCTTAATCTATTTAGATAATATATTAAAAAGGAAGTTACTAGGGTTTAAAGTACTTACTTACTCCTTTTATTTAACCTCTCTAATATTTTAAAGTTCCCCTTCTACTATTTTAATTCCTTTCTTTTCTAGTACTTCTACTTCCCTTTATAACTAGTTAATTTTAGCTAGAGCCTCTTTAACTTTAACGGCCTTCTAGTTATACTAATTCTAAATTCTAGACTATTTAATAGGAGAGAAGGATAAGAGGTTATAATCTATTAAACCCTTCTAGGTATATTCTATATAGTAGCTTAATAAGACTCTAACCTTATACTTATTAACTTAACTAGCGCGTTTATAATTTAAGTAGATTCTTATTACTAGTAAACTAGTCTTAATAATAGTTTCTACTAGCTAATAATAAAGAAAAGTAGACTTTAATTTTAACTTAATAGGTAGTATAATCGTATAAGTTTTTAGGATAAAAACTAATAAGGGGGAACCTAATATTATAAGTAAAACTAGCGGTTCTTATATTATACTTAGATAAAGTACTTCTTATTATAATTAGTAGATTATTAACTAATATACTAAGATAAGGATTAGTAGGATTAGTACTAATCTAATTAATATACTATTTCCTATATCTATATAAAGAGCGTACTTTCCCTTTTAAATAAGAGCTTTATACTTAACTTATATTATCTACTAGACTAATCTCCTAGATACTAAATATAATTCTATACTAGACTAGTTTAGTATAAAGCCTACTTTTTATTCTCCTTAATACTCCTCTTTATAAGATCTATTATAAACTCTAATAACTTCTAAGAGTTATAAGTTATAATATTATAGTATATCTATTTACCTTTACCTCTAGATTATATACTATTTATACTAGATCGCTTTACTTAGTATTATAGAAGGCTACTTATATTATAACTAACTTTACCTTTCCTTTCTTAAATAGCTAGATTATATCCTTATCCTATTTTTAACTAATATAGTAGAAGACTTATTCCCTTTTTTTTCTAGAGTCTAGTTTTATTAAGTACTTATCTAACTAGATTATTAACACCTACTTTATTTTATACTAGTATCTCTACGCCTTATACTAATTTAACTACTATTTTATATATATTTTCTAGAGAAGTAGGTATACTATAAGCTAATTTATAATTCTATACTCTTTAAGTTATTACTATATAATATATCTATTAAATTTAACCCCTAGCTCTTTCTTAAAGTCTAAATAATATATCTTTAATTTAATCTAAATTATATAAAAGAGTTTACGCTCCGCTTATACCCCTAGTAGTTATAACTAACTAGTTCTAGACTAATCCTTTTATAAGCCTTTTATAAGGGTTAAGTAGTAGAGTTCTTAATAGTATAATAAATTATTAATTTTAAGATAGTTTTAACTCTTAAAATTACCTTATACCTTAAGCCCGCTATATATTACTTAATAATACGACCTCTTATAAAAGGAGTAAGATACTTCTACTAAAGCCTAGTATAAGATCTAGGGGTAGTAGGAGTTATAATTAGTATATAGAATATAAGGGGGAATATAAGGTTTTTTAATATTCTTACTTAAATATAAGATAGTACTAAAACTTATAACCTAGTACTATATTAACTAGAAAATACTTATAAAAATTTAAGATTTTTATATTAAAAAATTACCCCTACTACCTAGTATTTAGTAGATAAGGTAAATAGTAGGGACTATTAATTAACTAGAGTTTTAGTAATTACTATTAATAACTTATCTAGATTTAACTCTAATCTATTATACTAAATTATAAAGTATAATATTTTTAGATTTTAAAGGAATATATATAAAAATTAAAGTAGATTTAAAATATCCTTAATATATTTCTCTTACTATATATATATCTAAGGGGTTAAATATTAGCGTATTAAGGGATACTATTTAAAATATATATTTATTACTACTAGTACTTTATATATATACTATTAGCTTAAATAACTACCTTATAATATACTTATATAGAATCTAATAAATTACTAAGAAATTTAGGTAATATCTATTCTTATATTATAGTAATAGCGCCTTAGAGGTTATAATAGCTAAGTTTTTTAGGGTAATTATCTTATATCTAATCCTTTATCTTATTTTATACTATTTTAATTAGATTTAAATTAGGACTAAATATAGGCCGCTTAATAATATAAATACTATATTTATAGAGATCTTTAATAGTAGCTTTAATAGTATATCCTAGAGTATAATCTACTTATAGTACGTCGCCTAGTTAATTATTCCCTAGTCTTTCTCTTAAAATACCCCTAGGCCCTTATAATTACTATAGAACAGGTTAGGGTTAGGGTTAGGGTTAGGGTTAGGGTTAGGGTTAGGGTTAGGGTTAGGGTTAGGGTTAGGGTTAGGGTTAGGGTTAGGGTTAGGGTTAGGGTTAGGGTTAG
>JAABUR0100002346.1_pt1 | contig 29303 bp, 28 predicted proteins | sample 5560091 | NCBI WGS metagenome assembly JAABUR01 (sample SAMN10711879, study PRJNA513375) | rock metagenome | isolation source: Antarctica rocks | place: Antarctica: Victoria Land, University Valley sud
ACGATGACATGTTTGTCGACTTCGAGCTAGCCCAGGACACGGCGTCGAAAATCAATAATTGCAAGCAGTTCATCACAAATGTCATGTATCACAATGCGGTAAGGGCCAAGAGCGACGAGCTCCTTAAGCAGCTGTTTGCATTGAGAGATGATGTGATAGATTAAAATGGCTGGAAAGCACGGCTCTAATACTGATAACTCCATGTTAGAGTAGGAGTAAGGCTCCATGCACACAGAAACGCATAAGCGCTTGAATTATTCCAAGCATTAAGGTAGTTATCTGCAAAGCAAGATCTGGAATCCTTATTCTATGACCCAAGGACTGGCGAATATGTACACTGTGAAATCCATATATAGAACGTTAGACAGATTAACAAAGCGCTCAGCTGATAATATAGGCGGGCACATCACCGCAGAAGCCGAAACAATATGCAATCTAAGCCCCGTCCGTCCGAAAGATTCAGCTGTTGTTGACATATCTGTTTGTCTTACTCACGTTTACTGATTCTTGTATACCTTCCTACCAGGAACAACTCGTCATATTCCCATTCCGATTACTAACAACCACGAAACCTCTTTTTGGCATATCCAGATGGACAACCAGCATTGTCGACCTCTGAAAGGGCATAGCCCTCACTTAAAACCTAGAACTTTGAACTGGAATAAGAACAAGAACTATATAGATTGGGCTAATCTTGATCGAGATTGCCACTACCTTCCATAGGCGGCCTGTTAAATCCAAAGGCCTCCAAGTTGCTGTTCAAGACTCGGTTTATTGAAGACGGAGAGCATGGAAGGTGATTTCTACCGCAAGAATTGGCCTGCTTGTTCTTATGGAATTCAGTGGTCGGATGTTAGGGTATGACGTCCACTACTAATGTCTGGGATAATATCAGGTCCTTGGGACGATCCATATAGAACGCATCATGTCTTTTGTAAACCTTTCAAACTTTGCCTATAAGACAAGAACTTGAAGGTCTTCTTGATACCCAAATATACTCATACGTTCCTGGGCTTTCTTGATCTTCCCTTAATAGTATTCCACACATTTGCTTCCTAGTGGTTTCCCGCCCAAATTGAGCAGCTGGGGCATGGCAAGTACTCACTCAAGCCCATCGCCCTTAATCCCACTCTACTCCTGCCAGTCTTTGTCCTGCTAGAATGGTTCTTCTGTTTCCACTTCCCGTCCTGGTTCCTTGTCATCTCCTAGCGACCATCGAGCGTTGCTTTTGCCACACGCATCCCAATATTGTAGTAATGTGTCAATCCTTCGATTAGAATTTATCCGGATGAGAGAACTGGGCCCCGTAGCACATTGACGTCAAGCAACAACAGATAGGGGAACCCAGTATCATGTCAGGAGCCACAACCCGCACCTAAGCAATCTTACGCAGCGTACCATGACAATAAGGGAGGTAAGTGGCTCATGCTTCGTATTTGGGGTATTGCCGTATGGCTAGGTTCTTCATTATCAATGATTTCCCTTTATCTATTCGCTCATCGCTTGGCCGGGTTGTTTTCTTGATGGACTATCGTACGCTATGGTCTCTTTGACACCTGCACACTCCTTGGACGTGTAACGGTAATCAAAGCGCCGGACGCCTGTTGACGGATCCTGGTGAAACACTTTATGTGGTATATTGTAGGACTTCTGAAGATGCTGGTCGAACTTTGATAGCTTCGCAACCCAATCCGAACGCCACTAGATCCTTAAAATTGCTCAATATCAATTTCGAAGCATTCCTATCTAATTAGGCATTGCGCTGGCGAAGTCTACCAAGCGCAGCTTTCTCGCATCATTGGGATCGAATTGCGCGACCTTCTCCCGGACCAGGAAACGTACCGCTGCCGTCTCCCGGTACAACTGGACATAAGGAGCTGAGTCTCCTTCACCTGCAGCAGCGTTCAGGAGATTCTCAGTCAGCTTGCGGAAATCTGCATGTGCTGCGTCTTTTATACTACGCTCTCCCATCTCTACGTCCTCGTTTTCGCTCTGAGGTCCCCAGATTCCCTCAATGCGCCGCATTCTTTCGTCGTTGCCGTCAGTACCTTCAGATCTTGCTTTCTTCGCTTTGCCCAGCTTGTTGAAGCCCGCTTCCAAAGTGTCTTCATTAATATCAACCATATCGCCAACTACAGGTCCGCCTAACTCTTCAGCTGCTAGCATTGCAGCTAAATGTTCTTCCACAAACTTGTTGAAGGCTTTCACTAATTTTCTAAGCTCCTTTACGTAATGTATCTTGCGCTGGTGTTGTTCTTGAATGATTTCTTTAGCCAATGTTTCAGATGGCTTCTGTGATTGATCTGCATGTTCTACTCGGAGCTTCTCAACTCGCTTTTCTAAAGCGTCATGAAGAAGACGAGAATCCCGTATATCGTCTTCTTCCTGGCTGAGCAGTTCCCAGTCTTTCACTATCTTCTTCTCAGTTACGGTAATTGAGGTTTTCGTTTGATCAATCGAGTTGTTTGAATTACGCAAAGCAAGTAAAGCTGGTAATGGTGAGTATGGTGCTGGCAATAGTGGTTCAGCATCAGTCAGTGCTCTGTAACCCGTAGTGATAGTACGGAGCTGGTGGATACGTGATACAGGATCATGGGAAGGTTCATCAAGCAATATCGATGAGTTCGATGCTGTTAGCTGCCCGAATTTAGTCTATGGTTTTGAAATATGTCCGACATGACAGAACTACCTTTTCCAACGCTGCCTCGTGCTGCTTGACTTGATCTTGGAGATGTTTCAGAGTCCTGTTGAGCCTTGCTTCATAGTCTAATGCTCCATCGACCGGCTCTGTGTCGTAACCTACGTCTTTCACTTTGACAGCGTACTCCTGCAACTTGACGAATGCCTGGTGTTGGGCGGCCATGGCCTGTTATTGAGACAGTCGAGAGCGGAAAATATGGTCACCCAACCCATTTATCTAGCTTGATATAATTTTGAGCTGAGATCACATACGCAGAGAAGACTCAGAGCAGTTGTCGTAGTATCTACAAGCTGCGAGCTTCACAGATGCTACATTGAAATTCGATAGGGCTGATTCGTTGTGAATTGAGTCTAGTCTTAAAGAAGCTAGATTAAAACAGCAGCAAAACTCCTTTACGCTCCAACTCTCAACACCTTTTCACTTCTCATCTTCATTTCGCTTCCAACGAGAGACCACCTACAACCAACGCGTACTTTAATACTTCTCTTTTCCGAAACACTTTTCCTTAGTTGGTGCGACTGATCGAGTGTTCAAACGCTCAAAGCTTCCCCAGGGGTCGCGATATAAACAGGTTTGGTTCAACGGATACAATCGCGGAGGTCTCTGGATTTGGACTTCATTGGCGGTCCTCCTGCGCTCTCTTACCAAACTACGAGATCTTTCTACCTCGCAACCCACTCTACCTACACCTCGCCCCTCACCACCACCACAGCACCGCCCGTATTCCTTCCTGCAATTGCAGCTGACATCTCCCATCACCGCCTCCTTGACCTCAAACCTGTCACAGCCCAGCATCATCACCCCGAACCCACTCACATTGGCGTCTTCTTCCGTCCAGTACACGCACCAGATCACCTCCCGTCTGCTCTACCGAATTCCTGCACCAGCACGTTTTTCTTCGAAATCCCTGGTGTACATAACGATCAATTCAAGAAATCACCATTAACAAAATCCCGTTGACGTCCCTTGCTCGACCTACTTTATAGCAAGATTATTGATTAACAGGCACAATGTCCGCATCACCGTCAACTCTTCAGACTCCTTCTACCAAGCGCCCCCTTGACGACGAGTCCTCTCCCTCTGGCCCTACCGATCAACCCGACGCGAAACGACCAGCTCTCGACAAGGTTGTCAAAGGTGAAGAGCCCGAAGATGAAAGCATTAAGCCTGAACCCGTAGAAGCTCCAGTGCCCTCTACCGAAGAGGACAAGGTCGAAATTGAAGTTGCGCCCGTGGAGAATGGCCACAAAGACACGCAGGGCGATACCTTGGTCCCGGATGCACCCAACGGGTCTGGCCCTTCGGCAGCATCAGTCCTGGAGACTCAACCCATTCAATCCACCGGTGGTCAATATGACAGAGCTACGTCGCACGGTCCATCACAACACCAGGGACACCAAGATGAAACTGGCTGGATTCATGTTCGTGCGGTCATCTCAAGTGCCGAAGCCGCTACAGTCATCGGAAAAGGCGGAGAAAATGTTTCCCAAATCCGCCGTTTCTCTGGAGCCAAATGTACCGTCAGCGATTACTCGAGGGGCGCGGTAGAGAGAGTCCTGACCGTCAGTGGTCTGGTAGATGCAGTTGCAAAGGTATGCTCCTTTTGGGTAAGCACTCTGCACGGGGCTAACAGATTCAGGCCTTTGGTCTAATTATTCGCACGCTTAACAACGAGCCCCTCGAAGCAGCATCGACCTCTCAATCCAAGACTTATCCCCTTCGCCTACTGGTTCCTCACATTTTAATTGGATCCATCATTGGAAAATCGGGCGTCCGCATCCGCGAAATCCAAGAAGCCTCCGGTGCTCGTCTCAACGCCTCCGATTCGTGCTTGCCCCTATCCACCGAACGGTCGCTAGTGGTTCTTGGCGTAGCTGACGCAGTTCACATTGCTACCTACTACGTCGGACAAACATTGGTGGAACAGCTGACTGAACGATTTGGTGGTCCGGCAGCTTCTGCATATGCTACTCGTAGTGGTGGACCAGCAGGTGTTGTTCCAGGCGGCATGCAGGTGGTCCCATATGTTCCTCAACCTGCTGGCGGACAATACGGTCATCCTGACAACTACAAGCGCCATAACAACCAGCCTCAAAGAACACCAGCAAACCCGTACGGTGTTCCATACCTTCATAACAACCCACCGCATCAGCAACCTCAAGCGCCTGTACATTACGGTGGTTCACCTCAACATGGCTATGCCGGCGCCGGACCCCACCAACCTCAACAGCATGGTGGTCATATCCCTCCAACGAACCATGCCGGCCCGCCTAATCAGCCGGTACAAGGAATGGTACCTGGCCAGCCTCTGACTCAACAGATCTTCATCCCCAACGACATGGTCGGAGCCATCATCGGAAAAGGAGGAGCGAAAATTAATGAGATCAGACAGCTCAGTGGAAGTGTGATCAAGATCAATGAACCTCAAGACAACAGTAATGAGAGGCTGGTTACCATTACAGGAACATCAGATTGTAACCAAATGGCTCTGTACATGCTCTACTCTAGACTCGGTACGTAATGCATCTCCGGTTCAGAAGAAATGAGAATGTACTAATATCCCATACAGAGAGCGAGAAGCATCGGATCTAAGGTAGGAAAAGAAACAGTCTCATTTCCTAGTCCTATGGCGCCGTGTGAACGTGAGACGGTTCTCGTCACGTTTGCAGTGTAATTCTAGCATTGCGCAGATAAGATTATTGCCAAAAACCTTATGAAGACGCTCATTTTAATGTGCTGTCGGGTCTTTTCCGATGATCAGTTGCTAACCTGTCTCACGTTATCGCGACGTGATGTTCACGGTCAACCTTTTAGCGTGGCTCGTGAGATTCTGTCCGGAAATGGAAACACAGCGCGACACACAAACGAAAACAGGCGAGACAGCTCGTGAACCCTCTCCGGAGATTTTCTTCCATTCATCAGGCCCAGCAGCGAACAGCTGTCGCAAATTTTTCCCTTTGTCTCTGGTCTTATAATTCATTTTCGCAAGCAGTCATGTCGACGCTCGCCGTTCGCAACACTTCCAAATTCCCATTTCACCTCTGGCATGGATTCCTCTGGGACAGTTGGAGATACCCGCAAACACATATGAAGAAGCCCCTAGAATGACTGTGCATGCAACAACATCTTTCATGGCTCCACGCGAACATTCTCCGCACAACAGAGCGCATAGCACCTTCCTCACCTTCAAATCCCCCACCCACCTCGTCTTCACCCTCCACATCCACATGAAAACCGCTCCTAAAAAGATGCCGGGCATCAACAAGATCGATAACGTCCCTAAAGCCCAACATCCTCCCCCTAAATCCTCTCCTCTATCCTCACCGCAATTTTTACCAAGTTCCCCGACACGAAATCTTTTCAAAACTATCGTTACCATCACCGTCGGTCCCAACCGCCGACCCTTCTACGTTCATTTGGAGTCCCTCTGCGCCATCTCCCCCTTCTTCGCCGCCGCTTTTAACAAAACCTACAACTTCGCCGAATCTGGCTCCGCTACGCTCAACCTCCCTGAAGCCCGGCCCGAAGACTTTGAGTATTTCGTGCAGTGGCTGTATACGCATACGCTGAATCACGAAGAGCTCGTGGGAGGGCACCCGGCGTTTTTCCGATTACTTCGGTTGTATATCTTGGCGGATACGATTGGCGTTACGAAATTGAAGAATGATATTGTCGATGCGATTGCGGCGTTGGCGGACAGTTCAAATAGTGTACCAACGGCGGAAGATACCAGGACGATATACAGCGAAATCTCAGAGACAAGCCTTTTAAGAAAGTTGGTCTTGGATCTGTTTTTGTGGAAGAGGACGGAAGGTCTTATCGAAACACATCTGGACAGCTGGTATATTGAATTTCCTTCCTTATTTTGGGGGTTCTAGTCTTGTGGGCCCTTGGAGACTAACGAGTCTTTCTGTGGGAGCAGGGACGAACGCTTCTTGAGAGAACTGATAGTAAAATTGAAGCGACGGCAGCCAGGGGATAAAGCATTTCCATGGAGGGCCAAGCCGGACAAGTGCAAACTTTATCATGAGCATGATAAATGGGCTGAATGTGAGTGCATTGCCGTCAATGGGTTAGTCCGTCCCCCAAATATGGAGATATTATTCTAATTGTTGATCAGAGAGCACGAAGTCCATAGTAGTGTGAGACCACGGTCGGATGGGGGAAATCGGCCGGATGCGCCGTCGTGATAGCGGTCCTAGTCTAATTAGCTTGGCGGGCTGGTGGTGACGAGTAAAGGGATTGAGCAGAGGTCTGGCGGGGCTGGGAAGATTGAGAGAGCTTGATTGGCATCCTAGAGTCTGGACTTCGCGGCATTGGGAAGGCGTCAAACGTTTCTAGTATTGCGTGGGGGAATTCTATTCTTATCTTTCCGCGAATTTGACGTGGTGCATTTCGCTTGCCTCCACCCCTTCCCTCAGCAGCCCAACATTCTCCTTGAAAGACGGGTGTTCAGTAAATGCTATGTGCGCCTCCACACTTTCCCACCCGATGACTCCTGTAAAGGCCTTCGCTTTTCCTTTTATATCATCATGATCTAACTCTTCGACGACCCAGCCGACAGACGCCCCTTTGAACGCGGCTCCTGCATTCTCTTCAACAACTTTCAGAAACCTTTGAAACTTCTGGTCCCAGGATTTGATGTCAGATTCAGATATGTCGGCGAGGAAGTATAAGGTGAGTCTTTCAGTGACAGGGGCACGGGCGATGGCCGCTGAGGGGGGGTGAGGCTCAAAGTTCGCATGGCTCATAGAGATGCGGTTATTGATGTTCTCATGGCTTGTAGCGATGTCAACGTCGATGATAGTCATGAGGTGTTTCGCAAAAGGGCCATATGCAGGACTTGCGACGAAGCTTTTGTGCGCTTGAACGTCATCCCAGTCTACGCGGGTTGGTTGTATCAGCTGCGGTTCCGGAAGTTTTGACATGGTGAAGCTTACCAACGAGGAGTTCGAGGACGGAAGGGTTCTCGACTTGACGTCCCCAGTAGGCGCGCTGAAAGCCTTCCTGAGCGAGGAGGGTGTCGACGGTGGATTTCCAGACGGCACCGGCGGGGGCGGAGGGGTCTTCGATTTGGGCGCCGGGGATAAGCGGAAGGACTGCTATTTCCGTTGCTGGGGCCATTCTGGGCAGTGTCTTTATGAATCCTTGCTGAGTATAAACAAAGTTCCAGGAAAGAAGTTGTTACTCCGTAGTGAGATTTATACTGCTATCAATAAGATACTAAGATACTACCTTAGTGGAATTATGAGGAATGGCTCTACCGTAGCAGCACCGTGGTACTATCATAGAATATTGTTACTGTTATTCACACCGCCTTTAGGCAGTCCTCTGCATCAGTCTATCCATACGGAGGTAGGTAGTGATGATGCGCATAAATAGTAACCATGCAGCCCATGCGATGCGCTCCCGCGTTTTCCGTAGAAATTGGCTCAACCGATCGATTCTGAGCTTGAAAATACAGAAGCGTTGATGTTGTCTGAAATACAGTCTATCCGAAGATAAGGCTTGGCAGTATTGTAGCAGTTAGAATATCTTGAAACTACACAGAGCTTCAGGTTCTACCGTAGCAACACTGTTCTATTTGATATCAGTGTATTATCTTTAAACGAATATTCAACTAGACTGTAAGAGTATCATTCTTTTTAATACTCAGTTATCATTTTGTCACATATACAATGAGCTACTGTAAGTCAGTATATACACCTATATTAAGCATAGAAGGCAGATATTATGGATGCCCAGGATCAGCAAAGACAAAGCTTCAAGACATGGTGGCATTGTCAAGTCGAGTGAAGGACTTGAAGTATAAGGCATCAATTCAATCGAAAGGATGGATTGTCAAGTTGATTGCCCTCTGTTCTCGGAGGGGGAAGATGGACCAAATACAGTGAGAGACGCTAAGAAATCGATACAAGGCTTCTATGTTAAGGGCTTCACGCACATGTCCTTCAATATCGTGACACCAATATGTGACGCCTGAAACCATATGCGCAATAGGCATAGCTCTTCGTAGAACATACCTTTCTTAGGACTGATATGATGGCTGGGATGGCCGCTAGCTCATTGAGGCAGACTTCTGCCCCTTAGAGGGTAGATACATCTCAGGCGGCCCACAGTACATAACAAAAAAAGGTGGTGGGGAAGTGCGATATCTCTATATTATACGAAAAGTAGCATCTAATAGATTCAGAATCCTGCATGAGAATGTAAAGTCCTTTCTTAAAGGTCTTTCTAGATAATCTATAGAATATATATCATTATGCAGGTCGTAATGCAAAGCATAAGGACGTGTGGCCCAATGGTAGGCGCACTCGATTGTCTAATTAAATCAAATCAACACTAACACCCTTACCAGGCAAGGCGCTTGACGTTCGTCTCCCCTTGCCCGAAGAGATGATCATTACTAATCTAGGCCACAGTACGAATCAAGAGATTCACGGTTCGATCCCGTGCACGTTCATTCTTTTTTCTTAAATTTTTTGAATTTTAAGATTTAATTTTTCTGGAACAAGAGACAGGAGAGGCACTATGCGACTTTACTACTCCGTAGCCAAAGGTTACCTACTACTGCTGACAAGCACCTAGCCATACCAGCTATCAAGCAATCGTGGTGAATTTGTGTATTTAGATTAGGTATAGAATTCAGACTCTCTATACTATGTTCTGGATTCAAGGCGAAGCGAGAGGAAAGCTAGAAGAAATAGATTAAGCTTCTGGTACTCCCTCTTCGAGAGTTATCTCCATGTCGGGAGGGGAAAATTTTTTGGCGGCGACTTCGATAAGAACCAGGCGCTCTTTGGGCCGGAGCTTCTTCATCACATTGAGCATTCTGACCAGAAGATTATGGTCGGCCGGATCCTCACTTCGGCAGCAGTCCGGAAATTTTGCTTCGACGAGTGCTTCCGACTCCTCGAAAGTAGATTGCCGTCGGGATTTTTCTGTATCATTCATTCAAAAACATAAGCGTCACGCCTACGAAAAGGCTTCGCGTCGCGCCCGAGGACTTGACTCCTTAGTGATTAGTCTTATTATAGAATGGATCTGATTATTGCTCTCCTACTGAATCTATATTGCCTTATACCTAAAGATCTTCGTGCGCGGAGATCGCTTAATAGTATAAGAGAAGAGTAAGAACGAGAGAAACGATTAATATAAGCGGCCGCTCTTTATTATATATTATAAGATGATCAATGAACTAATGAGATAAAGAAAGATCGAATTATTTGAATTAAAGAGCAAGAAGTATGACAGCAAGACATGTATATAGCAAGAAGATAGCAGCACGCAAATACGTGAACGCACAGCTAGGTCGATCTTAGTGAAGCTTTAATTTATGATTTCTTTAAAGCCGGAAATGACTTTCTCTGACATCGTCGCGTATAGTTGAAGAAATTAATGTGGCAAGGCTGTTCATGATCCTTTGGCAGCATTAAGAATAGCTATACGACAGGATACAGTCGTTTAATGTCTGAGCAGGATGAATATCGCCTGAGTAGTGGGTGAGCTGGAGGTAGAGCGTGAGCAAAGGGTGAGCCGAGAGTGAGTAGCGCCAGAGCAGGGCGGCGGGAGCCGACTAACCGGATGCGAAGGAGAAGGAGTTTTTTGTGCACGATTATACACTATAATACCGCCTTTAGACGGTAATTTGAACCATTACTGAATATTCTAGATACAATTAAAGGAAACCATATATTTCCGCTAAGATACTGTACTGTATCTCTTTGACAGCGGCACGAGCGGCTCGGGCTGTCGAAATGGCGGAGGCGGGGCAGGCGCGGAACTAAACCAATGGGTGTTGGATGAAGGATAGGAGAACCCCCATCAGCCTGATCGTTCGTTTGCCTTGCGCATACTTCGATGCTATCGAACACGTGTCAGCGAGCATCTGAGATGTGTGTAAGCGGTAAGCATGCACTTCGTATGCCCACTACGTCCGTAACGCTGAGTCTAGTTCCAACACAGCTCAACGGCCGTAAGGTCAGACAGACCCAGGATAGGCTGGAGCCAAGATGATGCACCTCGCAGACTTTGCCGGGAAGTCTCTCGGGTTCAAGTCCGATGCGGTGGATACTGAGAGCTCGTCATCTCGCGAGGGTCAGGGTCTCTTGAATGGATCGAATGGGTCAAATGGCGCCGCTGCGTCGCTCTCTCCTGGGCCTGCACCGCGAATACGCCGCAGAAATCGGATGATTACGTCCTGTCTAGAGTGTCGGAGAAGAAAGTTAAAATGCGATAAGCAGCATCCGTGTGCCAATTGTACCAAGAACTCGCGGGATTGCCTCTTCCTGGCACCAGCATTGGATTCGGCAACCCAGTTGAAGTTGACTGAAATCAAAGAAAAGATGGGATCTCTGGAAAGAGTACTTGAACAGGATGTTGCCAAAAAAGGAGCCGGCAATGGAGCTAGCAGAGACCGGCCCGTATTTTTACGAGATGTCGAGGATGATGTAGACTTTGCCCCTGAGCCAGAAGATGAGAGAGACCTTGAGCCCACACCTCTCGCTATAAGTGACGCAGTATATGGCGATGATGGTGATGATGACCTTGCGGATTTGGGCTTCCAGATGGGCAAGCTAAGACTCACTGATAGGATTGGGGGCTTCTTTCGTCCAAAGATGGCCGAAGAGGTGGGGATTCCCATGTGGTCTTGAATTGCTATCCGCATGTCGGCTTCACTAACTGTCAGAACCAGCTCACGGTGACTTTGAATGACGAACGAAACGATCATAGATCACCTATAGAGAAGGAGGCATCTCCTGAGCATCCAGAGCCTTCGATGCCTACGACTACGTATGTAGATCACACATTCCTTTCCCCTGGGCCAACTTACATAGCCCCCTCGTCGAGCTTTTTCTTCTCGAGTGGTAACGCATCTGCTTCTTTAATTGATTTTCTCCCTTCAAGGACGGTTGCGGATAGATTGTTAGATCAGTATTGGGTATGCGTCCATCCAATGTGTCGTTTGGTCCATAAGCCTTCATTTGAAAGGAGATATCGCATCTTCTGGGACGATGTTCAGATAGGCATTGAACCCGCCAATTCTCTGCAGGCTGTAGTGTTTGCTGCCATGTTCTCTGGTGTGGTCAGCATGCCTGAGGAGGCCATTCTCTCGGAGTTTGGAGTACCGAAAAAGGACTTGGTGGACAACTTCCAAATGGGCACAGAAACTGCCCTTGGCCGTGCTAACATTATCCGTACGACTAAGATTGAGACCCTGCAGGCTTTCATTATGTATATGGTGGGTTATTTCTACGTCGATCAAGAAAATTCCTCTTCCTTCTAAATCCCGAGTGAAGCAGTAGACTCGTCAGTGTTATATACAAACCAATGCTGTTAGCGCCGCTACGGATCTTGATATACCTTATGGCAATTGATCCATCCGCCGTTACTTTTCGTTTCACAATGACCAGACCATGCTAACTCGAAGTAGATACCGCTTTGCCGCGGTGAAGTTTCACGTTCGCATTCAGCTCTTGTTGGTACAGCCATTCGAATTGCAGAATGTATGGGACTCCATCGCGACGGCACAGAGTACGGAATGGGTCCAGTGGAGACCCACGTTCGACGCCTGATCTGGTACCAAATCTGCTTCTTAGACATCCGAACCTGCGAAGCCCAAGGCCCCAGACCAGGAATTCGGGTCGAAGACTTTGACACACAGTTGCCCCTCAACGTGGACGACGTTGCTCTCGAAGGCCCTGATCCTCCGGAAGAGTCTGCCCGCAGATGGACAGACATGACTTTATCCCTGATCCGCTTTGAATGCAACGAGATACATCGCATCATCTGGGTCGACCGCCCTCGGCTCGAAAAGAAAAAGATTAGCTTGACCGCCGTCCTCGGCAAAGTCGAGAATTTCCGGCGCATCATGAAAGAAAATTACGTGTCCTTGATCGACGACTCCATTCCCCTCCAGCACTGCGGCCGCGTCGTCCTTGAGATTCTCACCTTGCGCATGCACGCCATGGTCTTGCACCGCTACCACAACAGCGTATCCCACAACTTTCCTGACCGCCTCCGCCAAATCATTATCACCTCCGGCATCTCCACCATGGAATCTGCCATCGAGCTCGAAACCTCTCCCGCGCTAGCCCCCTACGCCTGGTACGCCGGCGCCCTCAACCAATACCACTACGCCCTCTTACTCCTCGTGGAAGTCTTTGCCTTTCCCCAACGCCGTGAGGCGAGCCGTATCTGGGCGTGCCTCGACTACGTCTTCGAAACCCCCAACCCGGGCATGTCCCAGACGGACAAAGCCAGGTGGGTGGTCACGGAGGTGAGGAACAAAATGGGGATCTACGTGGACGCAAGAAAGGTGCGCGCGCCCAAGGAGATGATGTTGAGGTTTAGGCAGGGACCGGCACTTGGCGTGGGAAAGATGAAGGGTGGGGCCGAGCTTGCTCAATCGTCCCTGGGGGCGGCCACTTTCTATGCGCCACCTATGGCACCCACGGCGGTGAGGCAGACCGCAGGTGGTGCTGTCGCGCAGCCGTACGAGAAAAGCAATGCCGCACCGGTTGCACCGATGGTTGATGATAAAATGGTTGATATCGATTGGGTATGTTTGATTTCGATCTAAAGTTTAGTTGCGGTTTGGTGCAATGGGCAAATGCTGACCTTGGCATAGTACGAGTGGGATAAGCTGTTCCCGCCAGATATCAACACCGGGGAGCTCAATTTCATCCCTACGACCACTACGGTTTAGGTTCGTAGACCGTTCGGTCTGGGTTTTTTTGTTTGGAGGCGTTTGCTGGCGCTTGGGTATGGAATGAGAATTCTACCAAGGAAGGATGGTGTGATGTGAGGGGGTTCAGAGGTAACAGGATGAGGTAGCTTCTGTGGAACCAGGCCGATATAGTACAGCTGTCTTGTTTCATAGCTACTTGTCACAAAGCCCAGCGAAGGCACGCGTTTTCCACTCTCCCATATCGTCACCCTGGTTTCCGAAATTTGGTAGCTAGGAAATTCCTCTGCTCAATCGTTTTAAATCTCTGTCGTCAGTCAACCACGATAAAGTTGCTCGACAATCTTTTCCGTCCTTCTAAACGTCTATGTGGATGCTCCGACAATGAATGCTGTGATAATTTCAAGCCACGCTGCAGAAGGGCATGTGGAGGGCATGGGTATCGATTTACTCGCACTAAAAGCTATCCTACATTGCTCTTTAAGCACGACTCCAACTCCCTAACCAGCGGCCCCTTTTCCAAAAACGCCTCTTTCAGAATCCTATTCACCGCTTGTCTCTGCTGGACTTTATTTCTATAGCGCCGCACCTCTTCAGCGGTGACGCCGCTCAGACCTCTCTTGGGCGTGCCATCTCCATTGACAGACTCTCTTAGCGAAGCATTGGATCTATCTGGAGTACGGATAAGACTCCTCTGCAGGCTTCTCGCAGCAGCTTTTTTCTTTTCTGGGCCTTGGGAAATCCTCATGGAAGATAGGCTCTCCGCGAGATCGATATCGTTGGCGGTCGACATATGGAATTTCCTCATCTGCGTTTCTAGAACGTCAATGTCTCCACTTTTCTTCTCGGTCATCCTCGTCATTTTCAATATTGTATTCGTAACCGCTTCGACTGTGGGTTTCTTCACCGCACCACTCTTTCCATTGCGACTGTCTTGGGCTGCAAGCGTGGTCTTCAACATAGCAATGCCTCCCTCCACCTCAGCAAGCAATTTCTGGATGCGTGTGAACTCTTTGCGGAGATCATGTTGCACGGTCACTTGCTCAAGGCTAAGGGATCCGAGGCGCACGGCTGCGGTATGTTCAGGGTCTGATTTTGCTTCGATGAGTTTGCTAATCTCTTTACCTTTGGTTTCTACCTTTTTGAGCTCTTTACGGAGTTCGCGACAGGTACCGACGCGTTCTTGGAAATCGCCAATTCGACATTGTCCTAAGCGGTCTAAGAGAGAGCCCTCTATGCTTTCTAAGTCGCCAAGTTCAATCAGACACCAATCATCTTCATCCTCTAGGTCTTCTATTGAATGGCCGCCTTGCTTGTACATCTCCGTATGGCCTTTCACGAAGGCATTGAGTGAGCGTGCATTGAGACCCAAGGTATCAATCATGGAATTTATATCTCGGTACACCTTTTCAATCTGGCCAGGAACGCCGGGCTTGTCGATGTTGCCGACGTAGTCTTGATGAGCAAGGAACTCGTCTAAAATCTTTGTTCCTTGCACTTCAGTTTCCAGCTCTTCACGAACCTTTTCGTCTTCTCTATCGCTAAGGCTTTGTTCTTCCTCGGCAACTCTTTTAGCTCGTTCGGCACTGGCGCGGTTTAAACTTTCTCTGTAATCATCCTCTGCGGAGACTCGCAACCCTGACACAGGAACAGTCTTCCTTGGCACACTTTTCTTCTGGCTGGCCCCTTCGGCTGGATGTCCTGGGGCACTAACGGATCTCGCATTTGGTGCTCGGAGCGAATCACCTTGTAGGAATTGTCGCACCGGACTTGGCGATCTTGGACTTTCTTGGACCTTGGATGGTGGTGGGAAATGTGGTACAGATGTTTGTCCAATTTCTCCAAAAAGAGACTTGGAATCTGGGCGAGGCTGATGCGGTTTCACTTTGGTAAAGACACCCCCGAGGGGGCTTTTATCAAAAGACGACTTGTCAAATGATCCACCAAACGAACTTCCAGCGGTGGTAGGACTTAACTCTAGTGCAACATCTACGCCGCTACCTTCGTCATCTAGACCTTCATCCAGACTGCCATCTTTAGTATCTGATGGAAGAGATGGCTGTTCTAGGGGTGGTATTCCCGGGGCTTGTGCTTTGCCCTTTGACAGCATGAAATCAGGCGGCAAAGGGGCATCATCAGCTCCAGCTTTTGACGTAGAAGCCGAGGAGTTAGAGGATTCACCCGCCGCGAAGCTTACTTTACTCGTGGACTCTGGGGGAAGAGGTGGTTCTGGAATGTTTCTGTCGATTCCAGAAGATCCTTCTTCTTCCGGTTCCGGCTTGATCGCGCGTGACGAAGAAGGCTTTATGGATGATGAAGGGATTTCAACTGGCTTTCTCGGTGTTTCTTTGGGTGTAGTTGAAATTGGTGTAGGTTTATCCCATAATAAGGCTGAAGTAGGTGTGTCTTTTGGCGTGATCATAGTTGGCGTAGGGTTTCCCCAAGAGGTAGTTGCGGGATTACTGCTTTGTACAGCAGCAGGCGTAGTCTTACTTTGGGATTGGGTTCCGAAAAAGCCTCCAGATAATGGCGGAGTAGTGTTTGGGATCCGAGATTTGGGTTGCGCGGCAGGTGTGGACGACTCTTGTTCAGCGGTTGATGCTCGGCTGGTCTTGTCGTTCTCATCCGCGCTATCTTCCATGTCGGCCTCCCGAGTAACTGGAGTAGAAACTGCTTTCTGTGCTTCCCCAAGGGTGTTGCTGAAGTTGTTGCCAAAGAACGAATTGGATGCGTCGTTGGCAGGTTTTGGTTCATCATCTCTGGCTGTGCCATCACCCTCAAAAGTTGAACCCAAAGTGAAGCCGGTGCTAGGAAAGAGACTGCCAGGAGCCTCGTCTGTCTTTTTCGGGGTTCCTCCGAAACTTGAGTCTGTCTCCATATTAGAGCCAAAGGATGTGCCTGTGGAAGCCTTTACAAATGGGGATTCGCCACTACTTTGAGCTGGCGCTCCCATGAAGCCAGGAGCGTTTGCAAATGACGCGAATCCTCCAGTCGAAGTTGGCGCTGAGGTTCCTGATTGAACCTTTGGCCCAAAGGGATTAGCACCAGATGTGGCCATAACCAAGCCCCCGGGTTTGCCAAACACACTTCCCGAGGCTGCAGATGATCCAGACGGCGGAGCACCCCACGGCGAGGCTCGATTACCAATTGCACCAGTTGCACCAAATGCTGGCCCTCCAGTCCCTCCCAGTGAACTTTGAGTCCCGAAGGCAGGCTTACCGACAGCCGAAGTCCCACTTCCAGAAGCAGCACTTGCTGGGCCGCTAGTTGTCCATGGTGATTGCGGCTTTCCAAGTGCTGAAGAAGCGCCAAAAGGGCCAGGAGCCGGCCCGGGTGTATCTACTGTACCTGAGGAGGGTGTTGACGGTTTCCCAAACGCGTTTGGTACGCCGAACGGGTTTGGGCTTGATGTAGGCGCCGTTTGAGATATCATACCTCCAAATGGCGACGCTTGTCGACCCGCCAGGCTTTGCGCCTGGGGTTGATCGCCGCTAGCGACAACAAGGCCTGGGTAAGTGGTACCCTGCCTTATCGACTCTACGTACACTATCCACCACGACGACAAAACACCTTCGTTGTTCAAAATTAGAACTGCTGGTAGAGGGGTAGAAGATGCATCCATCTCCTCTCCCGGAAGCGGCCGAGAGACGTTCTCTTTGCTGGAGAGATCAAGTGCAACGCCAATCGGAGAAGTGTCAGAGAGGTCTTCGGTCATTGGTAGCTGAGCGCGGCGCGAGTCTACAGCCATGGTAGTGGTTGTGAATACACCAGTGACCTTTTCTGTAGGAAATCCATGCGTCAAAGCTACCTGTGACCTCGTAAACATACCCACGTCTGCAGAGATGGTAGACGCAACTATAATGAGGTCCTGTAGATTTGGTGGAAAGTCCTTGAGTCGTTGTATGAAATGATACGGAGGCGAGCGCTTCGGCTCATATGATGGCAGACATGGTTTAGGGAGTTTTTGGAACACACATGATGGAGGTTGAGACTGTTGGCGACTGACGAGGTGGAACACAGTCGGCGGTATGGTATCCGCGTTGGAAGACATAGGAGTATGAGCAACAAGGAAGAGGTCGTTCTCCAGCCACGAGATCGAAGAAACTAAAGCCGTTAAAAATTGAAGACTAGTGTCGCTGATTTGATGGACATACCGTATTCATCGCCTTGAAGATCTGGTGGTCGAGGAAGCTCTCCTTTTCTATCCCCTTCAGGCGTGATTTGAGAACACGTTCCGTTCCCGAGTCCAGCCACTAGCTGCTTTCCACGAGTGCTCCAGGAAACACAACTCACTCCATTCATCATAATCTGTCCCTGAGCACCGTTCAAAAATTGTCGAGTCTTTAGGTTTGCCATCATAAGTTCCCCGTTTGTAGTGACCACAGCGAATAACTCCGCCTTTTCAACGTTTGGATTTGGAACGAGCGCGCGTAATGAGGTACTGTTGGTAGAAAGCTCGAAAGTTGGAGTTTTGTTACCTTGCAGGAGGCTTTGAACATCATAGACCCCCAAACCACCCCCAGACTCTGCGGATATGACCAGGTAATTCTCGTCCGCAGAGAATGCCACTTGAGATATCCTTGTGCCAACGTTGATTGTTAACTGCGGCGTGAAAGGCTTGACATTGTTTCCCGGAGCGCTGCTCGCAGCAAACGCTTCCCGTACAGAGTCGATGCTGGCACCGATTACAGAGTCCGGGCCAGCAGCGGCCAGTAGACCCCTTTTCGAGGCGATGCTGAGCAAGGAAGCGGTGGGAGGAGGGGGGGCATCATTTGGCCACGGCGATGGTAGTAGTCGAAGCTTTGCCTCTCCTGCGATGGTTTGAAATCCAAGAGCCTTGTGAGTTAAGGTAAGAAGTCAGTCCTGTAGTCCTACGAGAATGTCGATACCCACTTCTGTCCCAATCTCCTCCAAGTCAGGACCAGTCTGAGTTTGAGCATTGCTTGTTCCTCCATCATTGCTCCCGAAAGCCGACGGCCCCATACTTCCATTCCTGAAAGCCATCCTTGCTCTTTCAAAGTCTGGTGATACAGTGCGCTGCTCACGTCCTAAGAAAGGGTATTTGTTTTTGACATTTGGTGTTGATGGAGCTTCAAATGAGTGTCGTTGAAGAACCGGTGAGGGTCTCCTTAGAAGCTGAAGGGTGAGTTCCAGCGCAAAGGATATGAAAGCTTGAAGGAGTGAGAAGCTATCAAGATACCAAAGCCGGTGCGAAATATCTGAGATATCCTGCTGCTGCGCGTGTGTAGTGGATGATGACGGCAAACTCCGCTACGAAGCTAAGGGGGTCGCGTTTCCGGCCGTCTTGAGGCATCTGTGTCCGTCGTCACTTCATCAATAGCACTTTGAATTCCACTTATACTGTTTACTCGCTCTTGAACCCTACACTAAAACCGTTTTCAATCTACAATTACACAGACCTCATTCGCAATCTTGCAGATCAGCCGGGTTCAGTGCAAGCTGAGCTGTCTCAGCCATGCCTGGATTTGACTTCTCCAACTACAACCGCAATGCGTCCTTACATGCTCAAGGCGTACCACTACCTAAAGCTACAAGTACTGGTACAACAATAGTTGGGTGTATCTTTGATGGAGGAGTCGTGATTGCCGCAGACACCAGAGCTACCAGTGGCCCGATAGTAGCAGACAAGGTCTTTATTTATAAAAACCCTTCGATGGACTTGAGCTGACACATCCACAGAACTGCGAAAAATTACATTACATTGCACCTCAGATATGGTGTGCTGGCGCCGGAACAGCCGCAGATACCGAGTTCACCACCGCCCTCATTTCCTCCAACCTCGAACTCCACGCTCTCTCGACTGGCCGCAAACCCCGAGTCGTAACGTGCATGACCATGCTTAAACAACATCTCTTTCGATACCAGGGCCATATCGGTGCATATCTAGTTGTTGCTGGCGTAGACCCTACAGGAGTAGGCCTCTTCACAGTTCATGCTCATGGCAGTACCGACAAACTTCCATATGTCACCATGGGCAGTGGATCCTTAGCAGCCATGTCAGTGTTCGAAACACAGTGGAAGCAAAACATGACCAGGGAGGAGGCTATCAAATTAACGTCAGACGCCATTCAGGCCGGTATTTTCAACGATTTGGGCTCAGGGTCGAACGTTGATGTCTGCGTCATTACCGGAGAGAAGACGACGCTGATGAGAAATTATATCACACCCAACCAGCGGGAGCAAAAGCAGCGAAGCTATAAGTTCAAGCGCGGAACAACGGCAGTATTGAACGAGAAGATTATAACCAGGGATCAAATCAGCAAATATGTCACGGTTCAGGAGCTCTCCTCAGACGATGACGTGGTAGTGGTGGAGAAGATGGATATTGATCAATAGAGACCGGCATAATAGAGGCGATTTAGGGATCTTCGGTTGCGAGGGTGAGCATCAGCTGTATAACCAAGTCTGTATCAACAGGTGGGATATCCCGGAGCGATCAAGGCGAAACTAGCACAACCAGCACTTAAAAGGAAATTCATTCACGGGTGGTCGATGTCCTGTGTAATTTCACGAGCGATAAGCTTCTTTTGGCGAAGGCCCGGCCGTAACTGAAAAATTCATTCTAACTGAGGTTTGCCCTGTTTCCTTCATAATTCCTACAATGTTCGCAAGCATGGATTATATTTTAGTTTCATATACATTCTTATGCCAGCCTCGATCTCACACCCGTTGTACTCATTACTTCAGCCAGATCTTTCTCGAGATTCCTCTCCCATATCCAGTTATAATACCGAGTCGTTCTCAAAATATTCCTTATTGCCTACAAATAATTACCAACCCCGTCTCCTTCAAGATCATACACCTTCCCAGCGTCTCTGCTCTCCGTCACAAGCTTCTGCGTGCGGTGCCGCTTCCGAGCATCATAAGCCTTGAACGCCTCCTCAACCTCCGGCATCTTTTGCGCTGATCCCAGCAGATTTGACAACTTGTAGGCATCCTCCAGCGCCATGCCAATACCAGCGCTGTTATCCTGTGCACTCCCATGTGCTGATTCTCCCAGAAGACAAAGGTCGCCTTTGTAATAAGTATCTGCAGGCGGGTGGTCGAACATGGCCCAGATATTGGGCTTCTTCGTCAAGCTTAGGATTTCCTTGACGCTATCCCCCCACTCCACAGAAGCCCCTTTCATGTCCTTCTCTGTATCGGCAATACCCAATTCTCGTCTTTCCATTTCCCGTCTCGTTTTGTTCGAAACGCCACCACGTTCATGATCTCCCCCTTCTCGATTGGGAATGTTAGTACATGGCCATGGTACCCAACATACATCTGTGAGTTCCTGGCCAGCTCATCTCCCATCAGCATCACAGGGTTTTTCGTTGGTGTTAATCCCCAACAGGCAAATTTGCCAGTAAAGCTCACGTCAGCAGCATTATGTCTCTCGCCCAGAAGTATCCTTCGCAAATTGCTCGTTACACTGTCGCATCCTACGACTGCACTCGCTTCTGCCCCGCCGCCATCGGCAAATCATAGTCTCACCCCGCCGTGCCCACTTCCGTTATCGAGTTCTTCTACACCGACAACCCTCTTCCCGAACGATACCGTTTCGTCCGGCACCAACGCAACCAGCCCGTCCAAAACACCGCTGGGTGGATACCACTCTGCTCCACCTCCCCATACTCAATTTTAACAACCTCATCACCTACTTCACCAGCTCCTTTTACGTCTTGGCCCAGCCGGAAATCAAACCACATGGTCTTTTCCTTGTGCCATCCGTTACTTGTTGCTCATGTGCTGTAGCCTTCGGTGATGGCTGGATCTATCATGCTTATAATGCGTAGGGTATAGCTACGTGCACCGCATGGGCATTCCTAAAGATCGACACGTACTACTACGCATTATCATCAGACCGTCGAGGCGTCTTACCGTTTGTCTCAAACCGTCATGGGATGAGAGGAATATCGCGAAGAAATATCGTCGACTACGCCACGGAAATGTTCTTGCGCTGATCATAAATCTAATGTAACGTGATATATGATTCGAAACCCTGACGGATGCTATATTTAGTAAAAGGCACACATGTCGCTTATGCTCCTCGGTCCCCTTCTCTGTCGAACCTTATCTTCCGCACTTTCGTGATCGACCACAAGCTATAGACTCCAGCAACAGCTAGCTGAGATCTTGAAAACGTTCTCTATGTAATATGTTCTTTAACTAAAAAGATCGTTCGAGCTTTTTGCAGTGTGTTTTCAGTATAAGACCGACGCTGGCAACTTATCTTGTCCGGTACCAGAAGCTAGGCATACAGATCTTTCTCAGTACCATCCGTCCCTCATTGTTGGCTCGAAGGGTCAGAACGTAGATGCCGTTGAGGACCCAAAGCTCATTGAAAGCTCTACTCTCTACATTGTCACTACTATCCATGAGTCGAGCGAAAAGCGGCACGACCTGGCAGAAGAAGTGGAGCCTGTTGGGTTCAACTCAGCTCAGCTACAGACATCATTGTTTCATCCGCCGAGCTTGCTGCCTTGACTGTGGTAGCCTCTAATTCATGCGTCGCATATTCGTCCTGGTCCCGACCAATCAGTACAATTTATGTCCACATCAGCTGTGCTTTTTGCATTCAGCTGAGGACGGGACAGTTGAATGCTGACATGTAGGCTACATGACTTTTTCCTAGCAAGCCGTCGTTCAATTATCTCACGTCATTGCTGATAGGTTCCGGATTTGAGGACGAGCTTGTAGTCGCAATGGGACAAGCAGTTCAACAATATGAGGACGGTCAAAACATATATTTTGAGACTTCTAGACGTCTCTGTTTTCTATCATCTCACCATCGTCAAGGAAGTTAAATAGTACTTGAGCGTCTTGTTCTTTCTTATGACTATAGCGTTGCTTTTATTTCATCAATATGACACTACCTCATCCTTGGGTTTTCTCTTGTTTATCTTGGTTTCAATACACTGTTCTGGCGCTCCCACAGGTTCCCCAAGACATGTCGTGCAATTTTGGCACGTCTGATGTTGGTTGTGGAGACCCTCTCAACATTGCAGTCGGCCATGAAGCTTTCCCTCATTCAGACCCTCTAATACTGGTCGCCACATACAGCCTGCACGAAACAGTACTGTGATACTAGCTGAGTAGCTTCAGACTCATAGTATGGTACGAGCCTTAGCGGCAGCGGCGGTAGTTCCGTTACCAACCCTACCATCGCCACGACGCCGTTGTCGCCGCCGCCGCCCCCTTCCGCCTGTACCACGTTCCCAGCTATCTGCTCCGCCTGTGCCTCCCAAGTGTCGAACTTCGCCTCACTGCCCGGTTCTTCGCAGGCGTCTTGCCTCTGCTATTCAAGCACCGCGTGGGCACCAAACTAGATTGACGTGCCTTTCAGTAACTGCTTTGCGCACGAAACCTCTGTCTACAACTGCAACGAAAGATTTGCTCGTGTTGAGCAGCTTTTTAGGATTCTGTGGGTCAGTTTGGAATGTGCGGGCTGCGGCGCAGACAGTTGGTGGAGCGCCGGTTTCTATTGCAACGGGCGCAAGTCCGCAATCAACAGGTTTGATGAGGGTGAGCGGACTTACCGCAACAGCGGCCTCAACTGCATCGATCGCGACTCCGACAACGACGGCGGGAGCGAAAAGCACAGCCAGAAAGAGCGGGGAGGTGCAGCATGATTTTAGAGTCTGTGCGCTGCTGTCACTCATCTATCAACTTGCTCTGCTATGGGCTTGATTCAATACAATTTTTCCGTCATATAATCTGCTATTAGTTCTGAGAGCTAGTAACATATCTGCATGTTTTGCTCCGAGCTTTATCTGTCTTGCTCTGCTCCAGTCTCGATCCCTTATATCCTCCTTGGCCTCAGCGTCTGCAACCCGCCACGCCGGACCTGCAGCTCACTTATACACTCCTCCGCCCTTACCATCGCAACATTATCAGATCCATAACCCTCCTTGCGCCGAAGACAGACAGTCCTTTTCTGGGTGAAGAGCCTTGGTACACTCAGGAGGACGATGTTGATGGCGGCATAGGCCAAGACAGAATATCACCCCGGACGTTCGATAGAGGGATCGTCACTCTCCGCAACGGCGGCCTAGAGAGCATTAGGCCTTGCGCCTTGTTCTCGCTGCCGGCGTCGCCTACCATTGTTCCTTAACATTAGCCCTAACCCATCAAGCCGAAAAAAGTACCAAAAGTGTATATACAGCGCAGAAAGAAGAGAGACTCACCCATCACCTTAAGCACATCTTTACCCTCTTCAACCAGTCGAGTCAAAACCTCTTCATCCGCCATCCACCACTTCCACCAAATGCGCCACTTCTTATTCTCAATCACATTTCCTGCACCCCAGCAGCTCGGATCCACGAACGCTGGCATGCCCAGGGGTCGCCCCGGGTGGGAGTACAGCCAGTGGTAGTTCAGGGTCTCGGTGCGGCCGAAGCTGTGGCGGCATACACAGCACTTGTAGGGGCGAGTGGATTTGGAGATGGCGAGGCCTGGATTGAGGGGGCGGTTGGTACGGCGGGTGATGGAGCGAGTTTGGGGTGCCATTGCTGGAAAAGTCGAATGGACAGGAAGAGGCGAGTGAAGAGAAGATGGCGAGTCGGCGAAGTGATTGTATGGAAGAGGAGGAGCTGACCAGCAGCTGGAAGTGGAAGTGGATGTGGGTTTGTCGAGTTGGTAGAGTAACCTGGTAGCAAGAAAAGTGACGGTGGAGAAGCTGGTAAGGTGGACGAAAAGCCGATAGTAACAGGATGAAAAGAAGCTGGCCAGCAGCTGTAAGGTGGAGGTAGTATGAGTCGAAAGGTAAGAGAAGACTGTTGCTGTTGCTGTAGCTATCGCTATCGCTGTCGCTGTCGCTGAAGAATGCTATGCTTGCAAGAAAGAGTAGCTTGAAGAAAAGTAAAGGAAGAAGAGGAAAGTAAAAGAAGACATATCTGCGAAATATATAGACCACACTAACTGGGAAACCGCACCACGAGAAAAAGCGACGATAGATGTTTATTATTGTTGTTCTTGCGCTTGTTATTGACGATATGAGTTTTGGCTATTGATAGGGCTTAACACAACCAGCAGAAGGGGTTGGGGTGAAACGAGCTTTCTTATTGTTGCTTTGTTATTGATGGGTTTTAGCGCGGGTGTTGGTGAGAATGGAATGGCTTGGGGGGTTTTGAGGGTTGAGATTGAGTGCCATGTGATGCTGAGGACGACGATTTAGTTCCATGGTTTTGGACAGCTTTGATGCTTTTCTTGTAACATTGGTAGATATAGATCTGAACAGGAAAACCGGTACAATACCGTAGATCTTCGTATTTGCGCAGTGTGAAGTTTGATATTTGAATTCCTTTTAAAGCAGAACAACTTTGCTGGTCCCTCTTTTGACATATATATGGTCATGCAGCTAGATACATGGACTTTTGCATGAAGCACAGCTCTCGAGATGTGCGAATCTTTCAACTGGCATTTGCAATGGCGTCCTTTCGGCTGCTTTGTGCTGGACAACCCTCGTTTTCCATGGCTGTTACGCCTTTGGGCTGCTTGTCAATCTACATAACTCGATGCTGCGAGTACTATCGTAGGTTGAGAGGCAGTGCTGGGGAAAAGGGGCGCTGCAGGTGGCAGCGGAAAGGGAGCAGTCCGCCGTTGTAGGATATGGTTGGTATTGTGTTGCCATACCTAAGAAAATATCCTACTGCAAGTGAAGAGATGAAAATCCCTGCAACTGCGAGGGTTATGTTGGAGTGTTGCATTTTCGGGCTGCAATTGCTCCAGGTTTTCCTTCAGTGGGAGAGGATTGAGAACAATTTACTCCGTCACGAAGTCGATGTGACCTTGTGAAAACGTCTTCAAATGTTTGATTTCAACGTTAACCCATATCTCCTTTGCGATGGACAGGCCTGTAGACCTTTCGCCCAGCCTCTAACCACAGCCTTTCATACTTCTCTTGCACCCTTTGCAGCCGCATCTCCGCTCCCAAAGACACCCTTTGTTGCCTCTCCCGGATTGTTTGCACCACAATGCCACGCCACTCATAGACTACCTGATCAATTTCATCAGCTATCTTCTCTCCCTCCACCTCTCTCACAAGGCCCAGTATCCAACGTAGCTTGATGGTGCTGACCCATGTGACGTCCAGAAGCGGGCGTATGATGCCAACCTGCACGAGGGCTTGAGTGATATCGGACGAGATGGGGCCGAGACGCTCGCGTTTGATGGTGATATAGCATTCGTGGATTTTGCGTAGGGCAAGGCGGGGGGGAAGATGCGGGGCTAGGGCATAGGCGAGGCACATGCGTTGAAGGAGGTGGAGGCGGGAATCTGGTTGGTCTGGAAGATGGGCGCCTATGGGCGAGGATTTGGCAGCTACTCTTTGGCGTCGGCGACGAAAGTATAAGGCCGTGTTGGGATGGAGGTAGGGGTTCAAGATCATGGACTCAGCGAGGGCAGGGACCTTTTCTAGCGATAAGCTGGGATAGGAGTCGAACATATGGTATGCTTGGCGTGGGTTTATATAGAGGTCGTCGTTCACTGCTGACGCAATGGTTTCGGCTTTCATGCGTTGGCGGACCATCTCTTTGTATTTGATGACTTCAACGATGGTGTCTGTTTTCCCCAGTTCTCGGAGTAATGTCAATAAACGGGCCGTTGTTTCCTCTACCACCTGTATATCATAGTAGCGTAGCATTTGGAGCATATTGACGAACGGAGAAGTTGATGAATTGGCTCGATGGAGAGCTTCAAGCTTTTCGATTTTGCGGGAAGGCTGTTCAATCCTTTGTATTAGAAACCATTGATCCACAATGAAAAGGCACTTTCCCCGATCATCTATTGCTTGGAGATACGATGCAAGGATATCAACGTTGCCGCCTGCCAAGTCTCGCTTTACTGACTCCCATTCCGCACTTCCGTCGAGAAGGTGGAACCATTTAGACTTGAAAAGCGCAGACCACCACACTGTGAGATTCTCTACAAGACTTGACTGGCCAATTTTGCAATGAGCGGGATAGAGAATTCTCACGCTGGCGTTTGCAATGCTTGACTTCGCTATTCCGTCTGGAAGCCGTTCCAGTAACTTAAAAAGTTCCGTGATGCGGTACGGCAGGAAGGTCTTAGGCTGTTCTACAGTCGATGTTGGACGCGACAGGATCCAACTTTGCAAGAATGAGGGAATACCATGGCGCATCGCACGCAATTGTGACTCGTGCGCAGATGTAATGATGGTAGCACCTAAGTCTTGCAGCGCAACATCCGAAGGCCTGTCTGATATACATCGCAAGAGTGTGTCAAGTGTATGAGCATCCAGATCGTGTATCTTATGGATTGAAGATTCGAGGAGGCCTTCGAATATTGTTATCAGTATGCTCCGACTCACATTTTCCCTACCAGCTGCGTTGTAGAGGCGTAATCGCGATGTAATCATTGCTACTTGTAGGATTTCTTCCTCGGAGAACATTCCTAGTGATGTAGATTTCTTGATCCATTTCAGAAAGGGCCGCTTGACGTTCAGCTCTGCGTTATTTTGGATAAGCCGTGTAACAAGAAATTGGAGATTCCTTGCTTCAGGCGCATTGAGAGAAGAATCTTCAAGAAATTCTATAAGTGTGCCCAGCTCGAAATTCCTTTCAAACAGCTGCCGGAAAGCCCGTTTACTGAATTCTGGAGTTGCTCGTAGATCGATCTCGAGTTCATGAGTCAAGTCCCGGATACGCTCCGTAGTTCGGCACTGTCTTAATCTGCCGAAAATTGCATCGTGTCTATCAATAGCTGGGTTTCTTTCTTGGCTCATGAGATTTTGAACAAATGATTTGGGCGGACGGATCGGGTAAAAACTGGGGCGCTCTTTCCTGAGATCTTGGGCTTGTAAATCCGACGAAATGGCTCGAGCATGTGCTGCCATGACGAGCTGCTTCTCCGTACGCTCTGCGGGACGTGGCTCGGGTACCACCGCCGCTGAGGACTTCAAGTCAACAGACGGCTCATGAGGGACTGGCGGGGGGAGAGCGTGTTCAACAGGATCGGGAACAGTAAGCCAGGATGGCAGAAGAGGAGGCTCTACAACCACGTCAGCGCCTAAAATTATCGAATTTGGAGAGTAATTCCTTACCATAATACTTCTTGGGAGACGGGATCTGAGAAGCTGGCAAGTTAGGGGCCTGCCATTGACAGCCTTTCTGCTCAAGTCCCTTAAGTCCTGCCAGAAAGCCAGGGTCAATGCCTCTTCCTTCTCCTGCTTGTGCGAGGTTCATGATGCGCCGTTTGGTCGCTCTTTTTCTCGCTTCCAATGGTCCCGGAGTAGAGCTACCGTGTCGATATTGAATCCTGCAGAGCGAAAAGCTGTGCAAGGTGCGATTGAGGATGTCATCGCTGATCCAGATGTGGTCTGTGGGTGATGCGAGCGATCGGGGTACGAAAGGGCGGACATGCCTTTTCCAAGACATATGGCTCGCCTGTTGCGCGCATTATGCATGTGTTGATCGCCGTGAGCCTACGCCTCCTATATACATATTGGCCAAAGAATGGGGTCAAATCAATTGAAATTTTAGTCCAACGGAGCTTGGAGAGAACCACGAGAAAGTCACGAGACCTGTACCTGAGTTGCCAAGATCCCGATGAGGATTAGTGTAAGCGCCTAGTCGTATTATCGCGCGACAGACGTTTCTGTGGTGTTCGTGCAGCATAATTGAATGTCCGCTTCCTTCATGTAAAGTACCCAAAGGTTAGGCTAGTTGAGACGTGGGGAGTTCCTTTGAACTCTATATCCGAGCTTTGTATAGCTAAACAGTAGCAGTCCTATGCCAGACATGGCCGCATACCACAACATATGTGGTTGTTTGCGCCGCACACCACCGCCCGTGCGATCCTCTTCGAAGGATTTCAGGCAACAGTGGTACTGACGTAAATCTGACCTCGATTACACCATCAAGGTTTTAAGTTTCTACTATGAGGCCCGCCACTCAAGCATTCCGTGCAGCTCCCAGCTCACAGATCGTTGTTTTAAGCCTGACTCAAGAACACCCTTTAAGACTATTGGAAAACATTGAAAATGTCTGAAGCAAAAGGAGGGCTGGTTGACGCATTGAATTCCGACGTCGTCGTCCGAATCCTGGATCTGGTGAGACGAGCTTTCCCATCCAATCCAGAAGAGGACACTGAGCGGTTTGTAGCTCGCAAGGACCTCCCCGAAATCGCTATTGAACGTAGCGCTTACGTCAAATTGTCTCTTTTCTCTAGCAGCAAACCTCCTCCACCGTACGATCAAGTTCAGCCTTTACTGTTCCAATCTTCCTTATTACGGAAAACTCTTCCAACGTCTTTTGGAAAATCAGAATATCTACACACATATTCAAGACATCGAATTCCTCCCCCCTTTCTTGTGCTCATATGATCAGCATGCTTACGACGAGATTATTGGCCTTCTGTTTATCCTCGTTGCAAAAGCTTGTTGTTTGAAACGATTGACGTACGTCCGCCCACTTTGCAATCTCTTGATCCGCATTCTCATGTCGTTTTGTTCAACAGTTGGGGTCCAGGTACTGCAATTACCAAGGGCATGCTCGAGAACATTGTTACATTTCACCCTCGGTGCCATCTGGACATCCAGATCTGCGGAGTGTGGGACACTTCTGTCACGCTTTCTCAAATGAGACATAACCATTGTCTCACGTCCTTGGCAGTGAGGCTTTCCCACCTTCACTTTGAAGCATTTGCGGAGTTGCAAGTGACGGCTTATTCGTGTCCGAACTTGGGAAAATTATCAATAACCATTGTGGACGGTACTTACAGGAAAGAAGCAGGCCCTCTTCAGTGGCATGACCATACCGACAGACCTTTGGCACTGCATACGTTGGAGCTCGATGGCTTTTGTCCTGCACTTGTAAGTGGATCAGCTCTAGCTGTGATGACAAATGTGTCGATGTTGAAACGATTGTCTGTCGTGAATGTCCCCTCCGTTCC